>ENA-UOOE01000585-UOOE01000585.1-fermentation-metagenome-genome-assembly--contig:-NODE-585-length-35085-cov-6.533999_pt1 | contig 35085 bp, 39 predicted proteins | sample MGYA00245776_ERZ724021 | MGnify/ENA primary metagenome ERZ724021 (study PRJEB28704, sample SAMN03018321) | fermentation metagenome | biome: anthropogenic terrestrial biome; feature: soil; material... | reverse complement strand
AAAGACGGAGATATAGTAAATGTTTATAGAACAATGGATGCAGACGGAAAAGGACAAGAATTGTTAGGTACTGGAACATCAAGTGCTAGCACTGCTACTATAAAGTTAACTGGGAGCAATGTACTTCCTGATAAGGCTGGAAAAGTTTATTTCACAAGAACTAGTACAGGTAAAACAGAAAGTCAACTATACAGTTGTGAATTTGGAGATGCTACATTACCACTTCCTTTAACTGCATCTAATATAAGAATAACAAACTATGGTGATTTAGATAGTTCCACAGTGCCAACTACAGATATTGTAGATGTATTAGACGATCCAGCATTACAAGATGGCGACAGTGTAGTAATATATAGAGATGCAGCTAAAACTATTCCTATAGCTAATATAAAGGTTCAATTAGATCCTAATTCAGGAAAAGGACCTTTTGACAGGCCAATGTACCAAGCATTAAATATAAAATTATCTAATACAAATGCTTTAAAATATGATTCTGTGGATACTAGCAAGAATTATATATATGTAGCTAGAAATACAGGAAGTGCTGAAAGTGAGGCTGTGAAGATAGCCTTTGGTAAAGATTTAGCATTACCTATGTTGTTTGGAGATACAAATATTCTTGATGTACATGGTCACGATAATGATAATAAAGTTACTGTTAACTTGAATAGAGAAAATGGCTATGACTATTATTATAAAGTAGTTTCATCTCCAATTGATGTTTATTTAAAAGAAAATCTAGATACAGATGGTGGATGGAGTCCACTAACTGCGAATACACCTATAGCTGTTTTTGATAAAGGGTATGTATATGTAGTTCAAGTTCCAACGGGAACAAAACTTGCATATAGATTTGGAAAAGCACAGGTAAAATTAGGAACAAACTTAATAAATGAAACAGCTCCTACACCACTTTCAGCTCCAACATATATTGCAGGTACAGGTGCTCATGGTGGTTCAACTCAAATTACAGGCCTTACTGCAGGTACATTTATGTATAAGGTTACTAGTACAAATATAAGTTCTACTATAAGTGCAGGTGATCCTACTGTTGGTAATGGCTGGACTAGTGTTACTAATAATGATTGGATTCCAGTTACAGCTGGACAGTTTATAAATGTTGTTTCAGTAGATTCCAGAAATACTATACAATCATTAAATACTCAACCAATTGCTGATACACAAATAAATGCTATTAATTCTGTTACATTATTTGGAGCAAGTGATTTTGTATTTGCAGATCCAACTGGTGCTGAAAACAATGGAAAGACAAAAGCAACTACTGTTCCAATTAGGAATAACATAGCAGATAGATATCTATATGCAGTTGGTGATCCAGCGAAAGATGCACCGCAGCAAGGACAAGATGTTTCAACGCTAGGATATACAACTTGGCCTTCTGACAATTGTATACCTGCTCAAGATGGACAACATATTAGTATTGTAGAAGTAGATTCTTCAAATAAAGCTCAACGCTTTGGAGTATTTAAGGCAGTTGTAGGTACAAATGAAGCACCAACACCAGCTACTTTTGCTGATAGTAATGCTACTTATTTAGGAACAAGTTCTACACAAACATTAAGTGTTACATTTAATTTTGTAAAGGGGCAGGTTGATAATGCACAATTACTTATAGATGATACTCCAGCTGGAAGCCTAATGTCTATTGGTGCTAATTCCTTAAATACATCTGAAACTATTACTCTTGATGCTACAACAACTTCAACCATAGTGAATAATTTATCGGAAGGTAATCATACTATAAAGATTAGACTTTACAGTATAGGCAAACCTACTACAACTGATGAGGCAGTTACTTCTGATAGTACAGTTACTAAAACATTAGTAATAGATAATACAGTACCAACTGCAGCTTCATCAGATAGTTGTGTAGTAGACGCTTATACAGCATCACCGCAAAATATAGCTACAGGTGGTATAACATTAAAATTTAGCGAACCAGTTAAGTCATCTAATATAAAAACTATAGCTAATTTAACAATAAGTAATGGTCATACATTTGGAACATCTGCAGTAGTAAATGCTGTAGATGATAGTAATGGATATGCTACCACATTTAAAATAACTGGTTTAGATGGGACAACTACTTTTGCTAAAAATGATACTATAACTATTACTAATACAAATGTAGTTGATCGAGCTGTAAATAATGCTGGCGCTGATGTTACATTTACAGCAAATTAGAAATTTTAATTTTAAAGGGGTATCCAGCCCCTTTAAGTATATTTATAACAATGGCTCATTTTTATATTAATGAAATAAGTCAAATAGTATACAAGCCATTTATATATCCGTTATAAAAAATAGAGGTGTGTAATGTAATGAAAAAATTGTGTTTGATATTTACTTTGATTTTGGCTTTATCAGGCTTTAATATGGTACAAGCTGCTAAAAGTAATGATACTCAAGTTAAAACATTTGACAATAAAGTGATTTCAGATGTAAATAAAGTATGGATTGTAAAATTTAAGGATAATGTAGATCTTAATACTGTAAAGGATAATATAAGTATTAAGGATTTAAGTGGAGCTACATTAAAAGTAGATATTTTCCCTGGAAGTGCTTCTGATTTAGTAAATATACTTCCACCAAGCGGCGGTTATAAAATGAATCATACTTATCAAATAACCATAAATAAAAGCTTAAAATCTGCAAAAGGGAAATTACTTAATAAAAATGTTGTAATGAAATTTAAAGTTTCTAACAATCCGAGCGATTATCCTGCACCAGGAGGTAATACAGACAGCGGAAACACAGGCGGTAATACTAATCCAGGAGGCAATACGGACAGTGGAAACACAGGAGGTAACACTAATCCAGGAGGTAATACGGACAGTGGAAACACAGGAGGTAATACTAATACCGGTACCTATAAAATACATGCTAAAATTGTGGTGTCACAGGTTTTAAGTATATTTAAGCAAATAACAATAGATTCAACTACAGTACCTTCAGGAACAAAGTTTAAATTTGATAATTCAAGTAAAATATATAATATTAAAGATACTGCATTAATGGTTGCAAGTGGAGATACTGTAAAAGCTTATATATTAGATGATAATTATAAAGTTTTAAGTACTTTCACTTTAAATGTTAGTACTTCTAATAGTGATATGAACGTACAGGCTGATAAATGATCACCACTGGGATGTAAGATTTTCCAATGCTTTTTAGTTGCGGGTTGACAGTGAAGGAAGATTTTTGTCCGAAAAATCTTAAATTTTAGATTTTCAGCAGCGGTAGTGGAAGTCATCATTATTTGAACTTTGATATTTGTTCTTTAAACTTTTTGAAAATTTTGCAACATTGAATTATTAAATTACTAATTGCAGTTGTAAAATTTTATATGTTGAACAATCATAATAAATATGTTAAAATTTTCTTGTTAGCATAATTTGAGATGTGGGTGAACTAAATGGATAATGAAACAAAAGATATGTTTACATTAATATTAAGCAAACTAGATAGCATGGATAAAAGACTAGATGGCATGGACAAAAGACTAGATGGTATGGACAAAAGATTTGATGGCATAGACAAAAGACTTGATGGTATGGACAAAAGATTTGATGGTATGGACAAAAGATTTGATGGTATGGATCAGAGATTGGGTGTCATGGATCAAAGATTTGATAGTATAGATGAAAAAATAGACAATAACCATCAAGAAGTAATGAGTAAATTAAAAGTTTTAGAAGATAACCAGGCAGCACTAAAAGATTATATTATTAATGCAGATGATACTTTTAAAAAAGTAGAAGAAGATCACAAATTTATAGAAAAATTAAAAAATGTAGTGAATAGTTAATCAAATATTGAATCTTAGGCTAGAGTGAAAATTCTGGTCTATTTATTTATCAAGTGATTCTTAGACTCAGGTGGAGTTTGCTTCTCCCACTAAGTTTAGATGAATTATCTAGGGGCGTATCAGCCGTTATGCACAGCATAAGAACTTCTAAATCGCTGAAGCTCAAGAGTTCTAATATCTCCCACCTAAAGAAAAGCAGATACCCCAAATCTTTGATTTGGTGGTAGTCGCTTTCACAGAAGTGCAAGCAGAGAACCAAAATCTATGATTTTGTGTGAATCGCTTTCGCTGTGTGTGATGGTAGCCATCGGATAAAATAAATTAAAATCATAAAGGAATAATCATACATTAACGATAATAAATAAGCAATACTTAAAAGGAGGAAGAAAAATTGAAAAAAGTTATAAAAAGGGTTGCCTTGATTTTAACCTTTGTAATGATCTTTTGTGTTTCTTATAGTACTTTAAGTGTTTCATCAGAAGAGGATTTTAAGGACATGGGAACTAAAACTATAAGTGATGTAAACAAAATTTGGACAGTGAAATTTAGTACATCGGTAGATGTCAATTCTTTAAATAATAGTATTAGCATTCAGGATCTTACAGATAAAAGTACTGTTAACGTAAGTGTTTCTGCAGGGGATGATGATGATTCAGTGAAGGTTAATCCACCTTCTGGAGGATATAAATTGTCACATAATTATAAATTAACTATAGGTAAAAATGCTAAGTCTAAAAAGGGAGCAAGTTTACCAAAATCTGCTGTATTAAAATTTGGACTAGATTCTAAGGACAATAACAGGTATACTGCTTCAGCAAATGTAGTAGTTTCTCCAGTTCTTCCTATATTCAAACAAATAACTGTATCTACCAATGCACCTTCTGCTTCTAAATATAAAATAGAAGGCAATGATAAATTGTTCGATATTGGTAGTACTAATGTTTCAGTTGCATCACAAAATATAGTAAAAATTTCTTTATATGATAATAAAGGAAACTTGCTTGGAACATCTATATTGGATGTAAGCTCTACGAAAAACAACATTAGCATGAACATAACTCTGGCAGATTAATTAAAATGGTGCCTGTGACCCACAGGGAACAGAAATGTTCTACAAAGGTGACAGGCACCATTTTAAAAAAGGACTATATGTGTTAAAATATTCTCATAATATTTAAGGCATTTTCAAAGAAATAACTAGTCAGTATGCTAGACTATTTTCTTTGAAATGCCTTATGGAAGATGTGAAGGTATATTGCATAATGGCAAAAATTACATATAGAAAGGAAAAGGGAAATGAAAAAAGTTAGAATAGCATTAATGGGTCTTGGAAATGTCGGTACAGGAGTTTGGACAATATTAAATTCTAATAAAAAAGAAATAATGAAAAGGTCAGGATACGAAGTAGAAGTGGCAAAAATTCTTGTAAGAGATAGAGACAAACAGAGAGATGTGGAAGTTCCAGATGAAATCGTAACTACGGATTTCAGTGACATATTAGAAGATGATTCCATTAAAATTGTAGTTGAAGTTATGGGCGGTATAAATCCCGCAAGGGAATATATGCTCAAATGTATGGATAGAAAAAAGCATATAGTAACTGCAAACAAGATGCTGCTTGCAACTGGTGGAGACGAACTTTTTGAAAAAGCAGATAGCAAGGGAGTAATGTTTAACTATGAGGCAAGTGTAGCTGGAGGAATTCCAATAATAAGTGGAATAGATGAGAGTTTAACTGCCAATAAAATTGAAGAACTCTACGGAATAGTAAATGGAACTACAAACTATATTCTGACTAAAATGCAGCTGGAAAAATTGGATTTTGATGTGGCTTTAAAGCAGGCACAAGATATGGGATATGCTGAAGCTGATCCTACATCGGATATTGAAGGATTTGATGCCCAATATAAATTAGCAATACTTTCATCTTTGGCTTTTGGAACAAAAATTAATGTGGATAATGTGTATAGAGAAGGTATTACAAAAATTAAATCTATAGACATAAGATATGCTAAAAAATTTGATATGGTAATCAAACTTCTTGCTATTGCAAAAGAAAGTGAGGGTAAGCTTGAACTTAAAGTACATCCAACCATGATTCCAGAAGCACATCCACTTGCCAATGTATATGACTCCTTTAATGCAATATTTATAAAAGGTAATGCAGTGGGAGATTTGATGTTTTATGGAAGGGGTGCAGGAAGCCTGCCAACAGGTAGTGCTGTAGTAAGCGATATTATTGCTATATTGAGAAGTAACGTGGATATAGAGAATTTTAATTCTGTAGTAAAAAATAATCTATGGCATAGGGAAATAAAAAATATAAAAGATTGTGCAAGTAAATTTTATATTAGACTTTCTGTAATGGATCAGTCAGGTGTACTTGGCGAAATAACTACAATTTTAGGAAAACACAATGTAAGTCTTCGTTCAGTAGTACAAAGGGGTAAAGAAGATTCAAAGGATAAGGTAACTATAGTATTAATAACCCATAAGATAGAGGAAGAAAGAATTAATTCTGCTATTAGAGAAATTGTTGATTTAAAATCTGTAATGCAAATAGATAATATTATAAGAATAGAAGATTTTAAATAATTTTATATTTAACTTAAGGCAGTTGTTACTTGAAAAATTTTCAGGAAGCGGCTGCCCTAATAAATTTTTAGAGTCCTATTTTGTGAAAAAATTTCAATCCTAAGGCAATCATTCCAGATGTTATCATAGGGCCTACGGGAACACCGCCTAAAAAGGCAGCGGCAATTACTGATCCTAAAATTAATGCAGGCATTACTTCAGTATGGCCTTGTACAGTTAAATACTGCATTCCAAGACCACTTAGATAAGTTGTAAAGAGTGATATGAGGAGGGCAAATATTCCAAGCCATGAGGTAAACACATTTCTAATACTTATATATTTTACACTTCCGTTTGCAATTGGAATTAAAATTGAAGCTACTAGTATTACCACTCCCCAGAATACTCCATTTTCCTGTAAGGTTGGAAATACATACTTGTCTACATTAAGAAGTTTTAGAAATAGAAGTATACATGATGCTAAAGCTACGGAATTTGCTTTTCCAAGAACTGCAGCTGCTAAAATTATGATTAAAATTATAGTTGATTCCATTAAACCATCTCCTAAATTTATATAGAAAATTATTAACGCAATTTTAGCACATACGAAATTTTGACTTGATATAAAAATAATAGGATCTGAATCAGTTCACAATTTACAGTTCACAATGCACAATTTTGGTAGATTTTTTCCGCTAATGCTATGAAAAATCTAAAAACTAAAGTAATATGAACATTAAATTTTTAGATTTTCTGTGACAACAGAAAATCGTCCTTAATTGTGAATTGATTATTTCATATTATTTTTAAACTGCGAAAGTTGAGTTAATAATAAACCATTATAAGTATATAGTAAAAGAAGCAAATATAGGACTAGTAAGTATACTATATGATTTGTATTGAAAAAAATCATTCAATTGTATAGTATAATAGTATATGTTTTGATAGAATAATTATATTAGGGTTAGATAACAGATATTAAAAATGTATTTTTAAGGGGAGAACTTGTTATGGATGATAGGATTGTAAACTTCGATGAAATTAAAAATAGAGCTAGGGAAAAAGATGTAGAGAAATTTGAAGATTATGTATACGGACTTTCCTATGATATGTCTCAGGGAAAATTATCAATGGGAGATTTTTATAAAGAAATTCAAGAATATATGAAAAAAAATAATATATCCCAGGAAAAGCTATTTAACATTCAAAAGAAGCTTATGGAAAGATATGGATTTAATATGGAAGATATAGAAAAACAGATGAAAGACATGGGAATTAATATGCCTTCTGTAAATAAAAATGTTGACTATGAATCTTTGAGAAAAACAGTATCATTTCAAGAAAAATATAAGCAAGGTATAGGCAGTGCCTTAGTAACCACTTATAGTATAAATAATTCTTTAAACAATCTTAGTATACTTTTAAATGAAGAAAAACTTACTTTGAAAAGTGAAAAAGATATAGATTTGCAAGATCCCGAGTTAAATGAATTTTTGTGTTCCTACAAAAAAGTAGTAAAAGATAAAAAACTTAAAATATCATTATGTTCAAATGTTAGAAAATTTGAATACTAGTTTGATTACAAAATAGTATTTTTAAAGGTATTATCCAGTGTTAAAGGGATTTTAGATGTTACCTAATTGGGGGAATTTAGCATGAGAAAATTTAAATTTAGAATATGGGATAAGAAAGAACAATGCTTTCATATAAGCGATAATCCTTATCCTGAAGAAAATTTAAAAGCAAATGATAGATTTATAGTAACTGAGTTTACAGGATTGAAAGATAAGTACGAAAAGGAAATTTATGAGGGAGATGTAATAGGTATAAACAATGAAAGCAGTTCTTTAAAGTTGCCTGTGAAATTTGGAAGATATTCTTTTGAAAAATTTATAGGTGAATGTGGAGAAATTACTGATGCAAATCAGCTTTATGGCTTTTACGTTGAGAATGAATATCTATATATTCAAATGCTAAATCATAACGTAATGATTTTGGGAAATATATTTGAGGCATAGTTAATAGTTGATTGTATTGATTTTCATATTGGACTGCTATAAACTTATAATAAAATTTTAAATTTACTATATATAAGGAGAGGATTGCTTTGAGCAATAGTTTTGCTGTATTGTTGAATTGTATGGATGGAAGGACCCAGCTTCCTGCAATAAATTGGATAAGGGATAATTTTAATGTAAAATACGTAGATATAATATCGGAACCTGGAATTGATAAGGTAATATGTGATGAAGATGAAAATTTTATAAATTCATTAAAGTATAAAATGAACATATCCATAAATTCTCATGGGGCTTCTACTGCATTTGTAGCAGGACATTATGACTGTGCAGCAAATGCAGTAAATAAAATGCAGCATTTGAAGCAGATAAAAAAATCTGTTTCTATAATAAAAAATCTATATGAGGATATTGAAGTTATAGGCATTTGGATAAATGAAAAATTTGAAGTGGAAAAAATTTAGAACTATAATTTAAAAATGTGTAGATTCAATTGTGAGAGGATGTTTATAAATTTATGAAGCTATTAATAAAAAAAGTTAATGCAGATGCCGTAGTCCCATTCTATGCACATAAAGGGGATGCAGGTCTTGATCTATTTTCAGTAGAGGAAGTTTTAATAAAACCAATGGAGAGAAAGTTAGTATCTACCGGGATAAAAATTGAGCTTCCGCCAAATACGGAAGCCCAGGTCAGGCCAAGAAGTGGTCTTGCATTAAAGCACGGCATATCTCTTTTAAATACGCCTGGAACTGTAGATGAGGGATACAGAGGTGAAATAAAAGTGCTTATGATCAATTTAGGACAGGAACCTTTTTTAGTTGAAAAAAGTATGAAAATTGCTCAAATGGTAGTAAAGCCTGTGGAAAGAGTACATGTAGAAGAAGTAGAAGAGTTAAGTGACACTGAAAGAGGGGAAGGAGGTTTTGGTTCTACGGGAAGCAGGTAAGAGTTGATAATGGTTAGTTAATGTACATTTCACAGTTCACAATGCACAATTTCGGTAGATTTTTCTCCGCTACGCTGCGAAAAATCTTAAATTTGAAGCTTATTGAAGCTTTGCTTCAATAGTGATATATTTTAGATTTTCTGAAGTTTTAACGGAAGAAAGTCATCATTAATTGTAAATTGTGCATTGTGAATTAATTATTTCATGTTATTTTTAAACTTCGAAAGTTGAGTTATATGAATAAAAGCTTCCCTCCTGGACATAATTATAGAAAAATTAACTGGGAGGTAAAAGTATTGAATAGTGTTACTCTTATTGGAAGGTTAACTAAAGATGCAGAATTGGTTCAGCTCGAAAATTATAATAGAAGTGTGGTTAAATTCATTCTGGCAGTGGGCAGAGATTTTATAAGCAAAAGTGGAGAAAGAGAAGCAGACTTTATTCCTGTTTCTTATTGGACTAATTATGGAGATAAATTGCTGCCCTATTTAAAAAAGGGAAGGCTTATAGGCGTAAATGGCAAAATAAGTACTAAAAACTATACTAAAGATGATGTCAGAAAATATTTTACAACTGTGGAAGCAGATAAGGTTCAGTTTTTAGACCATGAAAAGGAAGCTTTAGCATAGTTTCCAATTACTAGCTTATCAAAAGAAGTGCAACCGCTTTATCTTACATTAAAAAGCAACTACATTTCTTTAAAGTATTAAGGCATATTCAAAAAAATAACTAGTCAGTATGCTAGCCTATTTTGTGTCATACTGCGTCAGCAGGTTCCGTTGATAGCACAACTATCAATGGAACCTGTTTCCTTGTCTGACATAAAATATCCTTCGCATCTTTGACTTGTTATTTTCTTTCATACACCTAAAATGTGTATTTACAGGATAGATTGGGGTAAAATTAAAAGTTTGCTCCAATTTTTAATTGTTCAAAATTCAAACTTAAAGAGAAAGCAATTCACTTTAAATCAAAGATTCAAGTCCTCTGATTTTCCCACTAAGTAAGATTCATTGATAGTTTATACGATACTTAGGTAATTATACTATTTATTGGTTTTTACTTCACCCTAGAGTATAATATAAGTGGAATAGAATAGTATAGATTCTAACTTGACAGTATACTTGTTACATTGATAAAATATAATGTAGAACTTAAATTAAATTAAAAAGCAAATTAATATATGAAAAAATAGAAGGAATAAAAGAGGGGGATTTAACTTGAGTGGAAGCCAAAAGGTGCTTATACCTAAAGATTCTATAGATAAATTAATTTCAGGATTAAAAGGCATTAGAGTTACTACTAGAGAAAAAAACACACGAAAAGAAGTAGATAAGCTTTTGAGTTTGATAGAAGAAGATTTAAGTCAAAAAAATATTCCTCTTAAAGAACAAATATTAGAAAAGATGAAGGAAAGCAAGGGAGTAGATCCTAACTTAAATGCTAATTTGTATATACTATATCGTAATTTAGACAGCGGCCATATTACTGAAGAACAGGCATTTGAATTATTTCAAATGTATGTTAGGATAGATCCTTATAATAAAACCATAGTATAATTTAGTACATAAAAAGTTTAAGTATTATTAATTTTTATTGAAGGGAAAATGGTATTGATTCATTGAATAGGTGGTCTGATCTAAAGCATTCATAGGAGATTTCGATAATAATTCATAAGGGTTAAGTTTTAGTCATTAACTGGAGAATAAGTGCTTACCGCATATAGAAAGGAGTAAACTTTATGAGACTGAGTTACAATATGCCAGCTTTGATAATGCACATGATCCAAAACCAAGCTTTAGATAGACAAAGTGGGGATTTAAACAGAATATCCAGTGGATGTAAAATAAGTAGTGCTGCAGATAATCCAACAGGTCTTGTACAAAGCGAGAATATAAGCATTCAACTTAAGAGCCTTGAGACTGTAACTAGGAATGTTCAAGATGGTGTTAGTATGCTCCAAACTGCAGAAGGTGGATTAAATGAAATCACAAGTATGGTACAGAGAGTTAGACAGCTTACTGTACAGGCTGGAGATGGTTCTACTACTCCAAGTGACAGACAAACAATACAAGGCGAAATAGATCAGATGTTAGATGGAATAAATGAGACGGCAAAAAATACGGAATTTAATGGATTTAAATTATTAGGTGAAACTAAAACTATCAGTATGACCGTAGGGACTAATGCTGGAGACGATGTAAATATACCTCAGATAAATTTAACTAATGGCGAAGAAAGTGAAATTTCAGACTTATATAAAATTCAGACTGGTGGGGGAAAAGATATATTGAGCGGAGATACTGATAGTGCTTTAAGTGCTATAGATAGTTCTTTAAACACAATAGTGTCTTTGAGAAGCAAATATGGGGCTTTGGAAAATAGATTTACTAGTAGTTATGATAATATGCAGGAGTTAAGTGAAAAAATGACTGATGCATATAGTAGTATAAGGGATTCGGATATGGCAGAGGAAATCATGAACTATTCAAAAGAAGGCATAGTAATACAGGCCTCTAATGCAATGATCAGTCAGGCTAACAAATTACCCCAGGATGTTTTACAAATAATACAAAATTTTGAAAAGTAATAGATTTGAAAATTAAGTTAAGGTACCTTGCTTTTGTTTAGGTATCTTTCTTATAGTTGTGGGTCAAAAATTGCCACTAATGGGTAATAAATGATAAAATACCTTACAAATATGGTTCTATTTATAATATGTAATATATTTTCATATAAAACATAATAAACTTATAAAAATGTTACAAAAATATAGAATATAATTTGTAATTGTGATAATGTATCTATATAGAAAAAATTTTAATTAAAAGTAAAATAGAATTTAAAATTAAATTATTTAAGGGAAATTTGAATATATTTAGTGTTTTTAAGAAAGGGGGAAAGTTAGTTTGAATATAAATAATATGTCAAATGATCAATTGGTAAATAATTTACTTACAAGAGGATTAGATGCAGCTTCGGCTAGGAGTCAGGCTATATCAAGTAATATAGCAAATATTAATACTGCGGGGTATAAAAGGAAATATGTAACATTTGAAGAAAACCTTAAAAATAGTGTAGATAATTTAGAATTAAAGACAGATAATACAAAACATATGAAGTTAGGTAATGATTATGGGGCAATAACTACAAATACTGATAATTCAACTAGTATGAGATCAGACGGAAATAATGTAGATATTGAAGTGGAAACCGTGAATCAAGCTGCAAATGAACTTATGTATGATGCACTTATAACTCTTGAAAATAACAGGTTAAGTATGCAAAAAACCATAATAAATGGAAATTAGAGGGGGAACATTATGATTCAAGCTTTTAATACTTTAAGAATAAGTGCTAGCGGGCTTTCGGCAGAAAGGCTTAGTATGGACACAATAGCTTCCAATATGGCAAATGCAGAGACAACTCGAGGAACAAATGGACAACCTTATAGAAGAAAGGTTGCAGTTTTTGGAGAAAATTTAAGCAAGGCTTTGAATAGCAATGGGACTTATGAAGATGTTCCTGAGGGTGTAAAAGTTGTAGCAATAAAGGATGATACGTCACCTTTTAAGAGAACTTATGATCCCACTAATCCAGATGCGGATAGCTCAGGATACGTTTCCATGCCAAATGTGAATATATTGAATGAAATGGCTGATATGATGGTAGCTACTAGATCCTACGAGGCAAACTTAAGTGCTATTAATTCTGAAAAAAGTATGTTTTCAAAAGCTTTAGAAATAGGTAAATAAGGGGGTGCATTATGAAAATAAATGAATTTACTCCAGACACTACTGTGTTTGATAAGATAGGTGGAAATACTTATAATCAAAATGTATCAAATGAAGATATTGCATCTTCTTTTTCAAATTTACTACAAAGTAAGTTAGATGAAGTCAACAACCAGCAGGTACAGGCAAATAACAGCACCAAGGAATTTATAGAAGGAGACAGAAGTGATGTAGCAAATGTTATGCTTGATGCTGAACAAGCTAAGATGTCATTAGATCTTGCTGTACAAATTAGAAATAAATTTGTTGAGGCATATCAGGAGATAAATAGAACACAGTTATAGAAGGAGAACCGGATTAAATGGGTAAAATATCGCAGGTTTTTAAAAACTTAACAGGTAAATGGGAAAATTTAACTAGGAATAAAAAGATAGCTTTTGCTGTTATAGCTGTAGGAGTTATTTCAGCTTTGATATTTGGAGGAGTAACTTTAGGAAAAACAAAATATGCGGTATTGTTTTCTAACCTAGATTCTACGGATTCAGCTACAATTTATAAGCAGCTTCAAAGTGATAAAGTAGATGCAAAAGTGCAGGGAAACTCTATATTAGTGCCCGAAAATCAAGTGGACAAGATTAGAATGCAGACTCTTTCAGAAGTACAGCTTACAAATGGAAGTCATGGATTTGAACTTTTAGATAAAAGTACTTTCGGGCAAACAGACCAGCAACTGAATATAAACTATCAAAGAGCTCTCGAGGGTGAGCTTGAGAGAACTATAAAATCACTTCCACAAATTGAAAATGCAAGAGTTCATTTAGTACTTCCGGATAATACTCAGTTTGTGAAGGACACACAGCCAGGCAGTGCTTCTGTAACTATAAAATTGAAAACGGGACAAAGTTTATCTCAAGATCAGACAAAAGCTTTGGTAGCATTAGTATCTGGAAGTGTAAAAAATGTACCTAAAGAGAATGTTGAAGTTATAGATGATAAATTAAATCTTCTTTCTAGAGATTTATATCAAGGTACAGATAGCAATGGAAACAGTACAGGTGATGCTACTGTTTCTGCGGAAAAGCAACAGGAATTGCAGCAAAAGTATGAAGATGATATGGAAAAGAGACTTCTTGCTATGTTAGAGCCTATATATGGCAAAGATAAAGTAAAAGTTAAAATAAATGCAGAACTTGATTTTGATGCGGTACAGCAAGACTCTACAACTTATGATCCTAAAAATGTAGTAGTAAGTGAGCATACTGTAAATAATACAAATACAGGAGGTACAAATAATTCAAGTACAAGTCCTGTAGATAATAATATGAGTAATACATCTGTAAGCACTACAAATAATGGTAATTCAACTCAAAATGAGGTTACAAGAAATTACGATGTATCTAAGGTGGGTCAAAAAACCATAAAAGCTGCAGGTAGTGTAAAAAGGCTTACAGCATCAGTTGCACTAGATGGAACTGTAGATGACGCTACTAAGACTTCTATTAGAAATCTTGCAGTGTCTGCTATTGGGTATAATCAAACAAGGGGAGATACTATAAGTGTTGAAGCAATTCCTTTTGACACTACAGTTCAAGACAATGCAAAGAAGGATTTAGATGCAATGCAAAAGGCTGAAGCCCAGGCAAATCGTAATAAGATTATTATAGGCGCATCTATAGCAGGGGCACTATTAATAGCTGCTATCATCGGATTTATATTATGGAGAAGAAAACATGCAGAAGATGAAGATGAATTATTTGATGAAGAGCTTGGCAATACTCAGGGTATTGATGCTATTATAGGGGACGATGATTTAACCCAAGAGAAGAATAAACTTAAATTTAAACCTGTAGAGTTTGAAAACGAAACGGAAGATACTCATATAGAAAATGAAATAAAGAAATATGCTAAAGAAAAACCGGATCAAGTTGCAGACATAATAAAAGCATGGATAGCAGAGGATGAGAGGTGATAAAATGGCTAGGGACAGTAAGAATTTAACAGGAGTTCAGAAAGCAGCCATACTATTTATAACTCTTGGACCGGAAGCTGCCGCAGGAATAATCAAGAAATTACCAGAACCAGAAATACAGAAAATAACTTACGAAATAGCTAATATCACCTCCGTAAAATCTGATCAAAAAAAGGAAATACTTCAGGAATTTATAGAGATGAATAAGGCTAAGGATTATTTGCTGGAAGGCGGAATAGAGTATGCTAAAAACCTTTTATCAAAGGCACTTGGAAGTCAAAGAGCTATTGAAATATTGGATAAAGTTACAGAGGCAACCCAGCAGTTTAGACCTTTTGCCATAGCAAGAAAAGCAGATGCTCCGCAGCTTTTAAATATAATATCTGATGAACATCCACAAACTATAGCGCTTATACTGTGTTATCTTCAAGCGGATAAGGCTGGACAAATCCTTTCAGCACTTCCTGAAAATGTGCAGGCTGAGGTAGCATATAGAATAGCTACAATGAGTAATACTTCACAAATGGTTGTAAAGGAAATAGAGAAAGTACTAGATGACAAGTTATCATCTATAGTTAAGTCAGATATGAAGGTAATAGGTGGTGTTCAAACTATTGTAGATATATTAAATCAAGTAGATAGAACTACAGAAAAGAATATTACTGAAGGACTTGAGAAAGAGGATGCAGAACTGGCTGAGAAAATTAAAGGATCTATGTTTGTATTTGAGGATATTATTACTCTTGACGATGTATCCATTCAAAGGGTACTCAGAGAGGTGGATACAAAGGAACTTTCTCTTGCACTTAAAGGATGCTCTGAGGAAGTGGCAGATGCGATATTTAGAAATCAATCAAAGAGAGCTTCTGCTGCTTTGAAAGAGGATATAGAATTCCTAGGACCTGTAAGACTTATGGATGTGGAGAAGGCTCAGCAGAAAATTGTGGGTATAATAAGAAGATTAGATGAATCAGGAGAGATAGTTCTGTCAAGAGGAGGCGAAGATGCGATCATCGTATAAATCTATATTAAAAGGTGACAGCATAAATAATTGCGGAACACAAAAAATACACACAGAGTTTAAAAAGAGAGAGACATCTTCAGGAACATTTAATATAAAAGAAGATAATAAAAATGACTCTATTTTAAAAAGCTATGAAAATTTAGGAAAAACTATTATAGAAGATGCTAATAAGAAAAAAGAAAAAATTATTTCTATGACCTATGAAAAGGCATCTCAAATTTCAAAAAAAGCTTATGATGAAGCTTATGAAAAAGGTTATGCTAAAGGTGAAGAAGAAGGTTATAATGCTGCTTATGAGGATGGATATAAGAAAAACTTTGATAAGGCAAAAGCAGAAGGAGATCAGATAAAAAATAATGCAAATGATGTCTTAAATAAAGCTGTAGAAGAAAAGAAAAAGTATCTGGAGGAAAAAAAAGAGGAAATAAAAGAACTCATATTGAATTCTATAGAAAGTGTCTTAAAACGTGAGGTAAGGGACCCAGATAGTTTAAATGATCAGGTATTTGATGCTTTAAATCAAATGAAAAAAACCAGTACTTTTATAATAAAGAGTAAAGAAAAGTACTGCAGCGAATTCAAAACGCAAGTAAGCATTTGGAAGGAACAACTGCCTTTTAAAGGTGATATTTTTATAATACCAGATGAATCTTTAGAAGAAGGCAGTGTAGTTATAGAAAGGGATAATGGGAAAATGGTTCTAGGAATAGATATTGCCTATGATAAAATAAAGAAGATACTTCAGGATGAAAGTTAAGTTTCTGCAGTTAGAGGTGATATTTTGTGATAACTATAAACTTTGATAGGCTTAATAGAAAAATAAAGGAAGCCAGTTATAATTACCAAGAAGGAATTGTAAAAAAAGTTATTGGATTAACTGTAGAGGTAGAGGGCATTAGATCCTTTGTGGGAGAAGTATGTCATATTTACAATGAGGAAAATAATAAAATTTCCTGTGAGGTTGTTGGATTTAATGAAAGCAATGTAATTTTAATGCCCCTTGGAGAGCTTATTGGAATTTCACCAGGCTGTAGGGTTGTACCAGAGAGAATGCCTTTAAATGTAAGATGTTCAGATGAGCTTTTTGGAAGGGTACTTGATGGACTTGGCAATCCTCTAGATGGTGCTACTATATCAAGTGGAGTACCATATCCACTTGATACAGAACCTCCAGATCCCTTAAAGAGAAGGAGGATTACTGAAGTGATTCCTACGGGAGTAAGGGCAATAGATGGTTTGATAACCTGCGGTGAAGGTCAGAGAATTGGAATATTTGCAGGAAGCGGTGTGGGAAAGAGTACTACCCTTGGTATGATTGCAAAATATGCTGAGGCAGACGTAAATGTAATAGCTTTAATAGGTGAAAGAGGCAGAGAAGTTAAGGATTTTATAGAAAAGGATCTGGGAGAAGAAGGAATGAAAAAATCAATCATAGTGTGTGCTACTTCAGATAAGCCAGCTTTGGTTAGATTAAAGGGAGCTTTTACAGCTACAGCTATTGCAGAGTATTTTAGGGACAAAGGTAAGAAAGTAATTTTGATGATGGATTCCGTAACTAGATTTGCCATGGCTCAAAGAGAAATAGGACTTGCAATTGGAGAACCTCCAGCAACCAAGGGATATACGCCTTCTGTATTTGCCAAGCTTCCTAGACTTATGGAGAGGGCAGGAATGTCAGACGTAGGATCTATTACAGCTTTTTATACAGTACTAGTAGATGGAGATGATTTAAATGAACCTATTGCAGATGCAGTAAGAGGTATATTGGACGGACATATAGTTTTGTCCCGTTCCCTTGCCAACAAAAATCATTATCCTGCTATAGATGTACTTGCAAGTATAAGTAGGCTTATGTCGGAAATAGCTGAAAGTGATCATAAAAAAAATGCTTCTTTTGCAAGGGATATGCTTTCAACTTATAAAAATTCCGAGGACTTAATAAATATAGGTGCTTATGTAAAAGGAAGCAGCGAAAAAATAGATATGGCAGTAGCTTATTACGATAAAATAATTGCCTATCTAAAACAAGGGGTGAATGAGAGTTCATCTTTTAAAGAAAGTGTTGAAGGATTGAAAAAAATATTTGAATAACAACCTAAAACTGTTAACTGTGAATTGTGAATTGAACGAAGGAGGATATATGAGTAAATATAAATTTAGGCTTCAAAAGTTACTTGATATAAGAATAGACAGGGAAGAGGAAAGTAAAAGAGAATTTCAGCAGGCTAAAAGAGAAAGCTTGAAAGTAAAAGAAAAACTAGATTTATTAAAAAATAACTATGAAAAATACAATAATATGTCCGATTTTAAAAGTGTTATTGAGCAAAAAATAACTCATAAATATTTAAAATCTGTAATTTACAGTATAGATAAAACTGAAATTGAACTAAAAAATAAAGAAAAAGTAGTTGAAATGAAAAGAAATGAACTGCAAAAGAGCCAGATAGATAGAAAAACAGTGGATATTTTAAAGGAAAAGGGAGAAACTGCTTTTATAAAAGAGCAAAATAGAATAGAACAGAAGGCAAATGATGAATTTGCCCTTTATGGATTTATAAGAAATATCCAAAATACATAGTCTCTTATTTTGAAAGGAGGTGAAATAAATGAATGTAAATGTATTAAATTTGATGTCTTCTATGAATGTACAAGCACCAAAAGTTCAATCAAGTTCTTCAAGTGAAAATAATAGCTTTGCTTCTTTGGTTAAATCCAGTAGCAGTGATAATAACAGTAATAGTAAGGTTGAAAATAGTAAAATTACTACAGCTAAAGCATCTAATGAAGTTGCAGATAATGATACTAAAGTAAGTGTAGATAAAAATACAACAAAAATACAATCGTCAGATTCCGGTAATGGGAATAAAAATACTGTGGATAGTGAACAAAATGATGATTCTAAAATTGAAACTTATTTAAAGAAAGCTGGCTTTACAGATGAAGAAATATCAGATATTAAACAAAAGATTAAAGATGGCAGTATAGATAAAAACAGTGTACTTTCACTTTTAAGTTTGTTATTTGGAAATAATCAGGATATTCAAAGTAAATCTAATGATTTTTTAAATACGGTAACTAAAGAACTGAGTAATGAAATTTCAAACACTTCAAAAGATAAAATTTCACTAGGATTAGCAAAAGAAGATTCTCTACAATCTATTTTAAGTAAGGATATATCGCAAACTATTATTGATGCTTCAAATGAGGATACATCTAGCAGTATTAAAGATGTCTTAAATAAGACGTTGGATAAAAAACTTGATTTTTTAGTGGATATATTGAATAATTTTGATAAAAGTGGACAGCTTACTCAAAAACTTTCTCAAAAGATAACAGATAATATTGTATCAAAATTATCCAACCTTGTTGCAAATTCAAATGAAAATGATATAAGTAGTTTAAAATCTCAGATATATGCTGAACTTTTACAAAAGTTAAATCCTAAACTAGCAGATAATTTAAATTCGGGAGAAAATGTATCAGGAAGCAAGTTGTTTCAAATTATAAGTCAAAATAGGCAAATGATTGAGAATTTAGATACAACAGGTAGTTCTCTTCAAAACTCTTCGAATAGTGAAAGCAGTAATGAAAATCCTACTGGTAATAACAGTAAAAGCACTGACATATTAAATAAAATACTAGGCAATAATGGAGAGGATACAAAAGACAGCAAAATTTCTAAAGCAGTTAATTTTATGACACAATTTAATAGCATCAAGGGAGAAAATGTACTGGTAAGTGGTACTGATATGCAAAATCTTAATTTAAATAAAGCTACTTTTGATTCAGATATCATAAAAACACTCAAGTATATGGATTTAAATAATGTGAAGGAGTTAACTGTTAAAATTAATCCTAAAGAACTAGGGGATATAACTATAAATCTTGTTATGCAAGAGGGAAAGATGAAGGCGGTTCTTACGGCTTCAAACAAAGATGCTTATAATCTTTTAAATTCAAATATGCAGGATCTGTCAAATAAACTTCAGAATAGTGATATAAAAGTCCAGAGTTTTTCATTGAACTTATATCATGAAGACACAACTTTCTTCAAAAATGAAAGTAATAGAAATAACCAGCAAGACAGCGGAAAAAAGAATAAAAATTTAGCTGTAAATAGCATACAAGAGGAGGAAATACCTGAAAATGACTATTACAGTGATAACAATGTAAACATGTTGGCTTAGTTAACAATTTAGTAAGGAGGAAAATAAAATGACCACATCGGTTAATAGTGACAGCAGTCAAAAATATTATCCTATTTACACTGATGATTCAAGTGCCACAAGTAGCACTTCAAGTGAAACTAGCACAGTCAAAAAAAGTAATGATATAGATAAAAATATGTTTTTAAAAATACTATCTGCAGAACTTGCAAACCAGGATCCAACTAGCAGCGATTCTCAAAGTTCAACGGAATATGTAAGTCAGCTTGCTCAATTTTCATCTTTGGAGCAGATGGCCAACTTAAATAGTTCAACTAAAATGGGTACTGCAAATTCACTTATGAATAAATATGTGACTTTTAGCGATACAGATAGCCAAGGAAATAACATAAGTGGACAGGTAGTTGGAGTTGTTAAAGATGGAGATGATATAGAGCTTAATGTGCTTACAGGACAGGGAAAAGACAAAGATGGAAACACAGTTAATCAATATGAAAAATTGAACATAGATGATGCAGTAAAAATTGTAGACTCAGGTGATAGTGCTAGTAACTCCATATTTTTAGGTGCTACTTCACTTATAGGCAAAAAGGTTGATATAGATCAAAAAGATTCTAGTGGTAATAGTTATAGTGGTACTGTTCAATCTGTATTGAGGGGACTTAGTGGAGTAACAGTAAAAGTAAAACTTTCAGATGGAAGTACAAAGGATTTTAATCTTAGTGATATTTCAGATGTAGAAAATTCATAGATAAGTAGGTGTATATCTATGGGGTATAGAGTTATTAATGACAAGTTGTACTTTGCACCAGATTTGGAGTCAGTATATAGTAAAAAAAATAATATAAATAATTCTAAAAGCATGGTGTCATTTAAGGACACTTTGGGTAGTGAAATTGATAAGAATTCAAGCTTTACTATATCAAAACATGCTGTAGAAAGGCTAAAGAGCAGAAATATAAATTTAAATGAAAATGACATGAAAAATATAAATTCTGCCATAAATAAAGCAGAAAGTAAAGGATGCAGAGAATCTGCACTGCTTTATAAAAATTCAGTATTTATTACGTCTATAAAAAATAGGACTGTAATTACAGCGCTGGATAAGAATTCAACTGGTGACAATGTGTTTACCAACATAGACAGTTTGGTAATAGTATAGAAATGGCTGGACCCTAGTGGAAGCCGCGCCCTGTGGAGTGAAAGAAACAGGACAATATATTAATAAAAAAATTGGAGGAAAGAATATGTTACCATCATTGTATTCGGGAATTAGCGGACTTAAAGTAAACCAACAAAAATTAAATATAGTTGCAAATAACATAGCCAATTCATCTACTACGGGTTTTAAAACTCAAAGTATGAATTTTGAAGATATGATGAGTCAGACTATTTCAGATCCAAGTGCACCTGTAAGTAATGGAATTGGAGGAATAAATGGAGAACAGAGTGGTCTTGGAGTTAAAGTAGCAGGTATAAGCACGGATTTTGCTGCAGGAAGTACTCAGACTACGAGCAGAAGTTTGGATTTTATGATAAAAAAGGGGGGAAGCTATTTTGTAGTTAGCCCTAATGGTGATACTATTAATGATGATGGTAGTACTACTACAAATGATGCTAGTAAAACTTATTATTATACAAGGGATGGAGCTTTTACCTTAGATAAAGAAGGTTATCTTTTAACTCAAGATGGTAATCATGTCATGGGATATAATGTAGATGTTACGACTGGTGAGATTACGGATACTTCAGATACTTCTAATATTAAACCACCAAAATGTCTTCAAATTGCCCAGTATTATACTACCGAAGGTGCAGTTGATACTGCTCCTGCTGATACTACTACTGCTGCTAGTGAAAAAGTTACTTCCTGGTCTGTAGGATCAACTGGAATTATAAATGTAAAAACTGCGGGTGGGTCATATGATATCGGTCAAATAGCACTGGCTTCTTTTCAAAATGAAAGTGGTCTTGTAAAGGATGGAGGAAATCTATATGAGCCATCTACAAACTCAGGTACTGCAATTTATGGGATTCCCGGTAGCGGAGACTATGGCTCTCTTACACAGGGGGCACTTGAAATGTCAAATGTAGATTTAGCACAGCAATTTACGGATATGATAGTAGCCAGCAGGGCTTTTCAGGCAAATGGGAAAATAATAACTACAGATGATACTATACTTGAGGATCTAATTAATTTAAAGAGATAGGTGTAATTTAAAGTTGAAAGTTCAAATATCAAAGTTCAAACAATGATTATTTTAATATTTTCTGACGTTAGGAGGAAAATTATCATTATCTGTTATTTATTCTTTGTTATTTGTTCTTTAGTAAAAGGTGATAAGTGGCAAGTTAGTGAAAGATTGTCACTTATCACTAAAAAATTATATTTTAAAATAATCATAACATTTTAAATTCCTGCTAAATGAAAATATTGCACATACAAATTGAAGTTGGATTTATAATATAATATATAACAGTACATTTAGGAGGATTTTTATGATAAAATTAACTCGACTCGACAATAAGGAGTTTATTATAAATGCAGATACTATAGAAAAATTAGAAGCTATACCTGAAAGTTTAATAACTTTAACTAATGGTAAAAAATATTTAGTAAAAGAATCTAACGATGAAATAGTAGAAAAAGTTATAAAATATAAAAGAAAAATATACACAGGAAATTTTGATTAAGTTAATAACTAATAACTATTAATTATTAGTTATTAACTAATTAAGTAAGGGGGATACATCATGGAAAATAAAGCAGCAAAAAAAGATCCATCTAAAATTATAATTATAATTTTAGGCATATTAATACTGGCAGTGGTAGCAGGAGGAGCTTTTTTTGGATATAATACTTTTCTAAAAGATAAGAAAAGTATTACTAAAAGTACTGTACAACAGGTTGTAAATAATGGACAAACTACAGGAACAGTTGCAAATTCATTAGATCAGGTTGTATCTTCCCAAACTTTTCAACTTGATGAGATTACTGTGAACCTAGCAGATGAAGGTGGAAATAGATATTTAAAGGTTGCAGTTTACCTAGGATTTGATAATAAAAAACTTACATCTGAATTGACTACCAAAAAACCAATTGTAACGGATGCAGTTATTCAAATTTTAAGAACAAAGAAAGTAGCAGATATAACTGCTAAAAATATGAACAATATAAAGCTGGAAATAATTCAAAAAATAAATCCAATGCTGGAAAAGGGACAGCTAAACAATGTATATTTTACAGACATTATAATTCAATAATATTTTTATAAATTTATCCTAAAGGAGAATATAAATGGATTTACAATTTATGTGGATGATTTTTAGAACAGGAATAGCTCTTGTATTTGTAATTTTTTTAATATATATTTCTGCAAAATATGGTGGAAAAAAACTTAAAAATGTCCAAAAGGGTAAATTTATAAGAATAATGGAAAGAGAACAGCTGTCAAAAGAAAATAGTCTACTTGTAGTAAAAATAGGAGAAAAAATGTATGTTATATCATCTACATCAGGAAAAATTGAAATAATATATGAATTGAATGACGAGGAAATTTCGAAATTCAAAAATAGAAATACCATACCAGAGTATAAAAGTTTGAAAGATTTTTATACAAGATCGGGAATGGAGCAATTGGTTAAAAGGGCAAGCGGCAAGTTAGCTTTAAAAAAACTTATAGATAAAAAGGAAGATAAATGATGAACAGTAGAGATAAAAAGCGTCTTATAATTATTTCAATTTTAATATTTGTCATTTTGGTTTTCAAAACACATAATGTATATGCAGCTCCAGATGCATCACAGGCAATGCCTATACCAAATATAAATGTATCTATGGATAATGCAGGCACATCAACTCCGCAGCAGTATGTACAAAATATAAAATTGCTTATAATTCTAACAGTTATAACATTGCTTCCTTCTTTTATAATGATGATGACAAGTTTTGTAAGAATTATAGTGGTATTTGGTTTTTTAAGAAATGCTATGGGAACGCAGCAGTCACCTCCAAATTCAATTTTAATTGGACTTGCACTGTTTATGACAATTTTTATTATGTATCCTGTGTATTCAAAAATGAATACAAATGCCATTGAGCCCTACATGCAAAATAAAATAACCCAGGAACAAGCAATAAATGAGGGAGCTAAACCACTTAGAAATTTTATGCTTAAGCAGACATATAAAAAGGATTTGCAGTTATTTATAGACCAAGCTAAATTAAATTACAAAGTTACTGCAGATGGGCAAAATGCACCACTTTATGTAGTAATCCCAGCCTATATTATAAGTGAACTTAAAACCGCCTTTGAAATAGGATTTTTGATTTATATACCGTTTATGGTAATAGATATGGTGGTATCAAGTGTACTTATGGCCATGGGAATGTTCATGCTACCACCAACTATGATATCTCTACCATTCAAACTACTTTTATTTGTAATGGTAGATGGATGGTACTTACTTGTAAAATCTTTAATTGTAAGTTTTTCATGAGGTGAATTGAATGAGTCAAAATATGGTAATTAGTATTATAAAAGATGCGGTACAAACGGGACTTTTAGTAGCAGCTCCTATACTTATAGTTTCAGTGGTTGTAGGTCTTATAATAAGTATATTTCAAGCCACTACTCAGATACAGGAGCAAACACTTACTTTTGTTCCTAAGCTTATTGCCGTAGCTGTAATAGGACTTATTGCAGGAAGTTGGATGTTACAGCAAATAATAGCTTTTACTCAGAGAATTTTTACGTATATAGCCCATATAACACAATGAACATTGCTACAAAGTATAATTGGAGAGGAATAACTTGATAAATACATTATATTTTACCGCATTAATTTTAGTATCGATAAGAATCTTTTCTTTTTTTATGTTAGTTCCAATATTTTTTCCAAATGGAACTCCAAATGTAGTTAAAGTGGGACTAACTGTAGTTATGGCATATATATTGATGCCAGGCATAGATTATGCTTCCATAAGCAGTATAGATAATACCATGTTTTTTGTAATGAATTGTTTAAATGAAGCAGCGGCAGGTCTTACCCTTGGATTCCTAACTAGCTTATGTTTTTCTATGGTGAGAATAGCGGGAAATCTTATGGATATGCAAATGGGATTTGCTATGGTTAGTATGTTTGATCCTACTTCAAACAGTAATACTACTTTAATTGAACATTTACTTTATTGGTTTAGTCTAGTTATCTTCTTTATAGTAGACGGACACCATATGCTTATAAAATCTTTAATTCAAAGTTTTAGTGTGATAAAACTTGGGAGTTTCTTTTTAAATCAAGCTTCAATTAATATAATTTTTAAGGCCTTTGTAGAATATTTTGGTATTGCAATTCAAATAGGAATACCTATAGTTTTAATACTTTTATTTACGGATTTGACAATGTCACTTATAGCCAGGACAGTTCCACAGTTAAATATAATGATATTGGGACTTCCTATTAAAGTACTGATAGGGTTTGCATCATTTTGTTTTGCACTGCCAATTTTTCTTAAATTAATAGAAAATTTATTTACAGCTATACCTAATTCTATAGATGGTTTTTATAAGGCATTACCGGTGCTTTTAATATTTGCAAAGGATGATAAGACAGAAGAGGCTACCCCTAAAAAGAAAAGTGATTCTAAGAAAAAAGGCCAAGTAGCTAGAAGTAAAGAAGTAGGACTCACCATGACACTGCTTGCATCAACTTTAGTTATAGCAGTCTTAGGTGGATATTCAGGAACATCTCTTGGTTCTACAATGGTGGCCTTTTTAAATAATTATATAAATACGTCACTGGATTACAGCAGTGCAAATAAAATATTATTTATAACTGTATGGAGAATGGCCATAGTTTTTCTACCTATAGCTATTCCAATACTTGCTATAGGTGTGCTGGCAAATATAGTTCAAACTAGAGGACTTATAACTTTTGAAACTTTGAAGCCAGATTTTTCAAAATTAAATCCTATAAATGGATTTAAAAGAATGTTTTCTGCTAGGTCTGTAATGGAACTTTTAAAGGATGTCACTATAGTGTCTATAGTAGGGTACGTAGGCTATAAATTTATAAAAGATAATTATATGTATATATTGAGTTTAGGACAATTGGATTCCAGAGCCGTAGCAAAGGCCATAGGGAGCTTAGCTGTGGGTATATTTTTTAGAATAACTTTAATTATGCTTATAATTGCAATTATTGATTATATGTTTCAAAGATATCAATATAATAAAGATCTTAGGATGTCAAAGCAGGAAATTAAAGAAGAATTTAAACAGGATGAAGGAGATCCACAAATAAAGGGCAAGAGAAGACAAAAGCAGAGAGAACTAGCTATGCGAAGGATGATGCAGGAGGTGCCAAAGGCCACTGTAGTAGTTACCAATCCTACTCATGTTGCTGTAGCTTTAAAATATGAAGATGGGCAAAATGCACCTGTGCTTGTAGCAAAGGGATTGAATGCTGTAGCCCTTAAGATAAAGGAAATAGCAAAAGACAATGATGTCCCAATAATTGAAAACAGGCCGCTTGCAAGGCTTATATATAAAGAAGTGGAAATTGATATGGAGATACCAGCTGAGATGTATCAGGCGGTGGCAGAAATACTTGCGTTGGTTTACAAGATGAGGTGATGTGTTGGAAAGAAGTAGAAAAAAGTTTAGAATAAAAGACAACTTAGATATAATAATGGCAATGGTAGTTATTACAGTAGTGTTTATGATTATAATCCCAATACCTGCAGAACTTTTAGATGTACTAATTTCGTTTAATATAGCATTGTCTGTAATAATTATACTTTTAACATTGTTTACTACGGAAGTATTACAATTTTCTATATTTCCTACATTGCTTTTAATAACTACAATTTTTAGATTGGCTTTAAATATATCTTCTACAAGACTTATACTTAGGGATGGATATGCAGGATCAGTTATAAATGCTTTTGGCAGCTTTGTAGTAGGAGATAATTATATAGTTGGAATAATAATATTTTTAATTATAATTATTATTCAGTTTGTTGTAATAACAAATGGTTCCGGCAGGGTTGCTGAAGTTTCTGCAAGATTTACTTTAGATGCAATGCCAGGAAAACAAATGAGTATAGATGCAGATTTAAACTCTGGTTTAATTGATGAAAAAGGTGCCAGAGATAAGAGGGAGAAACTTCAGGAAGAAGCAAATTTTTATGGATCCATGGATGGTGCATCTAAATTTGTAAAGGGAGATGCTGTAGCATCACTCTTAATTGTAGTAATAAATATAATAGCAGGTATTGTAATAGGTATAATAATTAAGGGAATGGGTGCTTCTGAAGCTGCTCAAACTTATGTAAAACTTAGTATAGGTGATGGACTGGTATCTCAGGTTCCAGCACTACTTATATCTACGGCGTCAGGTATACTTGTTACCCGTTCAGGGAGCAGCGAAAGTTTTGGTAGTTTAGCTATTAAGCAGTTGACAAGCTTCCCTAAGGTAATAGCTATTGCAGGGGCAGTATTATTGTTTTTAGCTATAGTACCTGGGCTTCCACATATACCATTTTTGATTTTATCAATAGCTTGTATTATAGCTGCATACCTACTTTATAAAGATGAATTACAGAATCATATGCAGCAGCAGGAAATGAAACAACAGGAAATAACTCAAATAGAAAATAAAGAACCAGAAAATGTAATGAACTTGATATCTGTAGAACCTATGGAAGTGGAAATAGGTTATGGATTGATACCACTGGCAGATGAAAGTTCAGGAGGAGATCTCCTTCAGAGAATAACCTCTGTAAGAAGGCAGTGTGCTATTGAAATGGGGATAGTAGTTCAACCAATTAGAATTAGGGATAATTTGCAGTTAAATACTAATAGCTATGTAATAAAGATAAGAGGTACAGTAATTGCAAAAGGAGAGCTTATGCCAAATATGCTTTTATGTATGGATCCTACTAATTCAAGCAGTGATATTCAAGGAATAAGTACTACAGAACCATCTTTTGGACTTCCTGCTATATGGATAAATAAAGATCAAAGGGAAGAAGCAGAAATTAAAGGACTCACAGTAGTGGATCCTACTACAGTTATGGTAACTCATCTTACAGAATCGATAAAAAATCATTCTTATGAATTACTTGGAAGGCAGGAAGTTAAGCTTATTGTAGATTCTGTGAAAGAAAAATATCCTACTGTGGTGGAGGAACTCATACCTGATCTTCTTACTATAGGAGAACTTCAAAAAGTACTGCAAAATCTTTTAAGAGAAAGGGTTTCTATAAAGGATATGGTAACTATAATGGAGTCCCTTGCAGATAATTCAAGAAATACAAAAGATATAGAAGTACTTACAGAATATGTTAGATTTGCATTAGGAAGAAGCATATGCAATTCACTTATAGATGAAAATGGAATTATTACAGTAGTTACTCTATCTAAACATCTGGAGGATTTAATAGGAAAAAATATTCAAAAGTCAATGCAGGGTTCTTTCCCAGCAGTAGATCCGGATACTACAAGCAAGATATTAAATTCTATTAAAAATTTGCTAGATTCAGTTTATTTTTATGAAAACCAACCTATAATTTTGGTTTCACCTAATATAAGAGCACCTTTCAGGAGATTAATTGAAATGGTGTTTCCATCGGTAAATGTATTATCATTAAATGAAATACCAAATGATGTGGAGATAAAAACCGAAGGAGTGGTTTCAATATAATGATTATTAAGAGATATAAAGTCAATAGTATGAACGAAGCTATTACGAGAATTAGGTATGAACTTGGGAGGGAAGCCGTAATAATAAGCCAGAGGAAAATAAGAAAACCTGGCATATTAGGTTTTTTCTCTAAAAAAATGTTAGAGGTTACTGCAGCTGTAGACAATAAGAAAAAGGAAAACAGCGATGGAGCCGATATGCAAGATAGTATTGCAGCAATAAAAAAACTTGTAAATGATAAAATGAAAAATAACACTTTATGTAGTGATATAAAAGGTGATAAAATTATAGATAATGGTGCTAAAGAAAATTACAATATATCGGAGTGTAATTATGAAAAAAATATAGTAGATAAAAATAATGACACTATTATAAAAGAAATGCAGCAGATGAAAAACATGTTAAATGAAATGATGAAAGGTTCTTATGGTAATGTAGGAAAAAGTGCATTTCAGATAAAGCTTGAAAATAGGGATTTCAACAGCAAAGTAGTGAGTACAATTTTAAATAGAGTAAATATAATAGAAGATGATAGGAATGAAGAAGAAAAGTTAAAAGAAGTAGTTACAAGTATGATAAAAGTAGAAGATAAAGTACTTGAAAATATAGTGGTATTAGTGGGGCCTACAGGTGTTGGGAAAACTACTACAATTGCTAAACTTGCAGGTAAGCTTTCTCTTATTGAAAAGAAAAAAGTAGGACTTATAACTATAGATACCTATAGAATAGGTGCAGTAGAACAGCTTAAAACTTATGCAGATATAATGAATATACCTTTTCAAGTAGTATTTACCATAAAGGACATGTCAAAAGCTATAGAGAATATGTTAAATTGCGATGTGATTTTAATAGATACTACAGGAAGAAGCAGCAAAAATAAGATGCAGATATCAGAACTGAGGGCATTTATAGATAAGGTAAATACGGATAATATACATTTAGTTATAAGTTGTACCACTAAAAATAGAGATATAGATGTAATAGTGGAGGGATATAAGGAGCTTAATTATAATAGTGTAATAATAACTAAATTAGATGAAACATCTACTTATGGATCTATATTAAATATTTTGCAGGCTGCAAAAAAACCCATAAGTTTTGTTACTACAGGACAAAATGTACCGGAAGATATAAAAGTTATGAATTCAGAGGAATTGGCTAAACTTGTACTTGGGGAGGATATTATATGCTAGATCAGGCTGAAGAGCTTAGAAAATTAGCTCAAGAGGACAAAATGAAAAGAAAAGAAAGAGTACCTAGCAGTATAAAACCTAGGATAATAACTGTTACTTCTGGAAAAGGAGGAGTTGGAAAGAGCAATTTTGTAGTAAATGTATCTATAGCACTACAGAAGATGAAAAAAAATGTACTTATATTTGATGCAGATATGGGAATGGGCAATGATGATGTTTTAATGGGGTATTTACCTAAATACAGTGTATATGATGCCATATTTGAAGATAAAAGTATAGAAGAGGTTACTATAAAAGGACCTTTTGGGGTAAAATTACTTCCGGGTGGGAGGGGAATTTTAAAAATACGAAATATAACGAAATCTCAAAGGGAAAAATTTATAAATAAATTGTCATTACTAGAAGATTTAGATTATATAATACTAGATACAGGTGCTGGAATAAATAGAGATGTGTTAGGATATATTGCCTGTTGTCAGGAACTTATTATAATTACTACACCAGAACCTACATCTCTTACAGATGCATATAGTTTAGTAAAGGCTGTAAATTACTTTAAATTAAACGATTTTGCACAAATAATTATAAACAAAGTTTATAATGCTCAAGAAGGAGAGAAAACTTTTAATAAATTTAAGAGTGTAGTAAATAAATTTTTAAATATAGAAATAAAATATCTAGGATGTATGTTGGAGGACAAAAAATTAGTTCAGGCTGTTAAAAATCAAGTCCCATTTTTAATAAATTATCCTAATTCCCAGGCTTCTAAGGATATAAATTTAATAGCCAGCAAATTGTCAGGAACTGAAATACATAGTAGGAAAAGTAGTATACAGGATTTATTTAAAAAAATTTTTAATACTTTTTCATAAGGAGAAGGAAGAAGATGGATTCCAATATTGAATTTGCAGTTAATAGCAGAATTGAGATAGACATGGACAATGAAATATATAAAAGTAATATTCAGGATGTGTCAGAAGATTATATAAGTATAAGTATACCTGTGAATAATCATAAATATATGCCACTTTCAAAAGGTGAAAAGGTGAGTGTTATATATTATGGGGGAAAAAATGTCTACAAATTTAATACTGTAGTTATAGGGCGTAAAATAGAAAGAATACTTATGATTATGCTGAGGAAACCTAAGAAAGTTCAAATCTGTCAAAGAAGGAATTTTGTAAGGGTACCTTTGATTTTGGATGTGCTATGTGCCATGCTTCCTTTAGAAAAGGACTTATATCACTTAAATGATCAAGTAGAAGTATTTAAGGCATGTTCTATGGACATGAGCGGCGGTGGAATGAGAATAGTTGTAAATGTAAAAATGAAAGATAAACTAAAGTATGGTGACATTATCATAGTGACAATTCCAATGGAAAATGACAGCTTAACTTTAAAAGGAAAAATAGTGAGAATTACTAGTAACAAAGATGAAACCAAATTGACCTGTGGACTATCTTTTATAGATATAGATAAGAAGAGTAGAGAAAGAATAATAAGGGCATTATTTCAAATTATGAGGCAGCATATGAAAAAAGGAGCAAAGGGGGATTAAAATATGGTTTTGGCAAATAAATTAGATATAAAAGAAGAATTGGTAAAAAAGTATCTTCCTCTAGTAAAATACATTGCTTCTAGGGTTATAATTGGAAAGACCAAATACATTGAATATGAAGATTTGGTTAGCTATGGAATGATGGGACTTATCGATGCAATAAGCAAGTTTGATGAGGACAGGGGAATGAAATTTTCCACTTACGCATCCATAAGAATAAAGGGTTCTATGATAGATGAACTTAGGAGAAACAGTCCTATTTCTAAAGGTGCTATGGACAAGCTTAATAAATATAACGCAGCCATAGATTTCCTTCGCAGTAAACTAGGAAGAGAACCAGAAAGTGAAGAAATAGCAAATGAATTAAGTATACCTTTGAAAAAAATGATGGAAATTGAAAATTATATAAACTATATATCTATAGTATCTCTAGAAGATTTCATATTTTCTGAAGATGATGATATTCCACTTATGGGGACTGTAGAAGATACTAAAAGTCCAAGTCCAGAAAAAAGTCTGGAGAAAAAAGAAATGCTGGAGTATTTAGCCAAAGCGTTAGAACTTTTAAATGAAAAAGATAATTTAGTTATTACTCTATACTATTATGAAAAGTTGACTTTAAAGGAAATAGGCCATATATTAAATGTATCGGAGTCCAGGGTATGTCAACTTCACAGTAGGGCAATTTTACATTTGAGAAAAAACATGATTAAATTAAAGTATGTATAGAAATGTTTTTAAGAAGGAGAAAATTTTATGGTTCCAATCATATTGATTATAGTAGGGATATTTTTAATAGCATTAAATTTCAATGCTATGCGCAAAGAAAAAAAGTCCTTTCAAGAGAAATTAAATGTAAAGCAAAATGAAATGGGAAACTGTGAACTCGAAATTGGCAAAATGAGAAAGGAATTTGCAGAAACTATACTTGAACTTCAAAAAGAAATTGAAGATTTAAAAACACAGGGTAATCAGAATTCTTATGAAACTATTTTATCTGAAGAAGCATCTGAAGGCCCAGAAGAAAAATTAATGGAAGAAGAAATTGAAGATATCAAACGCAATCAAGATAATACTGAAGGAGAACCAAAAAAAAGTGAAAATTCAAATAAGGTTACTGAAGAGTATGGAAATAATATTAAAATTGATGAAATAAGAGGATTATTAAAAGATAATATTTCTGTAAGTGATATATGTGAGAAAACTGGTATTGGTAAGGGGGAAGTTCTATTAATAAAAGAATTGTATGCAAAATAAAAATGTTTTTTGATTTTTTTAGTGATAGAAAGATACTTATAGGTATAGGTATAGGTATTTTAATAGCTACTCTTATAATGAGTAGTGCTAAGATCCAATATCAAATGAGTAAAAGTCAAATTGAGGATAAGGCAAGATCAATGGGAATGCATTATCCTGATGAAATGAAAGTTATGGATAAAGGAGGAAGCAAATGATTAGAAGTTTTTACTCTGCCGTATCTGGAATGATAACTCAAGAAGCAAAACAGGATGTCATAACAAATAACTTGGCAAATGCAAATACTGTAGGATTTAAGCAGGATGACCTTAGAGTGAAAAGCTTTAACGACATGCTTTTACAAAATTATGACAAAACAGAAGAAAATAGAAGTGTAAGAAATATAATAGGGTCTATAAGTCTTGGTAGTGGAATAGATTCAGTTACAACAGGATTTACACAAGGATCTATAGATTCTACAGGGGTATCTACTGATTTTGCTATTGATGGAAGAGGATTTTTTACTGTTAGGGGACAGGATGGAAAAGAATATTATACGAGAGATGGTCATTTTCACGTAAATACAAATGGAGTACTGGTAAATGACGCTGGAGACAGTGTTTTGGCCAGAAATACTACAACAGGTGCTTTAGGTGAAATGAATGTGGGAAATGGGAAGATGACTTCAGATGATCACGGAAATATAAGTATAGATGGAACTCCAAGTTATAAGCTTTACACGGTTGATTTTAATGACTATAATACTTTGACAAAAGTTGGAGACAATTTATATACAGGAACAAATGCTGCAGAGACAAATGCTGTGGTAAGACAGAATTCACTGGAAAAGTCCAATGTAAATATAGTAAACACAATGTCTCAACTGCTCACTACTATGAGGTCTTTTGAAACTGACCAAAAGGCAGTTCAATCAATAGATGAAACTTTAGATAAATTGATAAGTGAAGGTGGTAAAGTATAATTAATAAAAAAGGGATGATTTTATATGCTTAGAGCTATATGGAATAGTGTAAGTGCTATGAATGCACAGCAGGATAAACTCAATAGTATATCCAATAACTTAGCAAATGTAGATACTGTAGGATATAAAAAAGAAAATGTAGAATTTAATGATCTAGTATATGAAACTTTAAATAGAAAGGGATATCCTACTAATCCTAATGGAACAAATACAATAAATGGTACAGGAGTAAAGGCTACAGAATGGATTAGAGATAATACTCAGGGTCCAATTCAACAAACAGGGCTAAAGACAGATATGGCTATAGACGGAGATGGATATTTTAAAGTAACTTTAGGGAATGGAACGGCAGCTTATGAGAGAGCAGGAAGTTTTACTGTAGACAGAAATGGAAATTTAGTGGACAGTAATGGAAATAAGCTTGAAGTGAATCTTACAGCAGAAGGAAGTTCATTATTCAATTCTGGGATGGTATTTAAGGATAATAATTTTAAAGTAGATGAAAAAACTGGACAAATATACATGAATGTTGGTAATCAAAGCATACTTTATGGAAGGATAAACATATACAATGCAGTAGGACAGGATTCCATGAAATCTATAGGAGATAATTTATATCAGCCAGCAAACAATGTGCAAATGAACATAAATACCAAAGCACATGTGATTCAAGGTTATTTGGAGCAATCTAATGTAGATTTGGGAAGGGAAATTACAGATATGATAATGGCACAGAGATCTTTTGAACTTGCATCAAAAGGGCTCACTACCTCAGACGAAATGTGGGGACTCATAAATAGTATGAAGAGATAGAGAGTTTCTAATCATAAAATCAACTTATACTCCGGATATTTTTTACAACCTTCAGCTCGTTAAATATTTTGATAAGGCTAAGCGAAAAATTTTAAAAAAATACTGAGAACTTTTGAAAACTCGTACCTCAAACAATTTAAAAGTTCTAGATTTTTCAAAAATTTTTCCCTAAGTCTTATATACAAAATATTTAAAAGAGCTTCATTATTGTAAAAATATGCCTGCGTATAAGTTGATTTTTTAGTTAGAAAGTCTCATAAAGTATCCCCCTATATACATTTAGAGCTTGTCCCTAAACTAATTAAAATATCATCCGATATAAAAGAAGAAGGAA
>ENA-UOOE01000584-UOOE01000584.1-fermentation-metagenome-genome-assembly--contig:-NODE-584-length-35145-cov-31.479310_pt1 | contig 35145 bp, 31 predicted proteins | sample MGYA00245776_ERZ724021 | MGnify/ENA primary metagenome ERZ724021 (study PRJEB28704, sample SAMN03018321) | fermentation metagenome | biome: anthropogenic terrestrial biome; feature: soil; material... | reverse complement strand
GTTCATGGCCAAATAACGCCGTCTATTGCTGGACATTATGAGTTAGTAGTAACAAACACTAATAATTTCCTCATTTCCTGCATTCAAGCTATAATCATACTGCGACTGCTGGCATTCTCGTACTGTTTTCTCATAAAATTGGAGATGTTCATGATCATGCTCTTGCTCAATGAATACATGTAATATGTCGCACTTCAGTTCTGCCATGCCAACAACTGCTTCATAGCCCACTTTACTGCCGACAAACAATACATATTGCATACAATCAACCTTCTTAAACTTCTACAACTGTATTCAAAGAACAGCCCTATTTTCATTGCTTTGCTTTGCGAAAATATTTTTACCTTTTATTACTGAAGTAAATGTCTTAAGAAGAATTCTAACATCAAAGCCAAGACTCAAATGATCGATATAATAAATGTCATTCTGGATTCTCTCTTTCCATGGTATGGCATTTCTAAAATACGCTTGGTTGTACCCTGTAATGCCAGGCTTTACTTCTAGTTTTCTTTCTTCATTACTGTCATACAGCATTCGCTGTTCAGGTAAGTCAGGTCTAGGCCCGATGATACTCATGTCACCCTTAAAAACATTAAATATCTGAGGTAACTCGTCTATGCTAGTTTTTCTAATAAACTTGCCTATTTTTGTAAGCCGCAGATCATCTTCCGAAATGAAGGTTGATCCGTCTTTATTTCTAATATCTGGCGCATTCATCCTCATGCTGCGAAATTTATACATCTTGAATGTCTTTCCGTTTTTCCCCAAACGAAGTGCATTATAGAAAACTGGTCCTTTATCCCCGAAAGAAATTATTGGCCCTATAATAAGCAATGACAAAAAGCAAAAGGGGAAAGCTAGACTCGCAAAAATAAGGTCGAAAAGCCTTTTATAATATTTCTGATACATACTTTCACCCAACCTGCTTTATTTTTTTAGTTTTTTGGACTTCATTTACTGCCTTTTCCATCATTGCGACTACATATGTTACATCATCATCTCTCAATAGAGTGTGAAGAGGTAATGTAATCTCGTTCTTATACATATCAAAAGCATTGGGAAAGTCATCAATGCTAAAGCCAAGTTTTTTATATGCGGTAAACATGGGCAGCGGCTTGAAGTGCACATTAGTTGAAATGCCAGCTTCGGCCATTTTAATAATGACTTGGTTTCTCGATGTCTCGTCCATGCCTGGAATTCGAACTAAGTAAAGGTGCCCAGTAGACGCATAGTTATTTCCGAAATGCTGGAGTCTTTCAATTCCTAATGGAACTAATGCTTCATCATACATTTCAATAATCTCTTTGCGTCTTTTCATTAAGTTGTCATACCTGCTCAACTGCTTAAGCCCAAATGCTGCGAGAATATCTGTCATATTGCATTTGTAGGCAGGATAAACAATATCATATTCCCACATGCCTTTTTGGCTCTTAGCATATGCGTCCTTAGACTGTCCATGAAGGCTACCTATCATAAACTGCTTATACATTTCTTCGTCGTCTATGCCACGATCATTTCTCCAAACCACAGCGCCGCCCTCAGCGGTGGTAATGTTTTTAACGGCATGGAAAGAAAAGCAAGTAAAGTCAGCTACTTGACCGCATTTAAATCCATTTCTTTCTGCAACGAAAGAATGCGCTGCGTCTGCCATGATGATAATGCGTCCAAATAACGCTTGCAGGTCGTTATTTGCCTTAAATAGATTCCGCTTGCTCTCAACTATTTTAAATAATGTGTCATAATCGCACATTCTTCCCGCAATATCTATAGGAATGATTGCCTTAGTTCTTTCATTGATAGCGCTTGCCAGCATTTGATAGTCCATTTCGAAGGAGTCTAGTGCAGTATCAATCAAAACAATTTTGGCTCCAACATGATCTATAACTGAAGCCGATGCTGTATATGTATACGCAGATGTAATAACTTCGTCTCCGCGCCCAATTCCTAAAATCCTTAATACTAATTCCATGGCAGCTGTTGCAGAATTCAGGCATGCTGCTTTATTGACTCCGACAAATTCCGATATTCTTCTTTCGAACTCTTTTGTTTTCGGCCCGGTAGTGATCCAGCCCGACTTCATTACCTCTACAACTTCGTCAATCTCTGCATTTGTTATATCAGGTGGAGAGAAAGATATGTGTCTGCTTTCTAACATCATACCACCCCATTCGCCTTATTGTGGGCCACAATTTACCAGTAGGACGTACAATTTGCTATATCTCGTTCATAGGAGCAAACAGCATCGCTTTAATTTTCGCCGGCAATTGCAACCTCGCTATATACCTCACCAATCATCTGTCGATGATGCACTTCATTTCTCAATATGCAGGCGTTAATGAAATTTAAAACCCCCATAGCGTCTTCTTGCTTCAAACATAATGATAGGTGCCTATGAATAGGTGAGAGATTTTCACTCATTTCCGTTAGCATGTTTGCCGAATAGATGCGGCTATGACAGGTGACGTTTGTGCCCTCCTCTGCTGTAAGCAGTTCTTCGTAAAGCTTTTCTCCTGGCCTTATCCCCGTGATATCAACTTTTATGTCTTTTCCCGGTTCATAGCCCGAAAGCCGAATCATGTTTTCCGCCAGGTCCATAATTTTAACCGGTTGGCCCATATCAAGCACAAAGATTTCTCCTCCCTGTGCCATCGATCCGGCTTGCAGCACCAGCTGTACCGCTTCCGGAATTGTCATAAAATAGCGGGTCATTTCTGGATGTGTTATAGTCACCGGGCCACCGCGCGCAATCTGCTTTTGGAAGCGCGGCACTACACTGCCCCGGCTGCCTAATACGTTGCCAAAACGTACTGCCGTATACACTGTATCTTTATTGCGCCTGGCATAACTCTGCATGATTAATTCCGCTACCCGCTTAGTTGCCCCCATGATGCTCGAGGGATTGACCGCTTTATCCGTACTAATCAGTACAAAGCGTCCAACATTATGGCGTTCACAAGCGCTGATAACATTATAAGTGCCGAATACGTTGTTTTTTACTGCCTCAATCGGCCAGGCTTCCATTAATGGCACGTGTTTATGCGCTGCAGCGTGGAAGACGACTTCTGGCTTGAGCTCCGCAAACAGCTTGTCTACAAAATCCCGATCGCGAACATCCCCAATCACGGAATACAGGGGGGCATCCGCATGAAAATCGCGCATCTCCTGCTCTATTTCATAAATTGTATTTTCACCGCGCCCCATCATGATGATTTGTTTCGGATCAAATCGGCTGATCTGGCGTACAATCTCCGACCCAATCGATCCGCCGGCCCCGGTCACCAAGATTCTTTTACCCCGTAAATATTGGGCGATGTTGTGCAGATCCATACGGATCGGTTCGCGCCCCAGCAAATCTTCGATACGGATTTCTCGCAGCTGGCTGACAGAAACCCGGCCATTAATCATCTCCGAAATACCGGGAATAATGCGCAATGGAACATTCAGCTCTTTGCATGTCTTGACCAAACTTTGTACGGTCGTCCTTGGAATAGCCGGAATGGCAATGATTACTTCCTGAACGCGGTATTCTCCAATTAATGAAGGGATATCTTTTAATCTGCCTCGGACTGGAACGCCGTTCAGTTCCATCGCCTGCTTGGCCGGGTCGTCATCTACTAAGACTACCGGATAATAGCGGTGGTTTGGATCGCGCGACATCTCACCGACCACAATCGCACCGGCTTGACCGGCCCCGGCGATCAACACCCGTTTGCCCTTATGCTTCCGTCCTACCAACTCTTCATAGACATCGATACGGAGGCGAAATGCCAATCGCAAGGCGGCAATTCCGATCATAAATAGCAGGGAATAAATGATTAATACTGAAGAAGCCACACTAATATTAATAATGTTCAAGACTATCAGAATCAGAGCTTGCGACAAACAAGTACCCACGATAATCTTTAAAATATCCCGCAGGTTAGCGTATCGCCAGAGCGGACGATACAGACCCAACGCCACAAAAATCACCTGATTAACGATCCAGACAACGGGAATCAGCCTACTCCAATACTCTAAACCAAACCTGACTCCAAGTGAATCATACTTCAGAAGGTGTGCTCCAATCATGGAAACTGCAGCGAGGATCAAATCACCAACAAATAGAAAGATATTGCGACGATTAAATTTCACAGCTCCACCTCCTGCCTATTCCGGCATAGTCACTACAGCGCCCTGAAGGCCACCTTATGTGCAACTCCCGTGAGCCCCCGAACCGCCTTAGGATCTTTGGCATCAAACAAAATACCCTGCGTTATCTTCCTGGGATTCGCAACTGCCATCGCCTGCGCTGTTTCGGGTCCGGCCATATCCGAAACACTGCAACTGGCTTTGCCCAGCAAAACCCGTCGCCGATCAGCCCGATGGCCATCGCTCGCCAGAATCTGCACCAGATTATGCCTCAAAAGCAATTTAGCCGTACGTTCCACCCGGGCTCCAAAGTTGCCGCGCAGACTGCCGCCAGTCAGCTGTGCCAGCATACCTTTCTGGATCATGTTATACAGACGGTTAGGGTCTTTTTGCACCGACTCGTTCCTTTCAGGATGCGCAATGATCGGTATGACCCCTCCGGCCTGCAGTTCAAAAAGGACTTCAGTTGTATAAAGCGGCAGGAGACCAAATGGAAACTCAACAAGCAGATACCGACAACCATCCGCGATGGTTTGCAGCCTTCCTTCCCTGAGCCTGTCCGGTAAATCGATTGCCAAATATACTTCAGCCCCTGGCAACACGCGCAACTTGATCCCTTGGCCGTCCAGCAGCGTTTGAAATTGGCGCGTCTTTTCGCAGATCTCTTGCGGAGTGATGCTTGTTGCTTCATATATGTGCGGGGTGGCTACCACAGCTTCAATACCGTCTTTTACTGCGCCCCGCGCCATTGCCACCGCCTCCTCCCAGCTGCGTGCTCCATCATCCAGCCCGGGAAGAATATGAGTGTGAATATCAATCATACCTTTAAACTCCTGCCTCGTAATATTATCCTCCGCTTAATTATAGCTCTCTGGACCGTCAGGAAGTGTCGGTCATAAATAAACTATTGCATTTTTTCAAAAAGCTAACTCAAAAAACAAGCCCGGATCCATAATCCGGACAGTCGTACCAAAGTACTAAATTCAGTCGTTGCTCGTGTAGTAATAATAGTAGTACTGGTAGTCGTCTTCAACCCGGACATTATTAAGAACTGCACCCAGAAACCTGGTACTGACCTTATCCAGCTGGTCTTTAGCTTGCTGAGCTGCTTGCCGTGGCACAGAGCCGGCATCCAGCACCAGGATCACCCCATCCGTTTGGGGAGCGAGGATCGAAGCGTCCGCAACGGCAATAACAGGAGGAGCATCAATCAGAACAAGATCAAAAGACTCCCGCATCTCTTGCAGCAATCCCTGCCATTGTTTCGAGCCCAGCATCTCAGCCGGGTTAGGGGGGAGGGGTCCGGAAGGCAAAACCTGCAACCCCGGCACAGCCTTTACGGACTGAATCGCTTCTGCCAGTTCTACCTTGCCAACTAGGACAGCACTTAAACCCCGGCGCTGATCAAGACCAAAGACTTTATGGAGCACCGGCCGCCTTAAATCTGCATCGATCAGCAGGCATTTATGTCCCGCTTGCGCAAAGGCAATTGCCAGATTGGCAATCGTGGTCGATTTGCCTTCGCCAGGACCGGCACTGGTCACCATTATGGTCTTGATTGCCCGATCCAAAGCACCGAACTGGATATTGGTCCGTAAAGTACGGTATGCTTCCGAAACGGCGGACCGGGGTGACAGATGAGTAATCAGACGACCGGTAAATTCCTGAGGATTATGAAAACGCTTGCGATGCGAAGCCTTGTTCAATTGTAACCCTCCGCTCCACGACCCGTCTGCTTATTAAAACGGGCTTTATTACCTTTGGAGATTTGACTTTCAAGTTTCGCGGAAGGTATCAGACCCAAAACCGGCAAGCCCAGGTATTGTTCGACATCCTGGGATGTCTTAATGGAAGTATCCATATATTCCAGTAAAAACGCCAGGCCGCATCCGGCAAACAATGCCAGCATCCCGGCCACGGCTGTATTCATCATCTTGCGCGGCTTGATTGGAGTCTCGGGAATCTCAGCCGGATCAATGACCTGCACATCAGCAGTTGTCATCTCCTCGGAAATGCGAAATTCTTCCAGCTTTTCCATTAGCATGATATAGATATTCTCAAGCACAGAACGATTTCTGATTAAGCGCGTCAGCTGCACTTCCTGACTGGGAAGGCGGCTGATCTGTTTCTCAGCTTCCCCGATCATTCGATCCAAGCCATCCCGCCGGGCCTGGGCGGCTATTACCTCTGACTCAGCCTGTAATGCCTGCTGAATCAAGGTCTGGCGCACGGGATTAAGCGTAACAGTTTCCGTGCTGATGACTCTCTCGATTTCTGCTGCCAGACGTTTTTCGATATCGGCGATTTGCCCCTCAATAGCTGCCACCACCGGATGATGCGATGCATATTTCTCCAGAGCCTGAGCACGCTGGATTTGCAGGTCTGCTAAGGCCTTGCGATATTGCGCCACCACTGGGTTTTCGCTTAGAGTCTGGGAGGAAATCACGGTCTGTTCACGCTCGGAAAGCTGGCGCTCCAGTTCTTCCCGCCGCGCTTCCGCTTCAAAAATGGCAACTTCTGCTTCGGCGCGTGCCGTTTCAAGCTGGGTGAGGCGGTTGATAATGGCCGTAGCTTCCTGCGTCGGCTGGACAACCCCGGCCTCGCTTTGATATGCCTGCACATAATTTTCGGCTTCTCCCAACTGGCCCTGAACCGTCAAAAGCTGCTTTTCAATAAATTCGCGGGCAGCCCGGACGTCGGCCTGGTTTTCGTATTGGGTCCGCTTTTTAAAGGCTTCCACCAGAGCATTGGCAGCTGTGGCTGCCTCCAACGGGTCTGTTGACTCAACATTTACGTCAATCGTGTCCGAGCCTTGAATCGGCTGAACCGATATTCCCTTTCGCAAAGCCGCAAAGCGGCCGGTCTTATCTGTTACATCAAGCCCCATTGATTCGCCCATGCTTTTGGCCAACGATCTGCTTTTGAGGATTTCGACGTAGTTTTGTACCTGATTACGTACAGTACCGCCCAACTGATCAAACAGATCAATTTGACCGACGCCTGCCGTTTTGATCAGAATCTTGGTGCTGGCGCGATAGACCGGGGTCATCGCTCCGCTGATAAAATAAGCGGCTATGACGCAGACAACAAAAATGCTCGCGATTAGCCAGCGTCTTTTCCAGACTATTTTTATATAGTCCTTCAGTTCTAACTCCATTAAATCTGTAACCCCTTGTTTACAATGTTACCCAGATTAACTTTTCTTTACCTGTCTTTTGATTTCTCTCTTTTTCCGGAAATTCCTGCCATGTAACAGAATGTAGCAGAAATTTAGGAGGCTATTCTTTCAAAACAAGACAAAAGCGCATCAAAAGGGAATACTGGTGCGGGTTCCGGTTCCATCGTTATAAATTTCGGGAATGCAGGATATATGTTCCTTCACAAAACGGAAGATTCCATGGAAATATAATATATATGGAATATAAAAGCGCTTCTTCCCAGAAGCGCCGCAAAAGCCGAATTATGCTTTAACCCAAATGCTATTTCACATTTTTAGCGGCGGATATCGAGCCTTCGTCAACATATGCAAATCCAGCTTTGCGTGTAAACATTGCGCCCAGGATAAAAGCACAAAGGGGGACCAGTATTACCAAGAAAGGGTTGCGCAGATGGTAAAGGGCAATAATAGAAACACCCGCAACAAGAATATTACTAGCCATCACAAGCCAAATCACAGTAGTCTGTTTCAGACCATAAAAATCTACCAATAAATTATAGCTATGCGAGCGATCCGCTGTAAATATTGGAACTCCACGCTTAACCCGCCGATATATCGAAAGGAATGTGTCAAACAAAGGGTAAAATACTATACTACATAAATTAAATATGCCACCCAATGCTAATGATTGTGGTAACGACTGCTGCAAAGTTACCCCTAATAAAGCAATGGTTAGCCCTATAAATAAGCTGCCGCTGTCTCCCATAAAGATTTTCGCTGGATGCCAGTTAAATACCAAAAACCCAAGGCAGCTGCCAATTAAAGCCGGGGCGATGGGTCCAATAGGAGTAAATGTTCCGGCTAAAAGCGCCGTTATCGAAATAGCCAGGGCCTGAAATATGGCTACCGTGGTAGCAAGTCCATCCAAGCCATCAATCAAATTAAAGGCATTCATATATCCGATATACCAAATGAATGTAACGATATAATCCAATACAGTGTTCGTAAGGTTGAACCTAAATCCAAGAAAAATGGCTATCAAAGATGCCACTGCCTCAAAGACTAATTTGATCCGCGGTTTCAGCTCATAAATATCATCAACCAGGCCGGTTATCCATGCAATCGCTATCGGAGCAATAAAACGAATGCTATGTGATAAGGGTGCAGAGCATAAAACTGCAATAACAAAGCCCGCGAAAATGGCAATTCCGCCTGTCCGGGGAATGGAAATGGTATGAATCTTTCTCGCATTTGGCTGGTCGATGATCTTAAGACGACAAGCCGGCAGAACCGAAATCATGGTGATGGCGGCGGATATTATAAGAGCTAACAAGATATTCATCAAATCCCTCGCAGGCGTAAAATACTACGATATTTTCCTAGGCCGATCTTCTCAGTTGAGCGAATAATCCGGCAAGCGATCCTATCCCATAAGAAATGTGAAGCACCGGAAAAATCAGGGATATAATAATGGAATTAAGATTCTTCCGTTGAATAAGGCATTTTGTTGTTTCTACTAAGTCCAGTAATGTATAGGGGAGCAGGATCAGCAAAAGCAGCCACCGGAATCCGGAAAGCCAGATTGAACCTAATAAGCAGATGCCGAGTGATAGCACAAAAGCCAAAGGGACGAAGTGACGCCAGGACAATGAACCGGGAGCCTTTTTCCATGTAATAATGTTCCAAAAACCGTTGCCATAATTTTGCCTGCAAAATGATTGAAATGTAATGCGCGGATGATAATAAACAAAAACCCGGGGATCCATAACAATGCGATAACCCGCCCGCCGCAAACGGGCATTAAACTCAATATCCTGATTTCTGATCAACTCTGTATTTAAAAGACCTATCTTTTCAATAGCTTCTCTGCGGTAAAGTCCATACGCCACAGTATCAACTTCGCGTATATTTGCGCCTGGGACCCTGTAATATGAATTACCTACTCCAAAACGGCTTTTTAATGCTTCAGCAATTGCAATCTGTAAGGCTGAACCCTTTGCTTCCGGAATTGTGCGACCGCCCACACAACCGATTGTTTCGTCACTAAAAAGAAGCTGTACCATGCTGCTAATGTAATTGTCGGCTAATTCACTGTGAGCGCCCAGAATCAATATCGCATTCCCCTTGGAAAACTGTATCCCAATATTGAGAGCATTCGGAGTATCTTTTTTAGGGTTGTCGAGAAGTATGATTCTGGCATCCAGTCTATGGAGATCCTGTAGTATGGTTCTGGTACCATCATCAGACATCCCGTCAACCACCAAAATCTCCATATTTCCAGAGTAGTCACTGCTCAAAACAGAATCCAGGCATCTCTGAATGTAGTTTTTTTCGTTGCGGCAAGGTATAACAACTGAAACCAGGATATCCGATCGCACGTCCACTTCTGCAGCAATCTCCTCTCCACTAATACCAGATAGTGCTCTCAGGCGTTATTAACAGCCTTTTCCAAAATTTCTGCCACGTATTCAATTTGCTCATCAGAGATGCGGTTAAAAAACGGTAATGCAATAGTAGACTTAGCGATCCGCTCAGTTACGGGATAATCTCCTTCTTGATAGCCGAATACCTTACGCATATATGGTTGAAGATGAATCGGAGCGAAATATGGCCGACAGCCAACTCCGCTCTCCGTAAGCTGCTTCATAACAGAATCACGATCGATCCCTTCAGCAAGCCTGATTACATAAATGAACCAGCTCATTTTGGCGTAATCCGCCTTAAAGGGTACTGTGATACCGCGGACCGAATTTAGCCGTTTCGCATATCTGGCTGCTGCATCCTCGCGCATACCCAATATCTCTTTCAGGCGGGAAGCCTGCGATACCCCAAGGGCGCAACTAAGCTCATCAATTCGGTAATTGTAGCCCAACCGTTCATGATAAAGCCAGCGGTCTCCTTCACCTCTGCCTTGATTACGCATGCTGCGGCATAATCCGGCAATTTCCTCATCATTAGTTACAATCACGCCGCCTTCACCGGTAGTCATCTGTTTGTTAGGGTAAAATGCAAAAACGCCGGCATCTCCCAAAGAACCAGCCGGCTGTCCCTTATATTCTGCGCCGATAGCTTCGCAGGCATCTTCAATAATACGCAAACCATGGTGTCGGGCAATTTCTTTGATAGGATCCATATCAGCGACATGTCCGAAAGCATGCACCGGTAAAATCGCCTTGGTTTTGGCGGTAATCTTGCTTTCGATACAATTCGGATCAATATTAAGAGTATCGGAATCGATATCAGCAAACACAGGGGTCACTCTTTCAAACAGAAGGCAATTTGTCGATGCGATAAAGCTAAAAGGAGTGGTTATTACTTCGTCCCCATCTTTTAGCCCCATTGCGCGGACAATTAAGTGCAGACCACTAGTGCCACTGTTGACTGCGATACCGTAACGTTGATTTGCCCAATGTGCCATGATTTTTTCGAACTCGACTACTTTTGGACCAATACTCAGCTGATTTGTCCTTAAGACGCCAAGTACAGCTGAAACATCATTCTCATTAATGTCAGGCAGAGACAATGGCACTTTCATCAATTCAATCGCTCCTTGCTCATGGTGCTGGTTCCCTTAACCTTATAAGTTCGATTCTGCTTAAAAAAAGACCTTCCCGAGTATTAACTTACTTTAGTTCCAGTGATTTTCCTAGCGGCTTTGTGCAGTAAAACCCATCCATAGCGTGCTTCTCTCGAGCGCAGCAAAGTTAATCCAAGTACATATATAAGCACACCCGCGGCAATTGTCAAGCCTAATTCAACTGTTTGCGCTAAAAAACCGGTTCCGGGAATGGCTTCGGCAAGTTTTGGGTGCAATTTCCAGATGGCAATCGCCATCATAGCGGCAGACGCGCAACTACGCCAAAGCGAGTCTAAAACACCCCTTAGGCCAATACTCCCTATTTTTCGCCGCAATAAGATCGTTAAAAGCACTCCGGCAAATATAAAAGAGCAGGAAGAAGCAAAAGCCATTCCCGCTACTCCCCAGTTTAACCATCCTACAAATATAAACAATAGAGCAACATTTACAATCATAGCAATAATACCATTAATCATTGGAGTTATGGTATCTTTAAGCGCATAAAAGGCTCGTGCCACTATTTCCCGCATTCCTACCCCAATCAACCCGATACTTCCAAACAACAGTACTAAAGCGGTCAACTCTGTGGCTTCCGCGGTAAAAGCGCCCCGCTCATAGACAAAGCGCACAATCGGCACCCTGAGAATAATGAGTCCGACAGCCATAGGAATAATAAGCGCATTCAAACCTGATATGACCTGCCCAACTAGGCTGGAAAGTTTGCTGCGCGCTTCTGAAACAGCTAATTGTGAGAATTTGGGGAGCGCAACAGCTGCAATGGCTGTGATAATGATCCCAACCACCAGGCCGGTCAGTTTATTACTGTAATCTAACACCGAAATACTGCCAGTTGGCAGGTTGGAAGCAAACATGCGGTCAACCAGTGTATTAACCTGCAAAATGGCAGTGCCGATAATCACCGGAGTAATCAGCTTTCCAACCTGCCGTATAGAAGGATCCTGCAAGTCAAACTGCCAGTAAAAGCGGTAACCCTGTTTGCGAAGGGACGGCCATTGAATTAAAAATTGAAACATTATACCGACAAATGTTGACCAAGCCAAGGCATAAATACCAAATTTACTGCCTATAGTCAATACAATAGCAATTACAATGAGATTCATAGGAAGGCCCATCAGAGCCGGAACCATAAATTGCCCCAGACTCTGCAAAATTCCGGTTGCCAAAAAGGCCAATACAGTAAAAAGTAAACCGGGAAACAAAATTCTGGTTAACTGCACGCTGAGGTCATAAACTTGTCCCGTGAAACCAGGCGCAAAAAGCCGCACTACCCAAGGCGCAGCTATAATTCCCAGTAGGGAAAGCACACCTGTTATCGCCAGAGTGATAGTCGTCAGCCTGCGCGCAAAAGAAAATGCCTGTTCTTTCCCGCCTTCTTTGAAGTTTTGTGTAAAAATGGGTATTAATACAGTGGCTAATGCTGTGCCAATACTAGTAAAGAAAAGTGTAGGTACTCCCTGAGCCACGCGAAAGGCATCAGTAGCAATTCCTGCACCATAGCTTCCAGCAATGACCATCTCGCGTATAAAACCTGTGACTTTACTGATCAAGGTAATGAGGCTGATTATTCCGATCGCTTTAGATGCGTTCATAAAGACTCCTTTCACGTTTGCGCGTAATTAGCAAATACATGTTTGTTAGCTTCCATGATCCTAGTCAGTTGCCAGTATGAAAATATGAATGTAAAATAAAAATGGTGGAGGTCTTTGCGATGAAAAAAACAGCCCTTTTTACCTTACTTTTATTTTTATCGGCGCTTACAGCGATCCCCATAAACACATTTTCCGATACCGGCGAAAAAAGAAATTATATCCTTTGGGATGCTGCGATTACCGACTATATAAAACAGGATCTTTGGCAAGCATCACTTGCCTACGATGCCGGGCATTCACTTATGGTTCCGATGCATGCCGCCTTTTCTCTAAATGAGCAGGCATGGCAGCTGCAGTTCGCGGACCTGTTCCGACGCTTCACAAAAAACATGAAGAATTATGCAATTGCCGAAAATGAACGCCTGAGCAAACTACATTTTCTTTATTTAGGAAGTTGCTATTTAAATCTTTCGGCAGGAACTCAAAATTCCGCACTATCCGATTTCAGGGAATCCCTTTATCGATTGTTAATCGAGAATGTTACCGACTTATGGCTGTTCAAGCCCGCCTGGCAATGGGGTAGAAAGGCATTTGGCGGTGGAATGAAAGAACGTATCGACTGGAAGCTGGGTTCAAACATCCCCTGGAAAAAATACTATAAAGCATTTATTGATGAAGAACTTTTCCTGTTTGCTATTGCCGGCGAACTTAGTTATTATCAAACAAATGCTACCTGTCCGGCAAACGAAAAAAAGCTTGCCAATGAAATCCGACAATACGCATATAAAGTGTTCCGCAAAGCTGTTGTGCTTCAAAAGGGTGGCGAATGGCTCTTCCAGCCTGGTGTTTGGAGCGACCATCCGGACTTCTTATATGCCGGACATAGCCGCAAAGCCCCTGGATTAAAAGCATCACGAATCAAGGTGATCGCCGAAGATGTTTCTCATAGCCATCGCTTGCCTTTATGGCTAAAAAGCATCGAAAAAGCGTTCCCGTCAGGAAGTGAGCAAAACCAGTATTTTGCCGCTTTGCTCAGTGGCCTCGACAAGCAATTTTTCGAAAAGGTAGTAGTCAAGCCGACTAATGCTTTTCCATCTTACCGTACCACTAATTATATGGATGGCTGGAACGGCATTTACCGGTATGACTATGGCTCATTAAGAAGCAATTACGGTTATGGTCCTTTTGAACTCTCCGGAACGATAACGCTCGGTTGGTGGAGTTTCCTTGGCTCAGAAAAAAGCTCCGCGATGTATAAGGCATTAGCAGCCGCCTTTCCATTGCGGAAAGATGTCATGGCTTTATATGCTTATCCTCAAAAAAACTGGACCAACAGTCAATGTAACCTTCGAGAGTTGATTGTCCGGCTGGCTTCCAAGCTATAAAATCTTAAGAACTTTACGATACATTGTTAACAATTTTCCAGCTTCGGCAGGCCAATTATATTGTTTTTCCACAGCTTCCCGACCGCGTTTACCCATTTCGTGAGCCTCGGATGGGTGCTCAAATACCCAAGTGATTGCCTTGCTTATTGCATGCGGATCTTTAGGATCCACGAGTATTCCGCACCCGACACTTTCAATAAGCTTGCGCCAGAGTGGAAAATCGGAGACTATCACCGGGATCCCGGCTGACATATATTCAAAAAGCTTATTTGGCTGAGCCTCTATATGATTTTTCTCAGGATAAAATATCACTAACCCGGCACGGCTTCTTCCCAGAATTGATTTCAACTCTGGCCTCGGTTTTAAGCCCAGGTAATTTACAGATTTCCATCCCGGTTTAAGTATTACTTCATTATAAAGAGTTTCAGATTCAAACTTACCCGCTAAAGAAAGCCGGGCTTTATAATGAACCGGCACAAACTGCATCGCGCTAACCATTTCATTTATGCCGCGTATTCTGCTGATTCCTCCAATGTAAGTCACTTCAAACGGCCGCTCAAGGTAGGGTGTCCCATCATCGACAAATAGCTCGTCAGAAAGGGGATAGTTTTGAACAATCTCGGTTTTTGCCTTGGGAAACCTCTCCGCAATAAACGGAGTGGCAGCGACATATCCATCGATAAAACCGGTACTGATTTTTGCAGCCCATGCCGCCGATCTTGAAATAATACTGCGCAATCTGCCAGGTATCCAGGCTTTGCTCATAATTTGGGCAGGTAAATCTTCATGGGCATCAAAGATGACCTTCTTCTTCCTCCACTTTAATAGCAGGGTAAAAGGAAGCATTTCCGGATCATGTATGTGATAAACCTGGCCGTCTGCCTTTACTGCCGCCCTATAGGCTTTCAAACTGGACCACAGCATCCGCTGGGTTCTGCTCTTTGGGATTGGCAACTGAACAACAGCAAACGGCGTTTCTTGCACTGCCGGTGCTTCAATCCCAATCAGGGTGACGCCGAAGCCGGCTTCAGACAGAGTCGTACATTCTTTATAATTTATCCTGACATCATTAACCGGATGTGCTGAAGTAACATGAATAACCCTAAACCTTTGCATGGTTAAAACAGACCATCCTTCAACAATTCTTCTATAACCCAAATAGCGATTTTAAAATGCTTAATGCACTAAGAACACTGGTTACGATTCCAATATCCCATATATAGGATCGTGGTACATAGACGACTTGTTCACTAGCCAGCTTGGGATTGTTCATCATATTACCCTGAAAGACTGGCTCGATCTTGTTGCCTGTATCGCTGTTAAAATCGTCTCCATTATAGACCGTAATTTTGCCTGTTTTGGCCTTGGAAGTTAGTCCGCCCGCCATCATTAAAGCATCAAGAAGTCGTCCATCTTTTCCGATCTCATACACCCCGGGCTTGTTCACCTCTCCAATTACTGCCACCCTGATAGTATTGCGCGGCACAAATATGATATCGCCATCGCGTACAAGAAAATCAGTCTTAAAAATACCGTCACTCATTCCGGATAGATCCAATGAGATAATATCGCTTTGATCACGGCGCTGAACAGTTACCCTTGATAGATCGGCAAAAGCATTTGGGCCGCCAGCTCGCATAATAGCGTCTATAGCATTAGCGCCTGGCAGTAGAGTAAATACGCCAGGTGTTCGCACGTCTCCCAGAACCTGAACCTGTTCCTGGTGCATCTTTACAAGTATGACTGTAATAATAGGGTTGCGAATATAAACACGGTATCGCTCTACAAGCTCGGCTGTCAAATCAGGAATGGTCATATCCGCGATTTTTATCTCGCCAATTATCGGGAGATTAATATATCCATCCGGTCGTATAACCAATGTAAACTGTTGTTCCTTCTCTCCCAAAATAACGATTTGTAATGTATCTCCAGGTTCTAACACATACTCTTGCGAGTTTACTGTTACTACCCCCGCTAACAAAATTAATGCGATAAAAATTACGGCTAACATACTCCTCTTAATTCGATACATTTTTTCACCTTCTTATAAAATCTGATGTGGACTTCCTACTTTCGCAAAAGAGCTTGCACAATTATCTCCCCGGCATTTCCATTACCATAAAAGTCAGGTTTTCCGGGCGGACTCAACATAAGCCCCTGCTGCAATCCTTCCGCCACATTTTTGGCAGATATCGGCGGTATAATAAGATTCCAACCGGCTTCGACAAGCTCTACCCATTCTGTTTCATTCCTCAAAGTTACACATGGTACTCCGAAGAAGAATGCCTCTTTTTGAACACCGCCCGAATCAGTAGCTATCAGGCAGGCATTTTTCTCCAAAGAAATCATATCAAAATATCCCACGGGGTCAATAAACAAAAGCTTATTGCCATACCGTTCGAGAGAGTTGCTGCTAAGTAATGTATTCCTGGTACGCGGATGCAACGGCAGTACTATGGGCATTTTATCACTTACCCGGACAAAACCTTCCATAATGGCTGTCAACCTGTCCGGATCATCAGTATTTTCCGCTCTGTGAATGGTCGCCAGAATGTAATGGCCGGGAACTACACCATACTTGACTACCGCCTCGTTTTTGGCCATCTTGGCATAATACATTGCGGCGTCAAGCATTACGTCCCCTGAAATAATTACCCGATCCCCGGAAATGCCTTCGAACCCAAGATTGGTTCTGGCGGTCAAGGTCGGAGCGAACAATAGGTCAGATGCATGATCAGTCAGGATCCGGTTTATCTCTTCCGGCATAAGTCGGTTAAAAGAGCGCAGTCCCGCCTCAACATGAGCCACCTTTATATGTTGTTTGACAGCAGCTAATGCTCCGGCCAATGTTGAATTGGTATCCCCATAAACCAAAACCCAATCAGGTTTTTCCCCTAAAAGCACTGATTCTATTTTTTCCAGCATTCTGCCGGTTTGAAGACCATGAGAACCTGAACCTACCCCCAGATGAAATTGCGGTTTCGGAATTTCAAATTCACGAAAAAAGATATCCGACATAGTGGCGTCGTAATGTTGGCCTGTATGAACGATTAATTCCTCGACATCTGAAGCTGAGGAAAAAGTCCGGGAAACTACACCTGCCTTGATAAATTGCGGCCGCGCTCCAACGATTGTGACAACTTTCATTGCGAAATCCACCTTTTACCACCGGCTAATGAGTCTTCTTTCTCCGGCAACACATATATAATCAGCATGGCTAAGAGCAGACCATGCGTAAGGAGAGTGGTTAAAAGCGCTGCGTTGCAGAGACTCATTGCAGGAACTGCCAGTAACAGGGTTGTAATCTTTAAATCAGTTTTCTGTGCAATACTGTCATAGAGCCAGAAAAAAAGGGCCAGTATTATTGAAAAAAGAATCATTCCATAGAAACCAAAATTGGCGTAAGCATCGGCCCAAATATTAGCATTGGCGGACATGGCTGTTGTCCCGTAAAAGATTCCCCCGATCATCGTCGGTGGACCCAAGACATATGGATACTCCACAACACTTTTCAAAACGCTATGTCCTAATAGTGCTTTAGGATTATCCGAAAAAAACTGAAAATAATAACCGGTCAATATACCATTCGTCATTATCAACCGTCGTACAAATATCGATGCAACGAAATAAAAGATTTGCGTTATCTCGGAAAGCTTCACCAGACCAATAATTAACGCCGATACGCCCAAATTTATAATGACTCCGAAATGCTCTTTGCCTGATTTTATGGTGAGGATTATGAATAAGCCAAGAATAAGTGCACTGGAAAACAGAACGCTTTTAAATCCAGTGATGGAAAATATCAATAATTGTCCAAATATCCCAACCAACAAGCTGACCGGCTTTTTGCCAGTAAATCCTCTGGCAATTAGCAAAGGATTTAACACATTCGCCTGCCATGGGATTAGGTACGCCAATAAAGGACTGGAGCTGGCAATTGCTTCTTTATAGCTTGAACGAACATCATAGACATCAGCCAAGGCAACCAAATCGAAGCTAAAACCAAACTTTGAGATGATATAGGCGTAGATCAATGCGCTTATGGCATAGCAGGCGATCCAGAAACCGCTTCTGATGCCTGTGATCCGTTTAATGCGCAATAATGGTAACTTATAATGTAGTCCAAGAAGCGCAAACGCTATGAAAAGGACAAAGTTATACTGCAAAATCCCATTTCCATAAAACCCATAAATATAGCCAGGAATAAAAATTGAAGGGATAAAAACCAGTAAATACAAGATGTAGTAAGCTACTTGTGACGGACGCCGCAAACTTGACGGCAACCAAAAGGAGGGTAGAATAGCCAAAAGCCATGTAAAGACAATAAATGGCAGAGAAAAATCAGGCGCGTTATAAAAATAACCCATATAGTCGAAATTGGGATAAATAAATGAAACATAGCACCAGTTAAAGACGACAGTATAGACAATTGCCCCGGAGATAACAAATATTCTTCGCCATAAGTTGCGCACCGCATTTTCCTCCCGGGCTCGACTTCTTACTTGCCACAAAATACATTAATCTTATCAATGACATAATCAACCAAACCTTCCGTCAACTCAGGAAAGATCGGAAGTGATAGTACACACTGCGTGGCTTTTTCGGCATTAGGCAACGAAACCATACTACTCCCGTAATTCTGGAATACTTCCTGCTGATGCAAAGCCCGCGGGTAATAAACTGTCGATCCAATACCATTCTCATGCAGATACTGCTTCAGCGCATCCCTGGTGTCAATGCGCAGGGTATATTGATGGAAAACATGTGTCCCATCATTTATCCTCTTAGGTACAACTATTTTTCGTTCTGCATTTAACCGTTCTAAACCAAGATCATACCAGTGTGCGATTTCCTGACGTGCCTTAATCCACTGTGGCAAATATCTAAGCTTAATTCTCAAGATGGCAGCCTGAATCTCATCCAGGCGACTATTAAAACCTAAAATCGAATGGTAGTATTTCTTCTTTGCTCCATGAACGCGCAGTACGCGCAGCTTGTCGGCAAGAGCATCATTATTAGTCAATAACATCCCTGCGTCGCCACAGGCCGCCAGGTTTTTTGTCGGGTAAAAACTAAGGCATCCCATATCACCAATTGTGCATGACCCGCATCCGCGATATTCTGCTCCAATGGCTTGCGCTGAATCTTCTATTACCGTCAAATTATGATTACGCGCAATACTCATAATCGGATCCATATCAGCCATCTGGCCAAATAGATGTACAGGAATGATAGCTTTGGTTTTGGAAGTTATTAGTGCTCCAAGTTGATCGGCGGCAATATTAAAAGTATCAAGATCAATATCCGCAAAAACCGGCTTCGCACCAAGACGTGCAACAGCTCCGGCAGTTGCGAAGAATGTAAACGCCGGCACAATAACCTCGTCACCAGGACCTACATCAACAGCCATTAACGCTAGTAATAAAGCATCACTGCCATTAGCGACACCGATGGCATGCTTTACTCCTGTAAATGCCTCCATCTCCCGCTCAAACGCCTCTACTTGCGGACCCATTATATAATGGCCGCTGCGTAGGACGTCACCAACAGCCTGCATCACTTCGGGCTCCAGCAGTCTATATTGCTCATGTAGATCAAAAGCAGGAACAGTGATGTTAGTTGTCAATAGAACCACCTACTTTAAAAGCTCGTCATCCGCAACTTTACGAATGGCACGAGCCGGAATACCCATAGTAATCTGACCTTCTATTGTGTCTTTAGTAACAACCGACCCAGCCGCGACTAGAGTCTCAGGGGCGACGACTACCCCGGGAAGCAATATGGCATTACCGCCCACGCGAGCCCCCCTGCGAATTGTAGCCCCTTTCTTTTCAGAAAATCTCTTTTCGGTGCGGCCCATATAATTGTCATTTGTCGTTGTAACCATAGGGGCAATAAAGACATCTTCTTCTATGGTCATATAGGCAGTTACATACGCCCCGGTCTGAATTTTGGTACGAGCTCCTATAGCTGTATCATTTTCAACCGTAGCGGCTCGCCCGACAATGACATTATCTCCAAGGATACAGCGTTCGCGCACAGCGGCATGATCGGCCAACATGACATTACTGCCAAGTCTGGTTCCGGCATAAACCACAGCATAAGCCCCGAAAATGCAGCCATCACTTACTTCAACAGGGGGCAAGGCAGTGACTTTTACGGTGCTTGTTTTAGCCGGTCTGGGGTGTTTACCAATAATCGCGCCAATACCAATTTCGACATCTTTTCCAATCTTAGCTCCGGCACAAATAACGGCATGATGCCCAATACGGCATCCTGTTCCGATTACTGCCCCATCTTCGATTACTGCAAATTCGCCAATGGTAACATTTGGCCCGATAGTTGCCGATTGGCTGATGCAACTGGTCATTTTATACCTCCCATCAAATCGGCCAGGCTTGCCGCTTGCTCTTTCAACGGAAAACTAACCGGTTGATTAAAACGGACTGCATGGTAAATACCCAAAATAATTTCGAGTGCTTTACGGCCTTCTCTGCCATCTACTAAAGGCTTGCGCTTGTTCTGAATTGCATCAATAACATCGTGCAGCAACTCACTGTGGCCAAATCCGTAAACTGAAGGGGGATCCGCCTGCTGTTCAGATAGAATCGCATTTTCTTCTGAATCATCGCCAAAACGCCACGCTTCAATCCTGTTAACGGCGATGCCACCGATAATAACACTGCCGGTGACTCCAAAAACACTTAATGTTTCTTCAAGATTACGCGGATATATAGTGCTGGCGGCCTCAATTATGCCAAATGTTCCGTTACTGAAACGGATGATCGCTACCGCCACATCCTCAGCTTCAATTTTGCGCAGACGAGTCGCAGTATAAGCGTAGATTTCGGAAGGCGGTGCGCCAGCCATCCACTGAAGAAGATCAATATTATGAATCGACTGATTCATTAGAACCCCGCCGTCCTGAGCCCATGTGCCGCGCCAACTGGCGGCGTCATAATATGCCTGGTCACGGCACCAACGAATTGCGGCGTTTAGATGAGTCAATGCGCCAAAACGGCCTTTATCCAGTGCATTCCGTACCAGTTTTACAGATTTATTAAATCGGTTTTGATGGACAACTCCCAGTGTCACGTGAGCATCATCGCATGCCTTAATTAACTGATCGGCATCTTTTAGCGATAATGCCATCGGTTTTTCAACAATAACGTGTTTACCGGCCTGAGCGGCTCTGATCCCTAACTCAGCATGTAATCCACTTGGGGTACAAATGTTAATGGCATCTATGTCAGACCGGTCCAGTAAATCCTGAAAGTTAGTATAGAAATCCGGCACGCCAAACCTTTTTGCGAATGCTTCCGCTCTTTCAGGAATAATATCGCATACTGCCACCAGTTCAGCCTGATCGGACAGCATTTTCGTCAAAGCTTCGCCGTGGTTGGGAGCTATACGCCCACAACCGATAATTCCGAAACGCAGTTTTTCCACCGAAAGAACCCCCTATAACTTGCAGATCTTCTCTCTGTCATGCTCGACAAGCTTTGTTGCATTTCGTGTATCAACAATTGCTGAAGATAGGCTGACAATGTGATCATAATCAAAACATGAATGGTTGGTACCAATCACAATACAATCTGCAGATTTTAAAAGATCATCAGTTAGTTTGACCGATTCTGCCCGAACCGATGATCCTCCATGAGGCTCAATGACCGGAATATAGGGATCACTATAAAGAACCTCCGCCCCATTCTCACGCAATAATTCCATAATTCTCAGAACCGGGGATTCCCGTACATCATCAATATCTTTTTTATAAGCAACACCGAGTACCAGTATCTTGGCGCCATTCAGAGCTTTCTTGCGAGTGTTAAGCGCCCGGATTACTTTTTCGACTACAAAATAAGGCATTTGAATATTTATCTCGCCAGCTAGTTCAATAAAACGCGTATGAAACTCGAATTGTCGAGCTTTCCAAGTCAAATAAAACGGATCTATCGGAATGCAGTGGCCGCCCACTCCCGGGCCGGGGTAGAAAATCTGGATACCAAATGGTTTTGTTGCCGCCGCATCGATGACTTCCCAAACGTCGATATTCATTCGATCGCACAGAAGGGCAAGTTCATTGACGAGTGCGATGTTAACGGCTCGATAGGTATTTTCAAATACCTTTGTCATTTCGGCTACTGCCGGAGAAGAAACCGGTACAACGTGCAGGATGGTTTGCCGATAAAAAGTGGTGGCGATGTTCAGACATTGGGGGGTGACACCACCTACCACCTTATTCGTATTTTTAGTGCTATAACGCAAGTTGCCTGGGTCAACACGCTCAGGAGAAAAGGCCAGGAAAAAATCTTGTCCAACAACAAGACCCTTTTTTTCAAGTTTCGGTAGGATAACTTCCTCAGTTGTTCCCGGGTAGGTGGTACTTTCAAGAGTAATCAATTGACCTCTGTGAAGATACTTGGCAATTTCATCACTAACATTTTCTATATAGGAGATATCAGGATCCCTAGTAATTGTCAAAGGAGTGGGTACGCAAATAACGACTACATCGCACTCTGCCAATACAGAAAAGTCGGTGGTCGCTTTAAATGTACCATTCGCAACGATCTCACGTAATTCTTCGTCTTTTACATCCTTGATATAATTCTCGCCCTTATTGGCCATTGAAGCACGTTTTGGGTTCTGATCAATGCCGATTACCGGAAAACCTACTTTGGCTTTTTCGACTGCAAAGGGCAGCCCAACATAGCCAAGACCTACTACAGCCGTTTTCGCTGAATGCTTTTCGATCTTATCCATAAGAACCGAACCGATCACTCCATGCTGAACGACTACTTTAGCTAAAGACACTTATACCGCCTCCGACAAATTGCTTCTTCTCTTTCTCTCAAATAAAGCATTGTCAATTAAGACATAGCCTGCTGACAAAATGAATCCTAGAAATCCAGCTGCCGCAGCATTCAGCATTCTTCTAGGCTTTACAGCTCTTTTTGGCAGGAATGCGGCATCAAGAATCTCAATCGGTCCTTGTTCCATTTCATCCTGAACACGATATTCCGCTTCCTTCTGCAGTAGCATTGCCAGGATTCCTTCAGCCACTGTTTTATTCCTGGTTAATTCTAAAAGCTGCCGTTCAGTGGCCGGTAACTCTTCCAAACCCTTTTCAATCTCGCTGATGCCGGAACGCAAAGTACGAAGGCTGGACTCCTTAGCGTCAATCTCTACACTGATGGCCACTAATTGACTTAACAATTGACTATAAATCGGGTTTGTTCCCAGCGTTTGTGTAGATACCACTACTTCAGCCTGGTTAGCCAGAGCGACTTTTAACTGTTCAATTTCGCTCTTTAGTGCGATAACTTGTGGATGCTCCTCGGTATAGACTTCCAATAGACCACCCAATGCTATTTCCTTGTTGGCAAGTGTTTGCTGCATTTGAGTGAGAATCGGGTTTCTACTAACAACTTGGTTTATAGTAATTTCGGCATCCTGATCGTTTAGTTCGGCAGAAAGGCTAGCATAACGAGCTTTCGCTTCGGTAATCGCTAATTCAAGACTGGCTTCCTGCTGTTGTAAAGAAGTCAGTCTTTGAAGGATAAATCCGGCATGTTGTGTTGGCGCAACAATTTTCGTCTCTTTCTTATATTGCTCCAAATCATTTTCAGCTTTTTCCAAAATCTCGGATTCACGGGCTATTTCTTCCTGAATGACTTGCAGAGAAGTTGACGTACTTTTACGTTTAGAGTTTGTTGTCTTTTGTTGGCATTTACTGACCAATAAATTGACAAAATCCATCGCTGTTTGGGGATTCCTTGACTCAAATCTAATTTCCATTATATTTGCCGTTGGAACCGAAAACACTGAAAATCCTTTTTTCATTTTCTCAAAGTCTTTGGTACCAAGTTCATAGGGTAATCCCAGTTCTTTTGCTGTTTCACTAATTAGTGAATTGCTTTTAGCAATTTCAACGTAATCACCGATCTGTCCGGCGACAGCTCCGCCGAGCGATGCAAAAATAGTTGAACTAAAACTGAAGCCACCTTCACCATCGTTAATGATGACACGGGCTTTTGCTTCATAAATCTGAGGAAGACATAAACAAACAATAAATGTAATTATCGCCAATCCTATTGACGTAATCAATATTATACCTTTGCGTCTCCACAGAAGCAGAATCAAGTCAAATAATTCCATGTCTTACCCTCCAGGTCAAAATACTGCTTGCAATTTATAATTTCTATAATTCTATACTGGTCGCTGCAACCTCATCAACAAAACCTTTAGAGTTACTATAATCGCGCACTAATTCTTTCAGGACATCTTCCAGCGAATATGTCTTTCCCAATGCAAGGCCGCGCTCTATTTCCTCCAAAAAACCAAATAGATCCGTTCTGATACCGTTAGGGAGTGTTGCTACAAAAATCCTTTCGTGACGAGTAGCTGTCGTGCCTTCTTCTGTTGAAAGCAATTCTTCAAAGAGTTTTTCGCCTGCACGAACGCCGGTGAAGACAATTGGTATATCCTTGCCTGGAACCAGGCCGGAAAGCCTAATCAGGTTTTCAGCAAGCTCCACAATCCGCACGGGTTCCCCCATATCCAGAACAAACACTTCACCGCCGTTACCCATTGCTCCTGCCTGAATAACTAATTGAGCAGCCTCGGGAATGGTCATGAAATACCTTTTCATATCCGGATGCGTGATCGTAATCGGGCCACCCCGCTCAATCTGGCGTTTAAAGAGCGGCACCACGCTACCGCGACTGCCAAGGACATTTCCGAACCTGACGGCCACGAATTTGGTGGCACTTTCTTCGCTTAAAGCGCGAATAATCATTTCTGCAACGCGTTTTGTGGCTCCCATAACGCTCGATGGTTTGATAGCCTTATCGGTGGAAATCATGACAAAACGCTCGCAACGATGCTCATGGGCTTCCACCGCAACATTGCGTGTTCCCAAAATATTATTCTTAAATGCCTCTTCCGGCCAATCCTCCATCAGCGGGACATGCTTGTGCGCAGCGGCGTGAAAGACCACTTGGGGATGAAACTGATCAAAAACATTTTTGATGGTCTGGCGATCACGAATGTCGGCAATAACCTTATACTTTTTGAGCTTGGGGAAGCTCTCTTGCATCTCAATGCCGATTTCGTAGATCGAATTCTCGCCCCGACCGAGCATGATTAGCGATTCGGGATGGAAACAAGCCACCTGCCGGCATAGTTCAGAACCGATTGAACCACCGGCACCGGTAATCAGCACACGCTTGCCGGTAAGGTAGGCCGCTACTTCCTCGAGATTGACCCGCACCGGCTCGCGTCCCAACAAATCCTCAACCTGAACATCTCGAAAACGCTTAATGTCAGCAGTACCATCGATAAATGCACTCATGCCGGGAATAACCTTTAGCTTGACAGGCTTCGAGAAATTCAACTGGCTAACTTTACGAATGATCTCCTGTTCAGCGCTAGGGACGGCAATGATGATTTCCTCGATTTGGAGCCGATCGGCCAATTTCGGCAGGTCATTCAGGGAGCCTAAAACCGGTACACTATGCACGGAACAACCTTGCTTGGAAGGATCGTCATCAACAAAACCGACCGCATGGTATTGCTCCCGCATCGAATGATGAATCTCCCGGATAACCATCGCACCGGCACTGCCGGCACCGACGATAATCACCTTTTTGCCGTGATTATTACCGTTGTAGAGCGAAAAAGGAATGCCTTCGTAATAAACCCGGATCAGCCCTCTGCTTGCCACAGTGAGTAAGAAGAGAATCAGCGACTGAGTGATCCACACTCTGATCGGAATAAGCATATTAAAGGCCACTCTAGTCAGTAAATACCCAAAAGTCTGCCCTAAGAGGACACCCCAGAATATAAAGGAAAAATCGTTCAGCTGGGCATAACGCCAGAGCCTGCGGTAAAGTCCGGCGAAAAGAAAGCCGACTATGTTAGACGCTATGACAATAACGGTGAAGAGGCAAAGATTCACAATGCCTGTCGGAAAATTGCGTCCGCCGAACAATAAAAAAGCGGCTATTAAAGCTGCCAAGCCCGCTATTATGTCTATTATTGTCAGAGTTATGGCGGAACGTTTGAATCGCAAGATGCTTCCACCCTTCGTTTATAAAGGAAACGCTAACTATTTTCGCCTATTCATAAATATGATTCGATGAGTTTTTGACGTATCCTTCCTAAGATGACATTATATTGACAGGAATCAAAAGGTAACCGCCAATATTTTGTCCGCCATGCAGGGAGCAGGAATCCGGCTGCGGGCAACGAAATTGCATCTTGGTAAAGGGGATGAACTCAATTGACAGCAGATAAAATAGTAAATAAAAAACCCGCCTTTTGCCGAATGGGCTTCTTGATTTCTATTCTAGCCCTTTGTGCCTTTATTTCCCTTGGGGTTCCCAAATCAACGAAGGTTCATGGACTGGAAAAGGAAATAACTCCCCAGCAGCTACTGCAAAATGTGATCGACTCTCAGCACGCCCTAAAAGACTTTACGGCTGCTGCCAAAATGGAGTTATTCTTGAATAAAACCCGATTTCCTGTCTCAATGAAAATTTTTGCCAGACGACCTAATGCCACAGCAGTGAAAGTCATGGGTATTACGGTACAATCGAAGGGCGGCTTTTTGTTTCCTTCGCCGTCTATATTTCTGAATTCGGGAGATTATGACCTTGCGATTGTCGGTAACAAATACACTGAACGCGGCAAAGAATATATTGTCAGCGCCACTCCCAGAAAAAAGGTGGGTCAAGAGCCGGTAGGGGAAAAACCGGTAGGCGAAGAGACCGAACTCTATTCCTGGCGTCTGGAAATAGCGCCTGATCCATGGGTGATCACCGCCACCGAAGCCTGGAACGCAAGTGGGGAAAGCACCCGCATGGAGGCGAAATACAAGGAGTTCATGGATGGCTGCTGGCTGCCGATCGAATTTGAAGGGCAGGGCACCTTATTGTTGCGTAGCGCTTTGCCGGAAGGCTTTATCAACTGGCTGTTTAATTTGGTGTCTAACGGCAAGAAGGTTACCTATCGACTGGTAATGAGCGACGTAGCAGTGAACGTGGGAATACCGGACAGTATGTTTAAGTAAGGAAAACGTGACGCGAAAATTGCATCAGAACAAAGTCACAAAAAAACGGCCGCTTGTCGGCCGTTTTTTGATGGATTCGGAAGCGAAGGTGCGACGATATTAAGCGCGAAAGCGACGATATACAGCAGCAAAAATACGACTATTCCCGCACCCCCAGATACATCGGGCTTTCGTTCTGGGGCGCTGGGGCGAAGGCCGCATGGTCGCGCGCCGCCTGCTCCAAATCGCCAAAAACCTTCTGAATATCAGCTGGCTTGATGTCGCGGCCGCCCAACCCATAGATGTAATTGAGGATACGCGGGCGCGACCCCACACTATACAGCGCCGTGGTCACGTCCAGACAGAGCGGCGCGGCATGATTATTGAGCGCGTCCGATCGATCCAGCACCGCCACCGCCTTCAGATGCCCCAGCGTGGCACGAATCATGTCTGCCGGGAAGGGACGGTAAACCCGCACCTTGACCGAACCGGCCTTGATCCCTTTTTGACGCATGGCATCCACTGCGGCGCGTGCCGTACCGGCCGTCGATCCCAGCGCCACCACCGCCACCTCCGCATCTTCCATGCGGTAAGCATCCAGATAGCCATAGCGGCGGCCGAACCGGTCTCCAAACTCCGCGCCAACCTCCGCAATCACCTGATGCGCATTTTTCATGGCCTCCGCCACCTGACGACGACTCTCGAAATAGTAATCCGTAAACATGATTGGACCGATGGTCACGGGGTTATCCACATCCAACAGGGGATAGACTGGGGAAAACGTGCCGATAAACTCCCGCACGGCCTCGTCCGGAATCAGACTGACCCCTTCCATACCATGGCTGATAATGAACCCATCGGTCGTAACCATGGCTGGCAAGCGTACCGCGGAGGCTTCGGCAATCCGCACTGCCTGAATCATATTATCATAAGCTTCCTGGGCATTCTCCGAAAAGATCTGAATCCAGCCCGCATCCCGCACCAGCATCGTATCAGAGTGATCACAATGAATATTAATAGGAGCCGAGAGTGCCCGGTTAACCTCCGCCATAACAATCGGCAGGCGCAGACCGGCAGCAATATAGACCATCTCCGCCATGAGCGCCAGCCCCTGCGAAGATGTGGCTGTCATCACGCGACCGCCAGCCTGGGACGCCCCGATACAAGCGCTCATCGCTGAGTGCTCACTTTCCACAGTGACAAACTCCGTATCGACCAGGCCGTCGGCGACAAATCCCGCGAAAATCTGCACCACTTCTGTAGCCGGTGTGATCGGATAGGCCGCCACCACATCCGGATTAATTTGACGCATCGCCTCGGCCATGACCTCATTCCCGGTGCGCGCCACCATGTCCAGCGGCGCGGCTTTGGGTGCGACTGACTTGAGTCCTGCCATCTTGGGTGCCTTAACGGACATCGCGATCCCCCGCTTCCATTTCCTTAATGCGCCCCTCCGGCACCATCTCGATCGCATGCACCTTTTGCGGACACTCCTTCGCACAGATGCCACAGCCTTTGCAGTGCTCATAATCAATGCCTTCCACTTTGCCATCCTGTAGCCTGATGGCGGCATCCGGACAATAGACCCAGCACAGCAGACAGTTGATACAGCGCTCTTTGCTGTGCAGCGGTCGAATACTGCGCCAGTCACCAGTCTCATATTCGGTAGCGCTGCCAGCCTTAGGAATCACCCCCCCAAGAGGCATGTCCCGCCATCCGTGTCGGGGCTCCAACCGCCCTTCTTTTTCGCTCGCCCCCTGCGTTGCGTCGCTCATTCCCCGCTCACCTCCTGATAGGCCCGTTCGACCGCAGCCATGTTGCCCTCTACAATTTGATCACGGCCACGGAACTTCTGAGCCAGCTTTTGCCGAATGCCTGTTTTGACCGCCCCATAGTCGACGAAATCAGCGACGCGCATCAACGCCCCCAGCATCGGCGTATTTGGATGGTTGGATCCCATGATCTCCTGTGAGATGCCGGAAGCGTCAACTGTATATAGCCGATGCTTTTTGATGCCGGTTTCCTGGCGCACCTGCTCCGGCGGATCCGGAGAATTGATCAAGAGTACACCGTCATCGGCCAGCCCTTCGGTCACATTGGTGAGTCCTTTCATCAGGGATGCATCCAGCACCACAACTACATCCGGCGTATCAACGCCCGAATGGAGATCAATCGGCGCATCACTGATGCGGTTATAGGCTTTAACCGGTGCCCCCATGCGCTCCGGTCCATATTCGGGAAAAGCCTGCATATAAAAGCCTGTCCCCAGTAAAGCGTCGCCCAGCAAAAGCGCGGCGGTCTTGGCACCCTGCCCGCCGCGCCCATGCCAGCGAATTTCAGTCAGTCTGGTCATCTCTCTTCCCCGCCTCCACAGGCGTATTTTTCCCAAAATCCGCTATAGAATGTTAATATTTTACCGCACGCTTTTCTTCAGCCCCCAGCGCTCGTACACAAAGCTCTCCAGCCGCGCGAAAATCAGCTTATCGGAGATCAGACCAATGATGATCAAAAGCAGCATCACCATGACGACCTGCGCCATATCAGACAATTCCCGGCCCATCATCAAAAGGTGTCCTAATCCCAGATTGACGTAGAGCAACTCCCCGGCCATCAGCGAACGCCACGCAAATGACCAGCCCAGTTTCATCCCGGTGATCATCCCCGGCAGCGCCGCCGGGATAATGACATCCCGATAGAGCCGGTAGCCGCGCGCCCCCATATTGCGGGCCGCCTGAAGGTAGAGCGGCGGAATTTGCCGGACACCGGCCTCCGTAGAAACCGCCACCGCCACAAAAGCGCCCATAATGATCACAAAAAGGATTGCCCGTTCCGAAAGGCCGAACCAGAGTAAGGCCAGCGGCAGCCAGCAAATGGATGGCAACGTCTGCAGCCCAAGCATGATCGAGCCGATTGTGTCGTGCAGCAGCGCACTGCGGCCAACCAGCAGCCCAGTGATCACACCGCCAGCCAGCGAAATGCCAAAGCCAATCACGATGCGGCGCAAACTGGTATATAGCGACACCAGCAAGGTACCATTGCGCAAGGACCCGATCAAGCTGTTCAGCACCGCGATGGGGCCAGGAAAAAGGTATTCCGGCCAAATGTTAAGACTGCAAGCGGCCTGCCACACCACTATGAGAAGCATAAGAAACAGAGCCCTTCTGAGAGTAGCCTTCACCGCACCATTCCTCCCTTGCGGTATCCTGTTCTGCGCGATCGCGATCCGGGTTTGCGAGGTCGAGCTTGGCGTGATCCGGTGGTGCGCTTTTGAGCTCGGCGGCAATCTCTTCAATTAGCGCGGCAATCCCTGCATAGCTGTAACTCTCGCGCGGTCGCGCCATATTTACCGGGATCTCGCGACAGATACGGCCGGGGCGGCTGGAGAAGACGACCACTCGATCGGCGAGCCGCACGGCCTCCTCAATGTTATGTGTGACGAAGACGATCGTCTTCTTAGTAGCCAGCCAGGCTTGCTGCAGCTCCTCATGCAGCGTGGCGCGGGTTTGGGCATCCAGCGCTGCGAACGGTTCATCCATCAGCAGCACCTGCGGTTCCATCACCAGTGCCCTGGCCAGCGCCACCTTCTGTTTCATGCCGCCTGATAATTCATGAACATAGGCATTGCGAAATTTGACCAAGTTGACTAATTCCAGAACTCCATGTGCCTTTGCGCGCCGCTCCTTTTCGGAAACGCCCGCCATTTTCAGGCCGAATTCCACGTTATGCAGCACGTTCAGCCATGGAAACAGTGCTGGCTCCTGAAACATCAGCAAACGGTCTGTGCCCGGTCCGGACACCCGGCGGCCGTCTGCCAGGATTTCGCCGTCGGAATGCGCATCCAACCCGGCGATCAGCTTGAGTAGCGTGGATTTTCCACAACCGGAGGGACCGACAATACAAATGAACTCGCCGGACTTAACCGACAGATCAATCTGATGCAGCGCATCTGTCCGCCCGCGTGCGGAAGCATAAGTCTTGCTAACCCCTTTTAGCAGCAGCTTGGGTACACCATAAAGTCCGAAATTTGCCATGTTTTTCACTCCGCTGTTACGGTCCGCCTCTGCGCGCCGCCAGAAAAGTTGCTCCTACGGCCCGATCGGAGACAGACCCCTTTCTCTCAGGATCTCGTTCAATATTTTTAGGTTACAAAAATTTGTCAGGTTGGGCGGTGCGTCGCCCAGAAAGCCCATCTCATACGCTCGCTGCGCCATCGCATCCAGAGTGTCCGGCAATGGGTCGTATGTGACTGTCAAACGTTCGAAGGCACTGTCCAGAACATCCTGCGGCAATTCCTTACCGGTCAGTCTGGCGATTTCGCTGTTGACAATTGCCTTGGCAGCGGCCGGGTTTTCCCGGATCCAGAGCGTCAAGTCTACGTGTGCTGTCAGCCAGACTTTGACCAGATCCGGATGCTGGTCGGCAAATTCCCGGTTGACCGCGATCAGCGCCGTGCAAAACTGTCCCCCGGGCCAATGATCAGTTTCGTCGATGAAAATCTGTCCTCCGCCTTCTATGACCAGGCGTGCGCCCCATGGCTCCGGCACCCAAGCCCCGTCAATTTCCTGGCGGCGAAAGAGGGCCAGGATATCCGGGTTCGCAATCGGGGTGAGCCGGACGCTCCCGCCTTGCTCGGTGGTTTTAAGCCCATTGGCGGCCAGATAGTGGCGCAATGCCACATCTTGCGTATTGCCGAGCTGGGGGGTGGCCAGGTGCTTACCTTTTAGGCTCGCGGCGTCAATGATTCCCGACTCGGGTCGCACAACCATGACGGCACCGCCGCTGCAGCAACCGGCGATGACCTGTAGTGCCCGCCCCTGTGATCGGATGAACCCGTTGACCGAGGGGTTCGGACCTACATAGATCAGGTCAATTGCTTTCGCCAGCAAGGCTTCCACCGCCGATGGGCCGGCATTAAAGACGGTAAACTCAATTTTGATGTTATCCGACAAAGTGCTGGCACTGGCGGCAGCGGCAAAATCACCGCGGGCCGCCCCAATGATCGCCTGGGCATGGGTTAGATTTGGAAAATAGCCCACGCGGATGACGATGCTGCGGTCACGGTCAGCACCGCTGCCGCCGCTCTCCCCATCACCACCGCAACCACCGCATCCGGCGACAATAGCAACCAGCATCAGGATCATGACGCAAACCGCCAGAATTCTCTTCACTCCAGCACACCCTTTCCGCATTTTGCACACTCGCAAACCTCGCCGCGCCGATTCCTGCCCATAAAAAAAAGAGGGATGACTGTTCCCTCCCCGGATAAAGCCCGAACCCGGAGCGGCTTTTGTAACAGTATATTCAGAAAGCCTGTCATGGGTCCTTATTTGCGGCTTATCTTTTATGCCAAAATGAGTAATTGTGCGATTGTCCAGGTGGCATCCAGGTGCGCCAATTTTGTGCGATTGTCCAAACTTCAACCGGCCCCGAAATTAATACAATAGATCAGATATCATTAATGTTTTGGGGAGGCGCTTGACTTGCAGGACTTGCCGCGTTCCAGATACAGACAAATCAAGGGCGCGCTCATGAAGATGCCCAATGTCATTGGCGTTGGCAAAGGTTTCAAGACAACCGACGGCCTGGAGACTGATCAAGAATGTCTGGTGGTCTTAGTTGAGAAAAAGGTGGCGTTGGCAGACTTACCACGTTCCGCCAGAATCCCGCCCTTATTTCGCGGTCAGGTCACAGATGTAGTGGAGGTGGGACGTATCAAGGCTTTGCATCCGAAGGGATCGGAAGCTGTAGACGCGCAGGAAGCCCCCGTGGCCCGCAACGTACGGATCCGCCCGGCGCCCGGCGGCGTCAGCATCGGGCATCCTGAAGTCACAGCCGGCACGCTGGGAGCAGTCGTCTGGAACCAGGAAACCGGGGAAATGCTGATCCTCTCCAACAACCATGTTTTGGCAGACTCCAGCACGCTCGAGTCCGGCATGCCGCTCAATAAAGTGCCGATTTTGCAGCCAGGCGTGTTTGATGGCGGCCAGATCGAGGAGGACACGATCGCAACGCTTTACCGGTTTATCCCGCTACACCCCGGTGGCTTGAACCGTTTTGATGCCGCGCTCGCCAAGCCGCTAAACCCGGCTGATGTGACGAGCGAAATCCTGGAAATTGGCACGATCAGCGCTGTTGCGGATCCGGAATTGCGCATGCAGGTACGCAAAAGCGGGCGCAGCAGCGGCCTGACTTCCGGGCGCATAATCTTAACTGACGCTGATCTTGAAGTGGATTACGGCGCTTTTCTGCTGACCTTTACCGAACAAGTCATAAGCAGCATCCTTTCGCGCGGTGGAGACAGCGGATCTGTAATCGTCGGGCCAAATAACACAGCAGTCGGACTGTTGTTTGCCGGCTCCGATGTCATTACCGCCTTTTGTCCGATGCGCCCGCTTGCGGAAAAGCTGGGTTTTTCCTTTTCACAAAGGGACTTTTAAAATTAAGGCGAAAAAATAAATATGATAGCGATGCAATAAAAACCGGTGATGCAGCATTGACTTTTTGAAAGGATCAAGCAGATGCTGATATTTCTTGGTATTGTAGACGGCCACGCCCCGCAGCCAAGACAAAAGAAAGTCATGATCGATGAACATCTATTTACGCAAATAGGTGCAGGTGATCCATCTGCCTTTGAAGAGCTGTATCATCTGACTGAAAAAACCGTCTATGCCTTCCTCCTGTCCATTTTGCGCAATCATGATCTGGCACAGGATATCATGCAGGAGACTTACTTGAAAATTCGATCCGCAGCACATCTTTATCAACCGCAGGGAAAGCCGTTAGCTTGGATCTTCACGATCGCCCGCAATTTGGCATTGATGGAACTCCGGTCCAACGAACGCTATGTTAATACCGAGTTTTCCCTCATGGAGAATGACATCAACTTTTCCTATGTCTCTGATCATGATGATCAGATTGTGCTGCAAATGGCGCTCAATGTCCTGAATAAGCAAGAGCGTGAAGTGATCTTGTTGTACGCCGTTTCCGGTCTGAAGCATCGCGAAATTGCCAGCAGCCTTTCCGTGCCCCTTTCAACCGTACTTTCACAGTACCATCGCGGTTTGAAAAAGTTAAAAAAATATCTGGTTGAGGGGAGGAGTTACAGTCATGAATCGAAAAGAGATTGCAGCTCATCTCAATAGCGCGATCACGCAGCTTGTGCCGGATTTGTTTGATATTGTGGCCAATACACCGGTCATAAAAATGGAAAAGCATGATTATGTAACCCGTCAGGAAGAGGCTGAAAAGCCGAAATACAGACTGCAGCTGATCGCAGCCTGTGTCGGCGTAATGTTGATAATGGTTGTCTTTGCCGGTTGGTTTCAGTTTTACGCTGTCGAGAGTGTCATCACTCTGGACATAAACCCCAGCATGGAAATTACTACGAACCGCCGGAATCATGTTTTGCGAATGCAGGCACATAACGACGATGGCAGTCTGCTTTTTAATGATCCGGATATCAAGAACAAGGACTTAAATACTTCCGTTAAGAACATCTTCAGCTCTATATTGCAGATGGGATATATGGGTAATGCAGATGATATCGTATTAGTGTCAGTGCAAAGTAAAAATGCTGACAGTGCGGTAAAACTTCAAAACCGGATTACCAAAGATATTATTGCTTTTCTCAAGGAAACTAACACGGAAGCCCTGTTGCTGCGCCAAACGATCTTGCCTGATAATAAGCTGAAGAAACTGGGCGCAGAATACAATATTTCTTTGGGTAAATCAAACTTGATCAGGCAAATGGCTGCATGCGACAGCGCTTTAAATATTGCTGATTTGGCACCGCTTTCCTTACAAGAGCTCATGCAGGTTATCAAAGAACAGGAGATTGAGTTGAAAGAGATCGGCTTGGACGGGATCGATATACGCATTTCGGCTTACGATGGAGCTTACGATAGCGCCTGCGATGAAGCGCATCCTCCTGCTCCTGGCAATGGCAATGGCAATGGTAAAGGTGCTGTCGGCAATGGTGGCTGTGTTACCGGCGATGGTGGCGGAAATGACAGTGGTGCCGACGGCGCAGTTAATAATGATGGGGTAGTCGCTGCGGATGAAGAGGAAGAGGATGAGGATGATCTTGAGGCCGGGGATGAAGAAGAAGTTGATGACGATGATGATGAAGACGATGAACTAGATGATGAATTGGATGATGAGTCAGACGATGAAATGGATGATGAGGATGAGGATGATCTTGAGGCCGAGGATGACGAAGAGCCTGAGGACGATGATGA
>ENA-UOOE01000578-UOOE01000578.1-fermentation-metagenome-genome-assembly--contig:-NODE-578-length-35265-cov-59.913320_pt1 | contig 35265 bp, 31 predicted proteins | sample MGYA00245776_ERZ724021 | MGnify/ENA primary metagenome ERZ724021 (study PRJEB28704, sample SAMN03018321) | fermentation metagenome | biome: anthropogenic terrestrial biome; feature: soil; material... | reverse complement strand
AAAGTTCTTAACTTAAGGAAAGTTCTTAACTTAAGGAAAGTTCTTAACTTAAGGATTTTAATTGGTTAAAACATATTTAATTGGTTAAAACAATGTTTTAGATCAATAAGTGAACTAACTAAGATTCATAAAATATTGGTTTTATAAACTTAATTTTATGAGTTATAGTTTTTATAATGAAAATTATAGCTTTTGTAAAATAACTTTGTAGAGTACTGTTTTAAGATGAACTCATAAATATGATACTAACTACATAACTCAATTAAGGTATTGTTAAGTATTTTTTCATTAATTACGGTGGTACGATGGACACAGATTCTAAGATAGATTTGATAAAAAAGGGAACACTTGAAGTGATAACAGAAGAAGAGCTCAAGGAAAAAATCGAGAAAGGAAACACAACAGCTTATATTGGATATGAACCATCGGGACGTGTTCACCTCGGACATGCAATCACCGTCCAGAAGATGATAGACCTTCAAAAGACAGGTTTTAAGGTTAAGATCCTCCTTGCAGATCTCCACGCCTACCTGAATGGAAAGGGGAGCCTTGAAGAGATAAGGAAAATATCCGAGTACAACATAAAGTGTTTCAAGGCACTGGGACTTTCAGAGGACACCGAATTCATCTTAGGGTCCGAGTTTCAGAGGGGACAAGAGCACGTGAACATGGTTTACGAGCTTGCCACCCTAACAACCTTAACACGGGCAAAACGCAGTATGGCACAGATAATAAGGGAAAGTAAGGAACATAAAGTTGCAGAGGTTATCTATCCCCTTCTGCAGGTTGTTGACATGCACGTTTTAAATGCGGACGTTGCAGTTGGTGGAATGGAACAACGGAAGATTCATATGCTTGCAAGGGAAAACCTGCCAAAGATGGGATTTACAGCACCTGTGTGCATACACACACCCCTCCTGCATGGAACAGACGGCTCAGATAAGATGTCTTCAAGCAAGAACAATTTTATAGCGGTTGACGACGAACCTGAAGTTATAAAAGAAAAGATCCAAAAGAGTTTCTGCCCGCAGGGCCAGGTTAAAGACAACCCGGTTATAGAAATAGCAGAACACTTCATATTTCCCAGAATGGAGACTATATTAATTGAAAGACCTGCTAAATTTGGTGGAAACCTGGAGCTCACCCATGATGAACTGGTTAAGATCTACGACAAGGAAGAGTTACATCCCCTGGACCTTAAAAATGCTGTTTCAAAACATTTAATTGAAGTTCTTGAACCTGTACGTGAATACTTCAAGTCAAACTGAAGATCCAGAAAATTACAGGGAGTTGTTCATACAAAGAATGATTGTTCAAAATGATTGTTCCCACAGAATAGTTTTTATATAAATATCAGAATAAGGGGTTACCCAGATGGACGAAACAAAATACGAAATGAGAATTCTACCTGGAATCACAGAAGAGGAAATTGCAGAAATTGTAGATAAATACGGTCTTGAATTTAAAGAAAAAGAGCATGGCCCTGTTTTCGAGGGTGAGCTGGAAAAGATCAAAAAGGCTGTTCATCATCCAGTCAGCATGATGATTCCTGCAGGATTAACTGAAACCGAGCTTAAGGAAGCCATAATCCAGTACGATCTTAAACTGGAAAAAACAGATTATGGACCCATCCTCCATGGAGAAATTGTGAACCTGGAGAATGCAAGGAAATATCTGGTAAACGCTTTAAACAAGAGAATTAAAGAATTTGCGGGCGAAGACAAATCTGAAGATTGAGTTTTGATTCGGAATGAACTTTAACTGAATTTTTCATCATTTCTTACTTTTCAGTTAGTATTCTTCATTATTTTTCAGTTAGTAGCTTATTTTAACTTATTTTAACAAATAAACAATTAAATAAACTATTTTATTACCCTATTTTTAATTTTATTTGTTTAAAGTGAAGATAAATTAAAGAATAGAAAAAATCTTATTCTTTGAGCCATTCAAAGGCTTCTTCGGCAATTTCATCAGCTATATCTTCTATGAAATCCTGGTCTGTCCATCTGCAGGTTTCAGGCTCTGTGCAGAAGGTAAAATCGCCCTCATGGTTTTCATGGAGGATGTCCCAGCTCTCAGGATCCCGAAGCTCCCAGTACCAGGAGTAATATCTCACAGATTTTCCCTTGGGATGGCCCTCACAAAAATCATCATTTTCCATGTAGCCAACCAGGAGTACTTTATCTTCCATGTAAATGCGTGATTCCCATACATCCTTGTTTCCGGGCAGTTTTTCAGGTGTTGTTTCTATTATCTTATCTGCAAGTTCTTCATTATCCATCAAAAAACCTCCCAAAGAGCAGGTTAAATACACATCCCATTAAATACACATCCCCAATTTACGACCTGTAACACGTTTTATATCATCATGTACTTTATTTATACCATTATTAGCATTTATTACAAAGAATTCCTCTTTTTTAGCAAGTTCAAGATATTTATCCCTGATTTCTTTAAGGAAATCCACATCTTCAAAGCTGTCTTTGCCTTCACATCTGGATAAAGCCGTTTCAGGGTCAAGGTCAAGAAGCAGCACAAGATCCGGTTTTCTTGCAAACCTGTTTATCTGGGAAAGCCATTCTGCATCGTTCTGATAGGCCATGCTCGAGTAGAAGCACCTGTCGCTTAAAACTATCCTACCCTCCCCTTCAGCATCACGAATCTTATCCATGAGGACCATCCTGTCGGCCGCAAAAAGCAGTCCAAGGGTTTTTTGGAAGTTTTCATCGGTTGCATGGGGATCTTGAAGCATTTCACGTATTAAATTGCCCACCTTTGAGTTTGTTGGCTCAAAAACCCTTAAAACTTCATGTCCACATCTAGAAAGCCATTTTTCCAGGAGCTTTACCTGGGTTGATTTTCCTGATCCATCTATTCCTTCCAAACACACGTACATTTACTTCTTCTCCTGAAGACTGAGTTTACCTAAAATTTTGAATTAAAAACTTTGGATTTGAGTTAAAACTTTGGATTTGAATTAAAAACTTTGTGGATTTGAATTAAAAACTTTGTGGATTTGAATTAAAAACTTTGGATTTAAAAGAATTGTACAACTATCCATGATGTTATAAAGGGAGATCCAAGTATGAATGCCAGGAAAGTTACGGCCATTCCCCTTTTAAGCCTTTTTGAAACTATTTTTGTGCTTTCAATGGACTGGTCCTTCCATATGGAACTGGCACAGTTTAAAAATATTAAAATTGCAACAAAAAGCACTGGAATGTACAGTACAGTTAAAAATCCCATAAAGTACAGTATTGGACTTGTTAAACTTGCAAACAACATTATAACTGCCGCAATACGTGCTGTTAAGCGTTTACCATGGATTATTGGAAATGTGGTGGCTCCCTCCACCCTGTCTCCCTCAACGTCCTCCATGTCCTTGACCATTTCACGTGCCATGGTCATTAGAAAAGCATAGAAGCCTAGAACAGCTGCGATGCTTATATTGCCAACAACAACTCCTGCAAAAATAAAGCATAGCGCTGTGAGAAGAGCTATGCTCATATTTCCAATTAAAGACATCTTTTTAAGTTTGTAAGCATAGAACAAAAGTAAAACTGAGCTTAAAGCAGCTATGATCCCTGTAACAGGACCTATGTAACAGGCAAGTACCACCCCAACCATGAAGAGCAGGGCTGCATAGAGGGCTGCGATGTTTCTTGACATTCTTCCTGATGGAATGGGACGTTCAGGTTTGTTCACTGCATCTATTTTACAATCGAAGTAGTCGTTCACAGTGTTTCCAGCACCCATGATAAGGAAGACAACCAGGGCTGCAATGAGGATCTGATAGGTGAAAAAGGCAACAACTATCTGCACTATAAAAACAGCTATAACTCCCATAACTGCGTTTTTTGGCCTTATTATCTCTAAAAATGCATTCATAAAAACACCGCTCAATTTTTTTGGTTTATAAATATCGGTAAGTAGTACAACAAATTTTAAGTAGGTTTTTCAAGTTTTTTTAAACCTTTCCACATTAACTATCATTTAATCAGATAAAAAGATTTTCGAAGGTGCATCGAAGGTGTTGGACAGGCTTCCATGGCCAGTGAACATGCTCAGATCACACGATCAATCAAAAGTTAAATCAAAAGGCTATTATACTTAAGAAGACTACTGAAAATACATGATAAACCCTGATTTTATTGATACTACAAGTTTATACAGATATAAGACTATTTCATCATTTATATCAAAAAATCTGAATGAAAAGTACTTTAAACTCAATAAAAGTCATTTTAATCATGTTAAATTTAAATCAATCCAACATGAAAACTTTCCTATCCCATCCTGCAACATTGAACATCCCCATGCATCAAGGGTGCCATCAATCTGTAAAGAGAATGATCTGAATTTCATGAGGTGATCCCACGCGTTTTATAATTATTGATGGCCCTGAAGGGGCTGGAAAGACAACACATGCAAATTTAATCCGTGAAAGGTACCTTAAAAAAGGTGAAAAGGTTATCATACAGAAACATCCTTTAGGCGATAGTAAATACGGTAAAAAAGCTCAAAAAGCATTTATTAAAAAAGGAAAATTAAGCAGGATAATGGGATCCATCTATTACTCCATTGACTTTGTTCAGTCGGCTCAGAGATACTACGGTGGAATTGACACAGTTATATTCGTTCGTTACCTTATGGGATTAACCTTGCTCCCGTTAACTCTTGCTAAGGTAGCATACTGGATCATCACGGCATTTTTACCTGTTACAGATTACATGTTCTTCCTGGATCTGACCCCTGAAGAATCCCTGAAACGGATATCTGGGGAGGAAGACCAGGAAGCAATGTTCAAGGACCTTGAAGGCCTGATGAAGTCACATGGAAAGGCCCTAAAACTTGCAGGAGACTGGCATGTGATAAAAGTGGACAGGGATGTTTCTGAAGTTCAAGGGGAGATAGAAAACATCCTTGATGAGCTTGACAGCCAGCAAAATTGAAGCTTTTGATGCATTAAATAAGATCAATCCAGGAACTTCGACACAAATGGGAAAGTATCGCCCTGTGCATGTAGTCCAGATTTAACTTCATCCCATGGCAACGTCCAGCACCATCATCAGTGCAAAACCTACCATTGCAGTTATAACAGCAATATCTGTGTTACCTTCCCTCCGGCATTCTGGAATCAGATCTTCTATAACAACGAATATCATGGCACCAGCTGCAAAGCTCAGTGCATAGGGGAGAAGTGGTGTAGCTACAGTTATAAGTAAAGCACCAATCACACCTGCTGCCGGTTCCACAAGTCCTGAAAGCTGTCCATACCAGAAGCTTCTTTTTCTGGACATTCCTTCACCTCTAAGTGGCATGGAAACAGCGGTACCTTCAGGGAAGTTTTGGATTCCAATTCCAAGGGTCAGGGCCGTTGCAGCGGCCAGGGCTGTGGTTGAGAAAGCTGAAGCAACAGCTCCGAAGGCCACGCCCACTGCAAGACCCTCAGGAATGTTGTGCAGTGTTATGGCAATTAAAAGCAGTCTGTTCCGGTGCCATGTTGTTTTTATACCCTCAGCATCTTCAATGGGACATCCTAAATGGAGGTGAGGTATCAGTCTGTCAACAACCCCCAGGAAAAGTCCACCCATTAAAAATCCTAAAGTGGGTGGAAGCCAGTTTGGAACACCTTGCCCTGCAGACATCTCAATGGCAGGGACTAAAAGGGACCAGAAACTTGCGGCTATCATTATTCCTGCTGCAAATCCAAGTGAACCATCAAGAACCTTCCTGTTGACTTTAGGGGTTAGAAACACCATCCCTGCGCCAAATGCTGTCATGAACCACGTGAAGGTTGTTCCAATCAGGGCCAGGAAAACAGGACTCTCCATTAAGGTCATATTTTTTATATCTGTTTTTTGGATTTAATAATACCTGCAGTTAGCCCTTAAATTAGTATTCCAGTTTTTACAACGCTCCTAAAGTTTTTACAACGCTCCTAAATTTTATGGTTATCTAAGCTCTTTTAATTAGTATCCTATTTTAAAAGAAAGTTCTAAAAAAGGTTTAATATTGAAAAACATAATGTTTGGACACTTGGTTTTAAGGTAAAATAATAAAGTTTATATTTTATGTGTTACCATATTTTTATTCAGTGTTTTGTAAAGACTCCTTCTTAAATTGAAGGTAAACAAAATGGTGCTGAATAAATGAACAGCAAGAAAACAGGGTTAATAAAAGCCTTCCTACTTCTGTTCGTGGTAACGGTAGTTGTAGGTGCATCCTCTGCTACAACGAACATGATAATTATAACTGATCCTACAGGGCAGGATCCCAATGGTGCTGCAGCTGGAAGCATGTCTTACGCCGCAAACATGTTTCAATCAACCTTCATTTACTCAACACAGAATCATTTCTGTGTCCTTTCTGGTGGTGAGGGTGATTCAACACTCAGACTCCAAGCAACGGTTGCAATCATAAATTCGCTTAAAAAAAATGAAACTCCCTCACAAGCAGCTTCGTTAACATCCAGTTACTCAGGAATCAGGATCATGTGCGGCACACCAACAGGTGGTGCTGCAGTCGGCGGATCCTTCGACGCATACGTCATCATCGTTTCAGGTAACGGCACAATAAACATCACGCCCTACTCCACCACATCAGGAGGCCTTGCAGTACTGCCTGCAGGCACCAAAGGAGCCATCATACACCTGAGAAACAGTGAAGGAAACCCTCTTTATGGAACCGCTGATACTGTTCGTCTACAAACCGCTGAAAACATTGGAAAAATGATAAGGGATGGTTACCCAGCAACTTACATCTTAGGTCAGGCCTTTGGAGAAGTTGCAAACGACTCCGGCGAAGACCATGGTGGAGGAGGCATAAACCTCGTCTCAGGAATCACAACAGGTGACATGTTCACACCAGCAGAACTAAACCAAACAGGGTACAACATGAGTGAGCCCTACAGCAAAACAACCGCTGACGGGTCTTGGAGTGTAAGTTATCCAGAAGCTGATAACTATCAAGTCAGCCCTGATGGAAAACCATTGCATATTGTTTACGCTTACCAAGCCCTTGCAAATACCATAACAACAACAGCAACCAGTGTAACAGTATCAGTTTATGGAAGTGATGAACCTGGAATCTCACAAACAACCGATGAAGTAGTTACAGCCTCCGTTAAAAAGAATGGATACAATAGCACAACAATTGCAAAAGCCATAAACTCAGCGATAGACAACGGATTGATCGTTGGGGTTAACTACGTTGAACCAAAGGATATAAACGTGAAAGAAAGTTCAAGGGCCGTGGGTGTTTACTTTAAAGCACTTCCCAACAGTAGAACAGCTCCTGCATGGAACCTTCCAATAAGCTCCTCACTTCTGAACACAATAGGAAATATACAGACTGCAATTGGTTTAATGTTGGTTGTACTTGTTTTATTCAGAAGAATTCTCATAAAGTCTTTCTTTAGGAAAAAATAAAACCTTAACTTGAATTATACCTTATTTCTACTGATTCCCAGAGTAAAGCCTCCTAATAATAAATCAGTACTCCAAATAGGATTTATAAACATTTCTGTAGATGTGTTAATTTTAAATAGTAAATTCCTTGAAGAACAGATTTGAATTTAGTATCAATTATTCATAAACAGTCCATATCTTCATAAACAATCTATCTCAACAGAGTACGGTTTAATATCCAGAACTGGAGATCCATCCAATGCATCAAGCCACTTCACAGTCAAGGTTCTCCCCTCAAGTTTAACCAGCTCAACCAGACATAAAGCAATGGGATTGGGCCTTGCAGGAGCTCTTGTTGTGAAAACTCCCCTTTTTTCTGTTTTACCGTGCGGCACAACCTGCAGTTTATCGCGTTCTGCCTTGTCCTGCCAGTAAAGTATTATAAAATGTTTTCTGTCCCCAATACCAGTTAAAGCATCGGCGTACTCTTCAAAAATGGTTATTTTACTGAGTTTCTCGCTGAAACGGCCTTGATGTGGAGAATCTGCCCTTACTTTGTAGGGTGAATGTACGGTGCCCACAGGTTTTAAGTTCATGGAACTATCTAGATCATCCCTTATACTTAAATCAGTTGTATAACCTTACTAAATCAGTTGTATAACCTTTACTTTATTTGAACTTACTTTATTTGAACTTACTTTATTTGAACTTACTTTATTTGAAATTGTTATTTGAAAAACTTTAACAAAAAGTAGGATTTGAAAATTTAATTTGAATAAAAATTTGAATAAAAGATAAATTTGAATAAAACCTGAAAAAAGTTATTTTCTTTATTTTCTTTCTTGGATTTGAATGATTTTTGTTGTTGGTCTCAGCATTAAGTTCAAAAGGATGATAATTCCTGATCTAAGATTTGATCTGGAAAAAAAATCTTTATAAAACCCTTTTAATCCTGAAACATCTCCTTGACCTTGGCGTCCATGTCGTCTGCATGGTGAAGTGCCACAGCCTCTGGTGTTTTCGGGTCTACGGTTGAACCCCACCCATTGTGCACGTTGCCGTGGTGGCTTAGGATCATGTGCAGGATCTGGGTTGAAAGTTCGTCTGGAATTTCAAGTTCGTTTATTTTCGCTTTCACCATCTCACATGACATGAAAAGATGATCAAGAAGTCTTCCTTCCTTTGAAAACTTAATGCTCATAGGGTTGTAATCATAGGTCCTTATCTTACCTATATCATGGAGCAGTGCCCCTGTGTAAAGCAGTTCACTGTCTATTTTAGGGAATAAGCTGCAGAGGTTTTTGCAGATCCTTAAAACTTCCACGCTGTGATCAAGAAGACCTCCAATGTAATTGTGGTGGTGCGTTCTGGCTGCCGGTGCACTGTAGAATTTCTCTGTCCAATCATCGTCCAGGAAAAATGATTCAAGAAGAGATTTCAGGTGGGGATTTTCCATTTCTTTTATAGTTTCATGGATCTCATGGATCAGCGCATCTTTATCCAGTTTTGAGGTTCTCACAAATTCTTCCATGTTATATTCTTCCTTTGAGAGTTCTCTGATTTCCTTTACTATAATGTTAAATTTTCCTGAACCCTGTGGAAACTCGTTAACCTTACCTGCTATCTCACAAACTTCTCCTGCATGCACTGAACCGTAGATGATGTCAATTTCCTCTGAAAAGATGAGACCTCTTATTTGACCTGTTTTATCAGCCAGGGTTAGTTTTATGTAATTGTAACCGCCTGAAGCTCTTTTAATGAATTTGTCCGACACCAAAAACTCAGACTGGATCTCCCTCTGTTCATTCAGATTTTCTATAAAGTCTCCTTCTGCCTTCTTAAACATGGTAAGTACCTTCCTTAAAACTGGAAAATTGCCTGTGTACTAAAAAATTGTATACTAATAGATATTAAATTTTAAAATACATATAAACTTGTCTTCAAACTGCAGATTGAACCTAATAAAACTCAGTCTTTAAACAGTCATTAGTATGGTATTTTTTTCTATAATTTTTCATAATTTAAAAAGTTTTTTCATTTTTTTCATAATGTAAAAAAATTCAGTGACTTTATGATTTATGATTTATTTTTTGAGGAGTTTCTAAAAAAGTTCTGGAAAGAAATCTGGAAAAAATTAGAATCTAAAAAAGAAGGGTAATCAATCTCCCCTTTCTTTAGACTGTGCAATTTTAGATTGTGCAATTTTAGATTGTGTAGTGTTCTCGAGCACTTCAACATCATGCAGGTAGTTTTCTCCACGCAGAGCCGATAAAACTGCAGCCGCCGCTGAGAATCCTGCACCTATATAAAATGCTGTCTGTAATGAAGGCATGAATGCGTTTGCAAGTGTGTAGGGGAACCATGTTGTGCCAGTTATGGTTGCAACCACTGACTGGGGTATGGCTGCAACAAAGGCATTTGGAAGTCCTGAAAGTATGATGTTCACCGGGTTAAAGCCTAAAAATGCTGAAAACATCGCACCCGTAGGTGGAATGTTTGATAATACAGGAGCAAGTTGTGAAGCACCAATACTTACAAGAGAAGATGTCATGGCATCAGGGAAACGCTGTGTGATTCCCACTATAACTATGGTGAAGAACATTGCCATACTTGCTGTGAAGGCCGTGTTCAAAAGGGTCATCATCATTCCAGATGCCACACCTCTCTCCTGGGGCGGTACTGAATTCATTATGGATGCGCTGTTTGGTGATGAGAACATACCGCTTCCTATTCCCATCATGAACAGTGCCAGTCCGAATTCAAGGTAGTTGAAGTTGTATGGCAGGGATGCAAGTACCAGGAATGAAACCGTGTTTATGACCATTCCCATTGTTGCTATCCATCTGGGGCCGTACCTGTCGGATAAACTTCCTGAAACTGGTCCCATGATGATAAACCCAATGGTAAGTGGAAGCATGTATATTCCAGCCCAGAAAGGTGTTGATTCATAGCTGTAACCATGAAGTGGCAGCCATATACCCTGCAAAAGGAGTATGAGCATGAACATCATACCTCCCCTTCCCAGGGAGTTTAAAAAGCCTGCTGCATTAGCAAAACTGAACATCTTTATCCTGAAAAGATCCAACCGGAACATTGGACAGCTAACCCTCCTTTCAATGAATGGGAAGATCAGGAGGCATAAAACTCCAACAGTCATTGAAACCATAACCCATGGATTGCTCCATCCCATTGGATCGTTTCTGTAGGGCATGAGACCGTAGGTCACGCCCAGAAGCAGGAGGGTGATTCCTAAAATGAATGTCACATTTCCCCAAACATCCACCTTGGTTTCTGGGGTTTTAATGGATGTTTCTTTAAGTTTAAGTGTGGACCATACAGTTCCAAGCAGTGCAAATGGTACGCTCACGAGGAAAACATACCTCCAGTTGTAGACAGCCAGCACACCACCCAGTATAAGGCCTAAAAACTGTCCGGCCATGAAAGCAACCATGTTGATTCCCAGGGCTCTTCCTCTCTCGTTAACAGGAAAAGAGTCCGTGAGTATGGCGTTGCTGTTGGCCATGAATAGGGCACTGCCCACTGCCTGAAGTATTCTGAAAACTATAATTTCTATGGCACCGGCGTCTCCTGTTGAAGGCGTGAGGTACAGCAGAACAGATCCTAAGGTGAATATTAGAAAACCCAGTTTGAAGAGCTTCACACGCCCGTAGATATCTGAAAGTCTGCCGAAGCTTAGAAGAAGCGTAGCTGTTACAAGCCCGTACCCCATCAATATCCATAATAAATATTGAAATGATGTTAAAGGGTTTATATGTATGCCGTTGAAGATTGCGGGAAGGGATATTAAAGTTATACTACCGTTGATACTTCCCATGGAAGTTGCTATTATGACATTTATAAGGGCTATCCACTTGTAATCAAGCCCACGCCCATTTTTAGATACATTACAGTTCAAAGTTTCATCACCTCACAGATCAAAAAAATTACAGAAGATTCAATTTTTCCTAAAAGAATTTTTTTTACGAGATTTTCTTTACAGATAAAAAAATATTTAAACATTCAGATAACGATATTAAACATTAAAAACATGAAGTAGGTTTTTAAGAGCATTTAAATAAGGCATTCAAGTCTGAAAGAGTAATATTACTGAAATGAAGAAAAGAGCAATATTACAAAAGTAAATTCAAAGTTTCCATTGAAACTTTTATAAATTGGAATAGAAGTTAAAAATTTAAAAACGCCTTATTTTTTTAAAAATCTTATTAAAAATGATTTAAGTAAAACTTAATTAACCTAAAATTTTAATTACCTCAAAATTCTTATTTATTCTATTCTTGTCTTAACTATGTCGTTAACCCGATATATCTTATTTTATCCATCTGATCCTATTTAAAGATATCGGTAATCCGATACTTTCTTTAAACTGATGCCTTTTAAACTGATGCCCCCTGAAATATGATCTCTGGAAATAATTTATATTTCTGTTTTCCAATAAAGAGTAATATGAAATGCGGGATGAAGGGTTACCTTTCATTTTTGATAATGTGGATACTACACAACAGATGCATGAAAGGTGCTGAAATAGCCAGGGAAATTGAAAAACGAAAGGGAAAAAAACCAAGCCCTGGAACCATTTATCCTGCACTCAAGGATCTGAAAAACAGGGAACTTGTTATCATCGATGAACACAAGAAGTACTCCTTAACAGAAGAAGGCGAAGAAAAACTTAAATCTGCATGCAGATCCTTCTGCAAAACCTTCTACGATGTGGAAGAAATGTTTGAGTTCTGCAAATAACTCATGTATTTAAGAGTTTCATACAGACTTTAAGAGTTTGTAAGTTTCATAGACATTAAGGTACGTAACAATACATTAAGGTACGTAACAATAAGATGCGTATAATCAATTGTAGAATCATGCGCGTAATCAACTACAACTATAAAATCATTTTGTATTTATAAACTGAATACCTCTAATTATCTCTTAAAATACCTCTAATTATCTCTTAAAATACCTCTAATTATCTCTTAAATTTTATTCCCTTTTTAAATTTTAAAACCATATCAAAAAAATATCCATTTTAATAAAAAAATTCATTTAATTCATTTTTTGTAAAGGATAAAGACACCTGCAAGCATAAGAAGACCAAATAACAGTTGCAAAACAGTGAAGGGCTCATTGAGGATTATGAATGCAAATATGGCCCCAAAGAGGGAATCAAATGCAAATATGGATCCAGTTCTTGTTGAACCAATTTCTCGGATGGAGAAGTAGGTGAGCACCAGTGAGAAGCTTATGCAGAAGAGCCCAATAAAAATCAAATAAGGAAGCTGATTTAAAGGTAATTTAAGATTCAAACCCATGATCAGCGATATCAAAATTAGGAATACTCCCCCTATTGAACACTTTAAAGCCGCTATCAGCACCAAATCCCTTTTATTGCTCAAAAATTTGCTTAAACTTGTGTCCATACTCCAAAAGAGTGCTGCCAATATAACCAGCATGCTTCCGTATAAACTCTGGTTAAGGGATAAATTTCCCCCGTTACCTGTGGTTAAAAATATAGCTCCACTTAACAAAAAAATAAACCCAAAAATATCTTTTTTCTGAACACTCTCCCTAAGAAAGAAAATTCCAATAACAATAATAAAGAAAGCCTGTACATTCATCAAAAGAGCCGCATTTACGGCCGTTATTTGATTTAAACCCGTTAAATATATTACTGGGGCAACCACCGAACCTAAAAGTGCTGTGATAAATACTAAAGCATAATCCTTTCTGGAGATGAAGCTTTCAACTTCACTTTCCCTGTTTAGGATGGTTAATATCCTGCTTTGAAGGGGTGAGAACCAAATTAGAAATAAAAATAATGCTGCTGCAACATACGTCAAACCTGCAAGTGCAAAAGGGTGAAGGTACTGCAGTAATATCTTGTCAAATGAATACCAGACCCCAAATATGAGGGCAACCGTTAAAGCACTTAAATATCCCCAATAACGATGCATAGTTCACCTGAATTAAAAAATTTAAGAATCAACATAATATTTATGTTAATTCCTAATTATATGTCCAAAAATATCCAGGTTAGGGACAATGACATTTTATTTTGTATTGAATTCAACACTTTTTTTCAATATTTAATTTCATTAAAATGAATAACTGTTTTTATATTTTACTTAATTGCGATTTTAGTTAAAAGATTTCATAGTTTAATGAAATAATCAATTTTTAGTATCTTTAATATAATATTTAACTTTTACCATATTAAAAAAAATTTGATATCCTCTGAAAACCTTTTGTTAAAAATTATACACCTTTTAAAAAATTTTTTAAGCGTTAAACCTATTTTTATTAAATAAATAACTAATTAAAATAATTAAAATGTTTTTAATAATATAAACTAATTTTTACATTCAGTTTACACTTTTTAAATGAATTATAAGCCTTAATAACCTTAAATAAAGCTTATATTTTTTTATTATAATAAAATTATACTTCAATTAAACTTATTGATTTAGATACACTTTTACCTACGGTTTAAATTTGAATTTTAACTTTAAAATATTTATTTTTAATTTTACACAGCTAAAGATGATAATTTAAACTTTTTAAAATCAAAACTAACTTAAAATGGCATATAATTTAAGTTCAGTGTTAATACTTTTAAAATGAAGAAGTTTTAATTATTTTTAATATGTTTAAAGCTTGTTTAAATCTTTTTTAATTTTAAGAATAAAACTTTGTAATCCTTAGTACTGCACTTAAAAAGTTAATCTTTATAGGTAGTACGTTAATACCCTGAATTGTAAATAAAAATCTTTTAGAAAACGTTTAAATTATTAATAAACAAATAGGGGGGATTTAATTGTAACGAAAATAATTTTAAGCTTTACTTAATCTCAATTTTTGTATTTATTTAAATTAAATAGCTATATATTTCAAATAGTGTATTATAATCTTACAAACCACACGTTGAGGATAACTCATGAATAAAACAAAAAAAGGTTTAATTTTTATTGCTTTTCTCATGTTATTGATCCTTGTCATGGGGCCTGTTTCGGCGGTTAGTTTGAATAGTAGTGATATGGCCCTGGCTTCTTCAGGTGTTAAAAATTATACTGAAACAAATGGCCATATCCCCATTTATGTGGACGTTAATGGTAAAAATAGTACAACACCTTCTTTTTTAAAAAGTCTCACCACATATACAGTGGAACTTAATTCAGGCTCGACTGCACCAGTAGATATAGTTACAGGTGTGAATACGGCTCCTAATCCTTCTGGATCGACAACAGGTAAAATTTATAAGGACGAATATGTTGACATGGCCAGCCGTGCTAGTAATTTCATAACTACAAATGGATATGCTCCAAATTATTCAAAAAGCAGCCTTGGAAAATATACGTTATGAATCATTGGTCTATGCCTATTCAAAAATAATAAATTACTATGCCCTGAACGGAGCCTTACCTAATTATGTAACAGTAGTTTGCTATTCCGGTACAAGTTCAACAGGTATAACATTAGATAACATTCCACCTACTATAACCTGTGACCTTGCTCCAGGTACATATGACAATTTGAAGAATGTGACTTTAACAGCATACGATAACGTTGATGCCAACCCTATGATTTACTACAGCCCAGGCAATGGTGTAACATGGAGTAATCAAGTTAAAAGTGTTACCTTAAATCTTAAAAATGGAGTAACTAATTTAAGGTACTACGCACGTGATACATCAGGTAATATAGGTGCAACACAAACAGCAGTCTATACGATCAATACGAACGCAACAGAACCACCAAGCCTAACAAATGGAGACTTACAAGATTTAGCAAGCTCTGTACAACAGTATGTGGAAGCAGTTCATCAGTTACCAAATAATATAACCACTTCAGAGTCAACGATTGATGTATCCCAGTTTCTTGAACTTGCAGCTACAGCAATTACGAACATAAACAACAATGTAACCACATCAATTCCAGTAGGAAGCTATCAAACAGCATCTAATCCATCAGAAACCATAAATATCGGTGGAAATCTTAACAAAACCGATTATTTAAATCTTGCAAACAATGTTAAAACATACATGGATTCCAATGGAAAGGCACCAGATTACCAGATAACTAATCTAGGAAACATAAGATATGAGTCACTTATTTACACATTAGCTCAGATTTTAAACTCTTATAAAGTAGCCAAGGTCTTACCAAACTTTGTTACAATTAGACCGTGGACAACCGTTACAAACAACAGCACGATGTTCGTAACCATGGATCAAATAAGAAATGCGGCAGATACTGTACAATCTTATGTGGAAACCAACCATCAGCTACCAAACCACGTTGTCATCTCAGAATCTGATGTGAGTATGCCACAATTCTTGAAACTCGAAACAACATACATAACAAATGTTAAAGACAACATTTACCAATCCATTATTTTACAAAATTACAATACAGCTCCAAACCCTTATGAAAGCATCACAGGAGGAAATCTTAACATCACAGATTATCTGAGTGCTGCAAGCGCTATAAGCACATTTATGGATAATAATGGATACGCACCAAACTACAAAACAAGCATAAGAGGATACATCCGTTACGAATCTTTGGTTTACATATGCGCTGAAATAATCAATTCTGCAAGTGAAAATCTGCTTCTTCCAAATTATATTACATTAACACCTTGGACAACTGTTACAGACGAAAACACAGTATTTTTAACTATGGAACAGGTAAATACAGCAGCATCAGCTCTGAAAATTTATGTGGAATCCAATCATCAACTTCCAAGTAGTATAACCATTTCTGAAAGGCAGATAAGCACGTCTCAATTCTTGAAACTTGAAATCATATCGTTAAAAAATATTTGCAACGGATTGTATCAGTCGATTGTTTTGAAAAATTACAATGCAGCTTCCAGTCCTTCTGAAACAGTATCAAGTGGAAAGATCAACTATGAAAATTACTTGAACATTGCAGACAATACTAACTCTTTTATGGATACCAATGGATATGCACCGAACTATGCACAGACTTCACAGGGTAAAATGCGCTTTGAATCCCTTGTTTATATGTACGCTCAGATTTTAAACTATTACAACACGGACAAAGAATTCCCTGTTTATGTGACAGTTAATCCATGGAGTGTTGTTTCGAATCCGAACACAGTAACTTTCGATGTAGGTCAGATAATCAGTGAAGCAGAAACCGTAAAATCCTATGTGGAAAGTAATCATGCACTTCCAGACAGTATAACCATGTCAGGAGTTACTATGAGTATGCCTCAGTTTTTAAGACTTGCAACTACAACGTTACACAACATAAACAAAGATTACACAGGACAAATCATCCTACAGAACTATGGCTTACCAACAGATACATCAGAAACCATCACAGGAGAAAACCTCAACAAAACTCAGTACCTGGATCTTGCACGAGAAGTTGAGTATTTCATGTACAACAATGGAAGGGCACCCAACTTCCAAAGCAGTGATATTGGAAACATAAGCTACCAATCCTTGATCTACATGTACAGCCAGATATTAATTTCTTACAAAACAAATAACAGTACACTACCATACTTTATCACAGTAAAACCGTGGACAACAGTTTCAAACGCCAACACAGTATTTTTAACCATAGAACAGATAAATACGGCAACATCAACTCTAAAGCAGTATCTGGAAACCAATCATCAACTTCCAAGTAGTGTAACGGTTTCAGGAATTCAAATAACTATGCCACAGTTTTTAGAACTTCTAACTCAAGATGTGGTAAATATAGATGGAAAATTAAATGCAACACTTATTCTGGGAAACTACAATTCAGCATCTAACCCATCAGAAACAGTGACAGGAGGAAATCTTAACAACACATTTTACATTGACCTGGCAACTGATATAATTAATTACATGAATTCCAATGGTCGAGCACCTGATTACCAAACAACCTGCATAGGAAACATAAGATATGAGTCACTTATTTACACATACTCATTAATACTAAATTACTACAAGGAAAATGGGAATTTACCAGAAAATATCACTGTAACACCATGGTCAACCCTCTCCAATACAAACACAACTTTTTTCACAGTAGAACAGTTAGAAGATGCTGCAAAAACCGTGCAAAACTATGTGGAAACCAACCATCAACTACCGAGTAGCGTTAACATCTCTGGAACCAATGTGAACATGTCCCAGTTCTTGCAAATGGCAGCTGCAGCAATTTTAAACGTGGACAACTCTATTTACACTTCAATCACACTCAAAAATTCTAGCACAGCTTCCAGTCCATCAGAAACAATCATAAAACAAGGGAACATCAATTCATCAGACTACTTAAATCTTGCATACAACATAATCAGTTACGCAAACTCCAATGGAAGAGCACCTGATTACCAGACAACTAATCTAGGAAACATAAGATACGAATCCCTTATTTACATGTACAGTCAGATTTTAAGTTCTTATAACGCAACAGCAGCATTACCAGAATTTGTCACGGTAAATCCATGGACGGTTGTTTCAAATTCGAGCACAGTGTTTGTAACAACAGCTGATATAAAAAATGCATCTGAAACTCTGAAAATTTATGTGGAATCCAATCATCAAATTCCAAGCAGCGTAAATGTAGCAGGAAGACAGATAACAGTGCCACAATTCTTAAAACTCCTAACTAACTCAGTTATAAACATTGAAAACTATTTAGATACATCAATTATATTGGACAATGTTGAAACACCAAACAATAACTCAACAGAAAACATAACAAGTGGAACCATAGACAATGATGAATTTGTTGATATAGCAACCACAATAAATAATTACATAACTTCCAACGGAACAGCACCAAGCAATGTTTCAGACACCAGTTTAGGAAGCAATATGCGCTACGAATCATTAATTTACATGTTCGCTCAGATCATGGCATCTTATAATGCAACAGAACATGCACCTGAAGAAGTTTCAGTTGTCCCCTGGCTTGCAGTGTCCAATCCCAATGGAACCTTCAACTTCCGAACTCAAAAAGCATTCAACAGCATACAAGCGGCTTTAGATGATGTTGATACAGTAAATGGCGATACGATATGGTTGGAAAAAACTAATTACTCAGAAAATGTTGTGATAAACAAAAAGATCACCATAAGACCAGTATCATGGTTTAACGTAACAGTTCAAGCTTTAAATCTTAATCTGCCAATTTTCACAATAAATACTGATGGGAACTGTACAACAATACAGGACCTCATCATAAATGGTTCTATAAACAACATCGCAATATACATCAACAGTTCCACAGACAACCAAATCCTGGGAAACAACATAACAAACAGCAGCAATGGAGTGTACCTCTATAATTCCACAGAAACTGTGATATCTGGAAACAACATATTAAACAACAGTTTAAATGGTGTACTTATCATTACAGGCTCTGATAATGAAGTTTCAAGCAACAAGATAACATCCAATGGATCTATTGGAATCAACATCCAAAACTCCACAGCTAACAGAATTTACAGTAACAGCCTATTCACTAACCAAGATGGAATCTACTTAGAAAACTCCTCAGCAGAAGTTCATTTCAATAGCATAGTTGGAAACAGTCAATATGGACTATGTAGCAAAGGTAACAGTACAGTTAACGCAACCAACAACTGGTGGGGATCCAACAATCCAAATGTATCTCTAAACAATCCAACTGATATTTATAGAGCTGAAGGAACCGTGAACTACAACCCATGGTTAATACTCTCATTGAACGGCCTCACGGATCGCTCAGATCGCAATGGTACCTGTTACAATTGCACGGTAACCGCAGACGTAACTCACAACAGTCATGGGAATGACACATCATCAGATGGTAGCATACCAAATGATACACCAATCAATTTCAACTCAACTTTAGGAACACTTAACAGCACGGGATCCACCAAAAAAGGTAAAATAGAACTTAAACTTACCAACGCAACAGCAGGAACAGCTGATGTCTCAGCAATCCTCAACAACCAGACAATTTCCACAAAAATCAACATAACAAACGTTGATGTACTTGGAGTGTATAACACAAGAACGCATGAAAGTTTCGCCACTATACAAGCAGCCATAGATGATGTTGACACAATTGATGGGGACATTTTAACTCTAAACGAAGGAACATACACAGAAAACGTTCTTGTTAACAAGAGACTCACCATACAACCTGTTACTGGAGCAAACGTAACAGTTGAAGCCAAAGATTCAGATAAAAGTGTTTTTGTAATAAACAACGAAGGAAGCGGATCAACAATAAGAGGACTCAACATAATCAGCTCTGAAAATTCATATGGCATATCCCTAAGCCACTCATATAACAACAATATCATCAACAACACAATATCCAACGGCAACAGGGGAATCTACTTATACATATCAGGAAACAACGTCATAACAGAAAACATCATAACAGGCGGTTACTATGGAATAGTTCTTTACAACTCAACCAGCAACATATTATCAGGAAACACCGTGAAATACAACGAAAACGGAGTCTACCTCTTTGAATCCAATTACAACACAATAAATGGGAACACAATATCCGACAATTACTACGGAAGCTATTTCTACCATTCTAATAATAATAACGTAACTGAAAATAATTTTAGAGGTAACTGGGCGGGTATTTACTTATATGACACTAACAATAACAGCATAACTGGAAACAACCTCACAGACAACGGAGCAGGAATAACTTATTACAACTCCCTTAGCACTACGATCTCAGGAAACAGTTTCACAGATAACTGGCTCACAGATACAGCCACCATAGATTCAGGTAAAATGGTAATGGCCACCACCACATACAGTTGCGGACCTGCAGCCCTAGCAACAATTTTAAAAAGTCTAGGAATCTATACTACAGAAGTTGAAATCGCCAAACTAGCAGGAACAGATGAAACAGGGACCAGCCTCTACGGACTGAAAACAGCAGCACAAAACAAAGGAACAACAGCAATTGGGGCAAGATTAACCTTAGATCAACTCAAAACCAATTATATTGTAGTTTTAACCATAAATGATGTCAACTACTTCGAAGTCGTACAGAACATAACCAACACCACTGTTTACCTCTTCGATCCTAACCTCGGAAACATTGAAATGTCAATAACAAAATTCAACGAACTCTACACAGGAGTAGCATTCCTAATCAACGAACAACCACCAGGAAATGTCACAATATTAACTGATGATGAAATGAAGAACATCAAAGGAAACTGGCATACTATAGCAATCCAACATTATTATTGGACGCCTGGTTATTTTTATGTGACCTGGAAAAGAGTAACTGTCAGTTTTTCAGTGCCATATGTTTACCTTACATGGGTACCAACCTTCAACTTAGGCCAAATCCATTTAGGATACTATGCAGCCCACATAGGATGGTACAGAGTAAGCTATGGATTTTCAATACCAATAATCCACTATGTACCCGGCCACAAAGTATATTATACTACCTACATAAAAGTCATTGACTACAAGGACGTGCCAAAAGTCAGGCCGTCTTATGAATGGAAGGGAACGGCTATTGTTAAAAAACGTGTTTATTATAGTAAAAACATAGTTGCGGGAAGCGTAGGGGTTTATAGCACTTTATTAGCCCCTTTAGCCGGTAAATATGGTATAATTGGTTTAAGTGGAGGTTTATTTGGGATTGATTCACTTTGGACAGGCTTAAATGACTATGCTGCCCATTTAAATGAAGTTGGTTCACAAGGATGGATAGATCCAAAATAAGGGGATTTAACTATTTTTTTATTTTTTTTAAAGTATAGGAGATGGTTTATAGTGCTAAATATCAAAAATAGAGTATTTTTATGGATTTTTTTATTGGTATTGTGTTTGCTAAATTTTTTTAGTTCTAAAATTATGATTTTTGCAAATGGTGGTTTAATGATCTGTGCGATCTCTTTCATTATTTTGGATTCTGTGGATGAAAAGTATCACGGAAAATTATCAATAGGAATTGCTTTTTTACTTTTATTATATACTATAGTTTGGATTTTATTAAGTAAGATAACCATGGAAACTTTGATTGCTTTAATTGTTTTGATTTTGTATATAATTGTAAGGATATTGATTTTTCTAAGTTCTACTTTAAAAAACAAATAAATATGTAAGAATAATACACATTTTATTTAATATTTGCAATATTTTTTACTTCTTTTAGATTGTTGTTGACTTTATATTACATTCATTAAAATGAATTTTTTTATTATAAGTCTTTTAACTGTTTTTTAATTTAGGTTTAATTTTCATGGTTCTAGATCTTGAACTTCGCATTATATATTTTATAGAATTATAACGGATCTTGAAATATGGCCTTCTGGCTGTTTTTTTAGTATTTAAAGGATTTTAAGCTTGTTTTTAGTTTTGTGGTTTACTTCGTTATAGGGTACTATAACGAAATTTAGATGTTTTAGGTATTTACTTTAAATATAAAATCCAAAAATATATAGTGAAAACATCTAGAATAGGTGAAAAAGATACGAGCACATATATATGAAGGGGTAAAAAACATGAAAAAAGAAGAAAAGATGAAGCAGATAAACCTGAAACTCACCCAAAAACAGTTGGATCAACTGGACATTTTAGGAAGAGAATTGGGGAACATTTCAAAATCGGATCTTATCAGGTTAGCAATAAGTGAATTTATATTGAAATATCCACAATTACTTAAAGATTAAAACTTCAATCCTCTTTTTAAATTTTATTTAAAGCTCAAATTACCTTTACTTTCCAAACGTATACCCCTTTAAGCCCTATTTTTGGAGAGTAATTCAACCTCAAAAATAGATGACATTAGCCTGTTTATCAATTGGGACAATTTTAGGGAGTTAAACTTTGGAAAGTATGTAAGATAATAAAAAGAATAAAATGGGAGGTAACTAAGTATTATCCTGCCAGTTAAATATGACATTTATTGAATGGTTTTAAGGATAAGTTCAATTCCATCTTTAGAAGCTCCAGTACCACAATCTGAAATCATGAAGAATTTAGAACCTTTTGGGATGAAATAGAAAAATGTACCTCCATTATGGTATAAATCATAAGAAACGTTAGTGCCTTCAATGGTGTGATTTCCACAATATTTACCACCATTATCTTCAGTAATTAATTCCTGTTCTACCATTGTATTCTTACCATTTCCCATGTGTTCCTTAGATGTTACAAACACTTTATTAGCACCTGTTGCATTCAACATTACAAGTCCGGGAGTGTTATTCCCTTCATTGAATATCTTCCAATCATGAGGATAGGAAAAATTCATGTATTTATCATTGTAAGTGCTGTTTTGAGCTGAAGAGCCACTTCCAAATATAAAATTACAGATAAAGGCAACAACCAACAGTATAAATATAAAATAAACTATTTGTTTAAATTTCATTGTAAACCCTCCAAGTATGCGATATGTATCCAAAAAATAAAAAATCTCTTTTTTTTCTAGGGACCAGGGTATAAGATCCTCCCATAAATTCCCCCAAAGTTACCATCATTTGATCTTAGAAAGCTGCGTGGATTAAGAAGTAATCCAATTGTTTTTAATCTGCTAAAGCGTTTATTTTTCCTTAACATATGACACTAATTTTTTAGTTTTTTGGGTTTGTTCAATGTGCATAGTCCACTGATTTTACCAGCTTTTTTTATTGATTTTAGGGGGTGGTTTTAGAAAGTTTTACCAAGTTTTAAGTTGGAACTGATAAAAAGATTTGAAAAATTAGGCAAGTTTTAGCTAAGTTCATGGACATGGATTACCATTAAAAAAATAGGAAAGTAGAGGTCCTTATTAAATCCGCGCAGAACCTTTGATGAATAGTGTTAAATCTTACTTACTTTGAAGTTATAAAGGTCCTTCTTTCATTTTAGATTAGGGCTCATTATTCTACAAGATTTTGGTTTTTATCGCGTGGAGTATTAGTTTCAATTGTTGATTCAATTTCATCTAACTCTTCATTATCCTCATCCACTATTCCAAATAGCTCATTATAATTTTCAAGAGCCTCTAGATACCCTTCTGGTGGGTCATAATTGTTCGTGGTACTACTAGTGCTAACACTGGTATTTTCCACATTTACTAATGGATTATTCTTTATATTTTCAGTTGATTCTCCACGTGCCAACCTTTCCCCTTTTGCAGCCCTATCATAAGCCCTTGAACAGGCATCTAAGAAATAAGCAGCCTTGTTTAGATCCTCTGGAAGCTCCTGCATCATCTTAATTGTTCTCATTACAGATGATTGAAGGTTCTTATACTCGTTAGCTTGCCGATTATTCATCTCTTTAATGGCTTCCTCATTTTCTTCAAGTTGTTTTTTATTGAGGTAATCATCATAGGCTTGAGCTCGTTCTCTCCATCTGTACTTTGATGAATAATATTCTAAGTCTTTGATTGTTCGACTTTTTTCAGGGTTTTCTTCATCCAGTTTTTCTTTTACCTTTTGAATACTCCTGAAAGGCCCTAAATCTCTATAACTACAAAAATAATAGTAAGCTTTGCTCTGTTCATGCTTTATTCGTTCCCCAGGTTGCTCTTCCACCATTTATACCATCTATAAAATTAAGCATTATTTTTCTTGAAAAATTTCTTTTTGTTGAGCCTAGCTTTATTATGCATATTAAGACTCACAGGAATTGGATCCAACTTCTTAGGATCCACGCCAGATATACGAGCTATATCCTTCGCTGTTTTTGCTAAGAATTTCATCATTTCTACTTTATCATCATCAGAGAGTTTAGGATAATCAATCCAACCCTGCCGATATATTTCCTCTAATCTTAAACGACAAATTCTTAAGTCTTCTAATTCCTTCTCTGATAATTTACGATTAGACATTAAATTTCACGTTCTCTATCTATTTATTTTTCTGAACTTTTATTGGTTTTAAATTCATTTGATTTAAAAAAATAAAAAGATATAAACCGTATTATTGAAGTTAAACCCTTAAAAAATTCTTGCCTTTTAAATGGGAAGTTTTCCAAGCTTTAAGTTACCCAACTACTCCTAAAAGGTCTGCATCCTGAAATACGGGATGTGGTGTTTTCCTTCGTTTATCAAATTTAAAAAGTTTAATTCATCCATTAAGGGTCATCTCCCCAATTTTCTTCTAGTTACAACTTATAAAAAATCCAGTTTAAAAGGTTGAGCTTTCAAAAATCAGATAAGTTCAACCTTTTAAGTTCTTTTTGAACTTTTTTAAGTTCCAAATCAAAATCATCTACATTTGCATGCTCACTTAATCTGTTGCTATTTGAACAGGGGTTCAACCTTTTTTTATACCGATCTTTTCCATAGGTTTTATAGAATTTCCGTTGTCTTAACCGGTTTTTTTCTATTTTGCCGTCTTTACTGCATTTTTTGGAACAATACCGTTGATTTGGGCTTTTAAGGACGAATAGTTCACCACACCATTGACATTCCCGTATTATTGCCTGCTTAACGCTTAAATTAGTTATTTGAGGTTGTAATGTTGTTGTTTTTTTCAAGTTGTGCAATATTTCCCACCAAAAGTAAAATCCTCCTAAAAATTGGAAAAATGAAAGAAAAATAAGAAAAAGTTCATTGTTTACAGGTTTGAATTTGAGAGTGCTTCATGGCTTTATTAAGTAGCATATTGAACGGTCAGAAACCATCTTGTTCAATATGTAGTAAATCAAATTCTTGATTTACAGCTGTATAATCAATCATCAGGTAAACAACGGTTTTCAGCAAGATTAATAAGGAATGGATAATCCTCTTCAAATTCCCTTTCAAGTAGTTAACAGATAAATACGGCCCTGTTGGTTTTGAACCTGAATTTTGGTTCCATCTCCCAACTGTTTGCACAATAAATCCTTAATAGATAACAGATCCCTAATCTTCTCAGGAGCTACGTTTATCAAAAATTTAGCAAAATAAAGGTTATTTTCTTGTTTCTTTAGTTCAACCACGTGTACATCATTTGCAACTATTTCCGGTTTGTACATTTTTTTCATCACTTTTTTATGATTTTTCCCATGTGTGGTTACTTCTTTTTTGATTGATCAATATACAAATTAGATGTAATATATATAATCTTTGCTTTTTTATATAAAATAAGAATAATAAACATCTAGAATAACTATTTTATAAAAAAAATGAAAAAATGGGTCCAAGTTAAAAAAAGTGACGTCACTTTTAGAAAAAATAAATAAAACAAAAAACAGAATAAACAGCAAAAGAAAGATTTTTTTAAAAAACCAGGTTTGGTCACCTCATGTTTTTTCATCTTTCTTTCGACATTACCCATTTAACTGAGATACTGAACTTTTTTCAAAGTTTCTAGCGGATTCACGATTAATAACTTTCCACCGGCCTCTAGTAACTTCCCGTTAGTTTATGTTCCAAGACAAGTTTATCAATGCATTTTTTACTGTCTTTCTCAGGGATTTTCCCTAATTTACAGATTTCCTTTAAAGATGTGGTTTTACCAAGAGTTAATTTATCATAAATTTTATTGACAGGATTTTCTTCAATAATTGGTATATCAATTGGATTTAAGATTCTCTCTTCAATCTTTTTGTCCCATTCAGCTTTTAAATCTTCATCAATGAAATTAAAATTAGTTCGAACCACTAAATAATCAGGAGTGCCTTTTAACTGTTTTATCCTGCCACTTTCCTTTAGAACTTTACTCCATTTTCTCCAATTATAATTAGATGTTTTACCTGTTATTTCAGATACAATTTCTTTTAATTCACTTGCTCCAACCCTTCGTAAACCATAGATAGCTGGATTGTTACGTATCTGAATATATTATCAAAGAGCTTGAAAAATTGTGGAATTGTCAATTTAATTTTTTCAACATCACCACTGGTGGGATCCTTAACCAATTGTTCTTCACTTAGTGGTTCTACTTCAATATAAAACAATAGGACATTTTCTAGCTCTTCTTTTAACACACCCCACTTTTTACTATCATGATGTTCTTTAATAGCATTTATAAAACGTTTTTTAACAGATGCATCTATTTCTGGGAGCTTTTCAAGCGTCATTATATCCCTCCCAGAATAGATAAAATTAGATTATCGGATAACCGACGTTGATTTTCTAAAGAAAAAGACTTTTTCTCTCGTTGAAATTGTGAGAAAAAGACTTTTTTCCGTCAAAATAGATTTTATTATTATAAAGTAATATAATATATTTTTACTACTTTTTACTCAAAAAAACTCAAGTAATTTACTTCATAAATAAATATATAAAGAAATTTAAATTAAACCCATTTAACAAAATTCATTATTCATTCAGGTCCAATAGTATTCATTTAGGTCCAATTTACTTGTAACATCAAATTCTAATGACTGATTTTTATAGATAAATGTATAAATTCTTAAAAATTGAGGTTTTAACAATTGAGGAAAAAATAATGCAAAAAAACTCTTTACCCGAACTTTTAGCACCTGCAGGATCCATGGAAGCCCTTAAAGCAGCTGTAAATGCAGGAGCAGATGCAGTGTACCTTTCAGGGAAAAGGTTCGGAGCAAGGCACTACGCAGCAAATTTCGAAGATGAAGAAATTGAAAATGCTGTCAGCTACGCCCATCTGCACGGAGTAAAAGTACGGGTAACTGTAAATACCCTTATAAAAGATTCTGAACTTCAAGATGTGACAGAGTATCTATTATGGCTTTATAAAATAGGTGTTGACGCGGTTATAATCCAAGATCTTGGTGTTGCAAGTATTTGCAGGGAGATGGTTCCAGATCTGGATATGCACGCCTCAACACAGATGACCATCCACAACTTCGAGGGAGTTAAATGGGCATCAGAGTTTGGTTTCAAGCGCGTGGTGCTTGCAAGGGAAGTTGGAGTGCAGGATATAAAAAGGATCTCCGAAAAGCTGAATGAAGAACTAAAAGCAGACAAATCAACAAGTTCAATTGAACTTGAAATCTTTGGACACGGAGCTTTATGTTACTCCTATTCTGGGCAGTGCCTCATGTCATCTTTTATAGGTGGGCGAAGTGGAAATCGAGGGATGTGCGCACAACCCTGCCGTAAGCCCTACGATTTCATTGTTGGGGAAAAAGACGAATTTGGGAGGCCACAGAACACCAGGGTCGTGCCCCTAAAAGAACATTATCTCCTTTCAACCAGAGATCTATCAGTTTATAAACATTTGAATCAGATTTCAAAAGCCCATGTGAACTCTATTAAAATAGAGGGGCGTATGCGATCCCCTCAGTACGTTGCAATTGTTGTTGGAATATACAGGAAAGCCATTGATTCCATGAAAAGGGGGAAATGGAAACCAACTGATGAAGATGTTTCAAAGCTTAAACTCGCATTCAACAGGGGTTTTACCGAAGGTTACATAATGAATGCACGTCATGGATCTGTAATGGCCAGAGATGGACCGGGTAACAGAGGTTTGTACGTTGGAGATGTGGTCGGTTACAAAAAGTCTGGTGAAGTTGTGGTTAAAAGAAAAAATCCCATTATCCCTCAAAAGGGTGATGGCATCGTTTTTAGATCATTAAATCAATATGAAATGGATCAGGGGATGTTCTTAGAAAAAGAACCCTCAATGAACAAAAATAAAATTATTTTAAAGGTTCAAAAACCTGTAAAACCAGAATATAAACTTTTCATAACCCATAAAAAATCTTTAATGGATTCTGCAGATGAATTGATTAATAAATCATCTTCAAATCGTTTAATTCCAGTTAAAATTAGCATTAAATGGGATGAGAATAAGTTTGCTCATTTAGACTGCAAATTTCCAGTAACTGCCCCAGTAACAAGTACATCAAAACCTGAAATAACCCACAAACATCTACATTACACATCATCTTTAGAGTTTGAAGCAGCTATCAAACACCCCTTAAGCCCTGAGCAAATTGAAAAACAGCTCAAAAAAACAGGTGGCACTCCTTTCATTATAAAAGAGATTAAAATGGAGTATCCTGGGAATTTATTCGTTCCTATTGGTAAATTAAACCAGTTAAGAAGAGACCTCCTGGATAAAGTTGCAGAAGAGTTATTAAATTGTTATATGCCTGGAAAAAAGGATTTAAAAGCTGCAGAAACCCGTTTTGGTAATATTTTGAGCGGTTTAGAATCTGATTTAAAAGGAGTTAAAGAACCAGAATCTGATAAATCAATGAATTTTGATTACAAACCCTCAAAAACCGCGGTGGGGGTTTACGTGGATAACCTTGAAACACTGACTGCTGCTTGTAAAGGAGGGTGCAATCGTGTTTATTTTGAGCCATATTCCATGTATTCTAACTTTAAAAACAGTGATCCTGATGAAAAGTATATTGCAAGGTATTTTGAAGATATTTTTGAGTTGTTAAGGAAAGCTGGAACAATTTGCAGTGAGATGAAGGTTGATTTAATATGGAAATTGCCGAACATAACTCCTCAATCATATTTAAATCATATAACTGTCATAATCAACAAATTATCTAGTTTAAACATTTCGGGAGTGATGGTGGATGGTATTGGTGCTGCAGAAACTATAAAAACCCAAAATAATGAGATTGAAATCTATGGATCCACAGGGCTGAATGTGTGGAACCATTTGACAGTCAAGCAATTATCAAAGACATCAAACGATTCATCAAAAAATCCGGGAATAACTTTTAAAAGCCTTACTGTATCCCCTGAACTTTCAAAAAATGAAATTAAAAGGTTAATTTCAACTTCCCACACAAGAAACATTCCCACTTCCTTTGAACTTTTAGTACAGGGAAATATTGAATCCATGGTCACTGAAGACTACCTTCCACTTATAAATCCTAAAAGTAATGGTTTAAAAACAATGCATGATATTAAAAAGGAGTTTATAGGGATAATGGACGCTAAAAAACGTGTTTTTCCAATCAATACTTATTACAATGGCAGAACCCATATATTGAATGCTGCTGAATTATGTTTGGTGGATTACATGCCCTCAATACTCGGCATGGGAATTGATTCTGTTGTAATCGATGCACGAGGCAAAACCCCAAGTTATGCACTTGAAATGGCAGCAATTTACAGTAAGGCCGTTGAAAAAACTGAAAAGGGTAACGAATTAAAAAAGACCCTTAATATGCTTAAAGGTAATATTAAAAAAATTTCAACAGGTGGGATAACAACTGGAAACTTCATACGCGCAGTTAAATAATATATACAGGTCAATAAAAGAACACTAACTTGGCTTAATTTCTGAAAATTTCAAAAAAATATAAAACAATAAATGGAGGGGAAGGATTATGAAAAGAGATGTTATCAGAATTAATGAAGAAAAGTGTACCGGTTGCGGGGATTGCATTCCAAGGTGTCCTGAGGGAGCTTTGCAAGTTATTGATGGAAAAGCAAGGCTTATAAGTGATTTGTTCTGTGATGGTTTAGGAGCCTGTATTGGAACTTGTCCCCAGGGAGCTATAGAAGTTGAACAAAGAGAAGCTGAGCCTTACGATGAGAATAAGGTTATGGAAAATATTGTAAAAGCTGGTCCCAACGTCATAAAAGCTCATTTAAAACATCTTAATGATCATGGGCAGAGGGAACTTCTTAATCAAGCTGTTAACTTTTTAAAGGAAAAAAATATTGAAATTCCTGATTATAAAGAAGAAAGCCCATTGCCTTCCAGTTGTCCTGGTTCAACAATGAGGTATTTAAGTGAAAGTAAACTGAAAAGTAGCAATCAACCACAGATTTTCGGCGCAGAACTTAGAAACTGGCCCGTACAGTTACAGCTTTTAAATCCAAATGCACCCTATTTAAAAAATGCAGATTTATTAATAGCAGCAGACTGTGCACCATTTGCTTATGCTAATTTTCATCAAAGATTCTTAAAAGATAAAGTTTTAATAATCTTTTGTCCGAAACTGGATAAGACCATAGATCAATACGTGGATAAATTATCTGAAATTTTTCAGATGCAAGATATAAAGTCAATCTCAATTGTGCATATGGAAGTTCCATGCTGCTCAGGTATTGAGACTATAGTTAAAAGAGCGTTAGAAAAAGCTGCAAAGAACATAATTATCAAAGATTACACGATTTCGATAAATGGTGAGATAATATAAAAAAGAATAGATAAAATTAAAGATTTAAAGCAATCTCAAAGCAAATATTTGTCATCGAAGAACTCCAATCAGTCATTGAAGAACTCCAATCAGTCATCGAAGAACTCCAATCATCTTCAACCCTATGTAAAACATCAAAGCCACGTATATATATTTTAACTGCTTCTCAGGGAGTTTATGGGATACTTTAACCCCTACCTGAGCCATTGGAATGCTTAAACCTGCAAGTAGAGTCAGCTGAATGAGGTTTATGTAACCAAAGGAGTATGGGGGCAGCCCTGTTGCATGGATACCTCCAAGGATGTAGGCTATTATTCCTCCTGTGGCCGTGAATACCATTATGGCGCTTGTTGTTCCAACAACCCTACGCATGTTGAATCCCATTACTATGCTGAGCACAGGGACCATTATTATTCCGCCTCCTATTCCCAGAAGTCCTGCTATAAAGCCCGTTACAAAACCCCAGAGGATGTAAGGTAAAGCCCTGGTTTTAGGTTCTCCCCTACCTTCATAGTCCCTTGCAAGTGCCATTCGCAATGCAGCTGCCAGTACCAGAAAACCAAAGAGGGACCTTAAAAAGTCTCCAGGAACATTTGATGCCGTTGTTCCACCTATAAATGCACCTATAATTCCAGCAACTCCCATAAGAACAGCAGGTCGTGCCATAACTGCCCCTCTGCGCATGTGGCCCATTGCTCCACTTACAGCAGTTGGAAGTATCACAGCAAGGCTCGTTCCGAAGGCAACTCTTATTGCAGTTGTCGGATCAACTCCCATTGCCGTCAGGAGAAAGAACTGAACTGGCACCATTATGAAACCTCCTCCAACGCCGAGGAGTCCCGATGCAAATCCAACAAACGTACCTGTTGCCACCAAAATGAGTATGTAAATTAAAAATTCCATGGGATATCTCCATTTCATACATTTATATGTTCCTTCTATACAACAATTGATTCTCAAATTATTTAAATCTCAGCCAAAAATCATGATTAGATTATAAAAATAGTATTTTTAACAGGCACTATCAGAATCCATGGTGAAAGAAGTTCTCACACGGTCTCTCAAATCATTTATACATTCTTAAAGGTAACCTTAAACTAAGTTTAGGTATGATAAGGGTACCAAAAAAATTCTTAAAGGGTGTAAGCAATTCAATGGTGGTAAACTTGGATCTTGTGGAAATAAAGGGCATAGGCTCTATACTGGCCGATAAGATTACTAAAAGCTTTGGCAGTGAAGAAGAATTTTTAAAGGCTGTGGAAAATCTTGAAGTTGATCGCATCGCAGGAATAGACGGTGTGAGTCAACACAGAGCCATTGAAATAATTAACTCCGTGCTTGGGAATCCCACACAAGAATTTTTAAAAACTGAACGGGCCGTTCAAATATACGATGACATTATCGAAAGAATATTGGATTTTGCCAGTACCAAGTATGCCAGGAACAGAATTCTCCTGATGATGCCCACAAAAAATGAAAGTACCATTGAGAAAACAATGGACTTTGTAATGAATGCCAAGTCTACTGTAAGCAAACTTCCAAGAAATGAGATCAAGAAATTACTGAAAAAAATAGATCCCAAGGAGGGATCCAGAACACAGTACAATCCATCCAGGGCCATTCTGGTTGAATCTCAAGAGGATTATCGAAGAATGATAGATCTGGGCATTAACAGTTATTGTCCTGTGATCACGGCAGAGGAACTTGAAAGTCTTGAAGACTTCGAGCTGATTGTGTACGTTTACAATGAAGGAACCATGGAATTTGAAGATGCCTCCAATGTCACAATGGTTAACCGAGAATCTGAAGCATTTGAAATCGTTCCAAACATTGTTTTATCCTACTTTGAAGAAAACTATGATCTTTTATCCAATATTCTAAAAATAAAGAAAATACTGGGCAGGGAATCTGTAATTGAAGAAGTTTTAACTATTCTTGACTCTATTGACTCAGTTGACATTGATGAAACTGTTTTTGAAAGTGCTGTTGAATCTGCAAAGGAAAAAGCAGATTCAAAACTTAAAGAAGCCATTAAAAAAATTGATCTCAGAGGAGATGAGGTTCTAAACCTTTTAAACGAGGAGATGCCAGAAAAGCTTCAGAAGATATTCGATGATGTGATGAATCAAGCAAGAGTAGAGGTTAAGGAAAAAACAGGATGTGCATTCGATCCATTCATCCAGAAGTATCCAGTGGAAATAGATTACTCTGAACTTGAAAGGGTTAAAAAACAGGAAATTTCACGAAAACAGGTGAAATCCTTTGAAAAACAGGTCCAAGCTGCATCCATGATCTCAAAGTTCCGAAAAGATGTGGAAGATGAGATACAGGAGATGCTGTTTTTTGACTATGAATTTGCACTTGGCTGTTTTGCTTACTACTACAACCTTTATCCTGCAGAGATCTCAGATAATTTCAGTTTTAAAGAGGGGCTTCACCTTGATCTGGCCTTGAGAAATGATAAGAATATTCAGAGAATTGACTACCAGATCCAGCATCCACACAATGTGGTTCTACTCACAGGTGCAAACAGCGGAGGTAAAACAACACTCCTTGAAACCCTAGCTCAGATCTCCATCATGGCCCAGATGGGACTGCCTGTATGTGCAAGGGAAGCACGGGTAAAACTGGTTGATGAGGTTTACTTCTTCTCCAAGAAACATTCACTTGATGCTGGAGCTTTTGAATCATTTCTAAGAACATTCATACCTATCGTTACCCATGAAAAAGATAAATTAATTCTTCTGGATGAACTTGAGGCCATAACCGAACTTGAAGCTTCCGTGAAGATCATATCCAGCTTCATGGACTTCATCCACAACTCAAACTCATTTGCAGTTATCGTAACCCACATGGCCAGTGAAATCCTGAAGTACACAGATGTACGGGTTGATGGCATTGAAGCACAGGGTCTTGACTCAGATTACAATCTAATAGTGGATAGAACACCCAGAATGAATTATCTGGCCAGAAGTACTCCTGAATTAATATTAAGAAGGATGTACGAAACATCCAGTGGCAAGCTGCAGCAGGTTTACAAGCAGATCCTTGAGAAATTTTAAGGGATACGAGTTTGGGATTAAATTAAAGTTTTAATATTAAAAAATAATCTTAATATTAAAAGAAGGCCCTTATAATATTAAAAATAGTTCTAATAACTAAACATGAAAGTTTTTAAAGTTTTAAACAGGATCCATCTAGAACCATCCAAATTGGACGAAACAATTAAATTCTATGAAAAACTCTTAAAATCAAAATGTGAGTTAAGATTTCATCACAAAGGCCTTGAACTTGCCAATATAGGATCCATACTTTTAATTGCAGGTTCAAAGGAAGTAACAAGTCATTTTAAAAAGACAAAAATCACATTACTTGTGGATTCCCTGAAAGAATTCCGATCATATCTTATTGAAGCTGATGCAGTACCTTTGACGAACCAGCCGTCGCTCCAGCAGGTGAAAATATGCGTTTTCCCCATCCAGGCGGCACTGTGGTCGAGTACGTTAAATTTAAAAATCAGTAGCTAACCTTTTCTTATTTTTTGAAGAATGATAAGTTAAAATAAAATTTAAAGATCAGATTACAAAAAAAATTAGATTAAGAAATTAGGTTAGTAACTTAAAGATGATAGGATATAAATTTGAATGAAAATGATTTTGCCCACATTCTAACTCACTGGATCACAGGTAGCTCACCATCATTCCTCCCCGAGCAACCCTCGAAGCGGGCAGTCTATCCAGCACTGGGTTTCTCCTATTCATTGCAGGTTCAACCAATCTCTTAAGAGGACCGTAGGTGCCAGCCGTAATGATAAACGTTACGGTACGACATTTAATTTTATGTTAAAACTCATTTATATCCTTTTCTTATATCTTTTTCACTAAGCTTATTTTTATCATATATCTTGGTCTTATTCTACATGAAAACGTTAATGGTCAGACAGATCCTCTGAATGAATAGGCATGAACCATTTTTGAGCTACAAAGCTTGGTAGAACTGCACTTAAGATCAGAACTCCAGTGAGCACTGAATAAATTGATTGGCCTATTAATCCTGCATTGAGACCAAACAAACATGCCACAAGTCCAAATGTAAGGTCTGTGCTCATCATCAATGTTGTGTAAACCGTCCCTTCCTCTAAAAAGTGTTTTGATACCGCGTAAACTCCAAATTTAAAGATCTGTCCCACAGCAAATATCGATATGAAAACGCCTACTGCTTCAAGTATAAGGGGAATTGATACCTTCATTTCATCTATTATAAAAAATATTTCCAAAGATAACCCCCAAGGTATTTCCACTATTGCAACGGATATTCCGGCCTTAGAGATATTAAACTTGCTGCCAAAATGAGTATTCCCAAAATTAGTGGATAAGCATCTACGTACACTAAATCTTTCTCCTGCTTTAGTCTTAAGGTTATTGGTTGAATAACAGGAGTCATCAGCATTGACGCGGTTAAAAGCGAACCCCATCGCCTGAGCTTGTCTAAAACTGTAGTCATTTTACAGTTTTAAAATATCAAGAAAATTTTAAGTATTTAACTTCTGAAATTAGTAATTCTCTTAAAAATAATAGTAGTTCTTAAATAACAATCAATTAAAGACAATTAATTAAAGACACTGACAAATATATTATATTTTAAAATTAGTTCTTTTTAAAAGGTTCTTTATTAAACAAATTAGAGTTAAACAAATTAGAGTTTATATAATTTTAAAATTTTAGAGTTAATTAAAATTTAGAGTTAATTAAAATAGGATAAATAATTGTGATGTTATGGTTGGCAGTGTTTAAGAGTTCCCATAAACCCGCGCTTAC
>ENA-UOOE01000577-UOOE01000577.1-fermentation-metagenome-genome-assembly--contig:-NODE-577-length-35296-cov-129.558043_pt1 | contig 35296 bp, 29 predicted proteins | sample MGYA00245776_ERZ724021 | MGnify/ENA primary metagenome ERZ724021 (study PRJEB28704, sample SAMN03018321) | fermentation metagenome | biome: anthropogenic terrestrial biome; feature: soil... | reverse complement strand
ACACAATCGCTCTGTGTGAAGGATACATACAAGACAGTTCTTGTATATAAAGCTTTGTATTGATTTCCTCAGAAAACTTATATGTATAAGGAAAACGTTTTTTCGTTATGTATAAGGAAAACGTTTTTTCGTTTTTCGTATATACAAATATTTCCCTTTCAGAGGAGAATAAACATTTGAAAGAGGGAAATGAGAATAGTTAAAAGGTTTCAAAAGAGTTATACTTTCGAATCCTTAACTTTATCCGTTTTTATGAGCCTTTGTTTAAAAAAACAAGGCCTACAGATGCCTTCTGTTTCCGTTTTTCGGATTTCGTTTTTCTGGCACCTTTAAGTTTCGTTTTTCAAGTCCCGTTTTTCATTCTCTTGGATGTCGTGTGACACCCTGAGAAGCAACCCTAGAATGGGTCATCTACTATAAATAGTTTTCCATTTGAAGGTTAAAAACAAAGCTTAAAATTTGAACTTCAAAAAACTTACGTGGTATTTATATACCAGAAATATACATTTAAGTAGATGATTACCATGAATGTAAGAACTGAAAGAAGGGATCGATTTTTACATCGAGCCCATGCAGAATAAAAAAGTAACTGTTTTTGACACAACACTGCGCGACGGAGAACAGACCCCTGGGGTATCTCTAACTTCTGCACAGAAGCTGGAAATTGCCTGTCAACTTGACAAACTCGGGGTAGACATTATAGAAGCTGGATTTCCTATCTCATCAGAAGGAGATAAAGAATCCGTAAAATCGATTTCTAATGCCGGCCTGGATCTTGAAGTCTGTGGACTTGCCAGAGTACTGAAAAAAGATATCGATGCCTGTTTTGACAGCGATGTAGGACTTGTGCACGCTTTCGTCCCTACCTCTGAAGTACAGCGGACATACACTATCAAAAAAAGCCAGGAAGAAGTAATTCAACTGGCTGTGGAGGCTGTCCAGTATATCAAAGATAACGGGAGAAGATGCATGTTTTCTGCAATGGACGCTACAAGGACCGAACCTGAATATCTTATAGAGATATTCAAAGCAGTGCAGGAAGCAGGATGCGATATCATCAATGTTCCAGATACGGTTGGCGTTATGGTTCCATCCGCAATGTACAGGCAGATAAAAGATATCGCGGCCGAAATAACGATTCCAATTGACGTGCATTGCCATAACGATTTCGGACTTGCTGTAGCAAATAGTCTTATGGCAGTCGAAGCAGGTGCGTCCCAGGTTCAGGTCACAGTAAACGGCATAGGAGAAAGAGCAGGAAATGCCGACCTTTCCCAAACAGTTATGAGCCTGACCTCAATCTACGGGGCAAAAACGAATATTCGAACCGAATACCTTGTTGAAACCTCGAAAATGGTTGAAAACTATACTGGAATCAGGCTTCCTCCAAATACACCTGTTGTGGGCCAGAATGCATTTTCTCATGAATCAGGGATCCACAGTCAAGGAGTGCTTGAAAAATCTGATACCTTCGAACCCGGAATAATGACACCGGAAATGGTAGGCCATAAACGGCGTATTGTACTTGGAAAACACACAGGCAAACATGCAGTCAAGCAGTCTCTCGAATCTGCAGGCATAATAAGCAATGATAAGCAGCTGGATGAAATCGTATCCAGAATTAAAGAAATTGCAAACAAGGGCAAACAGATTACGGATGCTGACCTCTATGCAGTTGCTTCTGCTGTGCTCGGGAAAGCAAGTTCGGAAGAGGAACTGATTAAACTCAAAGAAGTCTCTGTAATGACCGGAAATATTCTGACACCAACTGCAGTAGTCAAAGCAGACATTCAAGGTAAAGAGATTATTGCAGCAAGGACAGGAGTTGGCCCTGTGGATGCCGCTCTCAAAGCTGTAAGAGATATCCTGGGAGAAAGTAATCATTTCAAACTCCAGGAGTTCAGGATCGATGCAATTACAGGCGGAGCAGATGCCCTTGCAGACGTATACATAGGTCTCGAAAATGAAAAAGGCAGAATTGTAACTGCAAGATCTGCAAACCCGGACATAGTCATGGCCTCTGTAGAAGCTCTTGTAAATGCTATGAACCTGCTGTATAAAAGAGAAGAAAAAAGTTGAAACTGACCAGGGCCGATTCTTCCTGCTTTCTAAGCCTGACTGAAAGGCCAGCACGCTATAATTAAAAGTGATTAAAAGACAAAAAATCGGATAAGGTCTTGTGCCTGTTCGTTTTTAGGTCTGTGTTCCATAAACACGTATAAAAAGTAAAATAAAATGAGATGGAATACAGACCCATGCCTTATCCAATTATTGATTCTCACTGTCACCTTGATTTTCCTAAATTCAACCGCGATAGGGAAGAGACTATTCTCCGAGCCAGAGAGGCAGGAGTTGTCGGAATGGTCAACTCCGGGATTTCGCTGAAAGGCAACCGAATAAGCCTTGAACTTGCAGAAAAAAATAAAGATATTCATGCCACGCTTGGCCTGAGTCCTGACATTGGCAGGGAAGGTACGGATGAAGAAATAAATGAAATTCTTGCCCAGATTGAAGCCAATGCCGAAAAAGCAGTGGGAATAGGAGAAGCAGGCTTGGACTTTCAAGACTGCAAAACAGATGAAGAACGTAAGAGACAGACTGCTGCGTTCGAAAAAGTTATTGAGCTTGCAAAAGACCTTGACAAACCCCTTATTGTGCATGCTCGGATGGCTGAAGCAGAAGTACTAAAGTTTGTCAGAGGCATAGATACGGTTATCTATCATTGCTATAGCGGCCCTGTTGAGACCATGCGGGAAATTGTAGATAGGGGATATTATATTTCCCTTGCAACTCTTGTCTGCTTTTCTGAACATCACCAAACTCTTGCAGAAGCCGTGCCCCTAGAAAACCTGCTTTTGGAAACCGACAGTCCTTTCCTTTCTCCCCGCAAAGGCAGAAACGAGCCTGCCTTTATAGTAGATTCAGTCCCTGTAGTCGCACAACTTAAGAATATGGAAACGGCAGAGATTGCAAAATTGACTACCGAAAATGCGCGCAGGGCTTTTAATATCTAAATTCTCAAAGATATATAAGAAGCAAAGAGTGAGCTGGGAAACAATACGAAAATTCAAGAAGTAGAAGTGAGGAAAAAGGGAGTGGAAGATGAGTAAAAAGGAGTAAAAGAGGAAGAACCATGGAAGTCCGGTACATTTGCCCTACAGCTTACGATTCAAGTGTCTATCTGGTAAATGGAAAAGTCCTGATCGACGCGGGAATGAACAGCGACCTGGTTATCAAGCAACTAGAGAAATATATAAAACTAACCGACCTGGAACTAATAGTCCTTACACATTGCCATTATGATCATACCGCAGCAGCTGCAGCTATTTCAGAAAAAAGCGGTGCAAAAGTCGGAATACATAAAGCTGACCTGGAGGGCATAAACGACGAATACTTCAGCGTGTCCATGCTTTTCGGAGAACAGGCCCCTGAAGTAAGGCCCACAATTACATATGAAGAAGGAGATAAAATTGATATAGGGAATGGGGAATACCTGGAAGTTATCCACACCCCAGGTCACTCAAAAGGAAGTATCTGCCTCTACGAGCCGGCCTCAAAAAGTCTCTTTTCCGGGGACACTGTATTTCCAGGAGGGGGCTTCGGAAGAATGGACTTTGAGGGTTCAGAACCTGAAAAAATGGCTGGCTCAATAGAAAAGCTCACAAAAATTGATGTAAAAGCCCTGTATTCTGGACATGGAGCCCCGGCGGACAGGGATGGGAATAATCAGATAATGGCTTCATACCGAATGTTAAAAATGATGATGGGCGAATAAAAACACGAGAAAGAGGAGCTTTAAAACAGACTATGGCCAAAGATACAGCAGCTTCAAAGAATAATAAGAATTTGAACTCGGAAAAGCCGAATAAAGAAAGACTAGGCAGAAAAAAAGGTTTTTTTGTTCCAAAAAAAGCTGAACTGAGACAAAAAACGACAGAATCTACGACAGAATCTGGAAGAAAATCAGGGAAAAAATCCGGAACCAAACACGGAAAGAGAGAAAGGAAAGAAAAATCAGTTTCTTCCCGCATACCGACGTCGAAATTCCTTCCAATGAGCCCTGAGGAAGTGAAAGCTCGCGGCTGGAAAGAGCTTGACATTATTCTGATTTCCGGAGATGCCTATGTAGATCACTCAAGTTTCGGCACGGCAATAATAGGAAGAGTTCTTGAAGATGCTGGTTTCAGGGTAGGAGTAATTGCTCAACCGCGCTGGGATAGCCCTGAAGACTTCAAAAAACTTGGGAAGCCCAGGCTCTTTTTTTCCGTAAGTGCAGGAAATACTGACTCTATGGTCAGCAATTTGACCCCAGGTCTGAAGCCGCGGGAAAAGGATGTTTATTCTCCTGGAGGCAAAGCAGGGCTTCGTCCGAATCGCGCCGTTATAATTTACTCGAACAGGATAAAAGAAGCCTTTCCTGATGTGCCTATAGTGCTGGGAGGCATTGAAGCTTCTTTACGTCGCTTTGCGCATTATGATTATCTTTCAGATAAGGTCAGGCAGTCCATTCTGGCTGATGCGCCTGCTGATCTCATAGTCTACGGTATGGGAGAACTTCAGATCGTGGAAATTGCAAAAAGACTGCAAGCCGGGGAAGATATCAGAAATATTAGAGACATTCCAGGTACAGTTTGGAAAATGGAAGTTAAAGCCTGGAAAGAGCTTAAAGAAAGAGCTGAAAAGCCAGATAACAGGCCGGAGAAACAGGAACGGGACAAACCTGAACAAAGAGAAGGGAAAATAGCTGAAGATGCAGCAGAATTTTTAAAGGAAAATATCGAAATCCCTTCCTTTTCAGAAGTTTCTCAGGATAAAACGGCCTTTGCAAAGGCTTTTCGAATATATTTTGCAGAGCAGAACCCTATTACTGGAAAAGGGGTTATCCAGCCTCACCCGAAAACCGTAATTGTGCAGAACAGGCCAATGCGCCTCCTGACCGAGGCTGAGCTGGATCATGTGTATGAACTGCCATTTACTGGAGAAAGACATCCTTCCTATACTGAACCCGTTCCTGCCCTGGAAATGGTAAAATTTTCTCTGACAACGCACAGAGGCTGTTTCGGAGGCTGTGCTTTCTGTGCAATTACAGAGCATCAGGGACGCATGATTGCAAGCCGCAGTATCGAATCTGTTCTGCGTGAAGCAAAAAAACTTACAGAAAAACCTGATTTCAAAGGTATTATAAACGGAGTTGGCGGCCCAAGCGCAAATATGTACGGTATGGAGTGTAAAACCTGGGAGAAAAAAGGAGCCTGCTTGGACAAATCCTGCCTTTATCCTCGCACTTGCCCTGCTCTGGATACCAGCCACAAAAAGCTGCTCGAACTCTTACGCCGCCTGCGTGACCTTCCAGGAGTCAAGAAAGTCTTTACAGGTTATGGGGTACGCTATGACCTGGCTCTTAAGGATGAAGAGTACCTCGAAGAACTTTGTGCTTATCATATTAGCGGACAATTGCGGATCGCACCTGAACACTTTTCGAGACAGGTCACGAATGCAATGTGCAAGCCCGGCAGGGAAGTTTACGAAAAATTTGCCCAAAAATTTACATCTCTCAACCGGAAGTGCGGCAAAGAACAGTACATTGTAAACTACCTGATGTCAGGACACCCAGGATGTACCCTTGAAGATATGATAGAAATGGGAGAGTATGTACGGGACCATGGAGGCTACACCGAACAGGTACAGGACTTCACCCCAACACCTATGACCGTCTCGACATGCATGTATTATACAGGACTGGACCCGTTCACAGGCAAAAAAATATATGTTGCAAAAGGTAAGAAAGAAAAAGCCATGCAAAGAGCCCTTATGCACTACAGGAACCCTGCAAATTACGAGCTTGTATACGAAGCTCTAGAGAAGGCAGGAAGACTTGATCTTGTAGGAAATGCTCATAAGTGTTTGATAAGGAGAAAAGGTAAGTGGTAAAGGTAAAGTTGTTCTTATAGAAATTAGAGTAATCGTAGTATACTGAAAGTTCTGTAAATTCGAATTTGCGATACATAGGCTTTGTTGTAAAATCTATGCCTCAGAAGAGGACAGAGTAATTGAGAATTCACAGAACTTTTGGTACACTGCCGATACAGTAAAACACAAAAACTTTAATGACTTTTTTACTTATATAACATATATGATAGATGGGAGAATGGATTTTGAGATTAAATTTATCGAGAAAACCGCTGATGGACGTTTAGTAATTGAGTTCGTACCAATACCAGAAAGGTATTCAATAAAAGAAGTAAATGGTGTAGAAGGATATTGGGACAAATTCGATGAAAAATTTATTTCTTTTGATGTATTTGCTGAAGCAGTTCAAAATATGGACAATCTTCCTGTGTTTTATAGAAAGAATCCAATTAAGAATGTAAAAAGATATACACAAGAAAGAGTTGAATACCTAAAATTAAACTGGGGAAATAATTTAGAGGGATATCAGTATTATGATGAGTCTGAGGAGTTTTTAGATTCCTTAAAGGAAGTCACATTACGCTTTGTGATTCTCTCTATTGATATAGTAGGCTCTACAAAAATGAGTCAAAAGTTAAGTTTAGAAGATAATGCAAAAGTTATACAATTATATTCAAGTGAAGTCAGTCAGTTGATTAAGTGTTTTGGAGGTTATGTATTAAAATTCCAAGGAGATGGGATTTTAGCTTATTTTCCTGAACCTAATTACATTGGAATGAATGACAGTGCAATCGAATGCGCACATGCGATTAAATATTTCATTGTCAACGGTTTGAATACTATTCTTAATTTTAAAGGCTTGCCTTCTATTGGCGTTAGGATTGGCTTAGATTCTGGCGAAGCCATGATTATGATTATCGGTTCCAAAGCAACGAAAATTCAGAAAGATTTAATTGGGAAAACAATAAATTTGGCTTCAAAGATTCAGAGTTTAGCAGATCCAAATCAAATTTTAGCTGGCGAAGCTACTATTAGGAATGCTTATTTTCGATATAGAGAAATGTTTGACAAGAAAGAACTTCCAGATACTTGGAATTATTATAAAAGTGCTGAAGAAGGTAAAGAAAAGTATTCTGTTTTTGCTTATAAATATTGATTTGAAAATCAAGAGTAATCCTGATGTAAGCATAAGCTTGGGTTCACCTTCATAAACCCTGACACTCACGCCAGAAAGCCCTGAATTTTCCACTTATCTGCCCGCAGTAAGTGTCTAGAGGCCTTTCTTTAATCTCAATTGACAGGTTTGCCTCACCATCCCAGATAAAATGGGCAACTATTCCGTTTCCTTCAAAAACACCGGAATTTCCGGATGAAACTTCGATTCCGTAGTTCTGAAGTTTTTTCTTCATGCAGGAAAATACGTCAGGAGTTACATTTCTGAATTTAATCCCCTGACAGCCCTCAGTATCCAGTTTCCTTTCGCTCATACTTCATCACAGAATTTTCTCTATTGAGCCTTGGCACTCTTTAACAAATTCGCTCATTTTCCAGGTTACAGTCTCATAACTAATAATAAAGGGTTTTTTCTTGATTGTGATGATAAGTTTTGACTCTCCATCCCATTCGAAGTCTGCCGCAACTCCCTGACCTGAAAGCTTCCCTTTATTGCCCGGCGGGACAAAAATACCCATTGTCTGAAGCTTTTTCTTCATACATTTGAAGCTGGCAGGTGAAACGTTACGGAAAGTTATTGTATTATCACTCACGGTCTGTCCTCCTGACCTACTTGTAAAGCTGACATCCGATTATAATATTCAATAAAAAGAATCGCTTAGGAGATAAAGACATATTACTCAAAAAAATAGAAAGTTTACCACTAAACAGGTAAAGTTGAGAGTCGTTTTTCAAAGATTAAACTCTCAGGGATTAAAAGATAATACTTGAGCCAAAAGTCGGCTCTGAATAAAAACCAGTAAGACAAATAACTGGAGTACAAGACAGCAAGACAAGGAGATAGAGTTACTCTATCGCCATTGCTACGAGTTCTACAATATCAATAACCTCGATATTTCCGCCTGCGTCTCTGAGGTTTCTCACACAGAGGGGACAGGAAGTAACGATATAATCCACGCCTTCTGGAACGTCTTTAAGCCTGTTTCTTGCAAGCTCAAGGGAAATGTCAGGATAACCTGTCCTTACCCCACCTCCGCCGCCGCAGCAGCGTGCGTTCTCTTTAATGTTTTTCATTTCCTTGAGAGTGCAAATTGCTTGGATAACCGTTCTTGGAGCGTCATAAACCTGATTATGCCTTCCAAGGTGGCAGGGATCATGGTAGGTAACTGTAAGGTCAAGTTTCTTCAAATTGAGCTCTTCCAGGTGTTCGGCAAGGAATTCAGGAAGGCTAATAACCCTGAGTTCTTCGGGGTAGTTGTTCTTAAGAGTTGTATAACAGCCTGCACAGCTTGTGATAATTGTATGCGCACCCACTTTCCGGATCTGATCAAGGTTGTGTTTCATGACTTTTTCTGCGTCCTCTTTAAATCCGGTACGCAGGAGGGGAGAGGCGCAGCACTGTTCATCAGGCAGGAGAGTTACTCCAAAACGCTGCAGAATTCCAAACGTTTTTTTAGCAAACTCCGGGTAGCGATAGGAATCGAAACAGCCCACGAAATAAACAGAATCGGACTTTTCAGGGAGTTTTAAACGTTCTACTTCAGAGAGCCAGTGTTTACGAGATTTCGTTTCCCCGAAAGAGTTCCCGTATGTCATGATCGCCGACTTCAAGTTTTCCTGGGCGTCAGTCGTAATACCACATTTCACAAGCTGAGCTCTGGCAGCTTCCACAACTTCTGGTGGGTTTGCTCCGGCAGGGCATTTAGCAGCACAGATCCCGCAGGTTGTGCACGAGGCCAAGCTTGGAAGGACATCTTCGGAAGGATGTCTGCCCTCGAGCAGGCTTTTAATGATGAGCATTCTGCCGCGTGTATTGGCAGATTCCCAGCCTACCACATCAAATACAGGGCAAACCGACCGGCAGGTTCCACACTGAACACATCTATAAACCGACCTGCGGTCAACCTCAAATGGATGTTGTTCGCTATCGCTCTCGTTTATCTCGTTAGGGGTCATCTCGTTATTAATTATTTTGATTTTTTCCGGCTCTTTTGCCTGCTCAGTTTCCTTTTTTCCTTCGTTTTTCATGGTTTTCACAACCCCAGTTTGCCCGGATTCAGTATGCCTTTCGGGTCAAGGACATTTTTGATCGCACGCATTACCTCAAGGGCAGGGCCCCACTGAGCTTTCATGTATTCGGCCCTTGCCGCGCCTACCCCATGCTCGGAACTGACTGTGCCTCCAAGCTCAATTGCTGTTCTATGGACCAGATCTGCAGCTTTATTCAGGCGGTCCCATTCATCTTTGTTCAAAACATCAATGAAGAAGGCAAGATGGAGGTTTCCGTCTCCTATATGTCCATATTTCATAGCAGGCAGGTTGAATTGCTCAGCGATTTCCTGTGCTCGTTTTAACAGTTCCGGGATCTGCTTTATGGGAACTCCCACATCTTCTCCGACATAGATGCGGCTCTTTGTTGGGTCTAGGCGGGAAACTGCAGCTCCTACAAGTTTTCTGGCTGCCCAGATATCTGCCATTTCCTTTTCACTTTCCGCAAGCTTTATGGAAATAGCCAGGGGCTCACAGACTTTCATTATTTGCTCTGCAGCTTCACGCGCCGAACTTTCAGTACCATCAACCTCAAAAAGAATAACATCGCCTTCTGAAGGAAGCACAAGGTTTGGATCGTAGCGTTTGAGAACCTGGAGGGAAACTCTGTCCAGAATCTCACAGGCTGAGGGAATGACCCCATTTGAAAAGGTTTTTACAACCGCCTGCCCTGCAATTTCCGCGTTTTCAAAGGAGGTTATTACTAGTTTTCGGATTTTTGGGAGAGGGACAATCTTCAGGCTGGCTTTCGTGACAATGCCTAGTGTGCCTTCCGAACCTACAATAAGCTGGGTCAAATCATACCCTGCAGCAGATTTTAGCATCTTTGAACCGGTATGGATAACTGTCCCATCCGCAAGCACCACTTCCAGGTCACGAACATAGTTTCTGGTAGTACCATACTTAACACAGCGCATTCCGCTTGCATTGTAACCTATCATACCCCCTATAGTGCACATGGCTGAACTGCCAGGATTGGGAGGAAAGAAAAAACCGTATGGCTTTAGCGCTTCGTTTAAAGTGTCCTGAATAATCCCAGGCTCTACCATGACCTGAATATTATCAATATCAATTTCAAGAATCCGATTCATGCCCGACATATCAAGCACAATACCCCCTTTAACAGGGACTGCCCCACCTGCAAGTCCGGTGCCTGATCCTCTTACAGTTACAGGTATATCGTTTTCATAAGCAAGCCTGACAATCTGGCCTACTTCGTCTGTGCTTTTCGGGCGTACCACGTAATCAGGTATTCCCTTGACCTGGGATGCATCAGAAGAATAGCAATAAAGTTCCGAAGGCGAGACTGATAGTCGCCCGCCAACAATATTTTGAAGTTCTGTAGTTATATTCATTCTAGACCTCAAATTAGAATTCAAATGTGAAAAATAGAATTTCTGTCACGGCTGGAGCAGACAATAACAGACAAATGAAGTATGAGTTACAGCAGATAATCAAGATTAATAATATATAAGAATATACCATCCTCTTCCTTTCTTAAGAATAAAATCTTCCTTCTAAGAGTTAACACGAAATAAATCGTAAAGCTGAGCACTCTTCAGATTCAGAAAAACGAGGAGTAATAGAAGCTTTCAGGGAAAAGTGCAGGACAAACCTTTACATCCTGATAGACATAAGAGGACAAACATGACACAGTACTTTGAGATAGAACACAGAGACGGAGCAGCAAGGATAGGAAAACTTCTGCTGTCTCCCGAGATTCATACGCCCTGCATTTTGAGTACAGCAGAACTCGGAAAGCTTGAAACCCCTGGCCCTATTGTTGATGCAGGGAGTTTCTGGGGTGTAAGATCTGATTCAGAGCTTGAGACACGCATAAAGCAAATTTGGGAAAAAACAGGAAAAGGAACTCTCATAATCCTGCCGCATCAAGCTTATCCGCCTTTCGTTCCAGCCGAATCCCTCGGGAAAGTCGAAAAAATTACAGTCCTTAGTGGTGAAAATGCCGAAAATATAGGCCCAACAGGTTCTCTCCTGAGAGTAGGAGGAAAGCCTGAGAAAACTGACCTTTATATTATAGAAGGAGCAGGCACCCTGGAAAACAATGCTCGCAGATTTCTCGAGACCATAACAAAACTTAGAAACCAGATTTCCCCTGATACAGCTCTTTATGCTCCAAATCTGGCGCTTCCTGAGAATATAGCTATGCTAGTCTACCTTGGAATTGATGTTCTGGACGATACCAGAACAGAAATTGCGGCCTATTCCGATATTTACCTGACAGCTGCAGGTAGTTTTTATCTCGACTCCCTGACAGAATTTCCCTGCAGATGCGGTGCATGCGCTGCAAGTACGCCTGCAGAACTCAGGAAGCTCCCGAAAATTGAGAGAGCAAAGTTCCTTTCAGCTCACAATAGGAATGCCCTCGAAGCTGAACTTTCCCTTGTGCGGGAAAGGATCAGGGCCGGAACATTGAGAGAATATGTTGAAGGCCAGTGCAGGGTCAGGCCCTGGCTCACAGCCCTGTTAAGACTTGGAGATTTCGAATATTCTTACCTTGAAGAAAGAGTTCCTGCTTTTCGGCAAAACCAGCTCCTTGCAGATACCTCGGAGGCCTTATCTCGAATTGAGGTAGTAAGATTTGCACGGCGCATACAGGAAAGGTATACACCTCCGGATCTTGAGATTTTAGTACTTTTCCCTTGTGCGGCCAGGAAACCTTATTCAACTTCCCAATCCCATCAGAAATTTATTCTGGCACTTGGGAAATATCGGAAGTTTGTCCACGAAGTGATTTTAACCTCGCCTCTTGGAATAGTGCCAAGAGAGCTGGAATTAACATATCCTGCAGCCCATTACGATACTGCGGTTACGGGGCATTGGGACGAAGAAGAAAAAGCCTGGGTTTCAGGCTGCCTTGAGGCTTATCTCTCAAAATACAGGTACAAGACCGTGGTTGCCCATGTAGAAGGGGCATACAGGGAAATCTGTGAACGAGCGGCAAGCAAGCTCGGGATTGAAATAATCTACACTGCTACAGGAAGTCTTGTGTCTATGGAGGCGCTTTCAAACCTCAAGAAGACCGTTGAGTCTATCTGCACATCCGAAAGCTTCAGCAGGAAAAGTCTGAACGCGGAAGAGGACAAAAAGAATTTCTTAAGAGCTATTGCAGAATATCAGTTCGGAGAAGATGCTGCACTTCTTTTCTCTGAGAAAGCCGGAAAGCTTGCAGTTAAAGGCCGGTTCCCCAAGTATCAGCTTTTTTTCGGGAAAAAACAACTAGCAACCCTGGTTCCGCAATATGGAATGCTTGCTCTGTCCCTCGAAGGGGCTGAACTAATGCTAAAAAGTGAGAAATACTTGGTAAAAATTGATGATTTTCTCCCACGCGGTTCCATCCTTGCCCCAGGAGTTACTCAGGCAGACCTGGGAATAAGGCCTAATGATGAGGTAATTGTGCTCGGGAGAAAAGCGCTCTGTGTAGGGCGAGCTGTGATGAGCGGAGAGGAAATGGTGAGATCCAGTAGAGGAGTTGCAGTGGATGTTAGGCATGTCAAGAAACTCTGAGCCTGTGCACGGATCCCTAAATAAGATTTATAAGACAAGTTTATAAAGTATGAACTGCAGGACTTTAGAGCAGCTTCAGAAGAACTGCAAACAGACTTTAGGAATAATTTTCCTTTCGAAGAAATAATAAAATGGCAGGAATATATTAGATATTATGATAAGGCATTTTGCACCTGAGGACTTCCAGGAAGTAGTTGAAATTGAAAGTGAGGTCTTTTCGGAGCACAACTCCATCTTGTACATGAGTTTTTATGAAACCGTAGGGGATGGTTTCCTTGTCGCAGAGCAGGATGGAAGAATCGTGGGGTATGTGGTAGGTTACCGTTCCGCAGGAAATGAAGGGCACATTTTTTCTGTCGGTGTCAAAGAAGAATATCGGGGAAGAGGAATAGGTACAGGACTAATTCATGCTATTTGTGACATTTTTGTTGCTAACGGGCTTCGATACGCAAGGCTCGAAGTAAGAAATAGTAATAAAGGAGCACAAAAATTATATAGGTCCTTAGGATTTGTACCCTGCTGGACCGAGAAAAAATATTACTCAGATGGAGAAGACGGGATGGTGATGAAGATGCACCTCCACCCTTACCGTCTCCTGATCTCAAAACAAAAATATCTGGAATCTGTATTTTCAGATAACGAATTCTTCATCACTTTCAAGGGCCCTATCAGTTATTACCCATGAGCTTGATGACGGAATTCAGCGATTCCCTCATATGGGCTGGTGTTTCCTCAAAGATAGGGTCGTCCCGGGACATAAGAGTCGCAAGCTCGCCTCCTAAAATAAAAATTGCGCGCTTGTGATCTGCCTTGCTCCGGTGAATGTGTACAGGGCTTATAGATAAAGCCTTGTAATCATCGAATTCGTGCGTTACCCCGTGCCTTTCAAAATACCTCTTCATTTGGGCCATATATGTGTGTAGTTGTATGAGCTCTTCCTTGTGCATAGCGAACAGACCTACAATTTTACAAGATCAATTTAATATTATCTTGAATCGGATAAAAGAATTATCCGAGGAAATGTACTTCCTAGTTTTGTATGATAAGGTTTTCCATATAATGTATATGATAAATAATGAAGGATTATGGAAGAAAGTGTGAAGTTTAACATTATAGTGTGAAAATAATACCAAATCGTGGTGATCTAACAAGTCTTCTATGCAAATATTACATATACAAATATTACACATACAAATATTACACATACAAATATTACACATACAAATATTACACATAAAATGATAACCAGAGTGAAATTGACTTTAGAAGATGAGAATATAGGAACAAAGAAAGAAATTCAGCATTCGGGAGAAGAAATAGGAAATTAAGGGGAAGTAGAAAGGAATAATATTAGAGAAGGGAAATAAAAAAGAATGAGGATTGAGAGAAATTAAGGTTCTCTCAAAGCATGCTTGCGGTCAAAACTTCCATGTCAGCAGGAACCTTGGCTACGTTCCCTATCTTTACACCTATTATGTTCTTAATTGCGTTACTTGAGGCAATATCAACGAGCCTCTGAGTAATCACACCATCGAAGACTACGCTCTGGATGTTTTCTTTATAGGTTTTAAGCCTGCTCGCAAGATCACGGACTGCAATCTCCTCTATTACCTTATCCTGTGAGTCAAGAATTCTAGCCGTTAAGGTTCCTTTCAGAGCTTCGACATGAGACCTGAATCTGGCGGCTTCAGGAGAGATAGAAACTGTCTTTATCGGGGCAGGAGAGACCCTGACAGCCTCACCTCCTGGAACTTTAACGGCCGCTGAAACCTTTTCGGCAGGCTTTTCTCTGGGAACTCTGACGGCAGCAGGAACTGCCCTTGCTGAAATCTGAGGTTTTGCAACGATAGGTCTCGTTTTGACCTTTTCTGCACTCACAGGAGTTGTTTCCGAAATTTTTTCAGCCAGTTTTTCTGGAGCCCTTTCAAAAATTCTTGTAGGTTCTACTCTTTTCGTTTCTTCTTCCGCAATTTCCTCTCCATAAAGATCTGGCTTTGGAGAGACTCTGTGTACCTTAATACGCTTGTGTAGTTTCTTCTCAGCAATCCTGGGCACAATTTCAGGTGCCCTTATCTTTCTTTTGGCGCCTCTCTCCACTCTGCAGGCACTTTCTTCGCCTTCCTTTTCCTGGATTCCATATTTCTCAATGATCTGCTCTACAGGAACTTTCCGGCGTAGAGCTCTTATAACTTCTTTCTGGACAAGATCCTCTACACATTTTCCATCGGGGGCACGGGCAACATAGTCGATGTCTGCCACCTGCAGGAGCTCACGTATTATGAGTTCTCCTCCACGATCCCCATCCGTAAAAGCTGTTACTGTTTTCTTTTTAGTAAGTTCTGCAACTTCAGGGGGAATGTTCGTTCCACCTACGCAGATAGTATTCTTTATGCCATAGCGGAGCAGATTCAGAATGTCGGCTCTCCCCTCGAGAATAATGATGGCGTCTGAGTTAAGAACATTCGGCCCACAGGGAATTCTGGACTTTCCATAGTAAGTTAGTTCATCGATTCTTACAGACTGCCTAACTTCGTCGGCTAGCTCCTGAGACTCGGGAACGGTCTCATCAAACATTTTAGTAAAAATGAGTTTTGCCCTTTCAATAATCTTCTTTCGCTTTACAGCTCTTACATCTTCTACCTGGAAAACCTCAATTTTAGCGCTGCAGGGTCCCACTCTGTCAATAGTCTCAAGAGACGCAGCAAGAATCGAAGTTTCGACCTTATCAAGGCTTGAGGGAACAAAGATATTTCCTTTGGTCTTTCCTCCTTTAGCCGTAACCATTACCTCGATTCTACCGATCCTGCCAGTTTTTTGCAAGTCACGAAGATCAAGATCAGCCCCGAGTAATCCCTCAGTTTGTCCGAAGATCGCACCTACAATATCAGGACGTTCAATTACCCCATCAGCGTTAATTTTGGAATGAATGATGTATTTTGTAGTATCTGTATTTTGCATATGAATTCTCCGTATGTATTGTCAATGATTTATCATGATAATTATTTTAAACTAAATTCCATCTGAGTTTTTCCAACAATTGTGATTGATTGCCCTTCTGGATTACAATTCATTAGTTTTCTGACAGTATAAATTATTTTATAGACTTCGAAAACTCGTAAAGCTCTGGACAATGCAAAAATAGTAAAAAATCAGAGTTCATATCGGCTCAGGGACAACACCCTTGAATAGGCAGATTCAAGAATCAATGACAAATGTAACCGAAAGAGAGTTCTAGACCTGCCTGGAGTTTCTATTCAGTTATACTTATGCCAGGAGAACCTAATCTGACATTCTGCCAGAAATTAAGCGGTTTGGCGAAAGCTCTTACCTTATGAAAACCTATTAAAGTTCCAAGCCTATCTCAGCCTAGATAAGGTTCTTTTAGATAGAGAATCTCCTGACTTTTGACTGGGCAGACACAATAATACCTGCGTTGTTCCTGAGGCTTTCCATATCTGCCCGAAAGCCCTTGCCCCAACATAAGTTTTTACTATGGCCCTGAGATAGACTTCAGAGCCGGAAGTCAAAATATGTGTTCACTTTTCAATGAGCCTGATAACTCAAGTTTTCAAGAAATGCCCCTTAAAAGCGGGCAATCCGGACATGAACAGCCAATATGTGCCAGACGCCCTATCCCGTACTATAGAGGCTTCATACTGATAATTTGGTAAGTGGTAAGTTGAATACGTACCAGGTTTATTGAGAGCACTTTTTGACTTTCTCTTCATGGGTGAGTGATGTATGAATTCTAGTTTAAATTGGACGATTATTTTAGCCCTGAGTGATAATGCAGTAAATCTGAAGTTTTTATTATATTTGCATGTGAATTAATTACATTGGATTATCTTTACGAGTTCAGCGATGATGAATAGGCGAAGTTGTTAATCAATGATATGACCTGCAGAACAGCTCCTGCCCACCTTTAAAGGAATCTCGGCAAATGAGGAACTCTGTGCGCCACATATTTTAAATTCATGTATTTAATGCCGGCAGGATTTAAGAACTTTGTGGTTATTTAAAGAATTTTATCAAATTAAAGTCATATTTTCATGCTTGATATTTTGAAAATTAGTATATTTTTAGAACAATTTCAGGAGGAGTCTTTCAGAATAGCTTAGAAGAGCTTAAAAAGTGTAAAAAATAATAAAGTGGAAAATTTAGAAAAGTATATATAAAAAAAAGGACTTGTAAAAAATTGAACGGGCGAGGCATAGAAACTTTTTTATGTACTAACCCCCCACTCCCAAACTCGCTCGTTCAGCTCCCCTGAGGTATAGAGAGTACCTTTCGTCTTTTGTCCAAACAATATCAGAAGCCTATTTTCATCTGTGATGGGTAGATTTTCAAGTAACTTATCCTATAAAAAGAACCTGATTAAATCATTTTTATAAGTCCACCACTCATTAGCTTGAAAGCTTTTCGGCAATTTAAAAACTTATAATAGGCGTGAGATACAACTATTAAGATTATGGGAAGAGATTTTGGTAAACAAAGCGCTGTAGATGAGAATGAGATCCAAAAAGCAGCCGGGGCTAAGGGAGAATTTCAGGAAGCCATATCCGCATACAGCCCTGAAAAAAAGGGTCCTGTAAAAGTGGTTATTATAGGAGGGGGAGCCTGTGGCATGGCGGTTGCTACTAAAATACGAAGACAGAGCGATTTTGAGATTACCGTAATCTCAAGAGATTCCCATACTGCTTACAGCCACTGTGGAATTCCTTTTGTTTTGGGTCGGGAAATTGAGAGTTTTGAAAAATTAATAGTGAAGCCCCAGGAATTTTTCAAAAAAAATAGGATAGATGTCAGGCTGAACGAGTGTGCCAGATCAATAGATTTGGATTTAAAAATTGTTCGGACAGGCGAAGGAATTTATCCTTTTGACAAGCTCGTAATTGCTACAGGCAGCCTACCTTTTATACCTCTAACAGGTGGCACAAACATTCTTCCTTATGGCGTTTTTACTCTGAGGAGTCTTGCTGATGGAGTGCTCTTTGAAAAAGCTCTGGAAACTGTTGAGAATGTCTGCATAATAGGTGCAGGAACAATAGGAATAGAGTGTGCAGCAGCCTTTTCGAGAAGGGGAATTGAGACCTTCCTCATAAGCAGAAGCAAAAACCTGCTTTCCAAACAACTGGATCCTGATATTTCAGACATCATAAAGGAACATCTGGAAAATATCGGGGTTGAGGTCATCTTCGGGGAACTTGCAACTTTTCCTGCAGGTTTATGGAAAGAAAAAACACTGTACGTTGGGAATAGGCAGCTTCCCGCAGATCTTGTGCTTTTTGCAAGCGGGATTAGACCCGAGATTTCCCTTGCCTTTGAAGCCGGGATTGAAATCGGAAAAGCCGGAGGAATAATTGTAAATGATATGCTCCAGGTTAAGGCAGGAGAAGAATTTCTTCCCTACGTGTATGCAGGCGGAGAATGTGTGGAAGTAACAGACTTTATAACAGGGGAAACAAGATTAAGTCAGCTGGGCACAACAGCCCGGCATATGGCTGACATAATAGGCAACAATATCACAGGAAAATGTACTACTCTCGGGCCGCTTGCCAACCCCTGGGTAGCTGTGGCAGGAGATTTACAATTTGGTGGAGTTGGTATTACCTCAAGAGAGGCTGAAAGCCATGGAATAGAGGTAATTACAGGATTTTCCCGAGGACGTACGAGAGCTTCCTATTATCCGGGTCGGAAAGACTTGTACATTAAACTCCTGTTCAAAGACGATGTTCTGGTGGGTGCGCAACTTGCAGGAGGAGAAGGAATAAAAGAAAGGATCGATACTCTTTCCCTTGCAATCCGAAAAAAGACTACTATCAGCGACCTTCTTGACCTAGAAACCTGTTATGCACCACCGGTTTCTATGCTTGTGGATCCTCTCCGACCGGCTGTAAAAGCTGCAATTCGAAATAAAAAGGAGAAGGAAAGAAAGTAAAAGAAAGGAGAGTACACGGAAGAAAAGTAAAAGAAAGGCAGAAGGATAAAAAGATAAATTCAGTAAAGTATGGGGAAGCAAATGTTAGAGATCGACGGCTCTTACGGTGAAGGAGGAGGGCAATTGGTTAGAACGGCTGTTGCTCTTTCTGCAGTTACCGGGAAAGAGATAAGGGTTACGAATATCAGGAAAAACAGGCCAAATCCAGGCCTAAAGCAACAACATTTAAAGGCTCTGGAAGCTGCAGCCAGGATATTTAAGGCTCAGATCTCGGGACTTTTTCCAGGCTCTACTGAGCTTTCTTTTGCTCCAGTGGAAATAGAGGGGGGAAAGTATGATATTGATATTGGGACAGCAGGAAGCATAACTCTGCTCCTCCAGTGCATTATGCCCGCCCTGCCATTTGCAAAAGAAGAGGTAGAACTTACGGTAAAAGGAGGAACCGACGTGGCCTGGTCTCCGACAATAGACTACCTGCAGCATGTAACCCTCAGGGCTCTTGAGAGGCTTGGTTATTCAGCCAGCGTAACACTGAAGGAACATGGCTACTACCCTAAAGGAGGAGGAAAAGTTTCAGCTTATTTTAAACCGTGCAGGTTACAGGGCTTTCATTTTTTAAAAGAAGAAGAAGAAAAAATCAAGGGAATTTCTCATGCTTCGAATCTTCCGACCCATGTACCTTTACGCCAGGCCGAAGCTGCGAGTATAAGACTAATGGAAGCTGGCTATCAGTCTCAGATAGAAACTCAATCTTTTGAAGCTTTTTCCACTGGAAGCGGGATAACCCTCTGGACAGGCTATATAGGCGGGAGTGCACTTGGGAAAAGAGGGCTTCCCGCAGAAAGAGTAGGCAAAAGTGCTGCAGACGAAATTATTCCTGAACTTAGAGCAGGAGCTTCTGTAGATACACATCTGGCAGACCAGCTGATACCGTATATGGCCCTTGCAGGAGACAGTTCTTACACTGTTAGAGAACTTTCTCTTCATACTGCGACAAATATCTGGATTACTGAACAGTTTCTTGATGTCAAATTCAAAATAGAGGAAAAGGAAGGCCTTTTCGAAATATCCGTGAGTTAAAAGAGTGAAGGAAAAAAGAAAGGAAAAGTACCAAGAAAGATTTGAGAAAACCTTAAAGTCAACCCTTTAAAGTCCTTTAAGGTCCTTTAAAGTCAATCTTCAACGACAAAAAGGTATTCAGGAGGTATCTTTTCCGTAAGTACGATGTCATCGGTTGCAAGTTTGAGGGAGATCCCATCTTCCTGAGCTTTAAAGGCATCAATTTGAATGATAATAGGATTTTCAGTATGAATGAGGGATACTTCCACTGCCTTTTCATATGAAGTGCTGAGATGAACATATCTCTGTTTTATCGGAAAAATTCCGTTTTCCAGAAGAACATCGACTTCTTCAGGGCTTGCTCCATAATACAGGTATGGAGAGTCACTTTCCCTATAATCTAGATCAATATTGACAGAGTGCCCGTAACGTGCCCTGATTCTGGAGTCGCGGATTTCATATCTTCCTTTTTCATCGGATTCTACAAGGGCGTAAAGGTATTCCTTTCTCATCCAGATGTACCGCTTTCTCATGACGTCACAGAAATCGTTAATGTTAACCCAGCCGAATCTGTCCATTTCAACGCCTGCCGATTCTGGGAAATGCCTGAGAGTTCCAGAAACAAACCTGCCAAGCTTTTCCTCCTTGCTGTCGTCAAGCAGGTATCTTCCAGGGCGTTTACACTGCAGACAGCTGCCTCCTCTAAAATAGCCGTGCTCAGTGCATTTTCGAATCATGGTATCACGTACATAATGAAACTTTACTATAAATAAGGTTTTGTTTTAAGTTTTTGTTTTGACAAAGCTGCAAAGTTAAAAATTTTGATATCTCAGTTATTCTCTGCCCCAAAATAATTTCCTAGAATTTTACAGAACAAGAAGCCTCTAGTTCTCCAGCAGAGTATCCAAAGAAAAATAGAGATATCAATCCTATGGTTTTAGGAATACCTTTTAGCTTGAAAAACTGCAGGCGGCAGAATAGATAATCACGAGCATACTTTATTAATATTAATCCGCTTTGTTAAGAAATACTTTCATAGGACATACGGTAATCTTTAGTAGGACGGCTTGCATACCGTGGCACGATATCTAAAGTATATTTATTTACGGCCGCCGTATTAAAGAGTCTTATCAGGCCTTCCTGAAATGCCGATTCAAGCCTTTGACTTCCAGTTGAAGTTAAGTTAAAAATAGTCTCTTCAGACAGATTTGGGGACTTAATTTCAAACTAACTGTCAGGTCGCAATATAGTTCATTCATTAAAAAGTGTAAATTTGAAATGGACTTGTCTGAAATTTCACCTGAAATTTAACTAGAGCGTGTGAACTTTTATAATGTATCCAGATTTGTAGATTTGTAATTTGCTAATCTGCAATCTACTAGTCTCTTAGAACAGTTTTTGAATTTTACTTCAAGGTACAGCGACTGAATTCAGAGCAACAATTATCACCAACAGGTATTGCCATATGAATAAGGCAAATAATAAACAAGGCAAATAATAAACACTGAAGATAAATCATACATTAAGGAGATAATATGACAGATATTGAATCGATATATAAAAAGCTCAGCCATGTTATCAGTAAAGAGGACTTCATGCAGCGTGTCCAAGAAAAGGTTGAAAGCATGGGAGGGCTTTGCGATGAACCTATGGCTGCCATGCTGGTTGCCAACGAACTTGGATTTTCAGATGTAGGTCGGGACAGTGTGAAAGTTGAAAACATTACAGCCGAGAGTGGACAAATTAATCTTGTTGCAAAGGTTGTGTCGGTTTTCGATACTAAAGAATTTACCCGAAATGACGGAACAATAGGTAGAGTCGGAAATATAATTGTTGGAGATGAGACCGGAAAAGTTAAGGTAACACTCTGGGACAATATGGCAGATCTTATAAAGGATGGAAAAATCAGAATAGGACAAACTCTCCAGATTAGCGGTTATGCGAAACAGGGATATTCGGGAGTGGAAATCAATGTAGGAAACAATGGAGTCCTGGCCGAAAGCGAAGAAGAAATCGAAGTCGCTGCCAGCACCCAGAAAATAAAAGACATAAAGGATGGCATGGGAGATCTGAATTTGACAGGAAAAATTCTGGAAATTTCAGAAATAAGGACCTTCCAACGAAAAGATGGCAACTGTGGAAAGGTAGGAAACTTGCTTCTTGGAGATGATACTGGTACAGTCAGGGTGACTCTATGGGATGACAAGACTGAGTTCCTGAACGATGTAGAATATGGAGATACTGTGGAGCTGGTCAATGCCTATGCTCGAGAAAACGCCTTTACTCAGAAAATTGAGTTGCAGGTGGGAAACCGAAGTATAATCAAGAAAAGTGAGACAAAAGTCGAGTATGAAGAAGAATTTACCCCAGTCGAGGATATTGGGGCTGATATGAACAATATTAACGTTTCCGGAAGAATACTCGATATAGGGGAAATCCGAACCTTTGAGAAAAAAGACGGATCTACCGGAAGAGTGGGAAATATTCTTCTTGGCGATTCCACAGGAAAAATCAGACTTACCCTCTGGGATGAAAAAACTAGTTTTCTGGATGAAATCGATTTTGACGAGACTATAGAAGTACTCCATGCTTACTCTCGGGAAAATGCCTTCACCCAGCAGGTAGAACTAAATCTGGGAGGCAGAGGGATAATCCAGAAGAGTGAAAAGGAGATTGAGTACAGAGAAAAGTTTACGGATATCGCTGATATTGTCCCTGGGGAAAGCTATTCAGTCCAGGGGAAGGTTTCCGAAATAGGGGAACTTCGAGAGTTTGAAAGAGAAGACGGAACCGAGAACGTGGTTTCAAACCTCCAACTTAAAGACGAAACAGGTAGTATTCGGCTGACTCTCTGGGGAGAACAGGCTTATGTGATCGAGGATCTTGATATTGACTCAGAAATCCAGATCATTAACGCGTATGCAAAGTATGGTCTGAACGAAGAAATCGAGCTGAGTATCGGGAACCGAAGCAGAGTAATTATTCTTTAATCATTCTCCTTTTTCGGCTTCTCTTTCTGGTTTACTTCTAAAACCTTACCTTTCAAGGTAAAAGTTTATGAAGTGAATTCCAGTGGAAATAAAGGGGTCAGAAAAATTTCCTGTGAGAAAAATAGAAAGCATTACAAATATAATTTGAGTTTTTTTAAACTGTATAAGTCTGCTTTCTAAAATATACTTCTCTTCTGCACTTCTTCCTAATACTTCTTTCAGACGATTAAATATTTTTCATTCTCAGCAAAAATCTCCAGTGGAAACGGAGGGGTTCTGAAAAAAATTCCTTCGAGACTTCCGTAAGCTATTTTCCATGAACAAAAGAAAGGGATCTTAGAAAGAATAGCCTTCTGACTTCATGCAAACTTCTTCTGTTATATAGAGAAAAAGAAATGCCGTTATCGTTATGTACCATTGATTCGTATATATAAGTGGTATAAAAACGTCCGAAAAAATGGGGAAAACATCTTAGAGGGAACGGACAAAAAATAAATCCTGAGACTATTGGCCTCGCCGGAATATCATCTTCAAAAAGTTAATGATTGCAGGGCCTGAACTTAGATGGATGAATAAATCGATCTGGAAAGTTTTTCTACAGGAAACTGGAACTTGAAAAGCTTTTGCCGAAATATTGTATTGTGAGTCCTATATTGTGAGTCTTATAGTGCGAATTGCCGAAGTATGGAACGAAAGGGGGAACGGCAGTAAATGGCAGATGGACCTGGAAGGGATACCGATGCTGAGAGAGAGATAGGTGTTGGTATTCACAACAGAGAGATTGAAAGAGAGGTCTCGGTTTCTGAAGTTATGAATAAAGCAGTCATAGTAATGGATATCAACTCAGATATTCCTGCTGTTGCAAGGGAAATGATCAGTCGTGATGCAGGTAGCGTCATTATCACTGAGAATGGCAAAGCTATGGGAATAATAACTGAAAGAGATCTTGTGAAGGGTATCGTTACAGAGAATAAAAAACCAGATGAGGTAAGGGCAAGTGAAATACTCTCAACCCCCTTGATAACCGTAGAGCCTGAAACAAGTATTGTAGAAGCTTCTGAGATCATGCTAAAGGCGAATATTAAAAGACTGCCAGTCCTAGAAAATGGTAGAATAATAGGAATGATTTCGAACACTGACATCCTGATAGTAACGCCTGGACTTAATACTATTCTCAAAGAACTTATTGATATGAACAGGGAGGCTCTCTTTTCCACCCCCTCGATCGAAGAAATTTCAGAAGCAGAAGATTTTCAAACGGGAATATGTGAGTCTTGTAATGTCTTTTCATATGACCTTAGATTTGTGGACGGAAGATACCTATGTGGAAACTGTCGGCAAGAAGAAGGCGAGGATTACGAATGATCTGTAGATTTTACACATAAATTTCGACTTTGCAAATTGCAGATATTCTTTTTTAAATAGAGTATAGGAAGGTAGACAATGAACGTTAGTGAGATTATGACAGAAGAGCCTGTGAGTATCAAAGAAGGAGACTTTGTGACTCGCGCCCGTCAGCTAATGCGCGATCATCTTCTTAGAAGCCTTGTTGTTGTTGACGAAGAGAACAGGCTTGTGGGAATGTTGAGTGACCAGGATATCTTGAGGGTTACCTCTACACGCTCGAATGTTACAGTAGGCGGATATGCAAGCCAGTCCCCTACGATCACTCCGGATATGGATATCATGAAGGCTGCAAAGTTGATGGTGCAGTCAAGGCAGAATAGAGTTCCTGTGGTTAAATCAACTACTGATCGTACAGTAGTTGGAATCTTGAGTAACGTAGATATTCTCAGAAATGTGGACGTTCCAAAGAATGTTCCCAATACACTGCAAGCCGTAATGACAAAGAAAGTCAAAAGCTGCTCACCAGAGGACAAAGTCGGCACAGTTTGGGGACATATGCTTGAGACAGATTTTACTGGTATTCCTGTAGTTTCAAAGAAAGGTGAGCCTATTGGAATGATAACACGCCGAGACATAATAAAATCAGGTGCTGTGCGAATTGAAGTGGAAGATGAGAGGCGAACAAGGCCCAATGACAGTCCAAAAGTTGAGAAGATAATGTCAACTCCTGCATATATACTTTCAGAAAACGATTCCATTCAAAGTGCAATTGAGATGATTATTCACTATGATATCGGAAGAGTTACAATAGTAAACGAAAAGGACAAGGTATCTGGAATCGTTGATAGACAGGATCTTCTGGAATCTATTGTCAATGTATGGCCTGAAAAACCTTTCGAAAACCGACTTTGAAAGAAAGTTTGTAATTAGATATTCAGTTGAAGAATGATAGCTAACCAGAGAATTATTCAATGCGAAAAATAACGGTAAGTTTTCACGCAAAAAGATTATAACATTAAAGATCGTCATTAATAATAATTATAGATCTGAAAATAGAGGAAACCTTTTGGAAAGATTCGGGAGAAAATTGCTTTCAGGTTTTATTTTTTCAGGGAGCAAAACTTGGTCTGTTGAGGAATAAATTGCAGATTGTAGAGAAGTTTCTGCAAGAAGGCAGGAAAAGAAGAAAAACGGACTATGAAAAAGCAATTAACTGCAACTCGAATTCGGTGATCCTATTGAACAGAAATACGACATTTTCGTCCGTCGACAAGATGAAGGTTCAGCCAGGTGTGAGCAAATCCAAGAAAGCGCAGCAGAAAGACCCACACATGATTAGCAGCATGGGCACTATGCGAATAGGTCCTGAATTTAAATCCCGCATTTCAGAACATGAAGGAAAGATCCTGGCCCTAGCAACAAGGGATGTAGTAACCCTTCCTCCTACTGCAACAATTATGGATGCAATCAGGATTATGACTGAAAGGAGATTCAGGCGTATTCCTATCACAAACGCCGGAACACGGAGGCTTGAAGGAGTCGTTACTTCTGTAGATATTATCGATTTCCTAGGGGGCGGGAAAAAGAATCTACTAATTGAAAACCGCTTCAAAGGTAACCTTCTGGCAGCGATCAACGAAGAAGTACGGCAAATCATGGAAACTGACATTCCCTACCTTCATGAACAGGCTGACTTTAAAGATGCTGTTTCAATGATGATTGAAAGAAGAACAGGCGGCCTGCCAATTGTGAACAATGACATGCAGGTCATTGCAATCTTTACTGAAAGGAATGCAATTGAACTGATGGGTGGTCTCGTGACAAACCGAACTGTTGATGAATATATGACCGAGAGCGTCAGAATGGTCTCAACTGACACACCCATTGGACAGGCAGCAAAAGTAATGGTGGAGAATAAACTCCGAAGGCTTCCTGTAGTCAAGGACGGTATCTTCGCAGGAATTATCACTTCTTCTGATATTATCCATTTCCTTGGAAGGGGAGATGCTTTCAGTAAGTTGACAACAGGAAATATCCATGAGGCGCTTGACCAGCCTGTAGGTTCTATTGTATCAAAAGAACTGATATGGACTGTCCCTGGTACGGATCTGGGAAAAGCAATGGAAATAATGCTTGAGAAAAAGATAGGTTCACTTCCGGTTCTGGAGAACGGGGTGCTTCGCGGCATCATTACGGAAAGGGATCTACTAAAATCTCTGAATGAACCCCAGTAAATAATCAATTGATTAAAATCGATCCAGGGAAATTCGAGCTGGTCAAATTGGCTCAGAATTTCGTAAAGTAGTGGAAATAAGATTCATACTAAAAATTGAAAGCAAACTGAGACCAGAAAATCCTCAGGCTCAAGTTTTCAGAAGTTCAAGCTTTCAGGAGTTTTAAGAAAAAGGAAAATTTCTAGCTTGAAACAGATCGAGAAATAAGAACTTCTTAAATTAGCTCTCACTTCAACGAAAAGTACGCGTTACTTCTCTGAAAATTAGCAACCATAGCTAGAAATTGTAATGTGCGCATCTTATTCAAAAACTATAATTATTAATATTTATATATTGTAAAAATGAAGGAGGTACTTCATGAATGTGGCGGACATCATGAGTTCACCTGTATATGTTCTAAATGCAGATGAGCCCGTATCACATGCAAGAAAACTGATGTTAAGGTATAGAATCAGTACGTTGCTTGTCCTCAACGAGGGCAAGATGGTGGGAATCGTCACAAAATCAGACATCACTAACCGCCTGGCTCAGGCCGAACCTCTCTGGAGAAGAAGACCGATAGACCAGATCCCTATTAAGTTATTGATGACTGACTCGGTTATTACCATCTATCCTGAAGCCTCTATTTCCCAGGCAGCTGCCTTAATGCTTGAGAACGGAGTGCATAATGTTCCGGTGGTAAAAAACGACATTGTAGGTATTGTCACCAGGACAGATCTTGTGCGCTATGTTGCGGAAAATAGTGAGGAAATGAAAACAAAAATTCCTAAGTTAATGACTGAGGATATCGTTTCTGTTCACAGACATCACACTATCAACCATGTGATTGACGAAATGAACAGAAATGAAATAGAAAGAGTGATCGTTAAAGACGATGCAGGAAAGCCTGTAGGGATTATTTCCAGCAGAAGCCTTGCTTTAAACCTCTTAACTGACTTTCAAGGCGAACTTTCCACAAAAAGTATCAAGATGACTCGTAGATCTTCTCCTGGAGGCCAGAAGACCTACAGATACGTAAAAGAGGTGCCTTTGACTGCAGAAGACATCATGGTTTCTCCAATAAACTCCATTGACGTAAATGAAAATATCAGTGCAGCCGCCAAAAAAATGATTGAAGAAGGAGTGACTGCATTACCTGTCAGTGATGGAGAAGATATAGTGGGCATATTAAGCAGAACCGATATCACGAAAGCCCTCCTCTGAAACACGGCAGAGTGGAGGTAAATATTGCGAAAGGTGGCAATAAAGAGCAATGGATAAAACAGCCAAATGTAAGAGAAGGATGCGAAATTAAAGCACGGGAAAACGGATAAGTAAAATACGCAAAAAATTGCGAAAATTGTAATTAAAAATTCTGGATACGCATGAGGTGAATTGCATGCAAGTTAAAGATATAATGGTACAGCCATACAGGATTGACAAGTCAGACACCATATCTCACGCCCTGGACCTTATGGAAAAGAAGAACACAAAACGCCTGCTAGTAGTCCACGACGATCAGGTACTCGGTGTACTTACAATGAGAAGTCTGACAGAGCAGCTCGGAACTCGCAAGAAACTGAGCAAACCTGCATCCTCTCTGCATGTTGCAACAGCCGTATCCGACAACTTTGTAAAGGTTCTGCCTGATACTGATATTAGGGATGCCCTTACCCTGATGAAAAAGAAAAGTGGCGTAATTATTGTCACTGATAATGGAAATGCCCTGGGCTGGGTGACACCCCAGGAACTTATGAAAGTAAACCATTTTTCAGGCTTTGTTGGAGAAGTAATGGAAAAAAGTCCTATCGTTGTCAGCCCATCTGATAGAGTGAGCCACGCCAGGAGGCTTATTCTTGATAAAAATGTGGGAAGGCTGCCAGTAATTGAAAACGGAAAGCTTGTAGGCATTGTTGCTGAGGATGACATTGCCTTTGCTATGCGCTCTTTCAGGGATCTGGTAGCTGACAATCAGCAGGACTCGAGGATCAGGAACCTGCTGGTAGGGGATATTATGACCCGCAGTGTGGTTAGTGTTTATACAAATACACCTCTGGCAGAAGCTGTTCAGACTATGATGAAACACGATGTAGGAGGTGTTCCGGTCCTTAATCTGGAGGATGAACTTGCTGGCTTCCTGGCTCGTAGAAATATAATAAATACAATTGAGGAATAAGCTTAAATTCAGAAAAAGAGAGCTAAACAAAACTTAACCGAAATAAAAAGTAAGTAAGAGAAGGCCTGTCTTAAAGGAGCAGGCCTTTTTAAATTTCTAAGTTTTCCTTTCGATTGATTTCTTACATTTAGAGCAAATTGGATTTTACAGTGAATCCTACTTTTAGAGTGGTTTTTGTATTAGAGTAGTTTCTCGTTTTTAGAATGCTCTATCTCCACCAATCAGGCCTCCCAAGATACCGGTTCCAGCAACGCCGGTTTGTTCGTCGCGGTTACGGCCATAGGCAGAGGCTGCAAAGATTCTATCAGCAAGACGGGAGAAAGGCAGGCTCTGCATATACACTGTGCCCGGGCCTGTAAGGGTTGCAAGAACAACTCCTTCACCACCAAAAAGGGCATTTTTAAAGTTCTTTGACCAGGTTATGTCATAGGTTACAGTTTCTGTGAAAGCTGCCACACAACCCGTGTCGACACGATAAGTCTCGCCAGCTGCCAGGTCTTTTCTTATAACTGTGCCCCCAATATGGAGAAAGGCCAAACCGTCACCCTGCAACCTTTGCAAGATAAAACCTTCGCCACCGAAAAATCCTGCTCCAAGCTTGCGGGTGAAAGCTACTTCCACATCTACTCCGCGAGCCGCACAGAGAAATGAATCTTTCTGGCATAGGAGACTGCCTCCGAACTTTGTGAGATCAAAGGGAATAATTTTGCCCGGATAAGGAGCTGCAAAAGCTACATGCCCTTTTCCAGAGCCTTTGTGAACAAAGCTTGTAATAAAGAAACTTTCTCCGGTTAGAGCCCGTTTAAGTCCTTTTTTGAGGCTTCCGAAAAGTCCGCCTCCTTCGTTACCCATGCTGGTCTGCATCTGAATTCCGGGTCCCATATATGCCATAGCCCCAGCCTCTGCCTGGACTGCTTCATCAGGATCAAGCTCAATTTCAACAATTTGCATGTCTTCGCCGATAATCTTGTAGTCGATCTCATCTGCCATATAATACTCTCCAATCTTTTTACAAGCTTTGATGCAACAAAGATTATAGGCCAAAGACTTAAAAAGATTTTCAGTGTATTGAGCTATTCTCCAGTTTATTTCCTAAGAAACAGGCCAGATAAGGACGAAAAACAGGTTATTATAAAAAAGTACCTGATACTGATACCTATATTCATCTGATACTCATACCTGATACTCCGAAAATGCGCCTGAGAACGATAACTTATTTCAAGCCTGAAAACAGATAAATAAACATGAGTAGAGAGGGGAATGAGGAGATAGATTCTCAATTTGTAGATAGGCTTGCCAGTTTCCTGGGGTTTGATAAGGAAAGAGTTGAGCACCTTTTTGAGAAAAATTATCTTGCCCAGAACTGGGGAAAGTATGATTATTTATTCCGTTTCGATAAGGAGATATCCCACATAGAAAGGGGAACCGTGCTCTATGAAAAAGACGGTTCTTTCGAAATCATTATGGGTTTTCCGAAAATCCGGAGAGCCATGGTACTGGATCCCACGATTAAAAAGCACTTCAGCGGCATTGAAAAAGTAGCCGTGGAAGAAAAAATGAATGGATACAATGTTCGCATAGCAATTGCAAAAGACGAAATCCTTGCAATTACCCGGAGCGGGTACATTTGTCCTTATACAACTCAAAAGGCAAAAGAAAAATTGAATCTGAAATTTTTTGATGATTTCCCTGAACTTGTACTCTATGGAGAAATGATAGGCCCAGACAATCCTTATGTCCCAAAAGATATCTATGGAATCGAGTCGGTAGAGTTTTATATCTTTGATATTCGAGAGAAAAACAGTGGTAAGCCTCTTCCAATAAACCGGAGGCGGGGAATTTTAGAAAAATACGGCTTTTTTCAAGTAAAGTTTTTCAAAGAAGTTCCGCTGGAAACTGCTGCTGAAGAAATCAGAAAAATAATCCGAGAACTTGGAGAAAGAGAGCATGAAGGTGTTGTAATAAAGGATCCGGAAATGGTTCTCTCTCCATTAAAGTATACCTCATCCCAAAGTAATTGCTCGGATCTCAGGCATGCCTTTAAGTTTTACAATGAAACTGGCAGAGACTATATGCTTTCAAGGATTGTCAGAGAAGGTTTTCAAACAGTTGAATGGGATGAAGATAAGACCAAATTCGAAAAACGCTGTATACAACTAGGAGAAAGCATACTTGGTCCTCTAAGAGAATCCATCCGAAGTGTAAAAAATGGTCAGAGGCTGTATGAGGAAGCAAGGATCCGGGTAAGGGATTTAGAAACTGCAGCCGATTTTGAAAATTATCTTAAAAGACTTGGGATCGATGCAGTTTTTGAAGGCCCTCAATTAATTGGAGATGAGTATGTGATAATTATAAGAAAAATAAATAAAAGTACTAACGATAAAACTCAAGCAATCTGGCAGGGCGAAACCTGGTAATATTTTCCTTCAATATTGGATTTTAAGATTTGCTCTTGAAAAGCTTTTTCAGAATTTTTCGAAAAGAAATATATTACAGTATAATTATACCAGATGCAGGTTTATTCTAAATACAGGTTTTAAAGTGTTATTAATACAATTTATAGCCTTACAATCCGGAAAATATTGAGTGTTCGAATAAGACACATAAGACTGAATTAGACTGATTATGAGACTGAGTTTACTTATCCAGAATTTACTTATCCAGAATAATTTTAATTGAAATAACTTTAAAAATGCTGATTAGAAGTAATTAGACTTTATTGGAAGGATTTAGAAGTTTAGAAGTTATTACAAAGAATTAGAAGGAATCCAGTATGACAAACGTTGCAATTATCGGGACGGAAAAAAGCGGAAGGACCTCTCTTGCTGCAAACCTGGGGAAAAAAGGAACCTCCTCCGACATAACCATGTACAATAATGATAAAGAAAGCCGGAAAATGGCCTTCGTGGACCCTCACGGCTATCCTAAAGCCTTAAAATCCCTGATCACGTCACTTAATATTTCAGACATTGCAATCCTCTGTGTCCCTCCTGATGGCCTTAACAGAGACAATCCTGCAAGTGTTCATACCGGAGAATGCATTGTTGCTCTGGACCTGCTCGGTTTTAAACATGGAATAATTGCTCTGACAAAGTCCGACAGTACCCATATGTATGCTGTTGATGAGCTGAAAAAGAAAATAAAACTAATGACTGCGGGCACTTCCCTTCAGGACTGGGAATGTATTTCTCTAAATACCAACAAAGGTGCAAAAAATCCTTTTGAGGGTGTGGAAGACCTCAAAGCCAAAATTTCCGAGATCTCGGAAAAAATAGAAGCTGAGCAGGATGAGTTGAATAACCTGCCTGCAAGGGTGTTTATAGATCATGCTTTCAATGTCACTGGAAAAGGCTGTGTTGTTCTAGGAGTTGTCAAACAGGGGATCTCAAAAGATAAAGATAAGACCAAGATTTTCCCGCTGGACAGGGATATTGAAATCCGATCCATCCAGAGCCATGATGTTGATATTGACAGTGCACCCACAGGCACCAGAGTAGGGATGCGCCTTAAAAACGTGCAGGCTAAAGATATAGAAAGGGGATTTATTATCTCTGATAAAGAAATCGTAACTACTGATTATACCCTTAAATGCAATATCTCAAAGTTCACACGAGCAATTGAAACCTCAAGTGTGCTTCACCTCTTTGTTGGCCTGCAATCCGAACCTGTGCGTGTGGAGAAAATTCTGGTTGATGGGCAAGAAGTCAAAGAAGTAAAGCCTGGAAGCACTTGTGTGCTCGAACTCTCAGGCAACAAGAAAGTAGCTTACAGCAAAGAAGACCGTTTCTTGCTGGCAAATCTTGACCTGCCACAGAGATTTGCAGGCTATGGTTTTTCGAAATAAGCTTTTTTATAATTTCTTAATAATCTCTTTAATTTTTTAATGAATAATTCTTTTAAGGGTATAATATGGAAAAAGACTTACAAAAAAATGGTTCAAGAAAAAAAGATTTCGGAAAAAAAGAAACCGTATGTGAAAACGGGGAAGGCAAAGTAAGAGATAGAACGATCTATGGGAGTGTTTTTCATAGAAATGTCTGCTGGCAGCGTTCTTATCAGAGGCCGAAAGGTGAAGAGCTTATCATGGCACTCTACGGCAGCCTTAGAGATGGCCTTTACAATAGCCGGCGTTTCGACCTGCAAAACAGGTCAGAGTTCCTGGGCATAACAAATTTGAGAGGATACGCTCTTTACTCTCTGGGCCCCTACCCAGGCGTCTACCCCTCGGAAAATTCCTATATTGTAGCCGAAGTACGCAGGTTTTCAGGAAAACAGCAACTTGAAATCGCCAAATCAATTGATTATATGGAACTTTTCGGAGGATATCACAGGGAATATGTGGACCTGGAAATCGGTGATCAGAAGTTCAAAGGCTTTATTTATGTTTATGATGAGAAGCCTGAGACTGAAAAAATCGAGCACGGTGACTGGATCAGGTACTTGACAGAAAAAGAATTACAGGAAAGAGAATTACCTGAGTGAAAGAACTGAAATGATAAAGAAAAATGAAAAACAGAGATAAGAAATAGAGAAATGGAAAACAGAGATAAGAAATAGAGATGTGAAAATAGAAACCTAAAAGTTCACAAATTTTTCCAGAAAAGTTATAAATCTCTTAAAAACTCAAGGCTCTGAATTCCCTCTTCCACAGAACTCATCTCAGTAACGAAAATTCCTTTATAATCCGAAAGCTTTTCCATAACTTGCTTCCAGTCTATTGAGCCTTTTCCTAGAGGTAAATGTTCATCTTTTTTACCCATATTGTCATGGATATGCACATGGGAAATTTTTTCGGTCAGAAGATCCAGAAAGTCGTCAATAAGCCCAACTGTGTTTGCGTGTCCTACATCAAAGGTAAAACCCACATTATGGCTTCCAATGGATTCAAGCATCTCAAGCATTTCTTCGGGATATTTTCCGAAGATCTTCGGTATGTCGGGCATATTTTCAACAGCAACCAGAATTCCGAAATCTGCTGCAAAGTCACAGATTTCCTGGAGAGAGGAAAGATTGGTAAAATAGGCTTCCTGTGGAACCTGCGCGCCATAAGGGGAAAGATAGCCAGGGTGTACTACAGCCAGATTGACATAGTTAGAGGCAAGAGTCAGGTAGTGCTTCATCTGCCTGAGAACTTCTGCCCTGATTGAGTCATTCAGGCCTGCCAGGTTCATATCCGAGAAAGGTAGGTGAAGAGTTAGTTCAAGGCCTGTAGTTTCACTGATATTTTTCAAATTCTGAATATTCTTGCTGTTCAGGCACTGAGAACCTTCCTGTACTATTTCCCAACCTGTATACCCATTGTCTTCGAGCGTGTAAGCCCATTTGAAGGGATCTTCAACGACTACACGTGACGAATAGCTGATTCTGTGCAATTGCATGACGAAAATTCATTCCTTTTCATTTATCAATGTAGATCATGTGGCGCAAACTGAGATATATTTAACTGAATTATTTAATTGAATTCAGCTAAAATCAGTTCTTATAGAGCATTAAAGAAACATTAAAGGCTTACAAATTATTAAATGTGTATAAAGGCTAAAAAGCATTAAAACCCTGAATTTTCTCAATCCCTCTCCACATAGTCCATTTCTACTTCAACAACTGGTTTTCCTTCTTCAGTAAGGGGCAAAAGCCATTCAAAAAGTCTTTCGATTTCTTTCTGAGAATCAGCCCTGATAAGGACTTCGATAGACCCGAGAGGTTCTTCCTGCGCAGGAACACTGGGAACTCCGACAAAAGCAGCCTGTTTATTGAGCGAAAAGCGAACTGAAAGCCCGTCGCTGGATAAACCTTTGTTAAAAGCTTTGTTGCGGACACTATCTATAATCTCTTCTTTGCGAATGAGCCTATGCAGGGTTTGCAGAATATCAATTCCTCCCTCGCCTGAAAGGAAAAAAGATGGAGAAGATCCTGTTTCTGATTCTGTGGCCTCAATAGCTTCCTTTTCGAGTTCAATATCAGTAAAAAGGGACGAAACTGCTTTGATAACTTTTTCTAAGTCTTCTGTAGGATATACAGCTGCTGAAACCTTAACGTGTATCATAAATTTGCTCCAGTAATTTAAAAACGATTTATTCCAGAATTTTATTCAGAAATATATTCAAGAAAGTTACTCAACAGGATTTTTTCCTAAATAGTTGCTCAAAACTTCAATAACATCCTTTTTGAAAGTTTCCAGAGTGGAATTATTTTCAATTTCAATGCTGGATGCCTCTATAGCTTCTCCCATGCCCCAGCCAAGTTCTCGTTCGTCCCTGTTGCGGAGTCCTTCTATACTGTTCATATCATCGCTTCTGCCTCTTTTCTGAACTCTGGAAAAGCGGACTTCGATAGGAGCGTAAATGGAAATCAGGATAAAACCTTCTCCGAATTCTCGATTGAAGCATTCCACTTCAGCAATCCCGCGTACCCCGTCCACAACAACAAGGTCAGAGCCAGTATCCCTGATTTGGGAAATACAGCGTACTGCAACTGCATCCATGCCCTCGCATTTGCGAAGCTGTGTTGCAACCACTCCGGTATTGGAATCATTGGGTTCAAGCCCGCGCCTTAACACTTCCTTCCGGATCACATCACCCATATTAATAACTGGAATGCCCATTTCGGCAGCAATTCTGGCAGCTTCCGATTTTCCAGATGCTGGCATGCCTACAAACGCTATTATCTTCATCAAAAATTACCCTTTAAACTTTAGTTATTAAATCTGAATTGTTATTGAGCTATTAGACCTTAGTTATTAACTTGAATTATCGAATAGTGAGTCATTACATTTGAATTGTCTAGTTATAAATCATTAATTTGAGCCACCGAATCTTTAGATTCGAACAGAAGCCTGGATATTATTGAATCTTAATCTCAAATTGTTATTGAGCTATTAGACCTTAGTTATTAACTTGAATTATCGAATAGTGAG
>ENA-UOOE01000576-UOOE01000576.1-fermentation-metagenome-genome-assembly--contig:-NODE-576-length-35332-cov-6.369674_pt1 | contig 35332 bp, 32 predicted proteins | sample MGYA00245776_ERZ724021 | MGnify/ENA primary metagenome ERZ724021 (study PRJEB28704, sample SAMN03018321) | fermentation metagenome | biome: anthropogenic terrestrial biome; feature: soil; material... | reverse complement strand
ATAAGCATCAGGTGGAGTTAAAACTCCATCTGATGCCAAGAACTCTGTTTATATAGACTATGCATTTTGAAAACATTATGATTATATGAAATTCCATTAATATGATATATAGGGACAAACATACTTCTTCAAATTGTGTATATTATGTTCGATAACTTAATTGAGAGTTACTCGATATTAAGGGGGAAATAAATTGAAAAAAATACATATTCTACTTTGCTTTTCATTTATAATATTTTTTATAGCAGTGCAAGATGCAGTAGCAGCTCCATCTAATGTCAGATTTGGTGGAATGAACAGATATGAAACTTCAGTAAATGTTTCACAAAATAACTTTGAAAAATCAGAATATGTGGTTTTAGTTTCAGGAGAAAATTTCCCAGATGCTATTTCTGCAGCACCTCTTGCAAAAAAATATAATGCACCTATTTTAATAACAGAAGGTAATAATTTAAATGTTAATGTATATGAAGAAATTAAAAGATTAGGAGCTAAAAATGTTTTTATAGTAGGTGGTATAGGTGCAGTCTCTAAAACTATTGAAGAACAATTAACTGCCCTCAATATTCAAGTTACTCGCATAAGTGGACAGGACAGATATGAAACAAGTTCTAAGGTAGCAGAAAGCATAGGTACAAGTAATGGAATAGTACTAGCCTCAGGAGAAAATTTCCCGGATGCTTTATCTATAGCTTCTATAGCAGCGGCAAAACAAATGCCTATACTTCTTACACCAGCTAAAATATTGCCTGATAGTGTTAAAGATTATATAAATAATAATAGTATTCCCAAAAGCTATGTAGTTGGTGGTAATGATGTAATAAATGATAATGTTGTTAAAGATTTACCTAATATGAAAAGACTCAATGGAATAGATAGATATGAAACCAATTTAAATGTAATAAATGAATTTTTAGGAGATTTAAATTTTAACAATGTATATTTAGCATATGGAGGAGATTTTCCAGATGCTTTATGCGGTTCAGCTGTAGCAGCAAAAGAGGCTGCTCCTATTGTTTTAGTTAGCAAAAGTTATTCTAAGGCACAGTCCTTAATTCGATCAAAGATAGATTCTATATCTTCATTGAAGATATTAGATGGCACATTAGTTATGTCAGATGCTTTAGTACAGTCTATTTTGTATCCAAATAAAACTGTATTAGGATATACTACTTATTATTATGAAGGAGATAGTTCATCTTATAATTCTATAATAAATCATTCGGAGATAATTGATTCAATTGCTACAGATACTTATATTATGGATAGTTCAGGAAATATAAAAGGTTCAGTACCATATAATCAGGTAAGCTATGCAAATAATAACAAAATTAAAACATATGCAATGGTCTCAAATAGTTTTAGTGGAGATATAGCAAAAGGTGTACTGGAAAATTCAACAAATAGACAAAAACTTATAAATAATATACTTCAAAGGTTGAAATCAAATAATTACAAAGGTGTAAATATTGATATAGAGAATGTTTATTATTATGATAGAAGTTATTTTACAACATTTATGAGCGAATTATATAATACGCTGAATCCACAAGGATTTGAAGTGACAATAGCAGTTCCTGCTAAAACAAGTGATAGTATGTGGCAGAGCTGGATTGGAGCTTATGATTATGGTGAGATTGCAAAGGTTTCAGATAAGATTGTATTGATGACTTATGATGAACATTGGTCTGGTGGAGAACCTGGTGCCATAGCGCCTATAGGCTGGGTAGAAAATGTAATAGATTATGCACTTACAGTTATTCCTAAAGATAAAATACTATTGGGATTAGCAGCTTATGCTTATGACTGGTCATCGAATGGAGTAAAAGCAAAATCTTATGGTATAAGTGAGGCATATAATACGGCTTCACGAAATAGTGCTCAGGTTAAATGGGATTCTGCAGCTAAAAGTCCATATTTTAATTATACTGATGGTTCAGGCATATACCATACTGTATATTTTGAAAATAGTACAAGTATCTCATATAAACTTGATATTGTAAATAATTATGATTTAGGTGGAGTTTCTATATGGAGATTAGGATTAGAAAATTCTGATTACTGGGAAACTATTAGTAACAAATTTAACAGATACTAAGTAAGCTTTGTATTTAATAAAGAAGTAAAGAAACGTACTAGGGTATTTATGGGTCAGTGCCAGGATAGATTCCGTGAGGACAAGGTTATTAAAATTTAGCTAGTGAGATTGGAAAAGATAGAAGTGACATTAGAGATGACAAGGAAGTCTCCTATATTCTAATTAAAAGAAAATAAAACTGGAGATAGATCTGTCTATTATAAAAATTTAATTTATAATAGACAGATCTAATAACATAGATATTTTAAAATTTTATTCTTATATTTTAAGCTGTTTATCTTTGATCAGAAATATTTGCATTGCTGTTAGCAGCTGAAAGTGCAGGGAGATTGTTATAAGGATAACCTGTCGTCGTACCTACAAGAAGAACTATATCATATTCGTTATCAGGAGTTCCCCAAGAATTACCTGTAAATGTTGTAAATGCACGGTCAACCAGGAAACCACCTTTAGTATTATATACTACATTATTGTTAATTGTACCTGTAGTATTTGGATTAATATACATTCCTGTCCTTAAAGAATAAAATGTGTTATTTTGTAGTGAAATACCTGTTACATTATTTTGAGATACAACCGCTCTATTTACAACCCAGCTTGACATTGGTGAAGCTTGAGGAGGACCATAAATGGTATTATTTCTAAGGGTTACATTATTTCCTCCAACTTGAATAAATTCTTTTTGGTATGGTGTAGCACTTGTCATTGTTAGCCCATCTACAGTTATATTAGGATTTAATACCAGCAAAGGAATGGTATCTGCCTGCAGCATAATTACAGGATGGTTAGTACCTAATAAAGTAATACCTGTCTTATTTGCATTTATTGTAGTTGAAACTTGGTAAGTCCCGTTTAAAATATTAACGACTCCTCCAGCATTTACTGCATTTATACCGTCCTGTATTGAAGAGAAAGGATTAGCCAAGCTGCCATCTCCTCCAACAGAGTTTGATTTTACATATATATAGTTTGAATTTACTATTTTACTGATTTCATAATTTAAAGCTTCTTGTACGCTTTGAACTGTAGGGTAACCTGATACAGGGCGATCGTTAATCATGCCTTGTAATACGATATCTTGATTTTCAGGAATCAATCCATTGAATGCGGTGAGGTCTAATCCAAGGTTAGGATTTGTGATGGCTGTTCTCATTTGAGTTGTATCTAATGCTGTATTGACAGCGTTTAAAGCTGGATTTACCAGATTATTTTCACCAATCCTTATGATTAAGATTGAGGCACTTACATTGGTTGCTGTACCACCTGCAGTATTAGCAAGACTTATAGGGGTAGGGCTTGTATGATTTCTTAGTGTTAGTGTATCACCAGCATCAGCAGATATAACAGCTATACCAGTATTATTTGTATAAGGACCTAGTGGACCTGGACCTATACCGTATATTGTATCGGAAACAAGGTTATTATTCTTAAACAATGCAAATTGATTAGGGCTGATTCCTGTAACGCTGAATAATACAGAATACAATCCTGAATTTCTTATATTTATATTTGTTGAGTTTACACTATGGGTAATTCCTGATAATGATCCGTTCAAATTAAAAGGAACATCTGATTCAACTCCAATAGTCTGTGTTCCTGTATTGAATATATAGGCATGATCAGGTAAAAGTGTTGAATTTTCAGTGTATTCTATCTTTAAAAATGGTTTTTGAGTTTGAACTGGTCGATTAGTAGGAAAATAACTTATTACAGAATTTGTAATATTTACAGAGTTTGCAATAGTTACAGAATCTATAACATTTTCCATTCCTTTTAATGTTATTCCATAATTTAATGATGGAGTATTTATCCAACCAATAACTACATTAGTGATATCTATGCTGATATATTTGTTAACATCTGCATCTGTTACATTTACATGATAAGGTGTTACGCTTGTTGCTGGTGCATTGTTCCACGTAACAGTATTCTGAGAAAAATTGGACGAATTGGTTGATACGGTTACATTTTGCGGTGATAACAATGAATCGGGTTTATCTTTTTTATATACGAACAATTCTAAAGAGGCACTTGTTACTGTATTGCCTGGTGGAATTAAATCTGACAAATCAAATTTAAACAAAGTCCTAAATTTATATGAAAGTTGACTTCCTGTGCCAGTAAATAAGAGAGTAGAACTTCCAAAATTTGAAGTTGGGTTCAGTGAGTATACATATGCATTATCACTGGGTGAAACTTGTATAAGTGTCATAATTACATCTCCTTTTTATTTTCTTTTGTCTTAAATCAGTACTTTTAATAGGTCTAATATAGAATATGTATCTATATCAAAATTGTTTACATGAAAAAACTCAAGGTTACCCTTGAGTTATATAATTATTGGATATATCAATTTTATTAGCACAATGGATCTGCTCCAGATGTAACTATTGCTCCCAGCATTGCATTATTGATAGAAAGATTTCCAGTAGTATCTAAGGTAACTGTTGCAATTACTGTATAAGTGCAGCAGCCACTAAAGCAGCTGCAGTCACAGTCGCAAACGAAGAATGAAAATGTTTGATTAGTTGAGGCAGGTACTGCAAGAGACCATGTAGGTCCAATAGGAGTAGGCGTAATTTGGTTGCCGCACTGTTTAAATACCTGAAGACTCAAAGTACCAGTAAAACCAGCATCTGCAACAGGATTGCTTGCAAATTCAAGCTTGATGCATGGATGCTTTAAATGACAAGTGTCTATTGTTAAAGAAGCAATGGTAAACCTTGTTCCTGAAGCTACAGTTGTAGCAGGTATTGTAGTTGAACTAGGGCAGCCGCATTTTATAATGGTGGCAGCTATTTTTTCGCTTTTACAAGGGTCATAGTGATGTTTACAAGGATCAAAATCCTCCTTGCAAGGGTCGCAATCGTTTTTATAATAATATCTTGACATAGAATTCATAAATAAAATCCTCCTTTTGTATTGAAAAATCAAATAAATTGAATAAAAATAAATTGGTAATTTTTTATTAGCTTCTACTATAATATATGATTTCATTAAAAAAAGGTGATGATAGTTTTTTGTTTCTTTTTTATGGTAATATTATACTAATATAACGTGAGTTCGATGGAAGAATTTAAGGTATAAAAAAATCCATCCTTTTGTTTTATTATTGTAAGTAACCAAACAAAATAAAAAAAGAATGGGATTTCTATTTAGTGATAGAGACTATCTATCTGAAAAGGTATTTGATATCTTGTATCCTAAAGGTATACAGATGATAACAAAAATAAAGGAAAATATGAAAAACAAACTTATGCTAATGAAAGATAAAATTCTTCTAAGGAAGAGAGCCATTATTGAAACCATAAATTACTATCTAAAAAACACATGCTAGATAGAACACAGCCGCTATAGAAGCTTTGTTAATTTTATGGTGAATGTTGTTGCAGGTTTAGCTGCATATAGCTTTCTTCCAAAGAAATCATCTCTAAAAATAGATAAACGCATTACTTTAGCATAGATGGTAAATTAAACCATGCGTTTACGGGACTACTTTTTTGTGCTTTTATTAGGAAAGTTTATCCACATTAGTAATTAAATTTTCAAACTCACGTTAATATATTTAGGATTCACTGTGACTATCATTAAAATCTATATCAAAATCATCTTCGTCATAATAAGGAAATAATGGTTCTAGTTTTTGATCAGGGTAGAATTTTGGAATAGGAGATTTTTCAAATATTTCACATGGATTTTCTTCAATATTTTCTTCACAAACTTCTTTTGGAATTGTGTTATATTTATAAGATGGTATAAGAAGTTGAACGATAAATTGACTTTTTACAACAATGTAATAACCCAATGTAATATCTAGTACATAATTACCATTAGTATCTTTGTTTAATTTACCGTCTAATGCATCTGCTACCATTTCTAATTTAATAATGTTGGAATCTGAATTCTTTGAAGTAATGTTACTAGAAACTTCTGATACAGGATCAGGACAGTATAAACTTTGTACAAAATCTGTTCTACTAATCTCATAAAACTCACTTTTATTTACACCATTATTGTCAATATAATCGGCATAAAAAGAAATTATATAGGAAATTATAATTTTTTTAAAATCTTTTTTCTTTTTAAGTGGAATTTTATCTATAGAAATTAATTTTATATTAAAATCTCTGGACTCTATATATCTTTTTGGATCGACAATGGTATCACTCCTTAGTTCACAATCTGTTTTATCTGTATCTGGTCCTTCACTGTATACAAGACATTTTTTAATTAAGCATTGATCAAATATTTTAGGAACTTCAATGCAAACAAGTTCGGAAGGATCAGGTAATTGTCCTTGTTTGTTTACAAGACCAGGTCGTGGCGCAAATTTATTAAAATTAATGGACATAAAATCCCCTCCTTTTAAATATTAATATAAGAGAAAAATATATAAATTTACTTATATATTATGCTCTGTTGATGTAATTGTGATTTAATACAATGTCTTTATGGAAATAAAAGAGGTGAAATAATATGAAAAATGGTTATCCATGGGTATTTAGCATTAATAACAATATATGGAAAATTTACTTGAACAGTACAAATGAATTAATATATAAAATAATATATGAAAAAGGAAAATGGACGGAAGAAAAACTTATTGATATTAATGTAGTTGAATTTTCTATATGTATACAGGATAAAACCATTCATATAGTATATGTAAATAAAAAGTACGAGTTAAGGTACTGTACCAGAAAAGGTGAAAAATGGGTTGGCCAAAAAGTTTATGACATACAAAATAATAATTTTGAAATACAAACTTTAAAAGCTTTAATTTTACAGGATCAAATGCACTTATTTTATTTGCTTAAATCAAAAGATGGTAGTAAACGAGGAGTCTTAAAACACTGTATATGGGATGGAAAAAAAGTAAGGCAACATAATATACAGTATATTGTTTTGTCAGATAGAATTAACACATATTATCAAATTTATACTACGGAAGAAAATTTTATTAAAATTTTTTTTGCTTCAAATGGCGGAGACGAACTTTCTATTAGTTATTCTGATTATAAAGATGGATCATGGACAGATTCAAAGAGACTTTATGGAATACAAGGCAGCAATATAACGTTTAAAGTGTTAAATACCCCCTATACAATAAATATAGTTAACAAGATCAAAGAAGGTTCTACATATTCATTGGAGCATGTATGTATTGAAGAAGATACTATGAATATGAAAAACTGTGAAATCTATAAGGGAAAGGAAGAACCTATTGAACCGATTATATTTTATTTAGATGATACTCTATTTACGTGCTGGCTTAAAGGAAATATTATATTTTGTTCAAAATATAATCTAAAGAGTTGGGAAGCACCTGTTGAAATCAATAAAGATTTAAAAAAGGTAGTTAATTCATATATTTTAGTAGATAATAAAAAGTTAAATGATATTTATATAGTATATGGTGTAGAAGATACTGATTTAAAGATCATTCTTTTCGAAGAAATTTCAAAAAAAAATACAACTAAAGTATTAAGCAAAGAAAAAACTGATACATCTAATTATAATGCATATATTAAAGAGCTAAGACAAAAATTAAAAAATATATATTATGAAAATAATATTCTTAAAGAAAAAATAAATGTTCTTAATAAAAAGATAAAACAAAAAAAATTTATTGTACAGGAATATGAAGATAGTCTTACAAAAATTCAAGAAGAAAAAAAAACATTAAAAGAAAACTATGATTTCTTTATGAGGGTAAAGGAAAATATTCAAGGAGAATTAGAAAATACAAAAGAACAATTAGAGAACTATAAAGACTTTATTAATAAATTGAAAAATAATTTAAATAAAAAAGAAAAGAATAATAACTTATTGAAACAAGAGGTTACTTATTTAATGGAACAAAATTCAAAACTTAAGAAACAATTGGAATTTGAAAAAAATAAATCTATCGTAAATAAGTTATTTAAGAAGAAATAATAGTATTACATTTAATAAAAGTTTTAATGAACAATACATAAAAATATTCTTTCCTATAAATTGGGCATGTAAATTATTTTATGTATTATCTTTCTTTAGACAAATAATTATTGAATTTACAATGGGGCTGTTGCACTAAGAAATTGAAAAATCACTAATGCAACAGCCTATTTTGTAGCTTTGCTGATAAATCACATGGTAATTTTGATTTTGGAAATAATTTACACATAATCCATAATGCTTAGTTGTACTTTATTATGGATATTATAATAAGTAAAATTGGAATTTAATGTTATTTTACAATAAATTTTTATCCATAAATTTACTTGTATACTAAATTTTCAATTATTCTATAGGTTCATTTTCTTCATAATCGTCTTCATTCATTTCGTCTTCATTAGATTCTGGAAACAGAGGTTCTAAATTTTGATTTGGATAAAATTTAGGTATAGGAGATTTATTAAATCTATTACAAATATTTTCTTCTGGTTCAGGATGACAAGGTTCTTTAGGTATTGGGCAATAATCGTAAGCAGGTATTAAAAGTTGAACTATTATTTGGCATTTAACTACTATATAATAACCTAAGGTGATATCTAAAAATTTGTTGTTATCACATTTAGTTATCTCTCCCTGAAGTGCATCTGCTACCATTTCAAGTTTTATCATACTTGTATCACAATCTTCTAATCCTTTAGAATGTATTCTACTGCTTGACATCTTGAAAATGGAATCAGGGCAATAAAAATTCCAAATTACATCTTCCCTGTTAATTTCAAAGAACTCACTTCTGTTTACTGCATTGCAATCAATGTAATCAGCATGAAACGATATTACATAACATATTACCAGTTTTTTAAAATCCTTTTTTCTTGGTATAGGTATTTTTTCTACAGATTTTAATGAAATTTTGAAATCTCTACATCCTAAAAATATTTTAGGATTTTCTAAAGGATTACTCCTCAATTCACAATCTGTAGTATTTGTATCAGGCCCTTCGCGATAGGAAAGACATTTTTTAATCAGGCATTGGTCGAAAACTTTAGGTACCTCAACGCAAACTAATTCTGATGGATCTGGTAAACATCCTTGCTTATTTACACGTCCAGGACGTGGTACGAATTTATTAAAGCTTATTGACATAGTTTTCCTCCTTTTAAGAAGTATACAATATTTACATTATATATTATGCTTGAAAATTATAGTTGTGATTTTTTATAGTATACTATAGTTGAGAAAATTCCATAACATATATTTACAATAAAAAATGGAGCATTTCATGCTTTTCTGTGTATTGATACAGAATTAGATACCCAAGCCATCCTTGAATATTATAGTAAAAACGAATTCTTATAATTATTTTTCATATAATTTACTATCTACGTGTTTTGTGCATTTGAATTTATCGCTGTATATTTTATATGTTTTACATATGAATTTAGTTATTGATTTTTAATAATAAAAAATTTTATTTTTTTATTTAAGAAATGTACTTTCTTAAAACTTTAGAATAGTATATATCAGGATATAAATTATTGAAGTAATATCCTAAACTTTTAAAAAAGGAGATAATAAAATGGATAATGCTAATTTTTGTCCTGAACCTACTTGTAATGCTAGAGTTATAAGTGCAGATACACTATCAGGTGCTAATAATTATCCTTTGCCAAGAGGAGCATACAAGGTTCCAAAGGTTCTTGCAGAATTTGTAGTTCAATTGGATTCAGAATCAAAAATCAGACTCAATGAGCCTGCTTATGAAATAAAAAGAATAGAAAAACAAATATTTTTAACTCAGTGCAGATATATTGCTCCAACAGATAAAATTTTTATTCAAGGTTATATAAGAAAAAATATAGAATATGCTACAAAAGAATGCACAACTCATTCTGGAATAAGTGGAGTTATTAAAGATACTACCGTTCACATTCCAATTAAAGCATACACTCAAGTAAATTTCACTAATTTACCAAGAGTTTCTCCAAACCTTCCTCCGTTAGTAGCTAGATATTTTGATCCAAAAAGAAAAGGGAAAAATATAAGAGAAGCAGACAGGGGAAACATTGAAATTTTCAATGAACCTGTTTTTTGTGAACTTGAGTGGTCTGCAATTTTTGATGCAGATATTGACGATAAGGGAATTCCAATTGAAGGATTTAACAATGAAGAAGAATTTCAAGAGTTTACTGATAAGTCAGTAGTATATCTATGCTTAAAATTATTGCAAAAGCAGCAAGTTTGGTCTTTAGATGACAAGACTGGTAAATGCGGTGCTAGAAATGATATTAAAAAATTAACTAGAAGTGATGATGCAGTATTAAAATCTGATTGGAATTTTTCAATTAATGATTTTATCCAAAGAAAATAATAATTATTTATAAAGGGGCTGGTTATTTATAACTAGCCCTTTAAGTCAACAAAATATATTAAAATGCATATTATAAATGGAAAGTAAAATTGGAGCAACATAAATTGGAGTAAAAATATGAGAAAAAATAAATTCAAAAACAAGAAATATTTACCTTATTCAAATGTAGTAAAAAATCAACATAATAAATACTGTGTTAAAACAAAACAGGAGGATACTTGTGAAAATAAAAGCAAGGTTAATAAAAATAGTGAACTCCATAAGGAGACATTAAAAGTTAATGTTGAGATGAAAAATGATGAAATTAAATCTGATGATTTAAAATCAAATATGTGTAATTCCAAGATGATTGCAGAATGTAATAGCAATATGATAAAACCCTTTGTCAATAATGGACTTTTCCCTGTAAGATTACCTGTTATAATATCAGAACCTTCTGTTAGAATTAATATTGAAAATACTGTAAGCTTTTCAAAACCGGTTGCGTATATAAAGTCTATTAGGAGAACAGTTCTTATTACTCAATGTAATTTAATTCCTAATATAGGAAAACTTTTTTTAAGTGGAATTGTAAAAAAGAGTATTGAGTACTCAGAAGCAATGATAGATAATACTGACTTAGTGGATGGACAAATTAGGAATATTGTAATAAAAGTTCCTTTTGATTGTGTTACTAAAATTAAATATATTGTCAACCCATTGTTGTGTGAAAAAAATTATAAAAATAAATCTACATTAGCTAATGTTCAAAATTGTGAGCAAATTTTTTATGAAAGTTATAATGAACCGTCTAAAATATCATGTGAGCTCATTCGTGCTAGTTTTGAAGAAATAAACATAAAAGATATTGAAAGTACTTGCAATAATTTTAATCGAAAAACGTTTTTTAAAACAATTAAGCAAAAAATGACTATGGTATTAATTATAAGACTAACTCAAAATCAAAATATTTATGTAGCAAGTCGTATTAATTGTGAACAATAATAAGGATTTATGCAACTATTGGTATAGCGTTTACCAGTAGTTGCTTTTTTTATGGATGAAGATAAAAATCACATCAATTATTTTGTATTTTATTATGAATCATATTAATATTATATACATATTTTTGTATGCACAAATGCTTTATTAAAAGTATCACATTATATGTACAGATTCATATAGTATAGTGAACTAGAAATTTAAAAAAATAAAATACAAATAATGGAGATGAATTTTCATGGCTACAACACTAGATTTTGATACTCCTCAATCCAGCACAGCTCGTCCTGTTGCTGTTACAGGAACTGTTGCTAGAGGTAGTGTGGGTTATTTAACAGTTACACTTAATGTTACTAATTCAGTAACTGCAGCTAGAAATCGTTCATTTTACAGGGAAATAACTTTTGATAATAAGGCTGGCGATACAGCTTTAGCTGTTGCTACTTCTTATACCTTGTCAATTGTACCAAAGGTCATAGGTTCAGATACTGTTGCTGCAGTAGCAGCTTGGGCATATACTCCAAATGCTTAACACTAGCTTTTAAAGTTGTATGGAGTCATAATTGACTCCATGCTTTAAAGAGGTGATAAATTTGCAGAGTATACTAATCCCGGCATCTAAAAGTCTTTAAACAGATTTCCTAATTCTGGAATAGCAATATTTTCAAAAGAGAATATTATTTCTTAGCATAGTCAGTAATCACTTCTTTAACAAAAGTATATTCAAAATATAAGCAAGGATGATTAATAATTAACATAACTATAGGAGGGATAATTTCTAGTGAAAAATATAGATAATGAATTATTTATGTCTATACAAAATAATAATAAAAAAATTGTTTTTTTTGTAAAGAAAGGATTAGACAATTTTTTAGAAGATATTATTACAGGATTTTCGGATAATTATGAAACTAAAAAAATAGTTGTAACAGATATTAAACAAATTGATGATGGAATGGAATGGGCTGATATTTGTTGGTTTGAGTGGTGTGATGAATTAATAGCTTATGGAAGTAAATCTAATTTTGCAAGAGAAAAGAAAATAGTTTGCAGGATTCACAGTTATGAAGTTTTTACTGAATATCCAGCTAATGTTATTTGGGAAAATGTTGATAAGGTAATATTTGTAGCAGAGCATATTAAGAATTTTATGGTTGATAATTTCAATGTAGATAAAGATAAGGTTGTTGTAGTTCCTAATGGTATTCACTGTAAAATATGGACTTTTGCAGATAGAAAGCCAGGATTTAATATTGCTTATGTAGGTTATATAAACTACAAAAAAGGACCGATGTTATTGCTGCATACTTTTAAAGCTATTTATGATAGAGATAATCGTTATAAGTTATTTATTGCAGGACAATTTCAAGATTATAGAGATGTTTTATATTTTAATCAAATGATTAGAGAACTTAGTATAGAAAACAATGTTATCTATCAAGGTTGGCAGGATAATTTAAATGAGTGGCTAGAAGATAAAAATTATATACTATGCACAAGTATTTTGGAATCACAAAACCTAAGCGTTATGCAGGCTATGGCAAAAGGAATAAAGCCTATTATTCATAATTTTGTAGGTGCAAAAAATATATATCCTGTATCTTTAATTTGGAATACCATTGACGATGCTGTAGATATGATAATTAACAATGAATATAACTCACAACAATATAATTCTTATATTGAAAATAATTTTGAATTAAATAATCAAATAGATAAATTGAAAGATATATTATTGAAACTGCCTAAAGAAGAAAACAGTGTTATGGTTGAACAGCCGCTAGTAACTATAGGAATAACAAATTACAATGGTAAGAAATATCTATCAAAGTGTATTGATTCCTTCATCAATCAAACCTATTCTAACATTGAAATTTTACTAATTGATGATTGTTCAACTGACGGTTCTAATGAAATAATTAAGTCTTATGAGGAGAAATATGATAATATACATGCGATTTATCATAACATTAATTCAGGTGGAGCCTCAAAAGGAATTCAAGAAATTATTAATAATGCAAAGGGAAAGTATTTTCAGTGGATTGCTTGCGATGATTTTGTTGAAAATGATGCTATTTATAGATTTGCAGACTATTTAGAGAAAAATCCTCAAAAGGATTATATTTTTAGCGATTTTAATATAGTTGATGAGAATAATACGAAAGTTCAGCAGTGGCATTACAAGACTTGTCCACCTAATAAAGTTGTTGAACATATTTTCAAATCTGGCTCTGGACTAATTCCTATGAATTGTCTTTATAGGTTAAGTTTTTTTAAAAAAAATAAAATAAACTGGATAGTGTATAGGAATAATGACTTTTCTGCAGATACATTAAATTCTCTCCAATTTATAAAATATAGTTGGAATTACGGCAAAATAGAAGGAGCTGTCATAAATTATAGAATTCATTCAAATAACCTATCGTATAATTTAAGAAAAAGAATAAGCTCATTTGTTTCAATTTTTGACTATATAATCAATAATTTTAAAGAAGATGTCTATATTCCTGAAATACAATGGGATAAAATTGAAAATAGAAATCAATTTAAAAATTATATAATGGCACAATTTTATTATAATCAAATTCAAAATCATCTAAATATGAATGCAATACCTAAATATATAAGAGGTAATGTTACTAGAGAAGAGCTGATAAAATACTGCTATCCATTTGCAGAGGAAGGAATAAAGTATATTGATGAAGGTTTAAAGCTGGGATCAACATTTTTAAATGAACTTATTGGGCTAAAGGGACTATATGAAAAGTATGCTGATGAAGTTAAATTATTGAGGTGATTTAGAAGTGAAAATAATGACTATTTTAGGAACTAGACCTGAAATAATAAGATTGTCGCTAATTATAAAAAAACTTGATAAAATCTGTACTCACATTTTAGTTCATACAGGACAAAATTATTCTAGTTTATTAAATGATATATTTTTTCAGGAATTAAACATAAGAAAGCCAGATTACTATTTACAGGTTCCTTCAAATAGCTTTGGTATGCAAATTAGCAAAATACTGGAACTTACAGAAGAAATTATATTAAAAGAAAAGCCTGATAAGGTACTAGTTTTAGGTGATACCAACAGCAGCTTATCTGCAATTATTGCGGAAAGGTTGAGTATTCCAGTATTTCATATGGAGGCAGGAAACAGATGTTTTGACTTAAAAGTTCCAGAGGAGAAAAATAGGAAAATAATAGATGCAATTTCAACTTATGCATTGCCCTATACCAATGGAAGTAGGGAAAATCTTTTAAGGGATGGTATACCAAAAAACAGAATATTTGTATCAGGCAATCCAATATTTGAAGTCCTAAAATATTATGATGAAAATATTGAAAAAAGAAATATATTAAATAGATTAAATATAGAAAAAGGCAAATATATATTAGCTACAATCCATAGAGCAGAAAATGTTGATGTAAAGGAACGTCTAGAAATTATACTAAACGCTATAGATTCAGTTCAAAAACAATTTAATTGTAAAATTATATTTAGTGTACATCCAAGGACTAAAAGTAAAATAGATAAATTCAATTTTTTAAATGTTAACAAAGACATAGTGTATAGTGAACCTTTTGGTTTTTTTGATTTCGTGAAACTTGAAAAGAATGCTGCACTTGTGCTTACAGATAGCGGGACAGTTCAGGAGGAATGCTGCATATTTAAAATTCCTACTGTTACAATTAGAGATACTACTGAAAGACCAGAAACAGTTGAATGCGGCAGCAACGTGATTTCAGGTATTAACTATGAAAAAATTGTTATATGTTCAAAGTTAAAGGCAAGCTCTAATAGAAATTGGGATTATCCAGAAGGATATATTGATACTAATGTATCTAATAAAGTTTTGAATTTTCTAATTTCAAATTAGACATATGGTGTAATGACAAGGGGGAGGAAAAGTGAAAAAGATTTTAGTATTGGGTGCTTCTGGAATGGCCGGGCATATGATTTGTAATTATTTTAATACTTTTACACAAAAATATAAAATATACTCACTGTGTCATAGTATTAAATTAGATGAAAATTCAATACTTTTAGATATACATGACTTAAATTTGGTAAATACAATCATAGAAAGAATCAATCCAGATATAATAATCAACTCTATAGGAATTCTTAATAAAAATGCTGAAGAAAGCCTTTCTAATACGATATTTGTTAATTCTTATTTTCCAAGATATTTAGAAGAAAAATTAAAAAATACTAATATTAAGATTATACAACTAAGTACAGATTGTGTTTTCTCAGGTGAAACAGGAAATTACAGCGAGATTTCAACATCTGATGGAAAAGATATATATGCAAAAACGAAAATATTAGGTGAAATAAATAATAGTAAAGACTTAACAGTTAGAACTTCTATAATAGGACCAGAGCTAAAGAGCAATGGAACGGGATTATTTCATTGGTTTATGAAGCAAAGTAAGAAAGTTAGAGGATATTCTAAGGTAATTTGGTCGGGAGTTACTACACTTGAATTAGCAAAATGTCTTAAACTTATGATAGAAAGCAATTTAACTGGATTATATAACTTAACATCAAAAACACCAATTAATAAATATGAACTTTTAAAAATTATAAATTCGGTATTTGATAAAAATATAGAAATTGAAAATTGTGATGGAGTTATTAATAACAAATCTCTGATTAGTATTAGAACAGATTTTTCTGCTCAAGTACCTGCATATTTGGAGATGATTGGTGAATTAAAAAAATGGATGATAAAAAATAAAAAGTTATATTCGCAGTACTTTAATGGAGGCAAAATAACGTGTTCGAAGGATCAAGTATTTTAATAACAGGAGGAACAGGTTCCTGGGGAAACGAGCTAGTAACTCAACTTTTGCAAATGAATCCAACACAAATAATTATCTATTCAAGAAGTGAATTAAATCAAGTAAATATGCAGCGTAAATTTAGCAGTCATAAATTGAGATTTGTTATAGGTGACGTAAGAGATTACAAAGCCTTAAAACAAGCCACAAAAAACGTGGATTATATTTTTCATCTGGCAGCTTTAAAGCATGTCCCAATTTGCGAAATGCAGCCTTATGAAGCCCTTAAAACGAATATTATAGGTGTTAATAATCTTATTAGAGCAGCAATTAAAAATGATGTAAAAAAAGTAATTGATGTTTCTACAGACAAAGCTGTTGATCCAATAAATGTTTATGGTATGACAAAAGCTATTGGGGAAAAGTTAATAATTCATGCAAACACTTTGACGGAGCATACTAAATTTGTTTGTATTAGAGGTGGCAATGTATTAGGCACTAATGGAAGCGTTGTTCCATATTTTATAAATCAGGTAAAAAAGTTTAATAAAATTACAATTACAGATCCAGAGATGACAAGGTATTTTTTAACTTTAAAGCAGGCAATAGGACTGCTATTTAAGGCAATCATCAATAGTATTGGCGGAGAAACATTTGTAATGAAAATGCCTGGTTATAAAATTGTAGATATAGCTAAAATTATAAAAGGAGAATTTGGAGATGAAAATTGCGAGATCAAAATAATAGGTAAAAGACCAGGTGAAAAATTACATGAAATATTGATTTCTAGGTATGAATCTGAAAATGCATATTGTTATGATGATGACTACTTTGTTATTTTGCCGCAAATAGAGATAGGTGATCTAAAAGAATATTATAGGAGGCTAAAGTTAAAACCTTTGGGTAAGAGAGAATATTCATCTTGCGATAATTTGCTTGGACTTGAAAAAGCTAAGGAAATGCTTATTAAAGGTGGATTTATTGTTAGTAATAAAGCTTAATATAAATTAAAAGAAACAGTTTTTAAGAACTGTTTCTAATTTATTAAGTCATTAATATTTCTAAACCTTCTGCATCATATACTTCAAATTCTTTTATTGACCTTATTATTTCTTTTTTTGCAAATTCAATATATCCATATTTATAATATAGTTTCCCAAGACCAAGAAGTATAAATTTATTATTTATTAGGTTTAATAAATTTACAGCTACTTTAAATTCACTAAATTTATTGTTTATGAGTAGAATTTCTAGAATTTCTAGAATAATGTCAAGATAATCTCTTTCATTTTCATCTTCAGATAAATTTGAGATGGGCTTTTTTGTAAATAGATTTGTAAATTGTGAATATACTTTAAACAGTTTTATGTCATATTGTGATAAAGTATCTTGTTTAAAATGGTTTAATATAGATAGTGCGTTATTGTAATTATTAGTTAGTATGCTGCTTATGACTTTATACATGGAAAAGTATAAATGTTTGGAATTTTTTTCGTCTGGATCATTTAAAGCAAGACACTTATTAAAAGCACCAGTCATTAAAAGACATTTAGCTTTGATCAGTACAAGGTCTTCTGTAATCACAGTAGTCTGTTCATATTTTTTAATGTAATCCAATGCTGCTTCATAATAACCTTCATCATAAAATAAATTTGTAAGTATTAAATTAGCCTTTTGGGAATCATCGAAAAAACCTCCTATGATTTTTTTGAAATCTTCTAAAGGTGTATTGCTATTTTTTAATATATAAGCAATTTGATACACAGGGGTAATAAAATCAGGTTTTGATTTCATTGCTTCAATATAATAATTATAGGCAGTATCATAATCTTTGAGTTTTAAGTAGGCATTGCCCAACTCGTAATATGCTTTGAAGCTACCTGTTCCATAGAAACACTTTAATTGAGGTGGAGCTTCTCCTAATTCAATGCATTTTTCTAAAGCTTTTATTTGAAGTGTTGGCATATTCATATCTTTAAATACTAAAGCTTTAAAAAAATATAAATCGGTAAATTTAGGGTAGTATTTGATGCCAACATTTATAAATTTTAAGGTATTATTGTAATCTTTTATTTTGTAATTCAAAATAATTATTCTTAATATTAACAAGAAACTATATCCATTGTATGGGTCAAACTTTTCATAAGATTTATAATAATAATGTAAAGCTGTTTTTGTATCATTTAAGCCAGCGTATTCAGTACCTAGGTTGAAGTAGGCAAAATAATTATTTGGATCTTTTTTTATTTGTTCCTTTAAAAGACTAATAGTTCTATTTTTTTTGTCTTTAGATTGTATACTTTTATTCATATAGCCATAGTGGTGAATTTTTACTGAGTTATAGATTGTATTATATTTATTTTTTGAATGTACTAATTGATTGTGAACTTCTCCTTCATAATGTGTTCCTTGATTGTTTTTAAATAGTCTTGGATTTAAATTTATGGTTATTGAATTATCATCAATAATATCTCCATAATAGTTTAGAGTTTCAAAAAAGTAAATTGCATTTTCATCTAACTGTCGTTTCAGTAAATCTTTTAAATTTTCTTGATCTTTAGGATACAATTCATCATCTGCATCCAAAATTAATATCCATTCCTTGGAAGCATGTTTTAATGATTCGTTCCTTGCATCACTAAAGCTATTATTCCATGGGAAAAAGTAAATCTTAGCACCAAAATTTTTGGCAATTTCTACAGTTTTATCCGTGGAACCTGTATCCACTATAATGATTTCATCTACTATATCTTTAGCACTATTTAAGCATTTTGCCAAATAATATTCTTCATTTTTTACAATCATGCATAAGCTTACTTCGCTTTTCATAATAACCTCCATATTATATAGCTAACCAAAAACATGTTATTAATAGTAATGTAATAACATGTTTTTATTATCTTTGCTTATATATAATATGTAGAAGTAAATGTGATGTGCTTAATTCAGCATATATTACAATGGTACTTTCGGTGGTGTTAGCATATATATAAATAACATATTTATAAAATCTAGGTACCTTCCTTTTTTTAATGCTATTTATATCTATAACTGTTGCATTATGTTATATATTAATTGATGTAATCTAGATAGCATATTTTCTTTTCCTTCTATTATTTTTAGCAAGGATTTGATTTCCTTATTCATCTCTCTATTTAAAGTGTCTTTTTCACATCTTAGTTTACTTATTTCATTTATTAGGAATTGTATATAGCTATCTTTAATTTTAGTAAGTTTAATGTAATTTACATAGTTTTTTATAGGAATATCATCAGTTAAGGCAAGTAAATCTAGAAAATTAACAACATAAGTTTTTTATTACAAGACATAATTTTTCCTACTTTTAGATATAATTATTTACTTTATTTATATAATGTTTTAGATAATATTATAATAATTTATATTGATTTAGTTCTTTTCATATTAATTATTTACAAGGTAAGTAAAAAAAAGAATGCAAGGTGAATTGAAAATTAATTACGTAAAGGTATTAATTTGCTAATTATATGTAGTAAGGGTAAACCTTGTATAATCCATTCTATTTTTATCCATTTTTAAAATAAAAATAGAATAGGAAATACAAAGTTAGTTAACCTGTTTTTTGCTTTTACTATGCGATGCAGTTTCCTTTTCAATAATATCTAGAGATTCAGATAGACATTCTTCAATAACATCGGAAGTTATTAATATTGATTCCTTGTCATTTAACTTAGTCAAAACTATCATCTCCTTTCGTTTTTATTATTATATACGTATAAAGGTAAAATGTCAATTAAAATTCAGCAAAAATTAAAAGATTTTTATATTATTAAATTAAAAGTCAGAATTTAATAAATTTTCACATTAAGCCTATAAGAAACATATAAACTGTTATGTTTTAAAACAATTTAGAATTAAAATTCTAATTTTTTATTGGAAGATATAAATGAATTTGCAAAAAAGTATTATCTGAAATTTATTTTTATGAATTTTTATGAAATTTTATTTAACATTAAGTGCCAATAAATTAGTATGAATAAAATATAAAAATTTTTGAAAAAAGTATAAAAAATATGTTAATATAATTACAATAAAGTTGATTATTTAAAGTAGTGTAGAAAATAAAGTAATAATATTTAAATTAAGAAAGTTGGTGGAATTATGAAGGATATTAAAGTAGTAGTTGTAGATGATTCACCTTTTTCAATTGCATTACTCAGGGATATGCTTACTGATAATGGATTTGATGTCGTTGGTGAAGCTACTTGCCTTGAGGAGACTGTTGAAGTGGTAGGTAAATTAAGGCCAAATATTGTAACCATGGATATGACTATACCCGGTACAGATGGTATTGAATGTACTAAAGCAATTCATGCCATAGATCCAAACATAAATGTTATAATAGTAAGTTCGATGATGGATGATGAAATAGTGAAAAAAGCTAAAAAAAATCATGCTTGTGGGTATATACAAAAACCTGTTGATCCTGAAGAGCTCACTTTATTGATAAATAGAATAATGGCAGATGATGAATTATTTAAGGAGCTTGATGAAGTTTATTATAAGGTTTATAAAGAATCCTTTATGGATGTTTTTAATAAATTAATGAAAACAGTACCAAAGTTTGGCGAAGAAAGTAACTCAGATGTGGAGTTAGTATCTAGAGGAATATCAGTTGTTATGGGCATTATAGGTAAATATTCAGGAAGAATGTTACTAGACATGTCTTATGATACTGCGGAGAAACTTTCTGAATTTGCATTAAAGAGAAAGCCTAAAAGTGTAGAGGAAATGTTAAATATTATGGGAGAAATTTGTAATATGGTAGCAGGAAATGCATCCTCTGTAATCAATAGAAAAAATAAATTGTTAGGATTGCGTGTAGCACCTCCAAGTATATTTTATGGAAATTCCATAAATATATCTAAAGCAGAATTAGATACAACTACATCTTCTGTAGCTAACACTGAATTTGGTGAAATCTATGTAAATGTAGGATTTCAAAGGAGGTCTGGAGAATGGATGTCAAATATATAAATCCATTTTTTGATGCATTCTTAAATGTCATGCCTGAACTTGGAATAAAGGATATAAAAAAGGGTAACATTAGTCTTAGAGGAAAGATTATAGAAAGTATGGGAGTTTTAATTATCATTGGAATTGTAGGTGATTTAAAAGGTAACATCATATATGAAACTACTATAGAAAATGCAAAAGCTATTGTATCTAAGATGATGATGGGAGCTCCAGTTAAAGAATTAGATGAAATGGCTCAAAGTGCAATTGAAGAGCTTACAAATATGCTTACTGCCAATGCAGCAACATCATTTTCAAATGAAGGTCTTAGAATAGATATATCACCACCTACATTGATGTATGGAAATTTTAAAGCTTCATCAAATGCAGATAAGACTATATGTGTGGAAATGATTATAGATGGCCTTTCATTTCGAGTAAATGTTGCAATAGAGAAATATAAGTAAAGAACTATTTATTTAAGATTAAGAATTTAATGTGTATGTTTTCAAAATTTATTATTTGGATATATGAAAAGTGGAGAATAAGTATGTTCTCCGCTTTTATCTATGTATTAACATATTATATTTAATATCTAAAAATATTTTAAATATCTTAGAATGTAATATAAAGTGATGCTTCATGCTACCGGAGTATCTAAAGGCTCCTAAGATTATTACAACTCCTGAAAAAATTATTATCGAGCTTAAAATTTTATCTATAAATTTTATATTTTTCATACTAAGCTTATTACTAAATTTACCTGTGGTAAATACTAATACAATCCACCACAGCATACTTCCTATGAATACTCCTATTAGTAAAAACAATCTATAATCCGGTTCTTGACCAATATGTGCCAAGCGCATCCCTGTAAATACAGTTATAAAAGAAAAAATTGTTACTGGATTTGCTAATGCAATAAAAAATGTTGAGATAAAAGCTTTAAAAAGAGAACTACTAGATGAATAAGATTGTATATTTTCTGATTTATCTATACCTTCGCCCGGACTTTTTTTTGTAAAAGAATAAACGCCAAAACAAAGTAATATAAGCCCTCCTATTATATGAAAATATAATTTATGAATAAGGATGAATTTTTCTATTAGTATAAAACCTAGTGTTGCAACTGATGCATAAATAGTATCTGTAAGTGCTGAACCAAGGCCAGAGATTAAACCATATTTACGTCCAAACGTGATAGTATTTTTAAGGCACATTGCACCAATGGGGCCTAATGGTATACCTGTTATCAATCCTATAAGTATTCCTCTAAACAAATTTATTAACATATAGTTTCTCGCTTTCAACATAGTATTTTAAATTTAGTCTAATAAAAATATTTTATTCATACCTTATTATTTTATCCTTAACGGGATATATGTTCAACATAATATATTTCATTTATAAATTTATTGTATAGTAAATATGAATTATTTCTAATTAAAATTAACACACTAATTTAAGAATGATTTTATTTTTATGTTTACATTGGTGGTGTTTTTATGAAAATACTTGATATAGATAATGGTTTTCAAGAAATTACTGAAGAAGGTTATTTTATAAGTAGCCATTATTGGATATTACTTCATGCGGATGAAATTGAAAAGGTAAAGGATTTTGTAGACATAGATAGAGATAGTATAGAAGAATGTAAAAGTTTTTCACAAGTATCAAAGATAAACTTTTTTAACGGATATATTTTTATAATACTTAATGTACTTAGTTACGTAGAGGAAATAGTAATCCCTAAAGAATTAAATGTATTTTTGAGTAGAAATTATATAATAACTATATATAAAGATAAAATTGATATATTAGATGATTTAATACAAGATATATATGACCTCAAAAATTGTTTTGTGTTAAAAGACAATCCGAGGGCATCTATATTACTTTACTATATTTTAGATAGAATAGTTATAAAAAACTATGATATAATATCAGCACTAGAAGTTAAAGCAGATAAAATTGAAATAGATGTTTTAAAAAATCCAAAACATGAACAGATAGATAATTTGATAACCCTGAGGAGACAGGTTTATAAAATAAGAAAATATTTAAATCCCCTCATATATATAGGTGATAGTTTGGTTATGAATGATAATCTTGTAATAGAAAAAGATGTATTAGAATACTTTAGTAATTTAAATAGGAAAATAGAAAAACTTATGTTTTCTATAGAAAGTTTAGTTCAAGATCTGGCTTTAGTGAGGGAAGCTTTTGAATCTGAAACTGCAAATAAAACTAATGAGCTCATGAAAGTTTTTACTGTAATAGCTACTATATTTTTACCATTAGATCTCATAAGTAGTATCTATGGAATGAACTTAAAGGGAATACCGTTTATGGACATAGAAAATGGATGCCATTATGTAGTAATAATTATGTTTTTTATAGCACTCATTCTTATATATATATTTAAGAGGAAAAAGTGGTTTTAATCCAGTAAAAAGGGGGTGTTGCACTATCAATTGTCAATTGTTTAAAAACATATATACATTTTAAAAGGGCTGACACACTAATTAATTAGTGTAACAGTCCCTTTTTTATTAATGAATTTTGGGTGGAGATAAGAAAAATACAAATATTAATATTAATATATTGGCGCATTTTATGATAAAATATAATTGTTAATAAAGTGAATTGCAGCATTTATTTGCTAATATAATATAAATTAATATAGAAGAGGAGAGATAAAATGTCAAAAAATTTAACTAAGGAATATAAGTATGCATGGGACAAATATTCAAAAAAAGATTTTAAAATACTCTTTAAAATTTCAGATGATTATAAAAAATTTATGTCTAAGTGCAAGACAGAGAGAGAATGTGCAAAAGAATTTATATTGAGAGCTGAAAAAAACGGATATAAAAATATAAATGAGATAATAAATGCAAAATCCAATTTAAAACCAGGTGATAAGATTTATGCCAATAATAAAGATAAGACTTTAGCTCTTTTTGTAATAGGTACTGAAGATATGGAAAAAGGAATGAGGATACTTGGAGCTCATATAGACTCACCAAGACTTGATTTAAAGCAAAACCCTCTTTATGAGGATACTGACCTTGCATTGTTTGATACTCATTATTATGGAGGCATAAAGAAATATCAGTGGGTTACCCTTCCACTTGCCATTCATGGTGTAGTTATAAAAAAAGATGGAACTAAGGTAGAAATAGTAATAGGAGAAAATGATGGAGATCCCGTAGTTGGAGTATCTGACTTACTTGTACATCTGGCAGGAGACCAGATGGATAAGAAAGGAAATAAAGTTGTAGAAGGAGAAGATTTAAATGTTCTAATTGGAAGTATTCCAATAGAGGACAAAGAAGCTAAAAATAGAGTAAAAAAGAACATACTAAGGATTTTAAACGAAAAATATGGAATAGAAGAAGAGGATTTTGTATCCGCAGAATTAGAAGTAGTTCCAGCAGGACCTGCCAGAGATTTTGGACTTGACAGTAGTATGGTTATGGCTTATGGCCATGATGATAAAATATGTGCCTATACTTCTTTTGATGCCATGATGAAAATAGAAAGTCCAAACAAAACCTGTGTCACTCTTTTAGTAGATAAAGAAGAAATAGGGAGTGTAGGAGCCACAGGAATGCAATCAAGATTCTTTGAAAATACAGTAGCTGAAGTAATAGCACTATGCGAAGAATACAGCGATTTAAAACTTAGAAGGGCTTTAACGAATTCAAAAATGCTGTCTTCTGACGTAAGCGCTGCCTTTGATCCAAATTATCCTTCTGTAATGGATAAAAATAATGCAGCATATTTCGGAAAGGGAGTAGTATTTAACAAGTATACTGGTGCAAGGGGAAAATCAGGTTGCAATGATGCAAACCCAGAATATATAGCTGAGATAAGAAATATAATGGATAAAAACGATGTATCCTGGCAAACTGCAGAACTTGGCAAGGTAGACCAAGGTGGTGGTGGAACAATAGCCTATATATTGGCAGAGTACAATATGCAAGTTATAGATTGTGGAATAGCACTTCACAATATGCATGCTCCTTGGGAAGTAGCAAGTAAAGCAGATATATATGAAGCTGTAAAAGGGTACACTGCCTTTTTAAAGGAAATATAGTGTAAAAAATAATCTGCAGGGATTTCATTTAAGTAAAGTCTTTGCAGATTATTTTTAGACTTATAAATTTTTAAGCTTATTTAAAAAATCAGTTATTTTATTTTCATCTAAATAAACTTCACCTATAGTATGAGCATGTTTTAAACTTTTTTTGTCCATAGAGTGAAAATCAGAGCCTGCAGTTATGATTTTATTATATTTTTTAGCATATTTTATAAATTTCTCTGTATCGCAAGCCCTATTAACAGGATAAATAGCTTCTATCCCGTGAAAGGGAAGTTTGAGTAAATCTTCTATATTTACATCTTTTATAAGTATAGGGTGGGCAAGTACTACCATAGCATTTAAAGATGTAAGCATTTTTATGCCTTCTATTGTAGAAAGTTTTTTGTTTGGAACATAGGCAGGACTGGAATCTCCTATAAAATTTGAAAATATATAATCAAAACTGTAATCATAACCTGCATTTATTATGGCTTTTGCTATATGAGGTCTTGCCACAATTCCATTGGCTGTCTTTACTATGCTTTCAAAATTAAGTTTTATATTGAAAAACTTATATAGATTATTTACTATTTTTTTTGCTCTGTTTATTCTGTATAAATTCATTTCTTTTAAAAAATTTTTGAATTTTGGGGATATATGAGATATGTCTTTAAAATACCCCAGTATGTGAATGCTTTTACTTTCATACAAGGTGGATAGTTCTATTCCAGGAATAACTTTGATACCTATTTTTTTCCCTTCCTTTAAAGCCTCATCAATACCAGATAAGGTGTCATGATCTGTTATTGAAATAATATCAACACCTTCTTGTTTTGCCATGCATACTAGTTTTGACGGAAATAAATTACCATCCGAGGCAGTAGTATGTAAGTGAAAGTCTCCTTTTTTATACAACAAAATCACCTACTTTTAAAATTAGCTTATATTTATTATACTACTTTGATTATCGAGATTCCATATACACATGGTTTATAGAATTTACAAATGAAACATAAGCCCATAAATGGAAAATTTTGAATAAATAAAAGTTTCTAAATACCCTATAATATAGTATATTTTCATTTAATTTTATAGAGTATAAATCTCTATATGGAGCAAACTGATAATGTAATACAAAACAAATAATTTAAAAATGAGGAGGGGAACAATTATGTCAAACAGTAGAGGAAACAGAGTCTTAGTTCCGCAAGCTAAAGAGGCTTTAGATAAATTTAAAATGGAATCAGCTAGGGAAGTAGGAGTAGACTTAAAAGAAGGTTATAATGGAGATCTTACTTCTAGAGAAGCAGGTTCTGTAGGTGGAAATATGGTTAAAAAGATGATTCAAGCCTATGAACAGGGCTTAAAATAAGATTTTGAGTATAAATAAAAGCCAGATGATAGTTTCATCTGGCTTTTACACTATTTTATACCAGATATTTTACCTCTAAGTGCCTTTATACGACCGTTTACATAGCTAAAAAGTTCTGACTTATTGTCCTTTATATTCATTGGGGCATTGATGACTATAGTCAAAATATCCAGTTTGCTGTATTTTATCTCATTTGCAATTTCGTAAGCCAAATATTTATTTTTTATTTTCCAGTACGTAGTGTTAAATTCATTTGACTGTCTTTGATTATAATATCCTTTTTCTATACCAAATTGAAATAGATCTGCAGCAGATTCTAACTCATCTAAATCTTTGGCTTGTAAAGTTTCATCAATAAGAGTTTGAAATGTTTTCATTGTTACACTCCTTTTTAGTAATTTATAAGTATTTACTATATAGACAATATTACTTATACCTTTTTTCTTAAATTTTGTCAATATTCATTTTAAATTTAGTTTTATCTAAAAAAAATAGTTATAATTTCTATTAAAAAAATATTTTATTTTAAATATTTTTTATGTTTTAGGTAAAAATATAAGTGAATAAATATTTTATTAAAAAGGAGTGACTTCCATGAGCGATACAAATAAACAGCCTGAAAGATCTACATTAGGAGGTTATATATTAAGATTTGTTTTAACAGTAGTTGTACTGGCAATAACTTCATTTTTAACACCAGGTTTTAAAATAGTAGGGTTATGGTCGTATGTAGCTGCAGCAGTTGTAATAAGTTTAATAGATTATTTTGTGGAAAGGCTTATGAATGTAGATGCATCCCCTTTTGGAAAGGGAGTAAAGGGTTTTGTAATTGCGGCTGTAATATTATATATAACTCAATTTTTAGTTCCAGATATGAGGGTCACTATAGTAGGAGCTATTTTGGCAGCAATAGTTATTGGAATATTAGATGCTGTAATTCCAGGAAGGGTTATGTAAAAATATCTCCCAGGAATCCAATAAGTGCATAATTTTTTATTTTGTTTGCGCCGCCGGTGTTATTCCGGCGGCGCTTTAAATTAGTAGTAGTTTACTAATTTAATTTTTGTTATAATATGTAGAGAAGGAGTACAATTAGTAAATTGTAAAAATTAAGCTTATTTATGAAGTTTTACAATAATATATTTAGAAAGGAAGTATACTATGTTTGAATGGAAAGATGAATATGCTTGTGGAATTAAGAGAATAGATGATGAGCACCAAAAGTTATTTGAAATAGGACAGTCTATATATGAGTTAGCTGTCAATAAAAACCATGTTGACTATTTTGGTGACATGTTAAATTTGATTGATGATTTAAAAGAGTATACTGTTTATCACTTTGAGGACGAAGAAAAGATTATGAAAATGTATGAATATCCAGGTTATTTAGAACAAAAACTGGTACATGATAAATTTATAGAAAAAATAGAAAACTTGGATTTAGATGAAATAAATGAAGATACACAAAAATCAATTTTGAATATTTTGGATTTTGTGTACAATTGGATATCAGGTCATATATTAGGTATGGACATGAAGATAAAAGATTATTTTGATGGGTTAAAAGTCAGTAGGCTAAAAAAATAAAAATCATAGATACAAGGAGAAAAGAGGAGAAATATATTTGAAGAAAATTGAAAAAATCTACTGTGGAAGAAAAAAGCATTACGACTATCTTATGAAAAGGCAAAGTTCTACTGCAGTATGTATGAGCAGATTACGATTTTTAATATTTTTGCTAGGAATAATCTTTATAGTAGGCTTTTATATTAAAAACTGTTATTATATGAGTTTAAGTATTTTTCTAGTTTCATCTATACTATTTATACTCGCTGTAAGAAGCCATGAAAAGTTAAAACAAAGTATAGATTTTACAAAAAAACTAGCAAAAATAAATTCCAATTCCTTAAAGAGAATAGTTGGTGATTGGAAAGAATTTAAGGAAAAAGGAGAAAACTTTAAGGATGTAGAGCATAATTATTCTTGGGATCTTGATATATTTGGTAAAAATTCATTATTTCAATGTATTAACTGTTGTAATACTTATCTTGGAAAGGAAAACTTGAAAAATGTGTTGTCATTACCTTTAAGAAATTCCAAAGATATAAAAAAAAGGCAAAATGCAGTTTTAGAATTATCTCATAAATTAAAGTGGAGGCAGCATCTGGAGGCACAGAGTTCCTATATAGAAGATGATATGGAGAGTGTTTTAAATCTTAAAGAAATAGTTTCTACTAAGAACTCAACGTACAGAAACAAATATATTATATTTGTATTTAAAATAATTCCTATTATAACTATAATGCTTTTGTTTATGAGTTTTGTATTTCATTTTTTTAACACCTCTATAGGGTATGTAGCACTTACAGTTCAAATAATTTTACTTCTACCTGGAGCTAAAAATAGATTTAGCACTTTAAATACAGTTTTTAACTTAAAAAATAATATAGAGTCTTATGAAAAAACCATTTCCCTAATATGTAAAGAAAAATTTCAGTGTAATTACTTAAATGATTTAAAAGATATACTACTTAAGCAAGAAAAGAGTAAGCTTAAAAATGCGGCAGAAGAAATATATAAACTAAAAAAGATAGCAGGTAATATAGCTCAACGACAGAATATTATATATATAGTACTTAACATATTTTTCCTGTGGGATTATCAGTGTATGTTTGCATTTGAAAAGTGGAGGGAACAAAATGGCAGTGAGGTTTATGGATGGATTGAATCTGTTGGAAAATTTGAAATGTTAAATAGCCTTGCAGTTATAGCATTTGACCATTCAAGCTGGGCAATGCCCGAAATTTTAGATAAATCCTTAGTTTTAAAAGCAAATTCCATGGCACATCCTCTTTTAGGGGATAGAGCAGTTTGTAACAATCTAGATTTAGGAAAGACATCTAGAGTAGCACTTATAACAGGATCAAATATGTCTGGAAAAAGTACTTTTTTAAGAACAGCAGGTATAAATTTAGTATTGGCTTATGCAGGGGCACCAGTTCGTGCAAAATCATTTTGCTGCTCTATAATGAATATTTACACCTGTATGCGAATAAGTGATAATTTAGAAAAAAATATATCTTCTTTTTATGGAGAAATTTTGAGAATAAAATCTATTGTAGAAGCTGCAAATAGAGGAGAGAATATATTTTTTCTATTAGATGAAATATTTAAAGGTACTAATTCTACAGACAGACATACTGGAGCTAAGATGCTTATAAATGAATTAATGGATTTTAATACCTGCGGCATGGTATCAACTCATGATTTGGAATTATGTGATATAGAGAGCGAAAGTAATGAAAGGGTAAAAAACTATAATTTTAGAGAATATTATAAAGATAATAAAATACAGTTTGATTATAAATTACATAGGGGTGTATCGAAAACAAGAAATGCTTTGTATCTTATGAAAATGGCAGGAATTAATGTACCAGATAATTAATTTATCATATTCTTTATATACTCAATAGAACTTTTACAAAACATGTTAAAAACACAAAGGCTATTGACTAATTTTAAATTTTAGTTCATAATAAGTAACATAAGTGAATAACTGGGATAGAGGTGCAAAATTTAAGAGTAAGGTTGAGGAGACAAGCACGGTGATACAACTTGAAAGGAAATTTTGCCGAAGTTATTTAGCAGATGCTTTAATGCTATGTAATTGGGTTTACATAAAACATATGTAAAACTGTCACAAGATTAATTTGTGGAGAGCTATCATTCATTATAGGATTAATATGTCTTTATCTATAACCTTGAGTGTACTCTCAAGGTTATTTTTATGATTGCCTTATGTCCGTCTTAGTTATATCACTTATCGGAAAGTAAAAACCGATAAGGGGGAAAAAAATGCAGAGTGTTGTAGAGCAAAAACCAAAGGAGAATTATGAGCTTAAAAGAGGTCTCAAAGCCAGGCATTTAAATATGATTGCCATGGGCGGAGCCATTGGAACAGGATTATTTTTAGCATTAGGAGCCACCATTAAACAGGCAGGTCCTGGTGGAGCACTTGTGGCTTATGGTTGTATAGGAATTATGGTTTATTTTTTAATGACAAGTTTAGGAGAAATGGCTACATATATGCCTGATTCAGGTTCTTTTAGTACATATGCCAATAAATTTGTAGATCCAGCGTTAGGATTTGCACTGGGATGGAACTATTGGTATAATTGGGCTATAACTGTTGCGGCAGAAATGGTAGCAGGAGCCTTGATAATGAAATTTTGGCTTCCAGGTGTACCATCTATTGTGTGGAGTGTATGTTTTTTAGCACTTATAGTTGGGCTCAATTTATTGTCTTCAAAAGCTTATGGAGAATCAGAATTTTGGTTTGCCAGTATTAAGGTTTTTACAGTTATTGTATTTTTAATTATAGGTGTGGCAACTATTTTGGGAATATTTAATGGAAAACCTGTAGGATTTAAAAATTTCACAGTGGGAGATGCACCTTTTGTAGGTGGTTTTAAATCTATATTTTTAGTTTTCTTAATTGCAGGATTTTCTTTTCAAGGTACAGAGCTTGTAGGTATAGCAGCAGGTGAAAGTGAAAATCCAGAAAAAACTATACCAAAGGCAATTAATGCTGTATTTTGGAGAATATTATTATTTTATATAGGTACAATATTTGTAGTAGGAGCCCTTATACCTTATATGAATGCAGGAGTTGATACAAGTCCTTTTACCATGGTATTTCAAAAGGCGGGTATAGCAGGAGCAGCTTCTCTTATGAATGTAGTTGTTTTAACTTCAGTTTTGTCTGCAGGAAATTCTGGAATGTATGCTTCAACAAGAATGTTATATTCTATGGCTAAAGGAAAAAAAGCACCTGCATGGCTTGCAAAAGTCAATTCAAGGGGAGTACCAGTAAATGCACTTATACTTACTACTATAGTGGCATCTGCTTGTTTTTTAACTGGACTTTATGCAGAAACTACAGTGTATGTATGGCTGGTAGCAGCTTCAGGACTAGCAGGATTTGTAGCATGGGTTGGAATAGCACTTTGCCATTACCGTTTTAGAAAGGCTTACGTTTCACAAAAACGTGATTTTAGTAAATTAATATATAAGGCTAAACTATTTCCACTAGGACCGATTATAGCACTTGTACTTTGTATTGTGGTTATTTTAGGTCAAGGTATTACTTATTTTGGAGCAGATAAAATAGATTGGAGTGGAGTTATTTCTTCATATATAGGACTGCCTTTATTCTTAGGTTTATGGGTATGGTATAAGAAAAAATATAATACAAAAGTTATTAAATTAGAGGATGTAGATTTTGACGGTATTGAAAGACAAGTAGAACAGATAAAGTAATGTTTTGATAAAAAGTTTCTAGGAAGTGTATTTCCCTAGAAACTTTTTTATGTTTTATCCTAGTGTATTTTCAAGCAAATATGGAGGGAAATAATAAAGATGATATCTTTAATACACAAATTCGATGAGTTTATCTTATTGTATATAAAAAATAATATTTACGGAATAACAGTTATAGATAAGAGTATGATATTTATTACCAGTTTAGGTAACATGGGATTTATATGGATTGTTATTTCAATGCTGCTGCTATCGAATAAAAAATATCGAAAGGTAGGAATTATGACTTTAGCAGCTTTGATATTAAGCTCAATACTAGGAGAAGGAATATTAAAACATTTAGTTCACCGTATGAGACCATTTTATAATATGCCAACAATGAACTTATTGATTTCAAAACCGCTATCTTATTCCTTCCCTTCAGGGCATACTGCTTCTTCTTTTGCTGCAGCAGGAATATTGTCTAAACACTTGAAGAATTATAACTTTGTATTTTTTACTATGGCATTTTTGATATCTTTTTCAAGATTATATCTGGGTGTTCATTATCCTACGGATGTATTAGGAGGAATAATCTTGGGTCTTATATGCAGCAAAATTATCACGCATATTTTTAATAAATTAGACTATTATAGATGATTTACGTTAAAATTACTTAAATAAAACATGAATTAAATCAACAGCTGTTTTATTACAAACACTATAATTAACTTCAAGTCCATGTCTATTTCCTTCTATAATTCCTGCAGTCCTCAATTTTTGTAGATGTTGTGATAAAGTTGACTGAGGAATTTGAAGGCAATTTTGCATGTGGGTAACATTACAACAACCTTTATCTAATAATCCTCTGACTATGCATAGCCTAACAGGATGTGCCAGTACTTTAAGAAGTTCAGCAGTGTCGGCATACTCTTTATAATTATTGTCCATAGTTCTACCTCGTTATCTTTCTATATCTGAATTTTTACATTTATATATTATGATATACAAATATATACGTCAATATATAATTATAAAAGATTTATTAAATTTTAAAATAGTAAAATATAATTATGTAATATATAATATAAGCAAAATTAATTAGTGTACAAGCAAGTACACTAGATATGTAAAGGAGATTAACTATGAATTATGATAAGATCGATAGAAGTGCTATAAAATCATGGATTATGGGAAGAACAATAATTAGTGTTATATTTATAGCTGTGTATGTAGTAGGCATGAATCTATTCTTAATGCCCAAAATTGAAAATATGAAAGTACTAAAATGTATTTTGAATTTTTTAACTGCAATAATAATATTTATTTCAATTTTGGATAGTTTTATATGGCCTTTTTTAGAGTATAAGCAGTGGAAATATGGCATATTTGAAGATAAGGTTGAACTTATAGAAGGTATAATCATAAGAAAAAGAACAATAATTCCAATTTCTAGAATTCAGAATCTAAAAATAGAACAGGGACCAATTGAAAGAATGTGCAAAATAGCTTCTGTAAATATAATAACCGCAGGGGGTACACATAAAATTCCTGCTATAGCTGTGGAAGATGCTGAAAAAGTTGCAAATAACCTTAAAAAGATTATAGAATTAGGTGATAAAATTGGATAGGATAGAGAGAAATCATTTCTTTAAATTATTTTATAGTTTAGGCAAAATATTAAAAGAAATGATAGCAATTATTTTTGCATCAGGATTTTTAATTAAGTGGATTGGATTTAGATTAGGAATTTTAATTGCAGTAATTTTATTAATAGTACTTCTAGCATATGAGCTTATAGAGTGGAGAGAAAACATTTTTATAATAAGAGAAAATTCTATTTATCATAAAGAAGGAGTTTTTAGTGTAAAAAAAATAGAAGTCCCCTTAGAAAAAATCAATACAGTAGACATTTCAAAAAATTTTTTTGAACAAATTTTTAATGTAGCAACTATAAAGATTGATACAGGAGATGCAAAGGATCATGGAAGTGAATTGAAATTCACATTAAATAGAGGTAGGGCTGAGGAGCTTAGCAATATACTGCTTAAGAAAAATACAGCTACACTTAAAAATAAATATGAACAGGAATCTTATAGTTTAGGTTCAAAAGAATTATTTATATATTCTATTATTTCTAATTCACTCTTTAAGGGACTAGCTATATTGCTTGCCATACAGCAATTTTTTGAGGAACGCGTTAAAAAATTACTTAAACTTAATATTGATACATCTAAATACTTTAGAGAGTTTAATTATACAACTTTTTATGAAAAAATTTATACAATCGTAATTATAGTTTGTATTATATTATTTGTAAGTTTATGTTTGTCTATTATATATAATTTTATAAAATATTATAATTTTAGAATGTGGGCTGATAATAATAAAATTTGTATAAATTATGGAGCTTTAAATAAGAAAAATTATAGTTTCGATAGAGAAAAGATTAAAGGGATACACCTTAAACAGACTATTTTAATGCAGATTTTTGGCTATTTTACTATAGAAATAGAAAGTATTGGATATGGAGATGAAAAAGGAGAAAAAGCTATACTGTATCCTATATGTAATAGCCAATTGAAAGATAAAATATTAAAAAATTTACTTGATGAGTTTTTATATGAAGATGATTTTAATAAACCTCTGAGTAATGTGTATTTTAGCTTTTTTTATAAGAAAATTACCTTTTGGATAATTGTGACTTGCATAATTGCGTTTATGAAACCAAGCCTTATTTTATTTAGCATAGCCTTGCTTATAATCTTATTTGTTATAGGACATATGGAATTTAAAAATACTGCACTAGGAATAAATAGAGATTTAGTTTGCGTATGTCATAATAGTTTTAATAAAACTCAATCTGTTTTAAAGATGTCAACTATACAATCTGTGACTTTATCATATAATTATTTTCAACACAATAAAGGAGTTTGTAATTACAAAATTATTTTATATAGTTCTAATTATGGTAAAGAGTTAAAGGTTAAAAATTTAAAAGATAATATTACGGAGGAACTTTTTATATAATAACAATATTCGGTAATGAAATATTACCAAATAATTGACTAAAACTTGTTAACTTGGTAAAAACTTTCGATGAACAATATGTAGTAAAAAATATTTCACCTGATATTAATTGTACCTTTTTGGACCAATTCTCTTATAAGATCATATGCCTAGATGACACTTTTAAGTACAGAGAGACTTGTAAATAATTTGCTTATTAAAGTGGGATTTATAAAAGAGCCTCCTTATGATAAAGGTAACAAATATTCTATTCTGTATATATTAGGCATATCCGTTTTTTAATTAGGTTATGCTCTTTATGATATTATATAGAGTATAATTACCTTCAATTCGTAATTTGGGCGTAGTCCTCCAACCCTGCTATACTAGAGCCAAGGT
>ENA-UOOE01000575-UOOE01000575.1-fermentation-metagenome-genome-assembly--contig:-NODE-575-length-35376-cov-3.392401_pt1 | contig 35376 bp, 30 predicted proteins | sample MGYA00245776_ERZ724021 | MGnify/ENA primary metagenome ERZ724021 (study PRJEB28704, sample SAMN03018321) | fermentation metagenome | biome: anthropogenic terrestrial biome; feature: soil; material... | reverse complement strand
CATATGTAATATACTTCTTCCAAGAGTTGGCGACATCCTCAAGCGTAAAGTTGAGCCCTCCGCCCTCCTCAGCAATAAACAACGACAGTAAAGTATACCCGATATCGTCATCGCACGGAATACGCGTTATATTCTGCTTCAGGTAATTTTTAAACATCTCGCAGCCATATCGTTTCTCCTCGGGAGTAGGGGTATCCGTCCAGTAATCATTAAGGGGGTATTCAATAATACCCTTTTGTTTAGCGTACTCCTCCATCTGCTGCAGGGTCCAGCCCTCGACAGGCGCACCGAGAGTACACCCCGCCGCTCTTCCCAAAAAAGCAGCTTTCAGCTTGTTCCTGTATTCCTCTAAAGTTATTTTGCTGTTCAAATCAATCACTCCTCGTATAATACTGTTTTATTCATTATACAGATTTTTCCCGAAAAGGGTAGATTTTTTTATTTTTTCATATATTATGTTTTTCAGGGTGATAACAATTGCAAATTGCTGATGCATTAAAAGAGCTTCCGGATCTTTACGAAAAGCTCGCAGAGGAAAAACGTCCCGTTTTGCTTTATGGGATGGGGGACGGTGCGGAGAAGATATTTAACCACCTTCGCAATAAAAGAATAGAAGTAAAGGGCGTTTTCGCAAGTGAAGGCTTTGTTAGAGGACAGGAGTTTTTGGGATTCCGCGTTATGAGCATATCCGAAGCGGAGGAAGAATTCGACGACTTTGCTGCAGTTCTATGCTTTGCGCTGGAAGGGGAAAAAGCGCAAATTCTAAAACTTGTTAAAGCGAAGCATACTCTGTATTCACCCAATCTGCCGGTATACGGCAGCGGGATTTTTGACAAGAAGAGAATTTTTGATAATATAGAAAGGGTACAGCGGCTTTACGATTTCCTTGCAGATGAAATTTCAAAGGAGATTTTCTTATCTGTTCTGAAATATAATATTACGGGCGAATATGAGCTTCTTTGTTCAGATAAAGGTATCTTTTCGTATCCTGAGGGATTTTTCCGTCATAATAAGCGTCATATTGACGTAGGAGCATATGACGGGGATACGGTTATCGAATTTGCTTCACGTTGCAAAGACTATGCGGACATCGTCGCTTTTGAGCCGGATAGACACAGCTACTGCCGCCTTCTAAGCAATACCACCGACTTAAGAGCGATTATATGCGAAAATGCCGCCGTTTCCGACCGTGACGGAAGCGGAGAGCTTGCCGGAAAAGGAAGTCGCTCCTCATTTATAAAAAGCGGTGGAGGGAACACGCGGGTTGTCAGCATCGACAGCTATTGCAAGCAGCATAGCATTGGTGACTGCGGGATTAGTGTGGGCAGCATTAAAATAGACGCTGAGGGCGCCGACAGACAGGTTTTACAGGGTGCGGTGAATACAATATACAACAACAGTCCGGACATTATGGTTGCACTGTATCATCGCGCGGAGGATTTTATTGATTTACCGCTGCTCATACGCAGCTATGACTACCGGTACAAGCTCTATTTACGCAAAAAGGATTATATTCCTGTCTGGGATATTTTTTTGCTCGCATCAAAATAATAACGGAAAAACACTTTTATTTTATATAAAACTGTGATATTATAACATATTAAATCTAACTGTAAAGAGGAATAACTCTGTAATGGTAAAAAGAATAGCTGCAATAAATGATATCTCTTGTTTCGGAAGATGCTCGATGCAGGTCATATGGCCGGTGCTTTCTCATTTCGGGCATCAGGTTTGTCCGCTTCCGACAGCCCTGCTGTCTGCTCACACCGGTGGTTTTGATGGATATTCCTTCTTTGATTTGAGCGAAGAGATGGAGAAAATAGCCACCCACTGGAGAGAGCTTGACCTAAGCTTCGATGCGATTTACAGCGGTTTTTTGGGCAGCGGCCGGCAGATAGAGATTGTAAAGAGCTTTATTAATGATTTTGAGAGAGAATCCACACTAGTACTCGTTGACCCTGTAATGGGGGATAACGGGATGATCTATCGTACTTACACAAAGGAAATGTGCGACGGAATAAAAGTTTTATGTAAATCAGCGGATGTTATAACCCCCAACCTGACCGAAGCGTATCTTCTGCTCGGAATACCCTACGGAGGGCAGCCGGATTCCGGCAAGCAGAAAGAAATGCTTGATGCTCTCTTGAAAATAGGGAACAAAAAAAGACACGCCGTTATAATAACCGGAATCCATAATGCGGCTCAGGGGACAATCGGCGCAGTCTTTGCGATAAAGGACCACGACGAGGTTATTTATGGGAGCAGCTATGCTACTTATTGCGATGTGTTTTTTCCCGGCTGCGGCGACCTTTTTTCCTCGATTCTCTTGGGGGAACTCCTGAACGGCAGAGGAATCTACGGAGCGATTAAGGCAGCTGTGCAGTTTATATCAAAGGTATCTTCCTACACAAAAAGAACCGGCTCGCCGCCAATTTACGGCGTCGAGTTCGAACAAATGATAAGGGATTTGTAGAAAAATGAGAAAAAAGAGTAAAAAACGACTTGCGGCAACAGCTCTCGCTGCTGCGCTTGTATTCATATTCACAAGGTTTTTTATGATGCCGATAGCGGGAGGTAACGGGTACATTCATCTCGGAGATTCGTTCGTTTATTTGTTTGCCTGCATACTGCCTTTACCTTATGGACTCTGCGCCGCTTCAATAGGAGCGTCGCTTGCCGACTTAACCTCCGGATACGCCATTTACTGCATACCGACAATAATAATAAAAGCGGCGATGGCAGTCTGCTTTTCCTCGAAAAAAACCGTGTTTTCACTAAGGAACATTACTGCACTTGTCGCCGCAACGGTAGTTTTGGTACTCGGATATTATATCTTTGAGCTTTTTTTGTACGGTCATGAAGCGGCAATGGTAAACTCGGCGGGAACTGCTGTTCAGGGTGTGGCAAATGCGTTGTTGTTTATTGTTTTTTCTGTTGTGCTTTCAAGAGTCAGGGCATATAATACCTTAAAGGAGGAATTGAACTGATGCTAAAACAAATATTACCCGAGCAGTTCGGAAAAAATGTATTTGATGCTATAGGGAAGCAAAAAATGCTAATAACTGCGAAAAAACAAGACGGCAGCTATAATACGATGACAGCGAGCTGGGGCGGGATGGGAGTTTTATGGAACAAGAACGTGTTCATGTGTTTTATCCGTCCGCAGCGTTACACCAACGAGTTTGCCGAGCAGTCCGATGAAATTACACTTTGCTGGCTTGAGGATGGATTCAAGGATGCATATAAAATCTGCGGCAGCAAGAGCGGCAGGGATTGCGATAAAACAGCATTAGCGGGTCTTACACCCGTCATCGACGGTGACTTTGTTTATTTCGAACAGGCGGAGGCGGTACTCTGCGGCAAAAAGCTCTATGTAAATAAAATAAAGGAAAGCGGTTTTATCGGGCTTGATCCCGCACTGTTCTATAAGGATGATTATCACATAGTATATATATATGAAATAAAAAAGGTACTTGTAAAATAAATTTTGCAGAGGTTTTTATGAAAGCAACAGGGCTTCTCAAAGAATTAAAATTTAAAGGTCTTGACAGAAATCTGATAGAGCTGTATGGTAAAGAAAAGTTGAGTCTTCAAAAGGAGCGTTACATTAGAATCGTAGGTAATTTTATCGACCTATATGGTGATCTTGATGTAACCCTTTTTTCAGTTCCCGGCAGAAGCGAAATATCCGGCAATCATACAGATCATAACAACGGTAAAGTGCTCGCGGCAGCGATTGATCTTGATATAATCGCAGTCGCTTCAAAATGCGCAGATAGTGTCATCAGGATAAAAAGCGAGGGGTATCGGGAGGATGCTGTCGATATAAGAGAGTTGGATGCGTCAAAGGTGCGTAAAAACAGCTCATCCGCCATAATCTCGGGTATCTGTGACGCTTTCGGGAGAAGCGGATACAATTACGGAGGCTTTGTCGCCTGCACTACAAGCGATGTTCTCAGCGGGTCGGGGCTTTCCTCGTCTGCGGCTTTTGAGGTAATTTGCGGAAACATACTCTCTCATTTCTATAACGGCGGCAAGATTACGCCGATAGAGCTTGCAAAAGCGGGTAAATATTCGGAGAATGTGTATTTCGGAAAGCCCTTCGGACTTCTCGATCAGGCAGCATGCGCCAACGGCGGTTTCTCATACATGGATTTCAAAAAGAACGATATGCCGGTTATTGAAAAGCTCGATTTTAACCTTTCGGACTGCGGTTATTTGCTTTGTATTGTCAACACGGGCGGAAACCATGCTGACCTTACCGATGATTACGCTTCCGTTCCCAAAGAGATGTACGACTGTGCGACGCTGCTTGGCAAAACCGTGTTACGCGAGGTTGATGAGGATGAGTTCATCTCAAGGATCGCATACCTTCGTACACTTGTGGGTGACCGGGCGATAATGCGGGCGATGCACTTCTTTAGTGAGAACAAGCGTGTCGAGCTACAGCGCAAGGCTTTAATAAACAGCGATATAGACGGATTTTTGAAGTATGTAACCCAATCGGGAAACTCGTCCTTTAAGTTCCTTCAGAATGTATACACAAATAAAAACGAAGCCGAACAGGGTCTCTCGCTTGCGATATCGGAGCGTATCGGCGTTGTCTGCCGGGTACACGGCGGCGGTTTTGCGGGTACTATTCAGGCTTATGTTCCCAATGAAAAGCGGGAGGAATACAAAGCAGCACTTGAGAGTGTTTTCGGAGAAGGCTCCTGTATGTTTCTGAATATCAGAAAATACGGTGCTGTAAGGTTCGACTGTAACTGCATTTATTAGTACAAAAAAACGGCTTGTAAAAAGGAGCAGCTTATCAAATGGGCGAGAGCGATTTAAGGGCATATATGCTGTATTCCTCATCAAAGGGGAATGTCGCTTATGTAAAGTGCGGCAGCGACGAGATTCTTATAGACGCCGGTGTTTCCGCCCGCCGGATATGTAAATCCCTTGATGATTTGGGGACAAGCATAAAAAACATAAGGGCGATATTTATTACTCACGAACATTCCGACCATATCGGCGGTTTACAGACGATATCGAAATATTTTAATATACCTGTTTATGCTCCCTATCTCTGTGCTAAGTATATTGCCGACTTTCAGCCGGCAACATCAGAGCATTTACACAGCAACGATGCAGGCGGGTGCGTGGAGCTTGACAATATGCGTATACATACTGTAGCCACCCCGCATGATTCGCTTGCAAGCGTGGGTTTCAGAATAGAATTAGGTAACAAATCCTTTGGCTATGCCACTGATATAGGATATTTAAGCACCGAAGTCGCCGAAATGCTTGACGGCTGCGATTATGTTGTAGTAGAATCAAACCATGATGTCGAGATGCTCCGTCAGGGTATTTACCCATATTACCTGAAGCAGCGGATACTCGGAAAAAGGGGTCACCTTTCCAACTCTGATTGTGCGGATTTTCTTCCTGAGCTGGTAGAAAGTGGCGCAAGGACAATCGTTCTTGCGCATCTGAGCGAAAACAACAACAGACCGCAAATCGCTTACGGCGAATGCAGGGGCAGGCTTGCCGCCTGCGGTATAAGCGTTACCTCAAACGGGACCTGCGGTGATGTGTGCCTTTCGGTCGCTGCACCCTCCGGTGCGGTAAAAATAATATAAAAAAACAAATTTTGGAGGCGTTTTTTATGTTTAAGTTAGGGTTACAGATTTACTCGGTAAGGGACTCATATGCCGCCGATGTAAAAGAATGCTTTAAAAAGGCGAAGGAAGCCGGATACGAGGGAGTCGAGCTCTTCGGTGAACTGGCATCTTTTTTGCGTGAATGTCTTGACGAATGCGGCTTGGAGCTATGCGGGTATCACTGCGGCTGGCAGGAGTTCGATACTGAGGAGAAGGTGGAATTTGTTATCAGCTATATGAAGGAACTCGGATGCCGTTACGTAGTTATTCCTTGGCAGCCTCTGTTGAGCGCCGAGCAGTGGAAGGGAATAATTTGTTCTTTCAATAAGCTCTGCTCACGCTTCCGCGAGGAGGGTTTAAGGCTTGGATACCATGCCCATAAGCAGGATTTGCAAGATCTCGAAAATGGCAAATGCGGATGGGAGATGCTTGGCGAGCATTCTCCGAGCGATTTTATAATGCAGATAGACATAGGAAACACCGCCAACGGCGGAAAAGACCCTGTGGAAATGTATAAAAGATTCGCATATAAGGGGGTAACGGTGCATTATAAGCCGTTCTCAAACAAAAAAGCATATGACTGCGTCATAGGCGATGAAAATGATAATATTGACTGGAAATCGGTCATAGAAATATCCAAAAACACACCGGAATGCGTCTGGGCAATTGTTGAGAAAGACGATCAGGACGGTTTCAATTTGGTTACAAAATGTCTTGATAACTTGAAAAAAATGCTATAAATCCGGTTTTATGCATATAAAAACGCTCCCGGCGTACCGAGAGCGTTTTTGGCTTTTTATTTTGTTATTTTTCGGCGGTTTCAGTGTTTTTTCTCTTTACCGCCATAGCAAAAAATACCAGAACACAAGCTGCGGCGGCAAAAATAAGAATGCATATAAACACAGCCCTTCAGCCTTGAAGGAAGCCAGCAAAAAAATATAAGCAAATCAGAGCTTTTTTTGTTCAGATATGTTCCCATATATGTTTTAGTGTCCACACTTTTTTATAAGTTTTGTTCAGCAGATTCATTATAACAGCATCTTTTTAAAAAACAATATTTTTTTAGGTTTTTTTATCAGATATCAACGTAATTTACCGTACTAAAAAAATCCACCGGGATTTAGCAGTTATTAACAAAAAATTAACTAAAAATATTCCTCAAAAAATCATTGACAAATGTATATTTATATGATAAAGTAATAAACTGCATTACATTACCCGATAAAACCGGATAGCAAAAAAAATCGTGCAAAAACGGTAAATTTTTGTTGCGCTATCTGTATCATTTTTGTAAATTTTTACAATTACGGGTACATGAAAAAAATAAATACGACTGTAAATATAAGACATTTTGTAAAAAATGAATGGAGTGATTGGTTGATATGTTAAAGGAACAGCATCTTGGTAAAGTCGTGCGTATGTCCTTTTCCAAAAACGAAGAAGTTTTGAAAATGCCCAATCTGATCGAGGTGCAAAAGAAATCCTTCAGAGATCTTATAGAAAGGGATATAAAGGATATACTTGCCGATATTTCCCCCATGACGGATTATTCGGGAAATCTTGTTATTGAATTTATTGATTATTCACTCAACGAAACGCCAAAGTATTCGGTCGAGGACTGCAAGGAAAGAGACGTAAACTATGCGATACCTTTTAAGGTTACGGTTCGTCTTTCCAACAAGGTAACCGGAGAAGTCAAGGAGCAGGAAATCTACATGGGTGATTTTCCGGCTATGACCGACAGTGGCACGTTTATTATTAACGGTGCTGAAAGAGTTGTTGTTTCTCAAATAGTGCGCTCTCCCGGAATTTATTATGAAATGACCGACGACAAGACAGGAAAGCATCTGTTAGCAAGCACGATCATTCCGTACAGAGGTGCCTGGCTCGAATTCGAAACCGATTCTTCCGACATTTTTTATGTAAGAATAGACAAAAACCGTAAAATACCGGTAACCGTGCTTTTGCGTGCTTTCGGTTTGACATACAATGATGATATTATAAACAGATTCGGCGATGAACCTCTTTTGAAGGCTACCTTTGAAAAGGATATTAGCGTTGCCGAGGCGGAAAAGAACATCAGCGAGGGGAATATGTCAAATCCCACCGATGAGGCATTAAAGGAGATTTACAGAAAACTGCGTCCCGGAGATCCGCCGGTTGTAGAGAGCGCACAGGTTTTGCTCAACAATCTGTTCTTTGATCCCAAGAGATATGACCTTTCGCCTGTAGGCAGATATAAGTTCAATAAAAAGCTGGCACTTGCCCGTCGAATAACCGGTCATGTGCTTGCGAAGCCTGCCATCAATCCTTTTACCGGCGAGATAATTTTCGAAGCCGGCTCAAAGCTGACGAGAGTAGATGCTGAGGAGGTCGAAAGGGCGGGCGTTTTTGAGGTTTATCTTGAAAACGGCGAAGATGACAGAGAGATTAAGATATTATCAAATAAAATGGTCAACGCCGCCGCAATATGCGGTTACACTAACGAGCAGCTCGGTATAAACGAATACGTAAGTTACGAAACGCTTGCTGATATTATCGGTAAAGTCGGTTTATCGGATGTAAACGAGCTGAAAAAGGAATTTCTCTTAAGAAAGAATGAGCTTATACCCAATCATATAACTGTCGATGATGTTTTCGCAGCTGTGAATTATATGATAGGACTTTCATATGGAATAGGAAAAACCGACGATATCGACCATTTGAGCAATCGTCGTCTTCGCTCCGTTGGCGAACTTCTGTATAACCAGCTCCGTATCGGATTCTCCCGTATGGATAAAATCGTCAAGGAAAAGATGACCACACAGGATATAGACACGGTTACACCGCAGTCTCTTATAAATATCCGCCCCATCGTATCCGCTATAAGGGATTTCTTCGGCTCCTCGCCGTTATCCCAGTTTATGGATCAGACCAACCCGCTCTCGGAGCTTACTCACAAGCGGCGTTTGTCCGCGCTCGGTCCCGGAGGATTGTCGAGAGACAGAGCGTCTTTTGAGGTGCGTGATATTCATTATACACATTACGGAAGGATGTGTCCGATAGAGACCCCTGAGGGTCCTAATATCGGTCTTATCTCCTATCTTGCTACTTATGCAAGAATAAATGATTTCGGTTTTATTGAAGCTCCCTATCGTATCGTAAAGAACGGCGTTGTCACAAATGATGTTATATATCTTACCGCCGACGCTGAGGACGAATATGTCTGCGCAACTGCAAACGAACCTATTGACGAGAATAACCGTTTTGTAAACCGTAAAGTCGTGGCCCGGCACAGGGACGAGATAATGGAGTTTGAGGCGGGCAAAATCGACCTTATGGACGTTTCGGCGCAAATGGTTGTCTCCGTTGCCACGGCGATGATTCCGTTCCTTGAAAACGACGATAATACCCGCGCACTGATGGGCTCGAACATGCAGAAGCAGGCAGTACCTGCAATAACGACGGCATTGTGGAATCGGTTTCTTCAAGTGAAGTGGTCGTAAGAACAGACGCAGGCAGAAGCGACATTTATAAACTTATTAAATTCAAGCGCTCCAATCAGGGAACCTGTATCAACCAAAGACCTATTGTAGTAAAAGGACAGAGGGTTGAAAAGGGCGATATTATTGCCGACGGTCCGGCTACTGACCACGGCGAGATTTCACTCGGCAAGAACGTTTTAGTCGGCTTTATGACATGGGAGGGCTATAACTACGAGGATGCCGTTTTGATAAACGAGCGTCTTGTAAAAGAAGATATCTACACCTCAATACATATTGAGGAGTATTATTGCGAGTCCCGCGATACCAAGCTTGGTGCGGAGGAGATCACAAGAGATATTCCCAATGTGGGTGACGATGTATTGAGGGATCTCGACAGGGACGGCGTAGTACGCATCGGTGCCGAGGTTCGTTCCGGTGATATTCTTGTGGGCAAGGTCACGCCAAAAGGTGAAACCGAGCTTACCGCCGAGGAGAGGCTTTTAAGAGCTATATTCGGTGAAAAGGCAAGAGAAGTCAGGGATACCTCGCTTAAACTGCCCCATGGGGAGGCAGGTATTGTTGTTGACGTAAAAGTGTTCTCACGCGATGATTGTGATGTTCTCCAGCCGGGAGTTATCAAGGTTGTCCGCGTTTATGTAGCACAGAAGCGCAAAATATCAGTAGGCGACAAAATGGCGGGACGTCACGGAAACAAGGGCGTTATTTCACGCATACTTCCCTCCGAGGACATGCCTTTTCTTCCGGACGGAACACCGCTTGATATAGTTTTGAACCCGTTGGGCGTTCCCTCGCGTATGAATATAGGTCAGGTTCTTGAGGTGCATCTCGGTCTGGCAGCGAAAAAGCTGGGCTGGAAGGTTATGACACCTGTGTTTGACGGTGCGAGCGAAATGGATATTCAGGAATGCTTAATAAAAGCGGATCTTCCGTCAGACGGAAAAACCATACTTTATGACGGCAGAACCGGAATCGCTTTCGACAACCCCGTAGCGGTCGGATATATGTATTTCTTAAAGCTTCATCATCTTGTTGATGATAAGATACACGCACGCTCGACAGGTCCTTATTCCTTAGTCACGCAGCAGCCTCTCGGCGGCAAAGCGCAGTTCGGCGGTCAGCGTTTCGGAGAGATGGAGGTATGGGCGCTTTACGCTTACGGTGCTGCATATACTCTTCAGGAGATACTAACTGTCAAGTCGGATGATATCAAGGGACGCGTAAAGACTTATGAGGCGATTGTAAAGGGCAATAATATTCCCACACCGGGTGTTCCCGCTTCGTTCAAGGTTCTTGTAAAGGAGTTGCAGTCACTCGGTTTGGATGTCCGTGTTAGGGATAAATTTGACAGCGAAATAACGATGAAGGATTACTCCGACGAGGAAGGCGAGGACGAGAGGAAGTTTTCGGACAGTGAGCTTGGCGAGAGTATTATTGAGAATCCCGATCAAATGATGCACGACGATGAAGAGGGAGTATTAAGCAAAGACGTTGACGAGGATGAAGATAACTTCGAAGACGAGACTTACGAATATAGCGATCGTTCCGACGACGACTCTGTCGATGACGAATAGCGAAGGGAGATAATAATCAATGATGGATAATAACAATATTGAATTTGAATCTATACAAATCGGTTTGGCATCTCCGGAAATGATACGCAAATGGTCATATGGCGAGGTTAAGAAACCGGAGACGATCAATTATCGAACCCTCAAGCCGGAACGCGATGGTTTGTTCTGTGAAAAGATTTTTGGCCCTACAAAAGATTGGGAATGCCATTGCGGCAAATATAAACGCGGTGTTCGCTACAAGGGAAAAATCTGTGAAAAATGCGGCGTTGAGATTACAACAAACAAGGTAAGGCGCGAGCGTATGGGTCATGTTGAGCTTGCCGCCCCCGTTTCGCATATATGGTATTTCAGAGCGATTCCGTCAAGAATGGGGTTGCTACTTAACCTGTCTCCCAAGCTGTTGGAGAAGGTTCTATACTTTGCACAATATATAGTTATAGATCCGGGTGAGGACACACAACTGTCAAAGTATCAGCTCCTGACCGAGCAGCAATATAGAGATTATTATGAGAAATATGAGAATGACTTCAAAGCCGGTATGGGTGCGGAGGCTATAAAGGAACTGCTCTCCGAGATCGACCTTGAGAGGGAAGCGGAGGAGCTTAAAAAAGAGCTGCTTACCGCACAGGGACAGCGCAAAATCCGTGCCATAAAGCGTCTTGAGGTTGTAGAGGCATTCAGAGTATCGGGCAACCGTCCGGAATGGATGATTCTTGATGCTCTGCCGATAATTCCTCCCGAAATAAGACCGATGGTGCAGCTTGACGGCGGCAGATTCGCCACCAGCGACCTTAACGACCTTTACCGCAGGGTAATAAACCGCAACAACAGGCTGAAAAGACTTATGGAGCTTGAGGCTCCCGATATAATTATCCGCAACGAGAAGCGTATGCTTCAGGAGGCTGTCGACGCTCTTATCGATAACGGCAGAAGAGGCAGACCGGTCACGGGTCCCAACAATCGTCCTTTAAAGTCTCTCTCGGAGATGCTCAGGGGCAAGCAGGGACGCTTCAGGCAGAACCTTTTGGGTAAGCGTGTGGATTACTCCGGTCGCTCGGTTATCGTTGTCGGACCTGATCTCAAGATTTATCAGTGCGGTCTTCCTAAGGAAATGGCACTTGAGCTGTTCAAGCCGTTTGTGATGAAAACCCTTGTCGCAACCGGAAAGTCTACCAATATAAAGGACGCAAAGAAGCGTGTGGAGAGGGCTAATGCCTAGGTATGGGACGCGCTTGATTCGGTAATCAAGGAGCATCCTGTACTGCTTAACCGCGCGCCGACGCTGCACCGCCTTTCCATACAGGCATTTGAGCCGGTCCTCGTCGAGGGCAGGGCGATTAAACTGCATCCTTTGGTTTGTACCGCTTTTAATGCGGACTTTGACGGCGACCAGATGCCCGTTCATATACCGCTTTCTGCAGAGGCACAGGCGGAAGCGAGGTTTCTGATGCTTTCTGCGAACAACCTCTTAAAGCCTGTCAACGGCCGCGCCGTAACCGTTCCCTCTCAGGATATGGTTCTCGGTTCATATTACCTCACGCTTGAAAAAGAGGGTGAGAAGGGAGAGGGTAAGTTTTTCCGTAATTATGATGAGGCTGTTATGGCTTACGAAAACGGAATCATTTCGCTGCACGCACGGATAAACGTAAAAATCCAGAAAGAGATCCGCGGTGAAATGCGCGAGGGAATCACCACCACAACCCTTGGAAGACTTATTTTTAACGATCCTATTCCACAGGATCTCGGCTTTGTCGACAGAAAAAACCCCGAGAACGATTTCAAGCTTGAAATAGATTTCGTTGCAAAAAAAGAGGAGCTTGGCGTAATTGTAGACCGATGCATAAAATATCATGGCAATACTGTCACCTGCGAAGTTCTTGATAAAATGAAGGCGCAGGGCTTCAAGTATTCCACCATAAGCGGTCTTACAATATCGGTTTATGATATGACCATCCCTCCCGAGAAGAAAACACTGCTTGAAGAAGCGGATAAGAATGTTGACATTATTACTGATTACTACAAAAAAGGACTTTTATCAGATTATGAGCGTTCATTAAGAGTAGTATCCATATGGGATAAATGTACTAAGGATGTTGCTACCGCTCTTCAGGATAACCTTGACAAATACAACCCGATCAACATGATGGCTGTATCCGGCGCCCGCGGATCAATAAAACAGATAAGACAGTTGGCAGGAATGCGAGGACTTATGGCATCAGCAACCGGTAAAACCATAGAGATCCCGATCAAAGCAAACTTCCGCGAGGGCATGGCGATACTGGAGTATTTCACAGCTGCCAGAGGAGCGAGAAAAGGTCTTGCCGACACCGCTTTAAGAACCGCCGACTCGGGTTATCTTACCCGTCGTTTGGTCGATGTTTCGCAGGATGTCATTATCCGCGAGTTCAACTGCGGAGATAAAAGAGGTCTGTGGATACACAAAATTGTCGATAAACTTTCCGGCGGTAAAGAGGAAGTCATAGAACCGTTCGAGGACAGACTTTTCGGCAGATATGTTATCGGTGACCTTGTAAATCCCAATACCGGCGAAATTATTGTTCCACACGACACTATGATTACCGAAGAGCAGGTTAAGGAAATCTGTAAATCCGGTATAGAGAAAGTGCATATACGTTCTGTAATAAACTGTAAAGCAAAGCACGGTGCCTGTGTCCATTGTTACGGAGCCGATCTTGCAACGGGACTTCCTGTCAGCATAGGTGAATCAGTAGGTATTATTGCTGCTCAGTCTATCGGCGAGCCCGGTACGCAGCTTACGATGAGAACCTTCCATAGCGGCGGTGTCGCCGGCGGTGATATCACGCAGGGTCTTCCGCGTGTCGAGGAGATTTTCGAGGCGAGAAAGCCCAAGAGAACCGCTGTGCTCTCGGATTTCAACGGAACTGTTCGCATAGAGGAAGCAAAGAAACTCAAGCAGATCATTGTCACCGATGACGATACTGGTGAGGAAAGAAGCACATCCGTACCGATACTGACAAAGGTTATCGTGGAGGACGGCGCTCATGTAGAGAAGTGCCAGAAGCTCACCGACGGAACCGAGAGCCCGGCAGACATACTCAGAATCAGCGGGCTTGACGAGGTATATGAATACATCATCAAGGAGATACAGCGCGTTTACCGTTTACAAGCGGTCGAAATCTCGGATAAGCATATAGAGGTAATCGCTCGTCAGATGACAAGAAAGATAAAGATTGATTCGACGGGAGATACCGGTTTGTTGGTAGGTTCGGCGGTCGATGTTTCGGAGTTCTTAGCCGAGAACGAGAATTTACAGAAATATAACGAGAATCATCCCGCAGAAACACCGAAAATGGAGGCAGAGGGTACCCCGATGCTGCTCGGTATTACAAAGGCTTCGCTTTCGACCGAATCTTTCCTGTCTGCGGCATCCTTCCAGGAAACGACCAAGGTTCTTACCGAAGCGGCTATAAAGGGTAAAAAGGACCCGCTGCTCGGTCTTAAAGAGAATGTCATCATAGGTAAGCTTATACCCGCAGGTACCGGAATGAGCATCTATAGAGACACCGTTGTGGATACCGGAGAAGATTATGAGCGGGTTTACGGCGATGAAATACAAGAGCAGATTATATAGAACAGCTGTTGTTTACATCAAACAAGGCTCATAATCGACAGCGAACAATTTGAAAGGAAATCTTAATATGTCAGATAGCCCCGACGGGCGAAGTTGGGTGATAGGAGTAAATCAATCACTTAAACTCATTCGCTCGGGAAAAGCAAAAAGGGTAATTCTTGCAAAGGATGCGGACATTATGTTCGCATCCAGAGTAAAGAACGAGATAAAAAAAGTCGGCAACATAGAGATTGACACCCGTTTTACAAGCCTTCAGCTTGCTGAAAAGGCGGGCGTGGAGGTGCCGACAGCGATAATTACCGAATTTTGATATATGTATTGGTTAAAACAGTTCGCAGGGACTTTTCAGAGCGTGTAATATGCTAAATGCACCCGGTGACTGTGCTATTTTTACAACGAAACGCACATTTTTCGGTGGTTTTTGATAATTCTTAAACTATTGACAAAATAAAGGCGTTAGAGTATAATCTTATCGTTGCGAAATTTTTCGGAAAGGAGGAAAATAATGCCTACATTCAATCAGTTGGTAAAGCACGGAAGGCAGAAAAGTGTTTATAAGTCAAAAGCTCACGACTTGCATAAGATCGTCAACACGATCAAAAAGGTCACAATTGAGACAGCTGCTCCGCAAAAAAGAGGAGTTTGTACAAAGGTTGCTATAAAAACCCCAAGGAAGCCTAATTCTGCGCAGAGAAAAATAGCCAGAGTCAGACTTACAAACGGTATAGAGGTAACCTCGTATATACCCGGAATAGGACACAATCTGCAGGAGCACTCGGTCGTTCTTATCAGAGGCGGCAGGGTAAAGGACCTTCCCGGTGTTCGTTATCACATCATACGCGGCACGCTTGACACTCAGGGTGTTGCGAAGAGAAACAAGGGACGCTCCAAATACGGTGCAAAGAAGCCCAAGGTAAAATAATTGATTTAAAGGCAAGAAAAGGGACAGAAATATATAGTTCGTGCTTAATGTAATATATGTTTATTGTTCAATGGTAAGCATATAATAAAAAATGAGAATTTTTGCGTTTAACGCTTATAATATACTATACATTATTTAAGTGTTCCCGCCATTAGCACTAACGGAAAATTATTTTCGAGTACCTGTGAGCTCATTGAAGCGTATAAATCGCCGATGATATTTTCCGCTTATCGCGGATATGTTCGACGATACGCTATCTTTATGAAGGAGGGAAGTACAGTGCCAAGAAGAGAGCATGGTTTTAAGAGAGATGTATTGCCGGATCCGCTTTATAATTCGACATTGGTTACAAAGCTTATAAACAACATCATGTATGACGGCAAAAGGGGTGTTGCCCAGAGAATCGTTTACGATGCTTTTTCAATCGTAGAAAAGAAATCCGGACAGGATCCGCTCGAGCAATTCCGTAAGGCAATTGAAAACATTATGCCTAACCTTGAGGTAAAAGCGGTCCGCAGGGGCGGCTCTAACTATCAAGTTCCCATGGAAGTTCGCCCTGAGAGAAGACAGACTCTCGGCTTGCGTTGGTTGATAACTTACGCAAGAGCAAGATCCGACAAGAGAATGTCCGAACGTCTTGCTGCAGAGATACTTGATGCCGTAAACAACGCCGGCGGTGCGGTCAAGAAAAAAGATGACACGCACAGAATGGCAGAGGCAAACAAGGCTTTTGCACATTACAGATGGTAATTTTTATTAAAAATAAGGGTTGATTGAAGGCAGCCCGGATGAGAATGGATATAAGAAATTTATATTCTCCCAAGAACCGATTTTTCAACGACGAAAGGTTCTTGGACTCAAGAATATTCTAAGTCGTTCGAGAAATGGATTTTAGTATGCCAAGAAAATTTCCGCTTGAGCGTTACCGTAATATCGGTATTATGGCTCATATTGATGCGGGCAAGACCACCACAACAGAAAGAATATTATACTATACGGGAAAAACGCATAAAATGGGTGAGGTTCACGAGGGTGCAGCCACGATGGACTGGATGGAGCAGGAGCAGGAGAGGGGTATAACAATAACCTCTGCAGCTACAACCTGTTTTTGGAAAGAGCATCACATTAATATCATTGACACTCCCGGACATGTGGATTTTACGGTTGAAGTTGAGCGTTCTTTAAGAGTGCTCGACGGATCTGTCACGGTTTTATGCGCAAAGGGCGGTGTTGAGCCGCAATCCGAAACCGTCTGGAGACAGGCGAATAAGTATAAGGTCCCTCGTATGTGCTATATCAATAAAATGGATATAACCGGTGCGAACTTTTATCACGTTGTGGATATGATACGTGAACGATTGAAGGCAAACGCCGTTCCGATTCAGTTACCGATAGGCGCCGAGTCCGATTTCAAGGGTATCATAGACCTTGTAAAAATGAAGGCATATATCTACCTTGATGATATAGGGAACGATATCCAGGAGATTGAGATTCCCGATGATATGAAAGAAAAAGCGGCACAATACCGTCAGGATCTGTGCGAGCATCTTGCCGAAGTTGACGATTCGCTTCTTGAAAAATTCCTTGAAGGTGATGAGTTCACCGAGGAGGAGATCAAGAGTACGATACGAATATCAACGATAGAAAACAAGATGGTTCCGGTAGTCTGCGGTACTTCGTACAGGAATAAAGGTGTTCAGAAATTGCTTGATGCAATAGTTGATTATATGCCTTCACCGCTTGATGTTCCTGCAATCAAGGGAACAAATCCCAATAATGACGAGGATGACGAGCGAATTGCAAGTGACGATGCACCGTTTTCGGCGCTTGCTTTTAAGATTATGACTGACCCGTTTGTAGGCAGATTATGCTTTGTAAGAGTCTATTCGGGCAAAATATCAACAGGATCGGCTGTATATAATACAGTAAAGGGAACTCGCGAGAGATTCGGGCGTATACTGCTCATGCATGCAAATCATCGCGAGGATGTAGATGAGCTTGCCACAGGAGATATAGGTGCTGTTGTGGGTATCAAAAACTCAACAACGGGAGATACGCTCTGTGACGAGAAGAACCCGATAATACTGGAATCCATGGTATTTCCCGAGCCGGTTATCAGAGTAGCCATTGAACCAAAGACCAAGGTAGGACAGGAAAAGATGGGCATAGCCCTTTCAAAGCTTGCCGAGGAGGATCCGACTTTTAAGGCTTATACTGATGAGGAGACCGGGCAGACCATCATCGCCGGAATGGGTGAGCTTCACTTGGAAATCATTGTCGACAGACTCTTACGTGAGTTCAGGGTTGAAGCTAATGTAGGAAAGCCGCACGTTTCTTACCGTGAAACTATTTCAAGACCGGCAGAAGAGGACAACAAGTATGTTCGTCAGTCGGGAGGTAAAGGTCAATACGGTCATGTTAAAATCAAAATCGAGCCCAACGAACCGGGCAAGGGTTATGTCTTTAACAACAAGATCGTGGGCGGAGCGATTCCCAAGGAATATATACCCGCAATTGATGAGGGTATTCGGGGAGCGATGCTCTCGGGTGTCGTGGCTGGCTATAACGTCGTCGATGTAATAGTAACGCTTTATGACGGTTCGTTCCATGAGGTCGATTCATCCGAGATGGCGTTCAAAATCGCCGCTTCTATGGCGTTTAAGAATGCTATGCGCAAGGCTGATCCGATCCTTACCGAGCCTATTATGAGGGTTGTCGTCACCGTACCGGATGATTATATGGGAGACGTTATCGGTGATCTTACCTCACGTAGGGGAGCCATTAAGGAAATGACCCCGATCGGCGGGGGACAACAGATATTAGCAAACGTCCCACTGTCTTGTATGTTCGGTTATTCGACCGACCTGAGATCAAAAACACAGGGTAGAGGAAACTATACAATGGAGCCCAGCCACTATGCGCTTGTACCCAAGTCTTTACAAGAGACAATTACCAACACAAAAACCCGTTAAAACCAAGTTTAAGGCAATAATTTTAAAAAAGCCTTGACAGAAAATAAAAAAACAGTATAATGAATTTATATCATTTTATAACAAAAATTAGGAGGAAATATAATGGCAAAGGCTAAGTTTGAAAGAAACAAGCCACACGTTAACATTGGCACTATCGGACATGTCGACCACGGCAAAACAACATTAACCGCGGCTATAACAAAAACACTCGCACTCGCAGATAAGTCTGTTGAATTTCTGGCATACGACCAGATTGATAAAGCTCCCGAGGAGAAAGCGAGAGGTATAACAATAAATCCCCGCCACGTTGAGTATCAGACAGAAAACCGTCACTATGCACACGTTGACTGCCCGGGGCATGCTGACTATGTTAAAAATATGATTACCGGTGCAGCTCAGATGGACGGTGCTATACTCGTTGTTGCAGCTACCGATGGTCCTATGCAGCAGACACGTGAGCATATCCTTCTCGCACGTCAGGTCGGCGTTCCCGCTATTGTTGTTTACATGAACAAATGCGACCTTGTAGACGATCCGGAGCTTCTTGATCTTGTGGAAATGGAGATAAGAGACCTGCTCTCCGAGTATAACTTCCCGGGTGACGACACACCGGTTATCAGGGGTTCTGCAAGAGATGCACTCATTTCCGAGAATAAGGACACAACCGATCCTGTTTATGACTCTATCAATGAGCTTATGAAGGCTGTTGACGAGTTCATTCCTACACCCGCAAGAAATGATACGCTGCCCTTCCTTTGCCCTGTTGAGGACGTTTTCTCAATCACGGGACGCGGAACAGTTGCTACGGGCAGAGTTGAGAGAGGCGTTATCAAGATGTCCGACGAGGTTGAGATTGTCGGTCTTACAGACGAAGCAAGAAAGACAGTTGTCACCGGTATTGAGATGTTCCGTAAACTCCTCGATTTCGCAGAGGCAGGCGACAATGTAGGCTTGCTGCTCCGCGGTATTCAGAAGAACGATATCGAAAGAGGTCAGGTTCTCGCTAAGCCCGGCTCGATTAAGCCTTACAAGAACTTTGTCGGCCAGGTATATGTTCTTACCGAAAAAGAGGGAGGACGTCATAAGCCCTTCTTTTCGAACTATCGTCCTCAGTTCTATTTTAGAACAACAGACGTTACCGGCGTTATCACCCTTCCTGATGGCGTTGATATGTGCCGTCCCGGTGACAACGTTGATATGAAGGTTGAGCTTATCACACCTATCGCTATCGAAAAGGGACTTCGTTTTGCTATCCGCGAGGGCGGCAGAACCGTCGGCTCAGGCGTTGTAATCGAGATTAAGTAGCTCGTTAAAAATTATTAAACAATCGAATATGCTTCGGGGGTGGGTGAAATTCCCTACCGGCAGTAAAAGTCTGCGAGGTCGTTATGACCACGATCAGGTGAAATTCCTGTACCGACGGTGATGAACGCGCTGCGTTCATATGAAAAACACTTAGTTTATTTTCTCAAGAGCTATCACAATATAGTTCGTAAGAAAAAACCGTGTGTTTATTCCGAAAAGCTATCGTTTGACATCTCATTAGATAAATCATAGTATTTATCTATGAAGAACGTTAGCATTTCGTAAAGTCCGGATGAGAGAGGCAAAATAACAAGCAATAGAAATCCCCGTTTTTTCATAACGGGGATTTTTTGTTATCGACACCTGTTTTTCAGATCAAAACCCGTTTGCATTGTTTATTCATACTATTATTTTTTAGGAGTGATATATCAATGTTAAACAAAGACAAAATCAGAGCAATCACAACAAGCGCAGTATTATCGGGACTTTCATTGGCAATGGTGGTTCTTTTACATACTTCGGTTTTTGCGGCGGCACCCTTTTTGGAATATGATCCGGCTGATGTGCCGATTTTAATCGGAGGAATGACACTCGGCCCAATATGGGGGCTTGCGATTACGCTTGTAGTTTCAGCGGTACAGGCACTTACTGTAAGCGCACAGAGCGGGTTATACGGATTCTTAATGCATATGATCGCATCAGGTACTTTAGTGCTTACATTTACGTTGGTGCATAGAAATCTAAAAGCGCAAGGAACGGTAAAAATTATAGCCGCTGTTTTCTTTTCGACTGTTACCTCCACAACAGTCATGGCAGGAGCAAATCTTTTAATCACTCCGTATTTTATGGGAGTTTCGGTTTCTGCTGTGAAAGAGATGCTTCTGCCGGTGATAATACCTTTTAACCTTATAAAACTTGGCGGCAACTCAGTTATTACCGCAATAATTTACAAATCGTTAGAGCGTTTTATAAAACAGTATTACAATCCCGACAAGAAATGCAAAAAGCTGATGTAAGAAACTGCAATCAAACAGAGTAGAAACGTAAAAAGCATAAAAACCTTATGAAAAGGGCTGATGACAGTTAATAATCAACCGTATCAGCCCTTATGATTTGTAAAATTATATTACAAACGAATAAAGGTTATCATTCGCTTATGTCCGATATTAAATGATAAGGCAGCGTAAAATCCGCAAACACCCATTTTCCATCATTTAGCTTTTCATAAACATAATCATGTTCTGCAGTATAGCTTTTATTATCATAATCGTTTGTTGCCGTTATTGTAAGCCTAAAAATGATTTTTTTATCGGATCTCTCTTTGATTACGATGCTTGAGTTATTTACCGAAAGTGGTTTCACACAAACATAACCACCAAAGCAAAAAAGTTTACCGTTTATATCTTTGAATAAATAATCGTCTTCTGCTTTTATGTTTATAAGCTCGGTCGCTATATTTTCCGAAAAATATGTACATAGGTAACTAAAAAGCTCGTCTCGGTTAAGAACACCATCGAGATCTACTTCATAATATTGGTTGCTGCCGATTTCAATAATCTCACCATCTTTTTTTAGTGGTTGACCGGTGAGCCCGTAAAACCATTCATATACGGTTTCCGCATTCGCAATCGCGTCAAAAAGCTCCTGGTGCTCGTTTTCCGAAGTATTCGGTTTCATGAAAGAGGTATCCGCATCAGAATCACAAATCGATGATGTATCCGTTTTATTCGATACTTCATCGGTATTTTTATTACATGCATTTAAAAACAAAACCGAAAGAATGAGAATTAAAAGCAGTCCTATAATCTTTTTCATATAAACCTCCAACAAAACTTATTCGCATCACATTATAATAGTGCATTTTTGCTTGAGTTTTGTTTCAAATGCAGATAAATATTTTCTCTGACCCGGATCAATCATTATCATGACTTGATTTTATACAAAACCATTTCGCTGGTAAAATAATAGTATCTGGTCATTTCCTCATAGTTCCTGTAAAATTAATACCATCCAATGAATAGAACCTTGTTTTGAAAACCCGTATCGTTGTAAGAAGCCGGACTGCTTATTATTACAAATACGAACGCACATAAAAAAGGCAGAGTTTACATTTCTATTGAAGCACAAATGTCTTGATATTTGAAAGCTGTTTACGCGGCGACAAAGCTGCGCATACATAGAAGTGTGAAATTCTTTATGAGTGTTGAGGAAATACTATTTACTCAAATAAACCGAATGATTCAGACAATACTTGTCGGCCTCTTCATATATTTCACGATATCTGATTCTTTTAGCAACAGCCCAATGTGCTTCAAAATCTGACAAGTATTCGCCTTTATACAGGGACAGCAGCTCTTTAGCATGTTCTTTGGTATTGTGAAGCTCAAATTCCTTATATACCTTTTCAAAAAGGTCAAAATCGCATTCTATTTCATCGCGGCAGATAAAATAGCGGTTTTCGCGGTTTACGATCGATTGAACTATACCGGCGCATTTAAGGTCGTTTTTTATGTGCCTCAGATTTACCGCGATCAGATTCTTTATATTATTGGAATCAGAATCCCACCAAATTGCGTTGTATATTTGTTCTTTTGTTGCTCCTGTGTCACCTGCATAAAGCAGAAAAGCTAAAAGCTCGCGTTCCTTTTTCGACCTGAATTTTATAAGATTTTGCCTGCCTCTGTCTTGATATACTGTAAAAGCACCCAATGTTTCAATATATGCTTTCTTAGGCCGGTATCCGGCAAATATCATAATCTTTTCTGTAATTTCAGGTTCGATGCCGTGTTTATACGCAAACTCAAGGATTGGGTAGTAAGCACTTCGCAACTTAAAATATTCATAGATCCCATTATCGGAGCAAAGTCTGAGATAATGCCCTGTAAGGATTGTCGCCTTCTCAATATCCTTTACCTCGATTGCTGCTCTTACAAGGATTCCGTATGCCAGAGATGCATGAAGGAGCATACCGGAGCTTTCTCCCGTCTCTATACACATGCTCGCACATTTTACGGAGTTCTTATAATCGGATATGGCGGAATAATATCCCATCAATCTTGCAAGCAAAAGGCTTTTTAAATAAGCTCCTGAGATGTTAAGATTTTCAAATATTTCCCGAACAATCTCTTCCTTAGGGTCATCCGTGAATATGAGACTATAGGTAAGACGCTGCATTTTTGCCCAATGCATCTGAAAATTGGTCTTGCGGTAAAGCGGCGCATATTCGTCTGCCAGCGTAAAATACTTCATAGCGGTTTCATAGGTTGCGTTTTCACCATTCATTTTGTCAATGAACGTATTCTGATAATGAATTTCAGCTGCCAACAGGTAGCTTGCCCACATTTCTTCATAGTTACCTGTACTTCTGATTCGTTGTATTTCATCAGAAAGCACAACAAGGGAACGGCTTCTTTCTCCCAGCATCTGATAAGCCTTGGCTACATAGATACCGGTACTGTGCATATCCAGGTATTTCAGTTCATCTTCGGGAAGCTCAAGGGATTTCTCATAATAATAGACCGATTCTCTCATATTGCCTGCAAAAAAGTATATTGTGCAAAGGTATCTTTCAAACCAGCGCATAATCTTAATATTGCCGGAATTGGCACAGAGCTCTATCATCTGCCTTGCCAGAGCTAATGCTTCGCTTATCTGCGAGTTCCAGCATAAGTTATACAATTTTTCGATAATTACTGAATAGGATATTTCATCAGTCGGGTTTTCAAGCTTTGCAATCAACTCGTCAAGCAGTATGTTCGATTCCTCAAATGAAACGAAATTACGGAGAATCCTTGCTTTATGTATCATAGCCTCAAAATAAAGGTCCTTATCATTCCTGTCAATTAAGGGTAACGTTGCTTCAAGGCATGTTTTGGCTTGTACAAAGTTACCGACAACAGACAGGTAAGCACTTTTTGCCACAAGTGTCCTCGGACTTATATCTACCGCTTGATCGTTAAGTGATTTGAACCAAATCCTAAGCTCATTATATTTACCGGATTTTATATAGTCCCTGTAACATATGAGAATGATATTCTGCAGTAATTTATCATCTTTAGAAGCGATAGCATACTGGGCAGCACTTGAGAATTGCTTATTATTAAAATAGTACCACGCTGTTTTCCGCTTTAGCGAAGACATCTGCTCCTTGTCTGCTTTTTCCAACAGACTGCTTCTGAAAAGAGCGTGGTATCTATAGTACCCACCGCTGATTTTTATGGTGAATATATTTCTGGACACAAGGCTTTCAAGCATGAGCTTTGTATTTTTTTTGTTAAGTACGTCATCCAGCATTGGTGTGTCCATCACGTCAAAGCAGGCTGATTTTTTAAGAAAATCCACCATATCGGAATTTAAATTTCTGATATATTCATTAAAGAGGTAGTCATACAGAGTTTCTTTGCCGTATGAGGCAATGTCGCCAATGGGTATACCGTTTTCCAGCAACACCCGGAAAGAACGTATTGCTAAAGGCCACCCCTCGGTGGATTCGTAAATAACGGGGTCGTCATAACTTAATATATCAGTGATTTCTTCTCTTGTAAACGCGAGATCCTTTTGAGTAAGCTCTGTGATATTACCTTTCACTTTGAATGATAATAAGTCCGGCCAGGGAGCCTCCCTGCTGCCGAAACAAAACTTTGCATTATTAGGGGGATACTTAATGAGGCAGGCGACAAGCTTTTTAATCTCATCTTCTTCTATGGTATGCAGATCGTCCATGACAGCAAAAAAATCTTCGGAAATATTCTCAATGCTTCCGATCAGTGCACCGGCAAGAATTGATATAAAATTTTTCTGTTCATAAAAAGGAAGGTATTCAGAATCGGAGAAATCAAATTCCGGAAAAACTTTCTTTATTGCCATGCAGATAGTGTTAATAAAGGTAAAAACATCGTTTTCACTGTCCAGAGAGAGCCATACCACATTTTTTATGCTGTTTGCGACCTGCGACATAAGGGTGGTCTTTCCATAACCTGCACCGGCATGGATATACACAATCTTTTCGGGACTGTTTAAAACAGCATCTATTAATTTTTCTCTTACAATTTCGCCTGCAGTCACTTTCGGAATCGTCAGCCTCGCGCTTGGTATGTTTAACACAATTATACACCCCGCCGAAAATATGTAATCAAAATATTTAACACATTATAACATAAAATAAACAAACTCTCTACTATTTTTGTCAATTTTAAATAAAAAATAAAAAAACACAGTTTTGTTCACGGTTTTGTTAATTGCCGATATTTATAATTGAACTATCAAACGATATACGGATTGATCACATAAGCGGGGTGATTTGCAATAATTACTGATATGATAGAAAAAAAACAATATAAGGATTGCGGCGTGTGTGAGGAAGATTTCCCAAGTATAGGGAAGTGCGGCCGAAAAAAAGAAGGCTCATTCGCTTTATATGAAAAAATCTGCCCTTATTGTTATATATCGGTATATCTCCCGCAAGGAGTGAATCTCAAAACAGTGACAATTTTTGAATGCAGCAGACTGGGATATGGCAAGAGAGAAACATAATTGTAACATACATTGATGATGGAAACACGGAGGTGTAAAAATGATAAGGATGAAACGAAAAAAAGTCATTTCTATATTTATAGCGTTTATGCTGCTGCTGTTATTTGTCAGTGTGAAAACTGTTTTTGCCGGTGCTTCAATTGAAGGCACGTACAACCTAGGACCTACAGGTTCTGAAACTGCTGTAACCGGAACCTTGTATTCAGACGGGTCTTTTGTAGTTGAAGGTAACGGAGTAATGGGTGACTTTTTATATTATGGTCATCCAATGCAAAAAGTACGCAGCCAAATAATATCCGTAGTAATCACTTCCGGGGTGTTGAATATTGGTAACTATATGTTTTATCAGTGCGAAAACTTGGAATCGGTCACAATCTCAAATACAGTCAGGAATATTAATGATTACGCGTTTCAATCTTGCAGCAAGCTGAGTTCCGTCACATTTGACAGTCACTCAACGCTTCTGAACATTGGAACACATTCGTTTAGTAGGTGCTCGGCTTTACAGGGAATCACGATTCCGGATTCGGTAAACAGCTTTGCTGGCAATTCGTTTTACTATTCCGGATTGAACTCCATCACAATTCCCTCCATGGTTAAGAATTTAGGCTCCGCCACGTTTTCTTACTGTAATTCATTGGCTACCGTATCATTTACAAGCGGATCTGAAATAACAAGCATTGGGCAATGGGTCTTTGGTAATTGCACGTACTTAACCTCCATTAATATACCCGAATCGGTAACTGTAATAGATTCCAATGCTTTTAATAACTGCAGTGCGCTACCTTCCATCACAATTCCTGCCGGAGTGACAAATATAAATTATGCGGCCTTTCAAAACTGTACTTCTTTAGCCACCATCATAAACAACCATAACGGAAACCAAACTATAGCAAATATGGCTTTTGATAAATGTGGTACTAATGTAACCACTACAAAAAGAGCATATGCCCATTCTGCTAACACTAAATTTATCACAGTGACAAGGAAATTGGGTTATATAATAAATTATACTGTGACATTTGAAAGTAATGGGGGAAGTGTTGTACAAAGCAAAACAGAAATACCTTACAATACGATTATCGCAGCACCAACCACTCCTACTAAAACCGGATTTACCCTTGAGGGTTGGTACAAAGAGTCAGACCTGTCAAATAAGTGGGATTTTACTGTTGACAAAGTGACCTCGGATATAACGCTTTATGCAAAGTGGGAAATCAGTACTGTTGTTTCTGTCGATGTTACCTGGGGCAGCATGGAATTTACCTATTCGGACGGAACATGGAACCCGGAGACCCACGAATATGAGGGTACAGGTTGGACGGTGGATGAGAACGCCAATAAAATATCAGTTACAAGCACATCAAATGTGCCGGTCACAGTATCCTATACATTTGAGCAGGAAACCGGATATGAAGAAGTTAACGGTAGTTTTACCAACGGAACAAATCCTATCGTTTCAGAGAGCCTTTCGAAAGGAGATATCACTCCTCAAAGCTGCAACGCATACCTAATCCTTTCGGGTAAACCACCCGAATGCGATTTGGCAAAAATCGGTTCGATAACAGTAACCATTACCGATTAGAAAGGAGCCGGAATTGAAGAATAAGAAAGTTATTATTCTTTTTATAGCTCTTTGCCTCATCACCATAGCTTCTATGACGGTTACCGTCGTTTTACTTATCAATAAAGCTAAACAGGAGGATAACAATGAAAAATACCCTCCGGTTTCGGAAGATCAGAATGCTGTACTTTTAGGTAATGATGACGCAACCCAGTCTGTTCTCGAAAACCCGGAAGGTGGTGGCGCAGTTTCACTAACCTATTCAAAGCAGGTTGTCGCTCCAAAAGGTGATGGCAACGCAAGTATTCTGTTTCAAAATCCGGCAAAATCCAATCAGAGTATCGTAATCCAGCTGCAAATTGCGGACAAGGTGGTGATTGAAAAGCTTGGGAAAACAGGCAGAACAGCTGCGGAAAAAGCAAAAATAGAGGATGCGGAGGGTTATGACAGTGAAAAAAGCCGGATGATAATAGCGGAATCAGGGCTGCTCAAACCCGGATATAAGTTATCCGAACTCCGGCTTTGTGCTCTGCCTGATGGTACTGTTTTGCCAAAAGGTAATTACGACGCAGTATATTACATACTTGCATATGATAAAGATACCAACGAAAGAGCTATTGTCAATATGCAAATCCCTATCACCCTAACGATAACGGATTGATTTGTATCGGTGTTGTTTTGTAAAATGATTCATTAGGAAACACTGACGAAGGCAGCGTTTTCCCGACAATGAGTCATATGACGATAAATTATATAATTAATTTATGAAAGGAAACAGTATAATGAAAAAAATGATTTCTATTATTTTAGCCCTCATGTTATCGCTTTGTATGAGTATAACCGCTTTCGCCGCGGAGATCAACATTAGGGATGGCAGCACCAGCACGGATGTTAAAGGCACATATGTATCAGGCGGCAGTACAGCAACTGTTTACAGTGTTGATGTAGTCTGGGGCAGTATGGAGTTTACTTACACCGATGCTTTTACCGGAACCTGGAACCCGGTTACTCACGAGTACGACGGTGCAACATCGGCGGCATGGTCATGTGATGAGAATGCCAATAAAATCACTGTTACCAACCACTCCAACACGTCGGTTTTTGCTTCTCTGATTTATTCACCCAAAGAAGGATTTGACGGAATAAGCGGTTCTTTCAGTAAAAGTAATATTTCTCTGTCGACAGCCGCAGGGGTGTCTCCGGAAAATGCGCCTACAGACAGTTCTTTGCTGACGCTTTCGGGAGAGTTGAGCTATGCCGGGGATGATCCGGCTGTAATCGGCTCTGTTACTGTTGAGCTTCTTTCTGATTAAAGAAATCAGGTTATGGTTACAGGTTACGGGCAGTAGATTTATATTCCCGTAACCTCCTCACCTGAGATTATACTACCTGAGAAATGATATCCGGAATCTGATATATTGCTATTGCGAAGCTATCTGCTTCAACCTTTGGCAGTACAGTTATAATCAGATGCAAACGGGGACATGAAGGTAAAGAATTGTTATACAACAATTCTAAAAGGATAGGTACAGCGCATGAAAACAGATATTTATAAAAAAAATAAAACAGCGCTTGGTGTATTATGTGCGTTGTGCTGCTTGTCCGTTGCCGTTATGCTCTTTATTATAATTATGACTAACAATATAGAGGCTTTTACGCCTCCCGAATTTGATAAGGAAGCCATAACCGGAACGCCCGAAGTGCCAGAGAATCTCGGATATTCTCCTCTTGAGATTGAAAGTGGATTTAGTACATTTATCTGCGGTAAGTTATCAGCAAAAAACAGTAATGTGGATGTATATTTTACATCTCCCGAAACAAACACGGTCTGGCTATTGCTTCGAATAATTGATAAAACAGGAAAAGTTATAGGTCAAACCGGAATTATCCGTCCTGGCGAGTATGTGAAAACAATTGTGTTGAATGAAGTACCCGAAAAAGAAAAAAACATAAAACTGAAGATAATTGCTTACCAGCCGGGAACTTATACCAGTATGGGAACAGTGGATATAAATACCAAGCTGAGCATTTATAAGCAGGGGTGATTAATTATGAAGCGTATGTTTGTATCATTTGTGGTTGTTCTTTTATTTGCTAATTTTTTTGTAACGGCGACGGCGTCGGAAACAAAAACAGCCGAAAAGGTCGATCAACCGTTTACAATAAGTGTGAGTGCTATATATAAAGACAATGATCCGAATATTTATAAGGTCAACATAAGCGGTGATTCCTCGCACATCACGACCAGGAATGGTACAAAAGTTACCGTCATCGGTACAAATGAGCCGTTTTCAGGAATAAGGCTCGTAGTGCGGGAAATCACATCAGAGGAAACTGAAGCTTATAACTGGTTTTCCGGTGTGCTTAAAGGAATCGGGACCGATATTTTGCCTTTTGAAATCTATTTTGAAAAGGACGGGAGAAAAATACCATTAAGAAACAAAATCGAAGTTTCCATTAACCTGCCGGATAGCTATACATTTCCCATCGCTTGCAATGTCACATCGGACGGCAAGGTTGAACTTTTATTGTCAAGTGTAGAAGAAGGTAAAATCAGTTTTGAAACAGATAATACGAGTTATTATGTACTTGCCAACAAAATTAAGAAAACAGGCGACAACCCTCAGACGGGAGATAACACAAACTTAATACATTACATTCCATTTATATGGCTTTCTTTATGCCTCTTTATAATTACAGCACGCAGATATAGAAGGGTATATTAGGAGATAAAGATTTAATAAACCATATTATAAAACAGGAACTGCTTTTTGTTTCATTCTATTTTGAATATATTATTTGGTATACTTTGTGTCTTTTTTGTATCCCTATAAAAAAGCACTATACTTTTTTTGCTTCTTTTTACAAAGCATTGTTCCCAAACCACATATGGCGGCAAGGACTAGAAGCGTAAACAGCAGCAAGTTGGAGAAATCACCCGTTTGGGTGTTTTTTTATAAAAAAGGTATCGTGCATGGAGGAGTTATTTGCTTTGGATGTAGAAAGTTCTGTATCGCTGTTTTTGTTGTCATCGGCGGGAACAGGAACCGGCAAAAATTTAATGAAATATAACGACATCGTTGTTTTGAAATCAAATTTTTTAATTAACTGTTGAAAAAACATTCCTGTTAGAGTATATTATAATTAGTAATTATAATTGAGTAATAACGCAAGGTGGAGGGTGAATTGTGCATTTTCCCATTTACTCACAGCCTGATATGTTATTCCAAGATGCTTGGCAAGTTCTTCTTGCGTCATATTTTGAGCTTTTCGATATCTGATTATATTCGCTGCAATTATTTCTTTCATACTTTATCGCCACCTCTACTTGTCTTCTGCATAATATTATCTCCTTCAATATTTTCTATTTGATAACATTGTAGCATAAACAAAAGCAGAAATAAATAACCGTGTATTTTAGTATCAGCTAAAAGTCAACCAATAGTTATATGTAAAAGCTATATTTATTTTTTTACTTTAAAATAGGGGCTGTAACAAAGTAGCCTAAGAAGACTAAAAAACCTCGCTCATCTGGGAAAAGATAGACGAGGTTTTTGAATAATAAAAAAACTAATGTTAAATCGAAGAAAATATCAAGGCAAGTTCTCGATAAGTATAAATTAAAATGATTCATTATGATTAATGATATTTTTGAATAAGTAACAAAACGCTTTCACTACGAAAAGCCCCCTACTCGACAACAGTGCATTTAACACACATGAAATAATGGCAAAAAGAGAAACAGTAGCTGGTTTCCAACCCAAAAGGAGTTCAGATTCCAACTACTGTTTAAAATGGCGGAGAAGGAGAGATTTGAACTCTCGCGCCGGTTACCCGACCTACACCCTTAGCAGGGGCGCCTCTTCACCACTTGAGTACTTCTCCGTAGGAAATTAAATTATAGTATGCACAATGGTGAGATGCATAATCGGACCGTTTTTAATTTTAAACACATAAAAAACGCACCCGTATATCTTGGCAGACCTCAGAGAGCTCTTTGTAAAAAATGGCGGAGAGGGTGGGATTCGAACCCACGGTTCATCGCTGAATCACTGGTTTTCAAGACCAGCTCCTTAAACCGCTCGGACACCTCTCCTCAATCTGCAAAAGGTAGAATATCATAAAAGCATATCTTTGTCAAGGATTTAAATGAAAAAACAAACGGGTATTTTCCGAAAAAAAGCAGAACTCGAAGAATCATAACATGCTCCTATTTAGCAGTAAAATTTTTGCATTTAAATAAAAAAAGTCCGTCATTCCGCATTAGGAGCATATCTCTTTTTATGAGTTTTCTTTTTACCTATCGGATGGATTATTATAATCCCTCCTCCAACATAAATCACCGTAAAAATCTATGCCCAGAGCTAAAATCAGCTCCGGGCTTTTTTTTATAAAAAAGGAGGTTATTTCGTGCGTTAAATTTTTTTGCAAAAAACCAAAGGTGTCAAAACTCTAAACAGAACTAAAGACAAATCATACCATATGAGCAAAATCAATCTCACCGTCAAGGTTAGCCTCAATATAATCAAGAGCACGATTCATACGCGTTGACCAATCCATTGCTATCTCCTCCTTTCACCATGAGTATAGCTGAAATAAAAACTATAATCCTCTCTTTAAACACTGAAATATGCGAGGGCAAAGAAAGCCGGAGAACTTGCCACCGGTGAGTATATAAGCATGACCTCAATTATAGAAATTATCTTTTGGTTATAAAATGATAGACCATATCATTCCAATCCATTATTCCAAGCTTATTTTGAGGTAAATAATACACCTTTGACGCAAGCTCTGGCAAAATATAACTATCCAATTCAATTCTATATTGTTCAGGCACAATACAAGCATAAAGATAATCCGACAGAATAATTACATCTTTTACTTTTACAGGATGATAACCATCAAACACATGACCGGGATGTTGGATTAAGTCTGTCCATCTGAAATAAAAGCGAACTCCGGGGGTGAAATCACTGTCGGGCTTTTCTGACATAACAACATAATCGCCAATAGGGCTGTCGCCCCAGCCAAACATGATATATTCAAAATAGTCTGGCGGGTCATTCCAAGGACTGTCACGCTTTTCGTATGCAAGCTCAGTACCACTCTTGCCTGAAATTTTTGTCGCAGAGAGCAGTCTTCCTCCAGATAAAATCTTTTTTGTAGCATCGAGGCTCGTTGCATGATATACAAACTTCGTTAAACTGTCGTCTGGTAACAAAGCATTTTCGACTGTTGCAGGATGAGAAATAGCGTTATTAACAGCAGCTAATATTGTAGCATTCTCGCAGACAATCTCCGTTTGGCGACCGTACATTTTTTCGTACTTGATGAAAGCAAGAATATCTTCCAACTCATATGCTGAGATATTAGGATAATTAGGCAGAGCGAAATAAAATACACCTCGCTCAATTACTGTGAATTCATGATTTGAAATATTAAGAATCAATATTATTTCCTCCGGCAAGTATATAAGTCGGCGAGTATATAAGCATTGTGATTATGAATGAACTAATTGAAATTTAACTGCTTATTTTATGTGCTTTTCAAGTTTGGAAATAACAGTTTTAAATCTTACGTGTTCGCATACCGGTGCAAAAATTTCTCTTGCTAATAAGATTTCTTTTGCGTGTAAAGCCGTGTTTCCTGTAAAATCAAGATCCTTATTTTTGGGGCAGGTTTCATCTTGAAAAATAATTGATGTATACGTAGATACATCTGGCAGAGCGTCAAAGTTTATGCTATGTTCCGCAAACTTTTCTACACAGTCAAGCGCTTTATTATAATCTTTTAATTTTATATAATCTTCTGTAAGCCAATAATAAACTGCTCGTAACCGTAAGGCTTCATAAATATAATCATTATTTTCGTGCAGTATTTCTTCAATGCTAACGATTTTTTTAAATAATTCTACTCTCTTTTCTGGGTTATCTTTATATTTTGAGTTGGCAAGATTTTCAATTGCATATTCAAACATATCCGATAGCAACCATATATTTTTAACAATCTGATTAGATTTCGCTTCTCCTTCAAGTATATTTGGAAGTACCATATCACGCGAATCACGTGCAAGCGGCAGTCTGTTCGCTGTTTTAACAGCTTTTTCTTTTTCACCTATGTCTTTATAAGCTTGCGTAAGCACTTGAAGCGAACGAAAACGCAGATGGTCGTCCGTACAGTCTTCTAAAATGCGTGTGCAAATTGATATAGATTCCCGCAGGTTTTTCTTCCTTTCTTCCTCACTAATGAATACATATGGTTCTTTCGTAAAACATAAAGTTCTCGCAAGACAATACAATAAATCGTAATTATTCGGAAATTGCTGAATGGCGTTTCTGAGCATTTCAATTTTTGTGCCGTCGTACCAACTTCTGCTTCGCTCAGTACCAATCTGTTTAATAATCATATCAATCTTTTCCTGATTTTTCATAACGTCAAAACACATTAGTTCGTCTATACTTATATTAAAAAAATTCGCGATTGACGGCAGAAGCTCTATATCGGGATAACAGCCTTCAACCTCCCATTTGCTAACAGCTTGCGCTGTAACACCTAAATATTCAGCAAATCTTTCCTGATTGACATCAACTTTTTTACGTAATTCTTTTATTTTTTCACCTATTTTTATAGTCATAGAAATTTCTCCATTCTTATAATAATTTTTACAAGTACTTGTAACTATATTGTAAAATACGGAGGAGTGAAAATCAATAAACAATTATTTGTCGTCAAATCAACTGCGGGTTGTTATTTGGTTAAAGTTTTTATTTACGATAAAGTTCTATGCTCTGAGCCAAAACAGCTCTGGGCTTTTTTTATGAACATAAAAGTAGGTATTCCCATGAGTAAAATCAAACTTCGCCCAAAAGCCAAAGACATAAAAGCTCTGAACAGAACTAAAGACATATCACGCCATATGAAAATGCTCTCATTAAATCCAAAGACAAATCAGAAGAAACGCAGCGGTCACAGCACGATACCCTACAAACCTATTTAATAAAAACAATGTCAGATAAATCAAATGAAATTGTTATCAATACTGCATACAAGGCAGAACATTTTGGGTGGAAGCCATTTAAGGAGTCGGAGCATATCTCTTTTTATGAGTTTTCTTTTACCTATCGGATGGATTTTTATATTTCCTCCTGCACCATGAACCCCCATTGTACACCGTATTTATCAATAAACTGAACAGCAAGTTTACTGTATGGAAGTTCTGTCATCGGATCAATGATAGTGCTATCCGGCTTCATTATTTCATAACATGTAAGTAATTCCTCTGTGTTTTTAAACAGGATTATAAGATGAACAGCTATATCAGAAGACTTGTCCTTATTGCCAAATCGGTCGTTTAAGAATATCTTTTGCCCGTGAATATACATGACAGCATGGGCTATCCTGTTATCGTTATTATTTTCATCCGGCAAAAAATCCCTGCTGTAAATAACGCTTTCAACTTTTGTATCAAACACTTTTTCATATAATGCGATTGCATGCGCACAATCACCGCAAAAATGTAAATGTGGTATTAGAATGGCTTATTCAACTCCTTACGCATAGTCGCAATATTATTTTCCTCCGCTACCTTGATAAACCCGAGTTTCTCATATAACCGCACAGGACCTGAAAAATCCCATTCATATCGTTCGTTTCGTACGGCAGGGAATCCCACAACAGCAGAATAACCTTCGGCTTTTGCGTCATTTATAACCCGTTGTAAAAGAGCAGTGGCAACACCTTTCCCACGATACTCCGGGGCAATTTCAAAACACACCACAGCCTTTTCCCGCTTTTCTGCCGGAGCGTAGAAAGGAGTATCATCATATACCGGTTCGACGGGATAATTCGCACGGTCGTTTGAGTTACACCACCCTATGACTACGCCGTCAATAAACGCCAAATATCCCTTCAGGATGCCCGATTCGATTTGTCGTTCGGCGACCTCACGGGAGATGTATCCTAAGTCAACATCATCTACATTTTCATACACCACTTGATACTGCTCTTTGCTCATTTGATAAACCTGACAATAACACCTGTAAGGAGAATCGTCTGTGAACGCCCGATTCTCGAAGAAATCGAAATAATCAGCAGAAAGCTCAGGTTTAAGCGGTTTAATTTCAAGGTTCATATTTATTTAACCCCATTATTTGCTTTCACCTGCAACACAGGCCAGCAAGCCTTGAGTACGGCGAATACCACATCGCACTTTACGGCGGTTTTGTTCCGCCAGTAGGACTCTCTGCCAGAGATACGCCGGAATCCTTGCAGGGTTTTGTCATTCATAATATCCATCAATGTGTCGGCTTCAAGCAATTCAGCCAAAAGCTCATACGGTTGTGTTGTTTGAATTGCCCAATCGGGAAGTCCTGTTATAATTCTCAGCCAAAACCCAAATGTGTAACGGTTTGGATTATCAATTATCCATTGCAAACCCGCCATGTCAACAGGATTAAGAAATTGCCAACCGAAGTTGAACGGTCCCATAAAGTTGCCACCGTATTCTTTTGGCTTGCGGAACATGATGTAGCCCTCGAAATCCTTCATAAGCGAATAACAATGTGTCATAGCGGCTTTTGCTGTTTGTAGATTTTCGTCAGTCCGCCAACCGACAGTATTCGCCAGAATTCCAATGTGATTTGCACCGGGGAATTTGACGCGGGGCTTGTAATAACGGAATTTAGATCCCTGTATCGTAAAATCGTCTATGCTCTTATGTGCAAGTGCGCCGGAGAGATGGTTAAAGGAAAGCTCAATTTCATCAGCC
>ENA-UOOE01000574-UOOE01000574.1-fermentation-metagenome-genome-assembly--contig:-NODE-574-length-35381-cov-156.127725_pt1 | contig 35381 bp, 36 predicted proteins | sample MGYA00245776_ERZ724021 | MGnify/ENA primary metagenome ERZ724021 (study PRJEB28704, sample SAMN03018321) | fermentation metagenome | biome: anthropogenic terrestrial biome; feature: soil... | reverse complement strand
TAAAAAAAATAAGAGTGCAATTTGCACTCTTATTTTAATATTCTCGTTGCTCCTCTATACCTTGGCCGATAATAGCTATCTGATAAACTTGCAATAGATATACCTTTACTTGATGATGCATGAATGAACTGTCCATTTCCCACATATATGCCAACATGAGATATACCTTTTGTATAAGTTTCAAAGAACACAAGATCCCCAGGAACTAAATTGTCTTTCGAAACTGATATACCAGTACCAGCTTGACCACTTGCCGTTCTTGGCAAATTAATACCAAATGCCTTATATACATATGATGTGAATCCGGAACAATCAAATCCATTAGGTGACATACCACCATACATATACTTAACACCCATAAATTGCTTAGCATAATTAACTATTTTTTGAGAATTCCCTGCACCTGAAGTTGTACTTGAACCTCTTGAAGCAACTTGATAGGATGATTTAGGCTTATTTTGAGGTTTTGCAGGAGCAGCTTTACTTTTTTGTGCTGCTGTTTTTGTAGAAGCACTTGATTTTGCAGAAGTATTTGGCTTTGCAGAAGTATTTGGTTTTTGTTTTACAGCAGCAACTTTTTTTTCTGTCGATACGGCAGTTTGCTGTACAGCTTTATGCACTGTTACAGGTTTCTTATATATAACCTTTTCAGGTGGTTTAATACTGCTGTCCCCCATAATTTTTTGCTGTGCATTTACATTTACAGTGTGAAATGTTAAACATAGCATAAAAGTAAAGTTAATAATAAGTGACAATTTTAATGATTTTTTCATATATTATCCCCTTCCTGCCTCCGAAGTTAGCTGACGGGTTCGGGAGAAGGAATCCCTACTGACAAATGTCAGATTCACCCCAACATGGTTCCTCCGTACCTAAAAAGGATTCGGCAATCTTTATACTTTTATTATAAATAAAATGAGAAAAAAATCAAGTAATATTTTTAACACAAAATTCATATATATTTAATAGCTTAGATTATTTTATAGTTATTTCATATATTGATATTTCCATCTTGTCATTACAATTAATGGCTATCACCATACTAAAACTTAATCGCACCACAGGGCAAACATCCTCACATCGATTGCAGCCGATACATTCTTCCTTGTACACCTTAGTTGCCATAAAATCACGCCTTAAATTTATTTTAGAATTAAACAAAGACGGAAGCAAATTAAATACTTGCTTCCGTCTCGATTAGTTCAGATATAAACTTGCACTCTTAATTTAGTATCCTTCTAGCTCCTCTATACCTTGTCCTATAATAGTTATCTCCTAAATTTGAAAAACCTACACCCTTATTTGATGCATCAATAAACTGTCTATTTCCTACATATATACCAACATGGGATATGCCTTTTTCATAAGTTTCAAAGAGTACAAGATCCCCAGGAGCTAAATTGCTCTCTGAAACTGGTTGACCAACTCCAGCTTGGCCACTTGCTGTTCTTGGCAAATTAATGCCAAATGATTTATATACATATGATGTAAATCCGGAACAGTCAAATCCACTAGGCGACATACCACCAAACACATACCTATTACCTATAAATTTCTCAGCATAATTAACTACGTTTTGAGAACCTCTTGTACTCGAAGTTGTACTTGATCCTCTTGAAGTAACTTGAGAAGATGATTTAGACTTATTTTGATGCTTTGCAGGAGCAGCTTTACAAGTTTGTGGTGCTACTGTTCTTGTAGACGCAACTTTATATGTTTGTGCTACTGTTCTTGTAGGAGCAGCTTTGCTTGTTTGTGCTACTCTTTTTGCAGGAGCAGTTTTACTTGTTTGTGCTACTGTTCTTGTAGAAGTAGCTTTGCTTGTTTGTGCTACTGTTCTTGTAGGAGTAACTTTGCTTGTTTGTGCTACTGTTCTTGTAGGAGTAGCTTTGTTTGTTTGTGCTACTGTTCTTGCAGGAGTAGCTTTGTTTGTTTGTGCTACTCTTTTTGCAGGAGCAGTTTTACTTGTTTGTGCTACTCTTTTTGCAGGAGCAGCTTTACTTGTTTGTGCTACTCTTTTTGCAGGAGCAGCTTTACTTGTTTGTGCCACTTTTTTTGCAGAAGCACTTGATTTTGTAGAAGTATTTGGTTTTACAGCAGCAGCTTTTTTTTCTGGCGATGCAGCAGTTTGCTGTGCAGTTTTATTTACTGTTGCAGGTTTCTTATATACGACCTTCTCAGGTGCTTTAGTACTGCTGCCTCTAACAGTCTTTGGCTGTGAATTTACACTTCCAGTGTGAAGTGTTAAGCATAGCGCAAAAGCGCAACCAGCAATAAGTGATAATTTTAGTGTTTTTTTCATATTATGTCCCCTTCCTGCCTCCGAAGTTAGCTGACGGGTTCGGGAGAAGGAATCCCTACTGAACGAATGTCAAATTCACCCCAAGACGGTTCCTCCGTACCTAAAAAGGATTCGGCATCTTTATACTTTCACTATATATTATAGATAAAATGGGCAAAAAAAATCAAGTAATAATTTAATACAAATTTTATATATATTTGACAGCTTAGATTATTTTATACTTTTTTCATATATTGATATTTCCATCTTATCATTACATATATTACCTCTTGTAACTCTTTTTATTTTATAACCATTTTCGATCCAAAAATCTTGAACTTTTTGATTCTTTTGCATTACTATGACATTAAAATTATTGATATTGAACTTTTCTCTTGCATATGTCTCAAACTTATTTAGTATTTGTGATTCAATTCCTTCTTTTCGATATTGATTTAAAAGAAAATAGGATATTAACCAAACTTCGCCATTTATTCCCTTAGTTTCAATCCTACCCTTCATGATTCCTACAATATCACAATTATAAAATATCCCGCAAAAAAATTCTAAAGAGTTAATAAGAGTCTCTGCATATCTAAGCTCTATATCTTCTATTGTAAAAGTTTCATATTCGCCTATCAAGTCATCACTATCATTTGAATTATTTATACAGCATAAAACTTTTTTTAAATCATTACTCTCTATGTTTTTTACATTATATCCATTTATATTAAAATCTATTGGTAACATTGTTTCACCTCATTGGTAACATTATTTCACCTCAACAATTTCATATTTAGTATATCTATTCTATAAAAATTTATAAATTCCTCCCTTGAAAACAATTTAAATTGATTAGCATTGAATTATAGATAAAGGCATAAAAAAAGCTACCTGTATAATTTAGATAGCTTTATTGTGCCATTTGCTCAATTTAGATGCATGTCTTTCTATCACGGATAATAAACCATTTTTACATTTTATTGTCATCTACCCTTATGTGTATACCAAGTCGAACAATGCCCAATATCGTATTTTTCAATACCGTAAAATATCTCTTGGTGTTTCGAGATATAGTTTTGGGCAAGGCGGAGTTGTTAATCTTATACTTTGCTCTACGCATCGATAATCGGAAAAAGAATAATTATTTCAGTGCCCTTTTGCGGCTTCGAACGGATATCCAATTCAATCTTCAAATCCTTTGCCATTTCATTTGCGAGATACAGCCCCATGCCAGTTGCTTTTTTTCTGTCTTTACCGGTATCACCGGTAAAGCCCTTTTCAAACAAAAATGGTAAGTCCCACGGCTGCACGCCAATCCCATTGTCCCGGATGCAAAGAATAACCCCTTGCTCATTTTGTGCTGCCGTTAGATGCAGCTCCGGTATTCCTGTGCTCCTCGTATATTTAATGGCATTACTGAGTATTTGGTTTATGATAAACAGTAGCCCCCGGTAGTCAGAGAAAACAAAAAGCGGTGGCAATACTTTTATGATTTGAAAGCCTTTTTCCTTGAGCAAAGGTTGAAAATTCTCCAACGCTTCCTCACAGCATTTTGTAAGGGACAGCGATTCAAATAGGTAATCCTTTTGCTTGCCCTTGAGTCTTGCATAGTAGAGCATTTGCTCAACCAGTCCCTGCATTTGCAAGCGTGCATAGTCGAGTCGTTGATAGACAACAGGTGACAACTCATCTTTGTGATTGTCCAAAAGAAAGGTCAAAAGAGAAAGCGGCGTTTTAATCTCGTGTGCCCAAGATTCCACATATTCCTCATAGTCATTCATTTGTGTAATCAAATCTCGCTTAGCCTGCTCGTTTTCCCGAAGCAAAGTTCCAACGTGCCGAACAAGCTCACCATCCTGCCGGCTGACAAGATGCAGCATTTGGGCTTCAGTCATTTCATCTGGATGATTGAGAAACTCCTGAAAAGCTGCTTCTCGTTGTCTGTCCATACGCCAGGCAAAGAATAGTGCCATTAAAAATATCAACAGCGAGCTGAGCGCAAGCACAGGCCAAAGTCGTAGAAACACTTCGCTTTCTGAAAGCCACAGCGCCAAAGCGTATAGAAGATCGACTCCTATTAAGAGCAATAACCAGACTACATATTTTTTTAAGACGTGTAGAAAATTATGTTTCATCTTTCTTCTCCTTGGCTATCAGCCGGTAGCCGAGACCGCGCACCGTCTCGATCTGCTGTGCCATTGCCAGTTCTTTCATTGTCTTTTTCAACCGGCTCAAATTCACCTGCAAAGCATTTTCATCAATATACTCTGTTGTTCCCCATAGTGCCATACAAAGTGTTTCCTTTGTTACAAGCTCATCAGGATGAGCTAAAAAAACCTCCAGTAATCTGCCCTGATTCTGTGGAAGCACCATGGATTGATCATGAATATACAACGTATAGGTCTGGCTATCTAATAAAAAGTCCATACCGGGGCGCAACTGGCTGCGCCCCTCATATCGTCGTAGCAGGTTGGCGGCACGGGCAAGCAGGCGTTCTTTCCGACAGGGTTTCGTCAAATACTCGTCCGCCCCCAAATGCAGCGCATGGAGTTCGTCTTTCATTTGATCACGAGAGGTCAGCACCAAGACAGGCAACATTGTTCTACGCTTCAGCTCCCGGCAAATATCAAAGCCGCTGATTCCGGGTAGATTAATGTCAAGTAAGACAAGGCCGGGAGCCACCTGTATAATTTCATCCACTACATGGTCAAATTCCGCAATGTAACCAACCGGATACCCATCCTTCTCAAAAATTTCACACAGTTCCTCCCGCATAAATGGATCATCTTCTACAATAACAATTTTCTTAATGGCAGCTCACTCCTTTCTTTATTCTTCACGATTCGCTTCCATCTGTGTCAAAATATATTTTGAACTGGCCCGTGTCACGGCCAGCATATACCCATACTCTACCATACAAAGCAGAAAAAGTATAACAAAAGCGATGCGATAGAGTCCTGGAATATTTTCCGCCATATCCGGCGACAAAAATCCGGAGAATAAAGCCCGAACGCCGAACAGGCTTCCTACTGCTGCAACCACCGCAGGTAAAGCAAACAACCACTGGATTTGGTGTTTTGCGGAAAGGCAGAGTGCCTCATAATGGCTGCCAAGCCGCACCAGTGTTTGGTAACGTCGTCCGGTCTTGCGCTGCTGTGTTAAGAATTGTATTCCAATGACTGTATTGGCTATGATAAGGAAAATAACCGCAAGGTACAGCGTGAGATAGCTGGAAGATACCTGATAAAAAAGCTGACGTCCCATACTCTGCAGATAGCTTTCATAGTGGATACCTGTTGTATCTAGCTTTTGATTTACCTGTTGAATGGCCTGCATTAGCCCGCTGTTTTCCTGCACGAACTGGTGAGATAATATTGCATTCCAATAATGGGTATACGATTTATCTGCCAATCGGTCAAAGGTCTCATCCGGAACGATTAGGGCAAAGTAAAGCGTAATAGATCGATCAGTTACAGGATTTCTGGTCTGTAAGGTGCCTGATAGCTGTAAGCGTTCGCCATTGACTACTACTTCCGGCTTCTGCGAGAGCACACGGTTTATTAGTTCTGCTTTTTCTCTATTTGTAAAGGCAGCATAGCCATAAATGGCCGCCTGATTGTTGTTTAGCATGATTGGCGGCTCGCCTGCCGCAGCCAAAAGCTGATTATATCCCGAAAGGGAAATGATGTAAGGATTGTTAAGATTATTGTACTCGCCCAAAAGATCAGACTTCACGGAAGAATCCGGTTCCTGCTCTATCAGCGCCAGCACCTCATTCATACCAAGCATTTCTCCTTCATTATCATCTTCACTAAGAATATGACCAATGCGCATATCAAAAAGGGATTCAAAGCAGTCATCCAATCCTAAATTTTTCAGTTTTTCAGGAATCACCAGAGGATTCTCTGCATCTTGAAAAGTATAATCCAACGTGTGGGTGTCATCACTACCATAATACAGTGTCATAGAAACACCATAGCCAAAGCAGCACAGCGCCCCCAGAATTAAAAGAGAGCTGACAGCCAGGGAAATCGGTTGACCAATTACATTCTCCTGCAGCTGTCGGAACGTGAACACGCCCAACCCGGATTTGCCCGTTTGACGTTTTGCCAAAGTGTCCAGCACCGTTCGCAAACCGAAAAACAGCAACAAAGTTCCAGCAATGCCCATTGACAAAGTCATTCCCATAGCAGCCAGCGAATACCACGCTTCACCACTGATTGCCAGTATATATGCTGTCACCAAAAGCAATGCACCGATGACCAATGCAATTCGATAAAGCATCGCTGGTCGCTGCTTCTTTGCTCCTTCTGGGGTCGCGGAAAGCAAAGTACCAATCTCTGTGGAAGCAAATTTTCCGCTGAGCAGAAGAAACGCAGCTAGTTTAATAAGCAAAAAACCCGCCATCGTCCAAAGAACAGCTGAGAGAGAAAAGGTGGACTGCTGTCCCAAAATACCAATGCCCACCACCCGCGCTGTAACAAGGCTGATAACCTCCGAAAACAGTACCGCCACCGGGATGCCGACAAAAATTGATACAAGGCTGCTCCACAAATCTTCTGCCAGAAGCATAAAAAACAATTTGGAACGGCGCATGCCCATCATCAAGTACATTCCCAACTCATGGCTTCGGCGCTCCAGTTGGTATCTGCTTGCAAAATAAATGAGAAAAAAGAGCATGAACAATGTTACCGCATAGAAGGCTGGGATTAGGCTCAAAAGTCTATCCACAGCACCACTCTCCATCTCTTTAAGAAATCCCATAACCGCCTGATTCGGCAGCGAGAGGATAATGTAAAAGGCCACAATAGCCGCCAAAAGCGATGAAAAGAAAAGCCCATTTTCCCGTCGGTTCCGCTTGCTATTGCGGCGTACAAGATCAAAGAACATTTGCACTTCCTCCCCCCAATTGTGCTATGACTGCAAGAATACGTTCATAAAACAGCTGCTGTGTCTCATTCGGTACTTTTCGGCGCAACTCATGGAAAATAACACCGTCCTGTATAAAGAGAATCCGGCTGCAGAAACTGGCAGCGTTGGAATCATGGGTAACCATTAGAATAGTGGACTGCTGCATGCGGTTAAGACCAGCCAACTTTTCCATCAGCATACGAGCGTTTTTAGAATCCAGTGCGCCGGTAGGCTCGTCTGCAAGGATAATTTGGGGACTAAGAATAAGAGCCCGGGCTGTTGCCACACGCTGTTTTTGGCCGCCAGACATTTGAGAGGGAAATTTATTCATTACGTCGGTGATTTCGAAATATTCCGCTAACTCCCTCAGACGCTTATTTCCCTCTTTTTCAGTCACTCCATGGATGCCAATGGGTAAAAGAATATTCTCCTGACCCGTTAAGTTGTCCAACAATTCAAAGTTTTGAAACAAGTATCCGATTTCTTTCCCCCTGTAATCTGCCAGCTTACTGCCTTTTAGCGCACCAACCTCCACACCTCCCATCAAAATGTGTCCATCTGTGGGGCGAGTGACCGTAGCAATGCAGTTGAGCAGTGTGGACTTTCCCGATCCGCTGGCACCCATAATGCCAAGAAATTCACCGGGCAGCACCTTGAAAGAGATGCCATCCAGTGCCTTTGTCTGGTTTTCATGTCTGCCATAATATTTTCGCAGAGATTCAATCTCCAGAATTGCCTGTTTCATAGAAAATACCTCCTTTGCTTTCAATATTATTATAACGAAACAAGGTACTAAAAAACACTTACATTGTATGAAAGGTTTTTGTTACTGGCAAAAGGCGGGTAGGATTAATCATAAAGTTTACCGGACTATTCCGGTCAAAAATGAAAAACACCCAACTTTCTTGTTAAAAAGCAGGATGTATATATGAAAAACGAGGGCTTTGAATTTTTCATTCAAAGCCCTCGTAAGGCCGCATAAACACTGGGCTTTTCAGTCCTGCATCTATTTTGACCTAATCTTCTGGTGCAGAAGGCGGGACTTGAACCCGCATGGGATACCCACACGCCCCTCAAACGTGCGCGTCTGCCTATTCCGCCACTCCTGCATATTGACTTATTATGTCATTTTCTATTGACATAATAGATGATATCAAATTTATTTTACCTTGTCAATAATTTTTATTTTTCATAAATGTAGTTGTATATTTTATATATAAACTTTACTCGTTTAATATAAATCTTAGTTTCAACAAAAGGAATATTATCTATATCAAGTTTGTTATTATTTGCTAATTTCAACCACTTTCTAACGTTTCCTTCCCCACCATTATATGCTGCAAGCATACAATCCGTATCTCCATCAAAAGTCTTATATAATTTTGAAATATAAAAGCATCCATATTTTATATTAATCTCTGGGTTAAAAAGCTTTTCCTCAGTAAAATCCTTCTCATTTAGAAGTCCCGCAATATATCTGCCTGTTTCCGGAGTGATCTGCATAAGACCCAATGCGTTTTTATGGGATTTTGCATTAGGGTTAAAATCACTTTCTACTTCAATTATAGAAAATACTAAATTTTCATCTATATTATACTGTCTTGAATACTTAAGTACTTCTTTTTTAAATTTTTGCGGATATAAATCACCTAATATCTTTTTATGACTTGCCACAACTAAAATCAGTATAAATAAAATTATGAGTTTAAAAATTTTTTTCTTCATGCCTTCCCCCTGTATGTATTATATTATTTAAAACTATATTCACTTGATTTATTGTATATTCATAGCTTCCGCTATTATCAATAATATAATCTGCATAATTTTTCTTCCCCTCAAAGGGCATCTGTGAATTAATTCTATTTAATGCTTCTTCCGTAGTTAAATTATCTCGCTTAATAAGCCTTTGAACTTGAACTTCTTTATTTACATATACAAGCATAATAATATCCACCATTTCCATATAATTATCTTCAATTAAAAGAGCAGCATCAACGACACAATATTTTTCCCCTTTTTTTCTATAACTATCAATAAGATTTTTTATTCTTTTTTTGATTTCAGGATGAGTAATACTGTTTAATTTATTAAGCTTTTCCCTATCATTAAACACAATAGAAGCAAGCTTTTTCCTATCAAGCTTACAACAATTACTTAATATATCAAAATCTTGAAATTCCTTATTAATCTTATTTAATATCTTTTGATCCTCAGTTATCTCTCGTGCAATTAAGTCAGCATCAATAACAACTATGTCTTTGGTTTTAATATAATTTGATATAGAGCTTTTTCCACTTGCAATTCCCCCAGTAAGACCAATTACAATCATTTAATCACCTACTTTGCCTCATACCAATTGTTTCCCACGTTTATATCTACTACTAAAGGAACACTCAATTTAACTGCGTTCTCCATCTCACTTTTAATCAGTTGCTTCATATAATCAATTTCGTTTTTATAAGCTTCAACTATAAGCTCATCATGAACCTGTAAAATAAGCCTTGATTTAAGTTTTTCTTTCTTTATTCTTGAATAAACTTTTACCATTGCAATTTTAATTATATCTGCTGCACTCCCCTGTATAGGTGTATTCATTGCTAGTCTTTCACCAAATTTTTTAACATTTTTGTTGGTAGAATTTATTTCTGGAATATATCTAATTCTATTCATAAGTGTTGTAACATAACCTTTATCCTTGGCATCTAAAATAGCAGAATCAAGATAATCCTTAACACCACTATACCTCTTGAAATAATTATCAATATAAGATTTTGCTTCTTTTCTGCTTATTTTAAGTTCTTTTGAAAGACCATAATCACTTTGGCCATAAATTATTCCAAAATTTACAGCCTTAGCTCTGCTCCTTTGTAGTGGTGTTACCTCATCCATTGGGATACCAAAAACCTCAGAAGCAGTCCTTCTATGAATATCCTCATTATTAACAAATGAATTTATAAGACTTTTATCCTGCGATATATGAGCTAAAACCCTTAGCTCAATTTGGGAATAGTCGCCTGATATAATTACATATTCATCATTTTCAGGAACAAAAGCCTTTCTTATACGTCTTCCCTGTTCCATTTTTATAGGAATGTTTTGAAGATTTGGCTCAGTACTTGAAATTCTTCCTGTTGCTGTAACAGTTTGATTAAAACTTGAGTGTATTCGTCCATCCTTTCCTATGCATGATATAAGACCATCCGTATAGGTAGACTTCAATTTTACTAGCTGCCTATAGTTTATTATTTTATCTACTATTTCATGCTTATCTGAAAGCTCTTCTAAAACTTCAGCATCCGTAGAATAGCCAGTTTTTGTTTTTTTAATTACAGGAAGATTTAATTTTTCAAATAATATGACCCCAAGCTGCTTTGGTGAATTTATATTAAACTCACTTCCTGCAATATCATATATTTCTCCTGTTAGCTTATCAATTTCTTCACTAAGCTCAAATCCGATATCATGTAAAATTTGTGCATCAACTTTAAAGCCTAAACATTCCATACTGGATAAAACTTCAATAAGAGGCATTTCAATCTTCTCAAATAGCTCATTCATGCCATGCTTATTTATTTCAGTTAACATATTTCTTTTTATGTCATCCAACTTTTGTACATAAAGAGCAGCTATTCCATTTTTATCATCAGCATCAATACCTGAAGTGTTAATGCCACTATATTGATTTAAGAGGTTTAGCATATCATATTTAGATTCTGATGGATTTAATAAATAAGAAGCAATTTCCCCATCAAAATTAAGATTTTTAAGTTCAATACCTTCCCCCCTTAAAAGATTATAGGCATACTTGCCATCATAAGTGTTTTTTACAATTGAATCAGATTCGAAAATTTCTTTAAAATATTCAATTTGAGATGGCTGAACTAAAATGCCTCCATCGAAAATCATTCCACTTTCATTAATAATAAAATTAAAAATTCCATTGCTAGTTATTGTTTCAATTAAATTACTATTCTCATTAAAGTTTTGAATTTGAGGCATATTAAAATGAATTTTTTCATCTTTAACAGGGATTTTATTTATTAAACTTTTAAATTCATAATCCTCAAATAAATTTCTGATCTTTATATAATCATAATCTTTTATTCTCATATTGGACAGATCAGTTTCAATAGGCACATTTACATTTATAGTTGCAAGTTTTTTACTAAAATATGCAGTTTCCTTATTTTCTCTTAAGTTTTCATTTAACTTCTTTCCACTTATATTATCGATGTTTTCAAAAACATTCTCAAGGGTTCCAAATTGTGATAAAAGCTTTAATGCAGTTTTTTCACCTACGCCTGGAACTCCAGGAATATTGTCAGAAGAATCACCCATTAGTCCCTTGAGATCAATTATTCCTTTAGGTTTTAAATTGTATTTTCCCTTAAGATAATTCAAATCATATGTTTCTGTTTCTGTTATACCCTTTTTAGTTATCATAACTTTAGTGTACGGAGATACAAGCTGAAGAGCATCCCTATCCCCTGTAAATATAACAACTTCAAGTTCAGGGCTTTCATATCTTTTAGCAATAGTTCCTATTATATCATCTGCTTCATAGCCATCAATCTCATAAATTCCTATATTAAATGCCCTTAGCAGCTCTTTTACAGGCTCAAACTGTGCTCCTAATTCATCAGGCATTTTTTTTCTTCCTGCTTTATAATCTTTATATGCAATATGTCTAAAAGTTGGTGCTTTTCTATCAAAAGCAGCCCCTATGTAATTAGGTTTTATTTCATTAAAAATTTTAAAAAGCATTGTCGTAAAGCCATATATTGCACCTGTAGGCTGTCCCTTTGAATTTGTCATTGGAGGCAAAGCATAAAAAGCTCTATTAAGTAAACTATTTCCATCAATAATAACTAATTTCTCACCCAATTTAAATCTCTCCTTAATATCAATTAACTATATTATATAAAATAATTCCGCATATGTAAAAGTGGAGTAAAGAAATTTTCTTTACTCCTTTAAATTAATTTTTATTATTACTTCTTTCTCAATATTTTCGCAGGAAGTAATTTTTTCAATTCCTTGCTTTTTAAGCATTTCATCTAGAACATTAAAATTATTTACACTTAGTTTATAAAAATTCTCATCAAGCTTTTCACCGTTTTTTTCAATAAACTCTATAATATCTTTATTTTTTTCATTACTGAGCTTTATTTCGAAATTATATGCGATACTATTTGATTTAGTTAAACTTCGAGCTTTAACTTGATTTACATCATCATTAGATTTAGCTATACTTTGAGTTTTAGCTTGGCTTTTATCTTCATTTGATTTAGCTATATCTTGAGTTTCAGCTTGGCTTTTATCCTCATTAGATTTAGTTGAATCTCGAGTTTCAGCTTGGCTTTTATCCTCATTAGATTTAGCTAAACTTTGAGCTTCAGCTTGGTCTTTATCCTCATTAGATTTAGTTACACCTCGGGTTTCAACTGGATTTTTACCCTCATTAGATCCATTAAATTCAAAGCCTGACAGCTTCGATTTTTCTACATTGCTCATATTCTTAGCCAATTCGGTGGAAGGCGCTTCTTTTGCATTAGTATCCTCCGTTTTCATTCCATTGTCATATACCTTGGCAGTATTTTTTTCTTCAGGAGTACTTCCACTTGATGCTAATTTCCTTTCACTTTTAGCTTCATCTTTAGATTCTATTTTTGTACTTTTAACAAAAACTTTATTTTGAAATGATATAGCAATTATAATACATGCAGCAGCTGCAATAGGTCCATATATTTTAAAATTAAGTCTATTTTTATGCTTATCAATTTTCTTCATGATGCTTTCATGGAGATTTTCAGGTACTTCTTCAATTAAATTATCTAAAAGTCCTCCTTCTATTTCTTCTTCATTTTTTTCAAAATCATCTACGCTAAACATTTTATCAATATACTCTTTTTCTCCCATTCTAGCACCCCCTTGCAATTCCATTTTTTATAAGTTCATTTTTAAGAGCCTGCCTTGCTCGATTAATCCTTGATTTAACAGTGCCAATCTCAATTTGAAGGATATCCGAAATTTCCTTGTAGGAAAGGCCGTTTATATCTCTTAATATAATAACTGTTCTATAATCACTGTTAAGCTGCATAATGCACTTTTTTATAATCGCCTTAGTTTCCTTTGATTCAATAACATTATCCATTCTATAATTAATATTGTTTTCATTTACAATCATATCATCATAAGGCAATTCATCTTTTTTTCTTTTAATAAAATCAAGACATGTATTATAGGCAATTCTATAAACCCATGTTGAAAATTTGCTGTCACCCTTAAACTTTGAAATAGATTTATAAATTTTAATTGCTGTCTCCTGAGTTAAATCAAAAGCATCTTCCTTATTTTTAACCATATAAAAACATAAATTGTATATCTTTTTTTCATAACTTAAAATAAGTGTTTCAAATGCATCCCTGTCATTTTTCCTGCACCTTTCAATAAGTTTTCTTTCCTCCATCAGTTTCTTTTTACCCGCCTTAAATAATTATCATAGGATACTTTTATATCCTCAAGGCAGTCTCCTGAAAATTTTTCAAGAAAAAGTCTGCATAATTCATAAGACATAACATTTTTGCATATCACTCCTAGTGCAGGGACAGCACAGGTATCTGAACGCTCATATCTATCCTTTACCTTATTTCCATATAAATCTACAGTTTGTATTTCTTTTTTTATCGTTGGTATGGGTTTCATGTAGACTTTAGCAACTATTGGCATTCCATTTGTAATGCCGCCTTCAATGCCTCCAGCATTATTGGTTAGCCTATTATAGATACCATTTTTAATTGATATTTCATCATCCATCATGCTTCCTTTTGATTTTGATGCTGAAATTCCTTCTCCAAATTCTATGGACTTAACACCTTGAACGGACATTAAAGCACCGCCAATTCTATAATCTGCCCTCCTATCATAAAAAGAATAACTACCAAGTCCTACTGGAATATTAAAAGCACTAATTTGGCAGCATCCTCCTAATGTATCTCCATTTTGCTTTGCATCATCAATAGCATTAATCATATCTTTTTCTTTTTCATTGTCATAACAAAATACATTTGAACTCATTATTTTTTTTAAAACCCTATCATCCTGCATATTAACTTCATCATTATCAAAAATATTTCCAATACTTATTGTCCTATTTACTATTTTGACGTCAAAAATTTTTAAAAGTTCCATACAAAATGCTCCAACTGCAGTTCTTATTGCAGTTTCTCTTGCACTTGCTCTTTCTATAACATTTCTTATATCGTTAAAATTATATTTTAATGCACCATTTAAATCAGCATGGCCGGGCCTTGGAACTATAATCTTATTATCATATTCTTTTTCCATATCCATAACATCACTAAAGTTTTTATAATCTAAATTATGTATGCTAAGAGTAATTGGGCTTCCCAATGTCTTCCCTCCGCGAACTCCTGACTTAATTTCAACAAAGTCTTTTTCTATTCCCATCCTTAAGCCGCGGCCGTATCCCATCATTCGGTATTCAATTTCCTTGTTAATGTTATTTATATCTATAGGAACGTTTGAAGGAAAGCCATCAATTATAGCTGTTAATTCCTTTCCATGGGATTCCCCTGAATCTAAAAAACGGAGCATAATATCACCCCACTAATATTATTTCATATATGTATTTTAACATAAAGATGTTTTGTATTCATTAATGAAAGCTAAAGATAATTAAATTCAAAATAATTTTATGTGGAAAAAAAAGAGATAAGCAGTTATAATAAAAAAGAGTAATGTAAAGCATTATATAAAAAAAGGGGGATATACTATGTCTTTTTGGCAACAACTATTAGTGGTATTATTAACGGCAATAGGCACATATTCTCTATATTTCTATACAAGAAATTATGCATTAAAATTTAATCTCAATAGAAATATAGTACTTATACTTTTGATTATAGTTATTGTAATTCCATTTATTATTCCCAAATATTATGGAACTCACCTTTTATTTGAAATAATATCTATGGTTATTCTTTATTATCTTATGTTTCTTTATTTTGATCTGCGAAGGATATATAAGGTGAAAAAAAATGCTCCGCCAATTGGCAAACCAAAGCCAAAACCAAACAGAGCTAAAAATATCAAATAGCTGATAAATAAAATTATTGATTTATTAATATTCCTATGTTAAAATGAAAGTTGTTCTTGCCGGTGTGTTGGAATTGGCAGACGAGACGGACTCAAAATCCGTTGTCCTCAAAGACATGTGGGTTCGAGTCCCACCACCGGCACCAGAAAAAAAACTCTTAAAGAAGCTTAATGCTGATTTAGGAGTTTTTCTTTTTTTATAGCATTATAATTACCTCGGAGTTGATCTCCTTTCATATATACACCTTCAAATGCCTTCCTGCTTAATAAGGGAATACGTCCATAATTGCATTGGCTGAAGCAATCTTTGAACTAAAATTCAGGTACGTATAGATATTGGATGTATCGGTACAATAGTAACTAAATAATACGGACTTTTCCGTTAAAATGAACACTCTAGAGTATGACTGGTGTCTAATACAATAAGTTAACATATCGTCCCTTATCATCAAGGAACTTTCGCGGCATAAACGCAGATTCTTACAAAGTCACAGTTACACTATTTATGGCATAGCATGTAGAACTCAGTACCAATATATTCTACTCCCAGAAATCTGAATCGTTGAACCCGATGGCACCTTAAGAATATTAATGATATTTTGGACATCAGAATACCCACCACCAAGATGAATAAAAGAAAACCCAAACAAAATTGAATTAAGGATAGTATTTTCCTTCGGTATGAAAATCAAGATGAATAAAGGTATTACTCCAAGGATGAACATAGGTAAAATATCAATTGCAATGAACCTTTTTTTTGAAACTGGTCTAGTACATGAGGTACCTAATCCAGCCATAGTATAGTACATAACAATTTCTGAGTTCCAAGGATATGCTATTGCATGAATTAATTCATGCAATGGTAAAGTAACAATTGCTAGTAAGAAGCCAATATTAACATATCTAAGCGTTATAGAAAGACCAGTCATGTAGTACTTCATGTAAACAATTAGAAAGAAAAAAGCGAGTATCGGAATCAGTAAGAGAGCGGACTTACTCTTAACTTCCGGTAAAGCAGAGCATGTAGACGGTAGCGATGCGTTCGGTAGTTTTTCCCCCTGAAGCTTCCCAATCCACTTAATATTCATGATATCATCCCTCCATTATTATATTATAGCTGAATTTTGTTGTCCCCTTACATTGCTGAGTCAGAATTAGAGTACATATTTTTTCCCCCAAAACCCTATAAAGATGGGTCATATGCCCGTACCTGATAGTTTTATTTTATCACTTGTTCCATAATTTGTAAACGAAAAAATAAAAACGTACAAAAAAGGAAATATAATAATATACAATTAGTGCCATATCTTGTATCACCTTTTGGGGGTTATTTATATGACAGAAACATGAAACATTTGGAACACTTTTACAGTCTAATATTTTTGAGGACAATTTGAAGCCCTCTGATAAACATAAGAAAACCGAAAGGAGATGAAATGAAATATATGACTATCCTGCATATAAGGTCACCAGATAAGCTCATAAGATTTCAAGATAATTAAAAGGCTCTCGCATATAACCGCATTACACAGCATTGTTTGGCTTAATACAGCTGAGTTGCTTGCATAAAATGTAAAAAATGCAAGTGCTACAATTTGGAGGTGTTATTATGAAGAGAATTATAACTATAGCTATATCTTTTGTGTTAATGCTTGGTTTGTGCTTATTACCTGCACATGCTCAATCTGAGAAAAACATAGACGATCTCCTTGCACCTTATCAAGCAGTTATTGATAAGATCAACTCTGATTTAGGCTCTTCAATCTATATTCCAGATAAGAACAAAGGAATGGTCTACAACAATATCAAAAATAAAACCCTTGCTGAATTTGAGGCGACGCTTAGAGACGAGTATGAGGCCTCGAATAAACCATTTATCACAACACAACCTGGCAGTTACATTAGAGATACTATTATACCAAACAGCCAAAACAATGAGGTTATTAGGCAAAATTATGTAAAGTAAGCTATAACACAAGCGGCTCCTATAAGTTATAATTTTGAAATATTTCTTGGCTCAACAGTATTTAGCACCACAGGAGTATATGAAAATTGAGATATTAAAAAAACAAATGATGCCAACCGTCTTTCAACAATTGGCATCATTACTTTTTATTATTTGCACTATCTATTTGATATGAAGGATTCATTCATTCAATTTAATAGAAAAACAGCTAATTTGATGCACTTTCAGAACTCTGCTGAGGTACCTTTTTTGAATATTCCTTTTTCAAAAGTACAGCAAAAACTATTGTAAGAATTAATCCTAATGCATCTGCTAAAAACTGTGAGTAAAAGACTCCATATAATCCTGGTTTAAGTTCATATGGAAGTATTTTTGTAAATCCAGTTAATGAATCTATATGCTTTATGAAAAAGCTTGGTAGTGTCAATACAGCAAATATTAGAAAGACACCCTGTCTTCCTATTGACAAAGCTGCTGCTTGTTTGCCCTTCCCCAATGCCTGGAACAATGTCAGATATATTACCTGAACACCTAATAACGGTCTTAAAATTCCTACAGCTATAAGGAAGTCAACACCTGCATGTATAACGTCAGGGTCTTTACTGAAGCACCTAATTAGAGGCTCTGCCCCAAGATCAAATGCTACTGTTGCAATAATAGAAAATGCTGTTGTCCATATAAGTGATATTTTTATTGCTTTCCTAACTCTGTCATAATTTTTAGCCCCATAATTATATCCTACAAATGGTTGGAAGCCCTGACCATATCCAATTAATACATATAACAAAATGGTATTAAGCCTTATAGTTATACCTGTAGCAGCTACAGCAGCATCTCCATATACAGAAGCTGCAGAATTTAGAAGGCTTATTGAAAAGCTTGCTAAAAACTCCATGCAAAATGATGGAATACCTATTTTTAAAATCTGACCATATATTCTCTTTGAAGGGGTGAAATATTTAGGACTAACTTTTACAAGATTTTTCTTCCTTATAAAGTATAACGATAGATATATTGTTGAAACTGCCTGCCCAATAATTGTTGCAATTGCTGCACCTCCTACTCCCAAGCCAAGTGGAAATATGAAAATAGGATCCAGTCCAATATTTAATACAGCACCTATAGTTATAGCAAACATGCTGTATCTTGACGCTCCTTCTGCACGAATTATATTGTTTAAAGTCATGTTAACTATACTGAATATTGCACAAAGTACCAATGGTGTACTATAGGCCATTGCATAGGGCATTATTGTTGGAGATGCCCCCATAAGCTTCAAAATGTCTTCAAGAAATATAAGCCCAAAAACTGCACACGCAATCCCTATTATAATAGCAGTTCCAACTGCTGTGGAAGCTGTTCTGTTTGCTTCCTCTTGTTTCTTAGCACCAAGGCATCTTGAAATATATGAAGCAGATCCAACCCCAAGCCCCTGTCCTAATGCAGAAATTACCAAGAAAATAGGAAAAGCTATAGATACCGCACCAATTGCAGCAGTGTTATGAAGCATTCCAACAAAAGCTGTATCCGTTAAATTATAAATTGCACTAATTAACATAGCAATAATTGCTGGTATGGAAAGGTGAAGTAGTGTTTTTTTAATATCGCCTTCTCCCATTAAACGCGCTTTTTCCGCTCTTTCTTCATCAACTCTTTCATCAGCTGTTTTATCAGCTGTTTCATCATTCTTTACTTTTTCATTCATTATATTCACACTCCTATCATTGCTGTTATTTTATAAATTTATATATAATTTGAGCAAGAAAGTCTATATTATCTTTTCTTTCCTTTGGATATGATCTAATCATATAAGGAATTGATCCAATTAAAACTTCAATAAGTTTTACCTTTTCCTTTTCTGAGAGATTGCAATTGACATCTTTTATTAAATTTATTTGCTGCACAAGCTCGTTTACTATGGTAGCTCTAAATGATGTAGTTTTAGGCTCTTTGATTATATCAATATTTTTTTCTTTCGCTATTTCACTTCCAAGCCCTCTTCTTCCTTCAATGTCATCATACAACACCTCCAAGTATTTTCTGATCCTTAACTCCGGAGATATATCTGATTTCTTGCTTTTATCAATTTTTTTCAACGTATCATCCCAGCTAAATTCCAACACACTCAAATAAAGCTGCATTTTATTTGGGTAGTAATTGTAAAGTGTACCAACAGCTATGCCAGCTCCACTAGCTATCATTTTCATATCAACGGCATCATACCCCAAATTGCCGAACAAATTCATCGCTGAATTGAATATATTTTTTTCTACATCATTTATTACCTTGGGCATATCACATTACCTCTCTATAATTTGAGTTTTTATGAATCATCATTCATAACGGTCATAATGTGAATTATTATTCATAAAAATCTAATAGTCAAGCGTTTGAATTATAATAAAATGCAAATTATTAGTGAACAAATTACAGCGGAGATAAGAAAAATATATGAAATGAATATAAGGTGAGCATTTAGATGTTTTTAGGATTAAATCCAAATTACGAATTGCAGGTTTGATAATCTTTTTATTATTAACAGGCATAGTTAGGTATGTTATTATATATTATATAGTTTTATTACTACTTAAGAGGAGATGATCTATTGATTAAACCTATAATGCGAGCAGCTGCAGTACATGATTTATCTGGATTTGGCAAATGCTCATTAACAGTTGTAATACCAATTCTTTCTACTATGGGAATTCAAGTATGCCCTGTTCCTACTGCAGTCTTGTCCACCCATACAGGTGAATTTGAAAATTATAAATTTATTGATTTAACCAGTTATTTAACTGATTATATAAATCACTGGAAAAGTTTAAACCTTCATTTTGACTGTATATATACTGGTTTTTTAGGTTCTCCTAAGCAAGCTGAAATAATCTCTGATTTTATAAAATATTTCAAAGAGGATAACCAGCTTGTTGTTATAGATCCTGTTTTAGGGGATGATGGAAAGCTTTATTCTTCTATAGATAATAATATGGTAAAAGAAATGGAGAAACTTATTGAATATGCAGATATAATAACACCTAACCCTACAGAAGCCTGCATATTAACTGGCGAAAACTATAAAGAAGGAAAGTTAACCATTGAAAATGCAAAAGAATATCTGAGTAAACTTTCTCTTTTAGGCCCTTCAAATGTTATTATAACCAGTATTGCAGATAGAACAAATAAAAAAATCGGATGGGTTGCTGCTTACGATAAAAAAACAAATTCCTTTTGGAAGACATCTTACAAAAAAGTTGAAGTGAATTATCCAGGTACAGGAGATATATTTACAAGCGTTTTAACTGGAAGCCTTTTAAATGGCTATAGTATCCCTGCTTCCATGGATATAGCTGCTAAATTTGTTTCCTACTGCATCAAAATAACTATGGCTCACGGGTACCCCATAAGGGATGGTGTTTTCCTTGAAAAAGCACTTGATAAATTGCTTACTACTCCTCAATCCTTTAATTATGAGGCATTTTAATTAAAACAATAGTTAGTATTTTTATAATCCAAATTAATTTACATTTTATTAATATATATATGCTTTTTAGAGTTTAATAAGTGCGATATTTTGTATATAATTAAAATGATATTTTCTTTAAATATATAAGGCCAGTGCCATCCTGTTTATGTAATTTTCAGTAATCTCTTTTCTTTAGTAGTCATTTTAGTTACTGGAAATCGGCTTTAAATTGACTACTAAACTATAATACAAGGGGTGTTAATGATGAAAGCAGATGCAGTTTTTGAAGGCGGCGGAATAAAAGGTATAGGCATTGTAGGAGCACTAAGCTATTGTGAATCTTGTAGCTGCTTTGAATGGCAAAGAGTTGCAGGTACATCTGTTGGGGCAATAATTGCTGCACTAATAGCTGCAGGATATACTGCTAAAGATTTAAAAAGATTAACTATAAACACAAAGTATTCAGATTTTTTGGATAAAGATTCCATTCAAAAAGTACCTGTTATAGGAAAAGCCCTTGGTTTTTTAAAAGAAAAAGGTATGTATTCAGGAGACAAATTTGAAGAGGGTATGGGCAAGGTTTTAGCTGAAAAGGGTGTATATAAATTTAAAGATCTTATGGAAAACGGTGAAAGCCGTCTTAAAATTGTTGCAGCAGATATCACACAAAAAAGAATGCTCATATTGCCAGATGATTTAAGGGATTATGGCATTGACCCTAATGAATTTTCAGTGGCATTGGCTGTTAGAATGAGTATAAGCATACCCTTTTATTTTAAACCTGTAGAGTTAACCGCTAACGGTAGCACTTCCTACATTGTAGATGGAGGCGTATGCTGCAATTTCCCAATTACTATTTTTGATGTATCTGATACTCCAAGATGGCCAACTATAGGTTTTAAATTTCAAAACCCAGATATTAGTTATACATCCAGGGGCAGAACTGATGCCCTATCTTTCATGGCTGATATTGCAGATACTATGACTGGGGATAATAAAACTGTTTGGGATAAACCTGAAAATTTAGCAAGAACAATTTTAATTCCTACTGTTGGCGTTGAATCTGTTGAATTTAACATTTCTGATGAAAAAAGTATAAAGCTTTTTAAATCCGGCTATCGCAGTGCTCAAGAATTCATAAAGAACTGGAATTTCGAAGAATATGTTAAAAAATATAGGACCTCTTATGAAGATCAGTCCCTTGCATAAGTGCCAGCGAAACCTCCAAAAAAAGGCTACTTCTGCATAAGTGCCAGCCATGTGGCAAGTTCTTTCCAGATGGCTGGCACTTTAATACTTATGAATATATTTTTTAATTTATTTCAACAGAAAGATTGGTTTGCCTTAATCTCTAATTAATGTGGGCAATTCTTCTTTCGTATACCAGATTTGTAAGTAATCCAATATTTTTTCATAACTTTTAGTCAATGCTATTTTGTTTAATTCATTCTGTCCCCCCATAAAATATCCTCCTGATATTCTACCTACTCCAAAAGCATGTCCTACATTTTGATAAACCACAATCTCTATGTTATCAGGTTTAGCCTCCTTTATTTTGTTTGCCATACTGTAAGAGTCCCACATACCATCATCTTCTCCTAAGAGAATTAATATATTACCTTTGAATCTTTCTATTTTAATCCTTGCATCTTCAGCATTAACAGCATTTTTTATTGCTGAATCATAATACGATCTTAGTTTTATTGGCAGCAAAAATGAATATTCTAAACATAACTTCATTCTCTCAAAAGCAGATACATTGTTAAAACTAATATATGGTAAATCCTCGTTATTGTATGCCCATGATGGGGTACAATTTCTCATATCTAATCCTTGAAACCTATATGCTGACGGTGCAATCAAAATTAAATTATCTATTTCACTATAGTTTTCCGCCAAAAGTAATGTTAATTCTGCTCCCTTTGATGCTCCAATTATACTCAATGGATGCAATGAAGAGATATGTTTTTTTATGTATACAATTGCATTGTTGAAAAATTCAATGGGTATTCTGCTTAATTGCTTTGGTTGATTTTCTTGTCCGAAAAAATATAATGCAAGCACTTCATACCCATTATTGGCTATCATTTTTGCCATATTATAATTTGAACTTCCTTCTGAACCTCCAAATGTAACCACACAGCCTTTGTATCCTACTTCTTTCTTTTTGAGGTGAAATCCATTTAAGTAACCTTCCTGAATTTTCTGAATATCTAAATTTTCTTCAGAAGTAGAAAGATTATATTCCTTCATATTTTCATCCCCTACCCATTATAAATTATTTTTCTCTGCATTAAGTGATTCTTAAACTATAGTACTATATTTAATTATAATTGTAAATATTTTAACCAAATACACATTTATATAAACTATGTAAGTAAATAGAAGCTCTTAAAATTAATAAAATAGTAGGGAACGGTGCCAACGCCCAGTAACAATTTCATTCTGTGGCATTTGTAGGATGATCTAAATTTGGGAGGGTGGGACGGTCAAGACCGCCCCCCTGTAGCTTGGCTGGCACTTTTAAACTAATTTTTGATTGTAAAAGCCTTTCAGCCCTAAAAGTTCAACCTTCTTTTGAATTGCCTCAGGATCAGCAGTATAAAGTCCAAGCTCCTTCATTCTTTCAAAATAGCCTGCACCTGCAAAAGTGTATCTCTTTCGTAATCCATCCTTGGTTTCCTTTGCCTTGTTTTCATAGCTTATAATATCCCCAACAGCAAGGGAAACAGGAAGCTCTGCGCCTTTAAGTCCTATCCCATATCTTACTGCATTTAAACCTGCTAGTGTTCCAGTTACTATTGCTTCCGTATGCCCAACAAATAAACCTGCCTTTTCTCCTCCAACAAATAAATTATCAATTCCTATAACTTTCATTGTATTATCCCTAGGTGCCATAGAAAGATATCTAATAGAATTTGCTTTCCCTCCTGAATAAGGATCTTCAAATCTTGCATTTTCAAGTCCAGGAATTTTTCTTAATTTTTCAAGAGGATAGTAACTTGTCATAAGCTTAGCATGGCCTGTATCAAGAAGTATCACGTTTTCTGCAAACTCTTTAAGTGCATATTGCTGACAAACCTTCATCTTTAATTTATCCATATTTACATCTTCCTTAGGAACTTTTAAAACAACAACACCATCTTTATTTAACTTTTCTCTTATTTCAGGAGAAAGGGAATCCTTATTTAATTTGCAGGATCCGCTCATAGCACCATAACTGTCATCACCGCGCATACCTAAAATATCTTCTACCCCAGCCCTTTGGCTTATACTTATTCTTGGTCCAAAAGATGGGCATCTTAAAATACACATGGAACATCCCTTTCCGTACCTCACGCAGTTTCCCATTGGGCCTGTAGAACCTGTAGTTTCAATAAATACATCTCCATCTATAAAAGTCCCATCCTGCAAATATACCCCTTCAATTTTGGAGCCTTTTTTTTCAACATCAACAACTCTTCCTTCAAATATTATATCAACACCAATTTTATAAAGGTATCTTCTTACCTCTGGCTCCACCTTTGTAACATCATATAAACTAGCGTGATTGTGTGCTGGAAAATTTATATTTACATGCCTTGAACATTTATCAGTAATATTGAAAAGCTCTCCTCCGCCAAGTGCAATCATTTCTTCTGCAGCTGTAAATCTCCCATTATTTCTCATTATGCCCCCAACATTTCCTACGCCAATAAGTAAATCTGTTTTTTCTAATACAACTACATCAGCACCAGCTTTTTTAGCTTCTACTGCTGCTGCAGTTCCTGCCCATCCTCCGCCTATAACTACAACCTTCATTCACATTCCCCCTAATAAAACAATCCGATTTTTAAATTTAAAGCTTACATTCTTCATCTTTTTTGCAGCAGATTTTATCAGAACCATCTGCTTTTAAAAACAATTCCATAGGATTATATTGCTGCTTGCAGGACTTAATACTGCTATTGCTTATTCCACTTAATGTACAGCTTCCACATATCCCTTCCCCGCAGCAAATTATGCTGTTGTTTACAGTAGCAAATTTTATATTCTCATCAATTTTATTTATATAATTTATAATCCGACTATGAAACCCATCATTTCCAGCACTTAAAGCCACATCATATTGTTTATTTTTTATATATTCCTTAATTTTATATTTACCTTCATCGCTTAATCCCTTTTCATCTAAAAATGATAATCTATTAACGGCACAGCCAACCTCAGAAAAATAATCTTCTAAGAAGTTCTTTTCATGCCTTCCCTTATCAATTAAAACATCAATTTCATTATCTTTTATACACTTTTTTGCTGCCATTAAAGCAGAAATGCCTGCAGTTCCTCTGATTAAAAAGAGCATCTTTCCATTATTCACATCTCTAATGAACCTTTGTCCCTGAATTCCATTTAAATATGGTCCCTTAACTGAAATAAAATCACTACATTCATCTATAGCCTTTGTTTTAATTCCATTTACTTTTATCATCACTTTTATAACACCAGCAAGCGGATCACTTTCTGCTACAGAAATTGGTGTACTAAAAACCACATCATCATTATTTTTTCTTAAAAACACGTAAGCTCCTATATTATCAAGTATTCTTGCCATACTCTTTGGAACTTTTATTTTTAGTATAAAAACATCCTCTCTTATATATTGTTTGCTTAAAATCCTGCACTTTACAAACTGACGAGGTTTTTTGCCCTTTTCATTATTCCATAAGTATTCCTGATAAATACAAGTACCGCTCCAGTTGAGGCAATCGCAAAATTCCTTTCCTTTAAGCTGTGAGCAAATAATACATTCCCCATGCTCAGCTAAATAGCAGGGGCAATATTCACTTCCTGCATCAATGCATTCAACATATCTAAACATAAACTGCACCTCCATCCCCATACATTTAAGTTATTCTTTTTATAAAGTTTTGTTACAAAAAATTAAGCAAATGCGCATTTATCGCATTTGCTTAATTAAGGTATAGCTTAATTCTTTAAAGGTTTTACAAAATTCTTCCGCAATATTTTTTTATCGCTATATACTGGATATTTAGCAATTTGAACATCATTTATAAAAACCACAATATTTCCAATAATCTCATCCTCTTCAATTGGTGAAAACATAGCTGATGGAATAAAAGCATCTACTTTTAAATTATTTACCTCATCTTCCTTTACAGGTATATACAAATCATCATTGATTTTTGCATTTAAGTATCTTTTATCTCCTCCATAAACTCTTAACTGTTTTAAACTTTCATCTCTTCCCATAATTTTTATGAAACTGTAATTTTCCTTTGCATATTTCATAAGAGATGCTGCATCATTCCATCTATTAGCACTGTTTAAAACAACACAAATATATCTGCCATAAGGGTGCTTTATTGATGCCACAAGGCATTTCCCTGCATTTCCTGTATATCCTGTTTTCACTCCATCTGCATCCTCTATTCTATATAAAAATTTATTTATATTTGCGTATTTCCTATTAAACTTTCCAGTAATACCATTAGATATCTCTTTTGTTGAAACAATCCTTGAGAAAGTCTCATTTTTCATAGCATAAGCAGTAATAAACGCCAAGTCTTCAGCCGTAGTAAAATGCATATCAGCATCAAGACCATGGGGAGTTTTAAAACTTGTATTATAAGCTCCCATTTTCAAAGCCTTGTCATTCATAAGCGCCACAAAATTATCTGCACTTCCGCCTATATGTTCTGCAATAGCTATAGCTGCATCATTTCCGGAGCAAAGCATTAAACCATATAAAAGTTCCTCTAAAGTAATTTTTTCCCCTTCTTTAAGTCCCACAGTGGAGCCAGAAACTGATACAGCTTTTTTTGATACACATACTTTTTCCCCTAAATCACCCTTTTCAATTGCAACAATAGCTGTAATAATCTTGGTAGTACTTGCCATGGCAAGTTTCTTATCGCTATTCTTACCATATAAAATTCTTCCTGAATTTTGATCAATTAATACCGCTGCGCTGCAATTAAGTTTAGGGTTTATGGGTGCTGCTTCAGCTTTATTGCATAATATTAAACTCATCAAAGTTAAGTAAATCAATAGTTTTTTCATTCAATCTTGAACCTCCCACGACTGAAGTCACAAGTGTGCGGTCGATTTTCACCAATTATGATGGATTAAAATCTGTGTTCATTTCATCCTGTTTATTTTTATTTTTAAACATATTTACAATATCATCAACAAGGTCAGGAATTTTATCAGCCATTCTTTCAACTGTATTAGCCTGATTAACAGGAAGAAGTTTCACATCATTTTGATTTACCACTAAAAATGCAATAGGTTGAAGGGACATTCCCGCGCCACTTCCTCCTCCAAAAGGATACTTACCTTGAATCTCCTGCTTTTTTTCCTGGCATTGATATTCTGAACCGCCAGATGCAAATCCAATTGTAACTTTTGAAATTGGTATTATAACTGCTCCTTCATTAGTATGGACAGGATCTCCAACTATTGTATTTACATCAATCATGTCCTTTATGCTGTCCATTGTAGTTTTCATTAGACCGTCAATTGGATGTTCTATCATCAATAACACCACCTTTTTTCATTATTTCACCCTTATGTTTTATTATGTTTGTAAGTATATTTTTCCCCAAAATCATTAAATAAATGAGTCTGGTATGTAAATAAATTTTAGCTTTATAATCAAATTTTTCATTTGTTAAATCTGGAATAATATCAATATTTTGATTATAACTTTTAAAACGCTTTTCTGAAAATGAATATAATAGCGAGGTTAAGCTGTATAAAATCCCATATGAAATAGCTGTTTTATCCGGAGAAGAAAGTCCAAAATTAATATAAAGGCTTAAACGAATATTCACGCTCTTTAAAAACCTTTTTAATGGTATAATCATATCTTTTGTAGTATTTATAATTGCTTTTATATCAGGCTTTTGTTTTCTTTTTTTTCTTTTATATTTTTTTTTAAAATTCGGCTTAATGCTTATATACCTAAATATAATAATATTCACATCTGCTTTTTTTTCATAAAAAGTTCCTATAACTTCAATATCCATGAAAGCCAATATAAAATTAAATACTATCAAAAAAATCCAAAACATATAACACCTCGCAAAGCATTAAAAAAAGAATAAAGTAACATTTTACTTTATTCTTTCCTAAAATCCATATTAAATTCAATTAGTTTTGGCAGTTCCTTAATGTTTTTAAAACCAAAGTATTTTAAAAATTCATCTGTGGTTGCATATAAAATAGGTCGGCCTGCTGCTTCCTTTCTGCCGCTTTCCATTATAAGGCCTTTTTCAAGTAAAGTTGCAACTGCGCTATCACTTTTAACTCCTCTTATCTCATCTATTTCTGCTCTTGTTACAGGCTGTTTATATGACACAATTGCAAGGGTTTCAAGGGCTGCCTGAGATAACCTTTGTTTGGAATCCGGCTTTAAAATTTTCTTTATGTATTCAGCATATTCGCATTTTGTTCCATACTGCAGCTTGTTGTTAAACTCCATTAATACTATACCCCTGCATTCTTTATCATAATCCTTTTTCATTTCTTCAATTATCTCTTTGATCCTTTTCATACTAATGCCTGTAGCCTCAGATAAATCTTTAATTGGCACAGGATCGCCAGAAGCAAATACAACTGCTTCAATTATACCTTTTATTCTCTCTTTGTTTTCACAAAGCCCAAGCTCATCTAAGAAATTTTCCATTGTTCTTTTTCTCCCAGCCTTTCTACCACAATGTCCCCATAGTTTTTATATTGAACAGCCCTGATTTTTTTTAATCTTATCAATTCAAGTAAAGCAAGAAAAGTAACAATTAACTCCTCCTTACTTTTTGCTCTGTTAAAAACATATTGAAAATTAATACTTTCCCTTTCATTTACCAATTGCATCATATAGCTCATTTTATCCTCTATCTTATATTCATCATGTTTGATATTCTGCGGGATTCTTGAATTTTCATTAAACCTATTTTCATACTGTCTTATAATTCTATTAAATGTATGCATAAGGTTGTCCAATGTTATATTATTAAAAAATGCAGAGTTATCTTCAATATCGTCAATAATTTCAGGTGGTTTAAAATAAATCACGTTATTTTTTTCAATATCCTTTAGCTGCTCTGCAAATTCCTTATATTTTCTATACTCTGATAACTTTTCAACCAGTTCCTTCCTTGGATCATCCTCATCTTCCGATTCATCCTCTGATTTTGTTTTAGGAAGCAGCATACTTGATTTTATTTCAATTAAAGTTGCAGCCATAACTAAAAATTCACTTGCAATGTCAAGATCTAACTCCTCCATTGCCCTTAAATATTCCATATACTGATCAGTAATCTCAGAAATAGGAATATTGTAGATATCTACTTTAGACTTTTTAATAAGATGTAAAAGCAAATCAAGAGGTCCTTCAAAAGTTTCTAATTTTACACGTAATCCCATATTAATCACCCTAAGCAAAAATACCAGCTAAAGCATAAAGCCCGCTAAGTACACCTTGAGTTATAAAAGATATTACATTTTGTACTGCTGGAATCCAAAGCAGAATAAAAATTAAAAATGTCCCATATCTCTCCAGACTATATATAAGGTCAGCAACTCTACCTCCAAAAAGTTCAGCTAAAATCTTAGAACCATCAAGAGGTGAAAGAGGTATCATATTGAAAACTGCAAGACCAGTATTTAATTGTGCTAATATAATCAAAAATAAATCTATACCTCTAGATTGAGGTTTCGCTGCTCTTAAAATAAGCAAACTGAAAAAAGCTAAAATTAAATTTGAAACAGGACCTGCAAGTGATGTTAATATTATACCTTTTCTTCTATCCTTATAATAAGAAGAATCTATGGGAACTGGTTTAGCCCAGCCAAATCTAAAAATAAAAAGGGATATAAGCCCTAATATATCAATATGTGCAAGAGGGTTTAAAGTTAATCTTCCATACATCTCAGGTGTTTTATCACCAAGCTTTGTAGATACAAGAGCATGTGAATATTCATGTATGGTCAATGAAATAATAATCCCAATGGCAGTTAATATAAAGGTTCCAACGTTATCGTATCCAATCATTTAAATACCTCCACCTATTTTCTTTTTTAGTAGTGCTAATTTTTCTTTTGCCAAAGCTTCTCTTCTTTGTGACGGCTCTATATTCTTTATTTTATTTTTATCAACAATTAATTTATCTTTCCACTGCAAAAAAATTTTCACCCTTCTATCATTATAAAATAAAAGTTTAAGAACAGAAACTAAACTTTGTGAATTATTTTTTAAGAAATAATAATATATGCTTTCATCGTCTTTTAAGAGCTCTTTTTGTATGCATTTTATTTTTCCATCTTCCTTAATAAAATCTTCCCCAAGGGAAAAGCTTTCAGCAAGTTTTTTTAATACTTTTTCATTATTGTCAAAAAAAAGAGCACAAAACTTATTATTGCAGGATGTAGTTTTAAATTCATCTAAATTAAATTTATTATTAATATTTAATTCTTCATCAATAATAGAATCAATAATTTTGTATTTGTTTAAATAAAAAATAGAATTAATGATACCATCTTCATTAAACAAAAGTTCAAGTTCTAACTTTATTCTCTCAGGTTTAATATAGTTAATATATCCCTTATAGACAGCATCTTCAATTAATTTTTCTGTAAACTCTTCAAATTCAAAATCAAATCTTGAAGCATATTTTATTCCTCTGAATATTCTTGTAGGGTCGTCCTTAAAGCTATTCTTATGAAGTATTTTTATTTTTCTTTGTTTAATATCCCCTCTGCCATTTAATGGATCAATTATTGTAAAATCATCGAATAAAGGAATAGCCATAGCATTTAAAGTAAAATCTCTCCTTTTTAAATCATCAAATATACTTGCAGGTTTAATGATTGGCTTTGATGCTATTGAATCATAACTTTCTTTCCTGCACATAACAAAATCAATATCTTTATTGTTATAAAAAAATTTAGCAGTGTGATAATAATCATTATAATCCATTTTACACTCTAACTTTTTTGAAATTTCAGTGGATATAATTTTATGATCATCTTCACTCACCTCTGCTGCAAAGTCAAAGTCCATAGGCTGTATGTTTAAAAGCATATCCCTTACAGCACCGCCTACAAGATAAATTTTAATATCATATTGTTTGAAAAGATATTTAAAAAGATTTACTGTTTCAAAATCTTCAATTCCCATTCCATCACACCTCATAAATTTAATTATATCATTTAAATAATATAATTGAACATAATAAAGCTTTTAAACTGCAAATGGTAATTTAGATTTAATCCACCGCTGCGATAAGAAAAATATATGGCATGAAATATAATAAAATATTTCATGCCATTTATACAAATAAAGCTCTTAACTATTTTGCATTTATCCACCGGCTAAATTGCTTATCAAATATATCTCCAAAATTCATTTTTTTGATATCATTTTCTGCTACTATATTTGCTTCCCCGCATACTGTATTTCCATCTATAGCTTTGACTTTTCCTACCACATCATCTTTATTAATAGGTAGTTTTAAATTATTATTAATATCTATCTTTGTTTTAATATCCGTCTTTTTACCTTTTTCAACTATAACATTTAAATCTTCTTTTGCAACAGCATTAACCTTTTCGGGTTTCGATTTTGGAATTTGTATTTCACCCAGCACATCACCTTTTTTGATAACATTCACACTTTCATATTTTGCAAAACCATAATCAAGAAGCCTTCCTGCCATTGCATTTCTTTCTTTCCATGATGGTGCTCCCATAATAACTGATATAAATCTTATGTTATTTCTTTTAGCAGTGGAAGAAATACAATACTTGGATTTTTCAGTAAATCCAGTTTTTAATCCATCGCAGCCATTATAGGATTTAATCATTTTATTTCTATTTACAAGGGTGAATTCCTTCTGTCTTCCTTCCGATATAGTTTCCATCCATATAGTTGTATATTCTAGTATCTTTTGGTGTTTTAGTAATTCCCTTGACATAATTGCAATATCATAAGCTGAGGAATAGTGTTCTTCTGCATCAAGACCTGTACAATTAGCAAAATGAGTATCATTCATACCAAGTTCTTTTGCTCTTTCATTCATTTTTTCTACAAATGCTTCTTCTGTTCCTGAAACATACTCAGATAAGGCGACAGCCGCATCATTGGCAGACTCAACGGCTACTCCCTTTAACAGTTCCTCAACAGTTCTTATCTCACCTGCATCAAGGAACATTGTACTTCCTCCCATTGCTTTTGATCTTTCACTGCAAGTTACCTTATCAGTTAAATTTATCTTTTGAGAATCTACAGCTTCCATAGTCAAAAGCATAGTCATGATTTTTGTAACGCTTGCAGGCGGCAATTTTTCATGTGCATTATATTCATAAACAACTTTTCCAGTATCATTTTCTATTAAATATGCAGACTTGCAATTCAATTTTAAAACATCATTTTCTAAAGCAGGTGCAGCAAAAACATTTATTGATAAAGCTAAAAACATAATAGCTGCTGCTAAAGATGATGAAATCAACTTTTTCATTATGCATTACCTCCCTCTAAAAATCCGCTTTTATTTATATTGCCCTTAATTTTTTTATTTTATCATGGGAGTTTATGCATAATATATAGATTTAGGCAAATAGCCTAATATCTTTCTATTCCATCTTTAGTTACCACTCCAAATATAAGCGGTCTTTTTTCTGGCTTAATTTCTGAGTAATGATATGCATTTTTAATTCTAAATTCAGCTTCCTTTGCCTTTTCAATGTTATTTGTATGAATAATTGCAATGCTTTCACCTTTATTAACCTTATCACCCACTTTTTTCTTGATTACAACTCCAACTGCAGGATCAACAACGCTTTCCTTTGTTTCACGTCCAGCTCCAACACTTAAAGCAGCCAATCCAATTTCATCGGCAATAATTTTTGAGACATATCCGTCTCTATCGGCTTTTACTTCAAAATTATATTTCGAAGCTGGTAATAAATTAGTGTTTTCAATAACACTTATATCTCCACCTTGTGCCTTAACAAATTCCTTAAATTTTTCAAGTGCCTTACCGCTTCTTATAGAATTTTCAAGCATTTTTTTTGCAGTATTTTTATCCTTAGTAACTTCTGATAGAAGAAGCATATTAGATCCAAGCTCTATGCAAAGGTCATAAAGGTCTTTGGGTCCATTGCCTTTTAATGTTTCAACTGCCTCAGCAACTTCAAGAGCATTTCCAACAGCAAAACCTAAAGGTTCATCCATATCTGAAACTATAGCTATAGTATTTTTCCCAACATGAGTTCCAATATCCACCATTTCCTTTGCAAGGTTGAAAGAATCATCCACTGTTTTCATAAATGCACCAGTTCCTGTTTTTACATCAAGAACTATTGCATCAGCTCCAGCTGCAATTTTTTTGCTCATAATACTGGATGCTATAAGGGATACATTTTCAACTGTAGCTGTAACATCACGAAGAGCATACAATTTTTTATCTGCCGGAGTTAAATTCTTTGTTTGCCCTCCAACAGCAAGTCCAACTTTATTTACATTGTTAATAAATTGTTCTTCAGTCATTTCAGTTGAAAATCCTTTTATAGACTCAAGCTTATCAATAGTTCCTCCCGTATGTCCAAGACCTCTTCCTGACATTTTTGCAACAGGTGCACCACAGGAGGCAACCATTGGTCCAAGAACCATAGTAGTTGTATCTCCTACTCCGCCAGTGCTGTGTTTATCAACTTTAATTCCTTTAATTTTTGATAAATCAATAGTGTCCCCGGAGTTTACTATCGACATAGTGAGATCTGCAGTTTCTCTTTTATTCATTTTTTGAAAATATATTGCCATTAATAGTGCAGAAACTTGATAATCAGGTATTTCACCCTTTGTATAACCATTTATAAAAAAATCAATTTCTTCCTTTGTAAGTTCCCCTCCATTTCTTTTTTTAAGTATAATATCATACATCCTCATAAAAATACTCCCCCTAAAGCTTTATCACATATTCTTTATTATTCCCTTAACAAGTGATACAAAATTATTTTTTGCTTTTTCAGCAGTAGCAATAACTCTTTCATGATCAAGCGGCTTTAAATTATCTGGAATAGCCATGTCTGTTATGCAGGAAATTCCAAGTACCTTCATGTTAGCATGATTTGCAACTATAACTTCAGGAACAGTAGACATACCAACTGCATCAGCACCTATTAGCCTTAACATTTTAAGCTCTGCTGGTGTTTCATACATAGGGCCAGTAAGAGCTACATATACCCCCTTTTGTACAGGAATGCTCAGTTCTTTTGCTGTGTTTAAGCCTATATTTAAAAACTGCTTATCATAGGCATTTGACATATCAGGAAACCTTGGACCAAATTCTTCATAATTTTTCCCTATAAGAGGATTATCACCCATCATATTTATATGATCTGTAATAAACATTAAATCCCCAGCTTTAAAATCAGGGTTCATTCCTCCGCTTGCATTAGTAACGATTATCTTTTGAACCCCTAAACTTTTAATAACTCTCACAGGAAAGGTTACCTGCTCCATACTGTACCCTTCATAATAATGAAATCTTCCATTCATTGCAATAATGTTTTTATTATAAATGTTTCCAATAATAAATTCTCCTGCATGCCCAGGAACAGTTGACTTTGGGAAGTGCGGTATATCTGTATATTTTATTACTGTCTTATTTTCAATATAATCCGATAGGCTTCCAAGACCAGTCCCAAGTATTACAGCCACATCAGGTACAGTCTTAATTTGCTTTTTTAAAAAGACATTCGCTTCATGCAGCATATCTAAGTATCCCATTTAAATCCCCCCTACATCTGTTTTATTATTCCCTTTACAAGCCTTATAAATTTATCCTTTACCTTATTTGATGTTTCTATGACTTCTTCATGATTCAAAGGCTGATCTAATATCCCAGATGCCATATTAGTTATGCAGGATATTCCAAGAACCTTCATTCCCTGATGATTTGCCACAATAACTTCTGGTACAGTAGACATTCCAACTGCGTCACCACCTAGTGTCCTTACCATTTTAACTTCAGCTGGAGTTTCATATGTTGGACCGCTCATCATGCAGTAAACTCCACTTACCACATTAATTTTTTCTTCTTTTGCAACACCCTTTGCTATTTTAATTAATTCTTTATTATAAGCGCAGGACATATCTGGAAATCTCGGTCCCATTTCATCTATATTTTCCCCAATAAGAGGATTATTGCCCGACAAGTTAATATGATCTTCAATAATCATTAAATCCCCAGGCTTAAAATTAGTATTAACGCCACCAGCTGCATTAGTTACAATAATTGTATTTACGCCTAAATATTTTAGTACTCTAACTGGAAAGGTTACTCTTTTCATATCGTATCCTTCATAATAATGAAATCTTCCCTGCATCATTATCACTTTTTTACCGCATAAATCCCCGCATGCAAATTGACCTGCATGACCTACTACCGTTGATTTTGGAAAGTGTGGAATATTCTCATATTTAATAATATTTTTATTAGTTACTTCTTCAGAAAGTGAACCTAATCCTGAACCAAGTATTACAGCAACATCAGGAATATAATCAATACAGCCTTTTAAATAGTCACAGGATTCCTTAACCATTGCCATTTCATCCATATATGTATTCCTCCCTATAT
>ENA-UOOE01000573-UOOE01000573.1-fermentation-metagenome-genome-assembly--contig:-NODE-573-length-35453-cov-60.645856_pt1 | contig 35453 bp, 34 predicted proteins | sample MGYA00245776_ERZ724021 | MGnify/ENA primary metagenome ERZ724021 (study PRJEB28704, sample SAMN03018321) | fermentation metagenome | biome: anthropogenic terrestrial biome; feature: soil; material... | reverse complement strand
AAGGCCAAATAGTTAAAATAAAGTTCCATTATTTTTCAAAAAGTGTAAAATAAGCACCAAGGAGGAATAAAAATGGATAATTTTTCTAGTTCTAAAGAACATCGTGGCTTTGATTGGGCTGCTTTTATTTCTGGTATTTTAATGGTTATTGCAGCCATCTTGCTTATTAGACACCCCGGTGTTGGTTTACGTGCATTCGTATTAATCTTTGCCATTTTGTCTATTGTTCAAGGATTTGTATGGTTTGCCGTTTACAGTCACTTCCGTGATTTAATGTCATACGGATGGGTAACCATTCTTGCTGGTATTTTAGATATCATTGTTGGTATCCTATTCTTATATTCTTATGATGTGGCTGGTTTAGCCCTTGCTTACCTGTTTGCAATTTGGTTCTTCGTTGACTCGATTGCAGGTATGGTCTTTGCATGGCACTTACGTAAATTTTCTACGTTTTACTTTGTATTTGATTTGATTTTGGATATTTTGAGTTTACTTATTTCCATTGCTTTAATGTTTAACCCAGCTTTGTCTGCTTTAACTTTGGTAATGCTTATCGCTGTTTGGTTAATAATATTTGGAATCGATCAAATCGTTGTGGCTTTTGCACATCGTTAAATTAAAGAGATTAATTAAGGCCGAAAGGCCTTTTTTTCTTGGTCAAAGAAATTAAGAAGAAACACCCGGTATGCTATAATCTAACTAGTAGGAGGGGTCTTTTATGGCTGACGAAAAAAAACAATTATTGATCATAACAGGTATGAGTGGTGCAGGTAAAACCGTTGCTGCCCATGCATTAGAAGATATAGGTTATTTTGTTGTTGATAATTTGCCACCGAAACTGTTAAGCGGTTTTTGGGATTTAATGGTTAATTCTGATGATTTTAAAAAAGTTGCGGTTGTAATTGATCTGCGTGTAAGAAACTTTTATAAAGATTTATTAAATGAAGTTAATTCACTTGAAGATAATGGCCAAGTTCAAGCAACGATTGTGTTTTTGGATGCATCAAATGATACTTTGGTTGCTCGTTATAAGGAAACTAGACGGCTTCCACCACTTGCCACTAATGGCCGACTTCTTGATGGAATTTTAGAAGAAAGACGGATTTTAACGCCCATCAAGAATCATTCTAATTATGTTATCGATACTTCTAAGTTGACCCCTAAACAATTAAAGCAAAAATTGCTTGATGAATTTAGTGATCGAAAGAAGCAGCCGTTTTCCATTGAAGTGATGTCTTTTGGCTTTAAATATGGTATGCCAATCGATGCCGATGATGTAATTGATGTTCGTTTCTTGCCTAATCCGTTTTATATTCCTGAACTTAGGCCTTTTACGGGATTGGATAAACGAGTTTTTGACTATGTTATGGACAAGAAAGAAACGCAGGTTTTTTATAAAAAATTACTAGATCTCTTAGAAACGGCTATACCAGGTTACATTAAAGAAGGAAAAGAGAAATTGACGGTGGCAATTGGTTGTACCGGTGGCCAGCACCGAAGCGTTGCAATAGCTCAGCAGTTAGCACGTGATTTATCGAAGAAATATCCGGTTGATATCACACACCGTGAAGTCAGTCGGTATACTAGGAAATAGGTGGAAAACATGGCATACGGAGAATCAAAGATAATTCGGGTCATCAAAAGTAGGAGACCCAAAGTGGTCGTTATCGGTGGCGGAACCGGATTACCGGTTATTTTAAATGCTTTAAAAGATAAAAATGCAGAAATTACGGCCATAGTTACCGTTTCGGATGATGGTGGGTCATCTGGTTCGATTCGAAATTTTATTAACGTTGTTCCACCTGGTGATATTCGGAATGTCTTGGTCTCATTAAGCGATATTTCACAGGAAGAAAAAAATGTTTTTCAATATCGTTTTGATTCCTCTGATTCATTTTTTTCAGGGCACGCGATTGGTAATTTAATCATTGCTGCTTTAAATGAAATGCACGGAAATATTTTTGATGCTGTCCAATCATTGTCAAAAATGATGCGTGTTGATGGTCATGTTTTCCCAGCATCTAACGAACCGTTAACTTTGAACGCTGAATTTGTTGATGGTACTACCGAGGTTGGTGAAACGGAAATTACTTCTAAAGATAAGCGAATAAAGCGTGTTTGGGTAACAGATACAAATTCTGGTGCTAAACCAACAGCCGTTTTGCCAGTATTAGCTGCTATTATGCAGGCTGATGCCGTTGTTTTAGGGCCAGGTAGTTTATTCACGTCAATTTTGCCTAACTTAATGATTCCCAATTTGGGTGAAGCCGTCCGTAAAACTAGCGCTGAAGTAATTTATATTTGTAATATTATGACCCAGCGCGGTGAAACCGATCATTTTAGTGATGCAGAACACGTTCAGGTGATTAATAATCATCTTGGTGGTCATTATATTAATACGGCGCTTGTTAATGGTGCCAAAATTGATATGAGTAAGTTTCATCCAGAAGATTATGATGCTTATTTGGAACCCGTAAGGAATGATTTTGCAGGCTTACGCAAGCAAGATTGCCGGGTTATTACCGATGATTTTATTGACCAGCATAGTGGGCTGGTCTTTCATGATGGTAAAAAAGTTGCTAGAGAAATAATTAATTTGGCTCTTGAGGCAATGTCACGCAGAAGGATGACTGATGAATAATGGCAAGTTATGCTAGTGCGGTTAAAAAAGAATTAACCTCACTAAAAGTACATCCTGAACATGCCAAAGCGGAATTAGCCGCTTTTTTGCGCATGAATGGGGTTTTAAATTTTCACGATCACCAATTTAGTTTGGATATTACAACTGAGAATCCTGCGATTGCTCGTCGAATCTTCACATTAATTAAAAGTGCTTATGCAGTTGAACCATTATTGATAGTTTCAAGAAAAATGAAATTGAAGAAGAACAATCAATATTTGGTTCGGCTGCAAACTAATGTAAAAGGAATTTTACGAAATTTAGAAATTTTAGATAAAAATGATGATGTAGTTACAAGGGTTCCTAATCGAATTATGAGATCGCGTGAAGGGGCAATGTCTTATTTACGTGGTGCTTTTTTAGCAGGTGGGAGTGTGAATAACCCCCAAACGAGTCGCTATCACTTGGAAATTTATTCAGTGTACAAAGATCATAATGATGATTTACTTAAGCTGATGAATCATTATTTTTATTTAAATGCTAAAACTACGAGGCGCCGCCATGGTTACATTGTTTATCTGAAGGAAGCAGAGAAAATTGGCGACTTTCTGCACGTTGTTGGTGCACTTAATGCAATGTTGTCCTTTGAAGATTTGCGGATTATGCGGGATATGCGTAATTCTGTTAATCGCCTAGTTAATTGTGATACTGCAAATTTGAAAAAGACTGCAACCGCAGCTGCTAAACAAGTTGAAGATATTCGGTTGATTAAAAAGAAGAATGGTTTAGGTAATTTACCTGAAAAACTGCGCGGAGTTGCTCAACTTCGGTTAGATAATCCAGAATTATCGCTTAAAGAGATGGCCCAGCAAGTACCTGATGGACCGATTTCTAAATCTGGAGTTAATCATCGCTTTAAAAAATTACATGAAATGGCCGATAGTTTAAGAAAATAAAAAAGGAGTTCACATTTGTGAACTCCTTTTTGCAATAAATATTTTACTATTTATTACTTCTTCTTATTAACCATGATTTCATCAATTAAGCCGTAATCTTTAGCTTCTTGAGCGGTCATGTAGTTATCACGGTCGGTATCCTTTTGGATCTTTTCCATGGGTTGACCGGTGGTTTCGTGTAAGATATTGTTAATCTTCTTACGACTCTTCATAATCTCATTTGCAGCAATTTGGATATCGGTTTGTTGACCTTGTGCACCACCCAAAGGTTGGTGAATAAGGACAGTGGAATTAGGTAACGCGAAACGCTTACCCTTTGTTCCGCTGGTCAACAGGATGGAAGCCATTGAAGCTGCCATACCAATAGCAATGGTGGAAACATCGGACTTGATAAAGTTCATAGTATCCATGATTGCTAAGCCAGAAGTAATTACACCACCCGGTGAATTGATGTAAAGTGAAATGTCTTTTGTATTGTCTTGTGCATCAAGGAACAATAACTGAGCGATGGTTGAGTTAGCCATTTGGTCATTTATCTCACCACTTAACATGATAATTCTGTCTTTTAATAAACGTGAATAGATATCATATGCACGTTCGCCATGAGCAGTAGGCTCAATAACTGTAGGTACAAGCATATATCTGCCTCCTAAAATTCTTAATTAGCACTCTTATAAGTACAGTGCTAATTAAAGCACTTACTATAAAGGCTGTCAAACAAAGTGTATCAATTTTGTATTTTTTTGTGTAGCTATTTTATATTACAATAGAGAATGTAATCTTTAATCTGGAGGGAAAATTTTGAAATATTCTAAGAAAATACTGACGTTTGTATCAGCATTTGCTGTTAGCTTAGGATTATTTGCGGTTAATGCAAATACGACTTTTGCCGCAAGTAATTCAAAGCCAGTGGATACAAGTAGTACTAAAGTTGCTAAATCAACCAAGTCTAGTTCATCCAAGGCTGATGGTAGTAAGACTAATAAAAAGCAAAAAGATGGCACTCAACGCGTTACTGGTTATGCGATGATGACCAAAGTTGCTGGTAACAAAAATTATAAAGTATGGAAATCTGTTTCTGGCGGCCATGTTCATACCAAGGTAACCGATGGAATAACTTACCGTTATAACCATATTCAGTCTGATCAATCTGTCCAGACTAAAAAAGCTCGTTATTGGAGAATTTACGTTGATGGTCGTAAAGTAGGTTATGTTAATGAAAAATTCTTTGCAAGAAACCAAATTGCTGTTCCAAAAACGGTAAGTTTGGTAAGAAACGATAATTATAAATTTAACACTAGGGATGCTATCAGTTACGCAACTAATTATATGGGGACAGTAGTTGATAATTCCGAAGTTAATGTATCTAAAGATAGTATCGCATGTAATAAACCAAAAACTTATAACGTAAAATATACTTACGGTGATGCTACCGCTACCGTAAAAGTTACGGTTAGAAAGAGTACCAAAGAAGGTATCGCTAGTGCCAGTGGTGTAACCGCACAGCCAGGTACTAATGATTATAAACCGTGGAAATCCCACTATGGTTCATCTGATAATTACATTAGTCCAACTGAATTTACACCAGATAATACGAGACATACCTTTAATAGTGGTGACTTAACTCTTAAGACGAGATTTTATCAACCAGTCTTATTAAGTGTCCAAGATCCTGGTGACGATAACATTAATAGAGTGGGTCATATTCCTGAAGGTATAACTGTATCAGATGGTTGGGCTTATACGAGTTTACTCAGTCACCTTAACTTACTTAGTGGACACGTTGTTGGTTATGATTTAAATAAGTTAACCAACCCATTTCATGCCCAAGATCTACTAACTATGTCACAAAAGAAGTTTACTAACTATGTTAAGCATATTAAGGTAAGCCCATATATACCAATTGGCCACGGTCAAGCAATGGGATCAACCAAGAAATATATTTATACTTTGGTAAATGATCATACTTTGAAAGAAAGTTCTGATTCAGAAGAATTAGTTCAAATCCGTAAGAGTGATTTGCAGATTAATAAGATGTGGACAATTAAGACTTGGGTTGACGATGCAAGTAATCCACGTTACTTCCACAATGGTGTAGTCGTTTCCGATACTGATATGTATACTGTCTACCATGATATAAAGAATAATTGCTATGAATACTGGGAATTAACCCGTAAGGGTGATAATTGGTATCCTAAGTTAGTTGGTAAGACTGATGGCAATTTTGTAAGTAACGGTGCTCCAGTTCAAGGCTTTACTTATGACCCTGTTAATGATAATTTCTACCTTGCATTTAATGATTTAATCTTTAAGATAAGTCGAAAGGGTGCAATTAAACAGACTTACCAATTTAATACTAATGGTCGTGAGATTGAGGGCTTGTCTGTAAGTAACGGTCGCCTATATGTAAACTTGGCTCAACGTGCTGAATTACTTGAAAGTACGAAAATTAAGTAATTAATTTAAGCAGAAAAAAATAAGAGGTTTGAAAACCTCTTATTTTTTTTGTAATTTTTTCTGACAATCAGGACATAATCCATATATCTCTATGTGACTCTTAGAAGTGATAAAACCTGTTTGCTTTTCGGCTTCTGTACACATTTTATTTTCAATTGTATTGAAATTGGGATAAAAGACATCAGCAATTTTACCACAATTAGTACAGATGATGTGAAAATGGGGTTTAACAAAGTAGTCATAATGAGAGGAACTGTCCCCATTTTTTATTTCAATGATAACTCCTACGTTAACTAAAGTATTAAGTGTATTGTAAATGGTAGCCCGATAAGTTGGCTTATCACTGGCAATATCCTGATAAATTGTTTCAGCGGTTGGATGATTATGGTGTGTCATCAAGTATAGAAGAATCCTTAAGCGGGGCATAGTTGCCTTTAAATGATGTTCATGCAGAAGTTCTTCAGCTTGTTTTTCAAGTTTAGTTGACAAATACTCATCTCCATTACGTTACTTATACAATGTAAAGTGTATCATTTTCAAAATAAAAACGCCTTCTAGAGGCGCTTTTATTTCACATTTTATCCAATAAAATTATGCTAATTTTTTATCTTGATGTTTTTTAATAGTAGGTAAAATTAAACCTAAAGCAACTAAAATAACTGGTGTAGCAACGTTTAAGAATAGCGTCAATGGATCTGGTGAGTAGATACCTAAAATACAACAAGCAAGTGTGACGATAAAACACCACCAGCCTGCGGTGTAAGCTAGACCTTGATGATGAGTCATTTGGTAATTATTTTTATCTTCAAACTTATCTTTTTGTTTACGTAAAGCTATAAAGGCTATGAATACCCATAAGTAACGCAACGGCATAGTTGTTGAATTTAATTTAATCAATTGAGCCATTACTGATTGTGCATCGGGTAATAATGCCTGAACAACAATCAAAGCACCTGAAAGAATAACAACCATCCAGATACCGTTGATAAATGCACCATGTTTGTTAACTTTAAGTAATTTCTTTGGGATATAATCTTTAGCTTCTTTACTACCAAGCAGCATCCTTAAGGGTGCATCGATACTAAGAACCAAAGTTGAAAATTGACCGATTACATTACACCAAGCGTAAATATATACGAACAGACTGTTAACGTGGTAGTAATCACCTAATCTTTGAAAGGCGATGTAAGGACCATTAGAAATGTATTCGTTCATATGTGCGTTAACAACTTTCGGATCAAACATCATTGCCATTGCAAAGGTACCTAAGATAGCCGAAACCATGACCATAATAGCTAAAGTGATCATAGCTTTAGGAAAGTTTTTTGAAGGATTTTTTACCTTATTAACATAAGGCGAGATCTTTTCGCAACCACCGACAGCAAATACTAAAATTGAAAGTGATGTTAAATATTTAACGTTGAAGGTTGGTAAGAAACTCTTCCAGTTCCAATTAATGTTGTAATAACCAGCATGTGGGTTAATTAATGGTGCAGCAAACATCATAACGATGAATAGAATTGACATGATAAACATTGATGTTCCCGCAACAGTGGCTAAATTCTTTAATACTGGAATACCACGACTAGCTACCCAACAGAAGAATAAAAAGACTGCTAATGTAGCAAATTGTGTCCATGCGGTTGGTAAACTATCATACCATTTGGTATTAGTGAGGATACCCCAAGCCATGGCTCTCAGGCCACCAGTACCTTTACTTGAAATGTATACCACGTGACAGGCCCAATAGGTCCATCCAGCGTAATAGGCCCATTTTGGTCCCATTGTTGCGTTAACCCAAGATGAAACACCACCTCCAGAACTTTTGAAAACAGAACCAAGCTCACCCACCATTAGAGCATAGGGAACAAAGTAGAGTAGGAACATAAGAATCCAGCTGAAGACAACCTTTGCTCCATCAAAGTAGACAAACCCGTTTACAACGTTACCAAAACTCCATACGGTAGAAAAGGCCATCATTGCAAGGGTGATCCACATCATCTTCTTGGGATTGTTTTGTGATTCAATCATAAATAAAAAGTCTCCCTTAAATATATTTATTTTAACTATGTCATTATATAGCAAATAAAAGAGAAAAGCCTTCTTCTTCATTAATCTCTCATAAAATAATAATGATAACAAACATTGTTCAAACAGTAAGAGTGTGTAAAAATATGTTCATGTAACATAAAAAGCAGGGAAAGGGTAAAAATGAAAAAATCGGTTAAGATATCACTAACTGTTATTACATTGGCCATTGCTGCTTTTTTAGTTGTTGGCATTAGTTATAATTGTGTTCATGCCAAGAGCTACAAAAGGGCTGTGACTAAGATAGCTGGTACAAAAAATTATGCAGTTTACCACCATGTTTTGAAGGGTGGACCAGCGGGTAAATTTACATCGACTAAATATTTCAAGCATGGACAGATCCAATCCAAGAAATATGCTACCACTAAGAAAGGTAAGTATTGGTACATTATCGTTGATGGCAGAAATGTTGGCTGGGTAAACCAAAACTTTTTTGCAAGAAATAAAATTTCTTTGGCTGCGAATGTTAGTTTAGTAAGGAATAGTTATTATAGTTTCCCAACCAGGGATGCAATTAATTACGCAACTGATAGTAAGGGGACAGAAATAGATCCCCAAAAGGTACATGTTTCTGAATCTTCCATTAATTCTTCTGTTCCAGGTACAAGTAAAGTTAAATATAGTTATGGCAAAGCCGAGGCGGCTAATACAGTAACTGTTCGGGCAGATGAAAAAGAAGGAATTTCTAGTGCTGATAAGTTTGCTATGAAGGCACCAAAAGAAGTTTCAACTTGGAAAGGCAGTTCAAAATCTGCGTCAAGACATTGGAATGCGGCCCATGATTTTGGACCTGAAACTTCATCTAATACTTTCAAGGCTAAAGGTTTAACTTTACGAACTAGACTGTTCCAACCAAGGTTTGTTAGTTTACAGTATGGTCAAGCAGCCGATAAGATGGGGCAAGTTGGTGTGGTTCCAGAAGGTATTACCGTTAAGGATAATATTTTTACTGTATCCATGTTTTATGATGGTAATGATCAGCACGGTCACCTAGTTTCTTATAATTTAAATCACATAAAGAGTAAGTATGCTGCTCAAAATTTGCTTGCTTTGAAGTGGTCCACTTTTAAGGATTATGCATCTCATATTAGGGTAAGCCCGTATATTAAATTAGGGCACGGTCAATCCATTAGTTCTACAGGTAAGTATATTTATGTGTTGGCCAACAATGATAAATTTAAGAATTCAAGTGCCTCTGAAGAAATTATGCGGATTCGTAAGAGTGATATGAAGATGGATAAAATCTGGACTTTCAAGATTTGGAATAAGGATGCGGCTAACCAGCGTTACATTCATAACGCTACCTTTGCTAATGATCACACTATGTATGCTCTATTCCATAATGGTGGCAATGGCCGTTATGAATACTGGAAGGTAACTCGTAATGGCGATACTTGGACCCCAACTGAAATTGGTGCCACCCAAACTAACTTTATTAGTAATGGTTCACCGGTTCAAGGTTTCACGTATGATGCTAACCATAACCAGTTCTATATTGCCTTTAATGATTATATTTTTAGAGTTGCTGAAAATGGTAGTTATAAGAGTAGAAGCCATCTAAAGGTTCGGCGTGAAATTGAAGGCTTATCCGTATCTGGTTCTAAACTCTATGTTGAGTTTACTAAACGTCCAGAATTAACTGTGGGTAAGACTAAGTAATAAAATTGAAGTACAAAAAATTGCCCTTACTGGGCAAATTTTTTATTTATTAATTGTTACAATTAACTTGGTTAAGTAAAGAAATGTAGTTATCATTAAGAGGATTTTTGATGAAAAAGTTATCAATCGTTGTTCCTTGTTATAATGAAGAAAAAACAATTCCTCTGTTTTATTCGGTAGTTGCAAGTGAAGTTAAAAAGTTAACCGCTTTAAAGATAGAATATTATTTTGTTGACGATGGTTCAGAAGATAATACTTTAAGTGTGCTTCGCAAATTACATACAAATAATAAGGAAGTACACTATATTTCCTTTTCACGCAATTTTGGTAAGGATGCTGCGCTTTATGCGGGACTACAAGCTTCAAGCGGAGATTATGTAGTTGATATGGATGCTGATTTACAGGATCCCCCAGCTCTTTTACCTAAAATGTATGCTTTACTTAAAACTGGTAAATATGATTGTATTGGAACCAGAAGAATTGATAGAAAAGGTGAAAGCAAAGTTAAATCTTTTCTTAGTAACCTTTTTTATAAATTTATCAATAAAATATCTAATACGCAGATAGTGCCTGGTGTACGTGACTACCGCATGATGACACGGCAAATGGTTAATGCATTCTTATCAATGAAAGAATACAGTCGTTTCTCAAAGGGTATTTTTAGTTGGGTTGGTTTTAGGACTAAATATCTTGATTATCATAATGTGCAGCGTGTGGCAGGAGAAAGTGATTGGACGACTTGGAAGTTATTTAAGTATGCGTTAAGAGGAATTGTCAATTTTTCTCAAGCCCCGCTTAATATTGCGGTTTGGATTGGCAGCTGTTCCTTCATTTTGGCGATAATTGGGTTAATCGCAGTTATCATTAGGCATATAATTAAACCGTCGGCTGCCGTACTGGGCTGGTCGTCGCTGGTTTGCATTATTCTTTTAATCGGTGGGCTACAACTTTTGTGTATAGGTATTATTGGTAGGTATGTTGGAAAGATATTTATCCAAGTTAAAAATAGGCCTATTTATATTATTCGAGAAAAAAAGTAAAACAAAAAAGCCAAGTTCAAACGAACTTGGCTTTTAGTATGGGTCCCCTGGGAGTCGAACCCAGATTTTAAGAACCGGAATCTTACGTGCGATCCATTACACTAAGGACCCATTGGACACACATGCTAGTATATCAGAAAGGGGTTTAAAATAAAAATTCTTTTTATTATTTACTAGCTTTAAAGTTAAATCTTTTTCTTGAATTGTAAAAAATACATTGTTATACTGAGATTGTCGAATGGGGAATGTGGAGACTAAAAAAGTTGAAAAACTACGTTTCCCTTATATTTTTAAACTTTCTGGGACAAAAAATGTCACAATAATGGACAATAAGTGTCCCAATAGGAAGGAGTAAGTTAATGGACGCGGACTTTACCGTGCTTCAAGCTCTCGTTCCTGATATCTTAAAAGTTTTTCGACAAAGATATCTTGTCCTTGAGCAGATTTCTTCAAGTGCCCCAATCGGACGAAGAAATGTTGCTCAACGGTTAGGACTTTCTGAAAGAAAGGTTCGAACAGAAACTGAGTATCTTCGAGAACTTGGCTTAATCGAAATTAAAAATTTTGGAATGTTCCTAACTGAAAAGGGTAAGAAAACATTGCAAGATGCAGCTCCGTTGCTTGACCGCTTATTTAACGCTGGTAAGACTGAAGTTGAATTAGCTAAAAAACTCGGGATCGAACGTACAATTATTGTTCCAGGGAACGGTGATTTGCAGGATCGAGTTTTTGAAGAAATGGGTGAAGAGTTAAGTTCAGCATTAGATTTGCTCTTGCCTTTAGGTCATTCAATAATTACAATTCTAGGTGGAGCGGCGTTAGCCAAATCGGCTAAATATTTGTCTAAAAGTTTAGGCGATAACCGTCAGCTAGAATTTATTCCGGGTCGTGGAGCCTTGGGTGAAAATGTTGCTACACAAAGTAACACGATTGTTCAGGAGATGGCTGCAAGGACTGCTGGTAAATATAAGACTTTATATTTACCTGAACAAGTTTCTGCCACAGCTTACCGATCTCTAATTAGAGAATCTTCGATTGCGGATTTGCTGCAGGATATCTCACAAAGTGACGCCGTTATCCATGGAATTGGTTTAGCCCAAGAAATGGCACGGCGTAGAGGATATGACTCAATTAAGTTATCTGAACTACGTGAGAAAAAAGCTGTCACCGAATGTTTTGGGTGTTTCTTCGATGACAAGGGTAAGATTGTCGACCGTATTACACAGGTTGGTTTACAGTTTGAGAGTCTAAAAAAAATACCTCACATATTTGCCTTTGCTTGTGGTGCTAGAAAAGCTGAAGCAATCAAAGCTTATATGCCTAATGCTCCCCATCAAACCTGGTTAATTACTGATGAGGGAGCCTCAGAGAAGATTTTAAAGGAGAATTAAGTTTCTCATTTAAAATAATTGTTGTTTATAGTTCTTAAATAGTTCTTAAGGAGGACTTTAGAATATGACAGTTAAAATTGGTATTAACGGCTTTGGCCGTATCGGTCGTTTAGCATTCCGTCGTATTATGGATTTAGGCTCAAAGAGTAAGGATATTGAAGTTGTTGCTATCAACGACTTGACTACCCCAGCACTTTTGGCACATTTACTTAAGTACGACTCAACTCATGGTACTTTCAACCACAAGGTATCTGCTACTGATGATTCAATCGTTGTTGACGGTAAGAAGTACCGTGTATACGCTGAACCACAAGCACAAAACATTCCTTGGGTTAAGAACGATGGCGTTGACTTTGTTCTTGAATGTACTGGTTTCTACACAAGCAAAGCTAAGGCACAAGCTCACCTTGACGCTGGTGCAAAGAGAGTCTTAATTTCAGCACCTGCTGGTAATGATTTAAAGACTATTGTTTACTCAGTAAACGATGATACTTTAACCCCAGATGACAAGATTGTTTCTGCTGGTTCATGTACTACTAACTCATTAGCACCAATGCTTAATGCTTTACAAAAAGAATTTGGTGTACAAGTTGGTACTATGACTACTATCCATGCTTACACTTCAACCCAAATGATTTTGGATGGTCCTGTACGTGGTGGTAACTTACGTTCAGCTCGTGCTGCCGCAGTTAACATTATTCCTCACTCAAGTGGTGCTGCTAAGGCTATTGGTCTTGTTGTTCCAGAATTGAACGGCAAGGTTAACGGTCATGCACAACGTGTTCCAGTTCCAGACGGTTCAGAAACTGAATTAGTTTCAATTTTGGACAAGAAGGTTACTGCTGACGAAGTTAACGCAGCTATGAAGAAGTACGAAAGTCCTTCATTCGCTTACAACGATGACAACATCGTTTCAAGTGATGTTATCGGTATGACTGCTGGCTCAATCTTTGACCCAACACAAACCATGGTAACCACTGCAGGTGACAAGCAATTAGTTAAGACTGTTGGCTGGTATGACAATGAATACTCATTCACTTGCCAAATGGTTCGTACTTTGTTGAAATTTGCTACTCTTTAATCATTAATTTTAATTAATTGATTATCGTTAAGTGGTAATGAGAAGGCGGAGGGAGATTCTTCCTTCCGCCTTTTTTTGAAGAAAAAAATAATTATATTATCGGAGGATATTGATGGCTAAATTAATCATTTCAGACCTCGATGTTAAAGGTAAAAAGGTTTTAGTTCGTGTAGACTTTAATGTTCCTATTAAAGATGGCGTTATTGGAGACGATAATCGAATCGTTGCTGCACTTCCTACTATTAAATACATCATTGAACATGGTGGTAAAGCTATTTTACTTAGTCACTTGGGTCGTGTTAAGTCAGATGCTGATAAGAAAGAATTATCATTAAAGCCAGTTGCTAAGCGTTTAAGTGAATTGTTAAAGAAGCCTGTAACTTTTGTACCTTCAAATGAAGGTAAAGATGTTGAAGACGCTATTAATAAGATGAACGATGGCGACGTTATTGTTCTTGAAAATACTAGGTTCCAAGATATTGATAACAGCTTTGGCAAGCGCGAATCAGGTAATGATCCTAAGCTTGGCGAATACTGGGCATCCCTTGGTGATGTCTTCGTAAACGATGCATTTGGTACTGCTCACAGAAACCACGCATCAAACGTAGGTATCGCTACTGCTATGAAGAAGGCTGGCAAGCCTGTAGCTGCTGGCTTCTTAATGCAAAAAGAAATTAAGTTCTTGGGTAACGCTGTTGCTCACCCAGTTCACCCATTTGTTACTATCTTGGGTGGTGCTAAGGTTTCAGATAAGATTGGTGTTATTTCTAACTTACTTCCTAAGTCAGACCACATTTTAATTGGTGGTGGTATGGCTTACACATTCTTGGCTGCACAAGGTCATAAGATTGGTAAATCATTATTTGAACCAGACAAGGTAGACTTAGCTAAGAAGCTTTTGAAGGAAGCTGGAGACAAGATTGTCCTTCCAGTTGATAACGTAGCTGCTACTGAGTTCTCAAATGATGCTTCACGTAAAGTTGTTGGCGATGACATTCCTGACAATATGATGGGCTTGGATATTGGTCCTAAGACTGTCGATAAATTTAAGGATGTCTTAAAGAGTGCCAAGACTGTTGTATGGAATGGCCCTATGGGTGCATTTGAAATGCCAAACTTTGCAAAGGGTACTTTGGAAGTTGGCCGTGCAATGGGTGACTTGAAGGATGCTACTACTATTATTGGTGGTGGTGACTCAACTGCTGCCGCTAAGCAATTGGGTATTGCACCTAAGATTACCCACATTTCTACTGGTGGTGGTGCCTCACTTCAATACCTTGAAGGTAAGACATTACCTGGTATTGCTTGCATCTCAGATAAGTAAAGTAGAAAAGAAAGGTCGTTACTTAAATGCGTACACCAATTATTGCAGGTAACTGGAAATTACACATGAATCCAGACCAAACTACTGAATTCGTTAATGCTGTTAAGGATAAGTTACCTGATCCAAATAAAGTTGAATCACTTATTTGTGCACCTGCTGTTGACCTTGATGCTTTGAGAAAAGCTGCTAAAGGCTCCAATTTACATATTGGTGCAGAAAATGCCTACTTCGAAAATGAAGGTGCTTTCACTGGTGAAACCTCACCAATGGTTTTAAAGCAAATGGGCATGGATTACTGTATTGTTGGTCACTCAGAGCGCCGTGGCTACTTCCACGAAACTGATGAAGATGTTAACAAGAAGGCTAAAGCTTTATTTGCTAACGGACTTAAGCCTATTATTTGTTGTGGTGAATCACTTGAAAAGCGTGAAGCTAATAAACAAGAAGAATGGGTTGTTGGCCAAATTAAAGCAGCTTTGAAGGGCTTAAGTGCAGAACAAGTTTCTAAACTTGTTCTTGCTTATGAACCTATCTGGGCTATTGGTACTGGTAAGACTGCTTCATCAGACCAAGCTGAGGAAATGTGCAAGACTATCCGTAACACGGTTAAAGACTTGTACAATGACGAAACTGCTGAAAATGTCCGTATCCAATACGGTGGTTCTGTCAAACCTAATAACGTTAAAGAATTAATGTCTAAACCAGATATTGATGGTGGCTTAGTCGGTGGTGCTTCACTTAAGCCAGATTCATACTTAGCTTTAGTTAATTACCAAGATTAATTCAACTGTTATATAGAAAAGATCCTGCGTTTGCAGGATCTTTTTGTGTTCTTCTTGTAAGATGGTTTAAATTTTCGTAACCTATAGTTAGTGAGGTAAAGAATTGATTAGAAAAGCAAAAAAGTCAGATTTTGAATTTATTTATCCAATTTTAAAGCAAATTTTTGATGAAATGGATATGGCTAGCATTAAGAAATTGCCAGAGAGTCAATTTTATGACTTAATGCGTTTAGGTTTTATTTCAGAATATTATCGTTATTCTTACCGTCGAACTTGGGTTTATGCGGATACAAAAGATAAACCAATAGGAATGGTTGCTATGTATTCCTATGAAGATCAAAAGGTTATTGATTTTGTTTTGAAGAAAGAATATGCCAAGGTCGACTTAGCAACTGATACGGTAATTTTTGATGATAAAGAAGCTTGGCCAAATGAATGGTATGTTGATTCATTGGCTGTCACCTCTAAACATTGGGGTGAGCATATTGCCAGTAGTTTATTAGATTATGCGTTTAAGATTGCTGAACAAAAAAGATTTAACAAGGTTAGTTTAAATGTAGATAAAGAAAACCCTCGTGCACAAAAATTATATGTACATAAGGGTTTTAAAACCGTAGATAAAATGACAATTGGAGATCGTAACTACGATCATATGATTAAGAAAGTTTAATTTAAATTAATTCCATATTTTCTACCAATTGGTGGAAAAATAGGTAACTTGAGTGGGGTTACATGCCATTGCGTAAATAAAATAGAAATAAGTAAAATAAAGGGAATATCTTCAGGACGCTTAATTTCACAAACAAGCACCACACCTGAATTTCCCATAATAGTTTTGACATTTGCAACGTTTTTTATTCCAGACCGAAACGTGTAAGTGCCTTTTTTAATGCTTCCAGTTACTAAATAGTTGAGTCTAGTAACATAAAAGAGGTTGGTAAGAGGGCTGTTGACTTTTTTAACTTTAACAAGAGAATGATTAACGACGTCGACAGTAAAAGAAGCAATTACCCCTACACCATCAGAATATAACCTACCGATCTCTTCTTCCTCGATGGTGTTCAAGTACAAAGTATGGTTGGGATTATCTAAATTACCGCGGATAGTATATTGAACTTTGCCTTCAGGACCAATAACGGGTATTTGACCGTATTCCTTTTCCTGATTTAATTCTAGTAAGAACTTCATCATTCCCACCTCTAATTCTATTTTTTAGCATTATCAGCTAAGAATTTATTTAAAATGTTGGCAACACCATTGTCATTATTAGATTTTGTTTGGACTTGGGCTAACTTCTTGATTGCCGGGACCGCATTTCCCATAGCAACTCCTGTTCCAGCCTCGCGAATCATGCTTTCATCATTTAAATTATCCCCGATTGCGGCAATTTCTTCACGTTTAATGCCTTTCTTTTTGGCGTAATCTAATAAAGCTATACCTTTTTGGGCGTTAACATCGTTAATCTCGATGTTAGCGGCGGAACTTGATGTAATTGCAGGGTCACCGAGCTTAGAAATATCTTTTTTAACATCAATGAAAGCCTCGTAACCACGTGAATCAAATGCAATGATTTTCATTACTTCAATTTTGGGATCAGCTAATAGTTTTTTAAAACTGTTAACGTGGACCATATTTAATATAGCTTTGCTACCAGCAGAGATGGCAACCGCTTGTTTGAAGGTTATATTTGGGTTTAAGATTGCTAAAGAATGAGCAAAATTGGCTATTCTTTTCTCGATACTTTCAGAATAAGTATGGTTGGCAGTAATTATTTCAAAGTAGAAATGATTTTGGTGCAATATGTCAACTATTTTTTTGGCTTTTGCGGTTGGCAAAGCGTGTTTGACAATTAAATTATCATTTGTATCAAAAACAAGGGCGCCGTTTAAGTTAATAAAACCAGTTTTTAAATTAGAATTTCTAATTATTGCCCGTGACTGTTTTGGAGCCCTTCCCGTAGCGATTAAAAATTCTATTCCACTTTTTTGTGCTTTGTGGATAGCTCGCACATTTTCTTCGGAGACTTCCATATTACTGTTAAATAAAGTGCCATCAAGGTCACAAGCCACTAATTTGATCACGATAAACCTCCCATATTTTACTAATTTCATGATACCATAAAGAGGATTGAAAGAGAGGTCGGAGATATATAATGAAAGAGTTGATCGGTAACGACTGGGATCAGGTTTTAAACCCAGTTTTTGAGAGTAGTGAATATGAAAAATTACATTCTTTTTTAAGAAAAGAATATGCAACCAAAAGAATTTTTCCTGATATGAACCATATCTTTACTGCTTTTAAATTAACGCCATTTGCAAAAACTAAAGTAGTTATTTTAGGGCAGGATCCGTATCATAATCCTGGTCAAGCGACAGGAATGAGTTTTTCTGTTATGCCAGGTGTTAAATTGCCGCCATCCTTACAAAATATTTATAAAGAGCTTTATGATGACGTTGGTGCCATTCCTGTTAAACATGGTTATTTGAAGAAATGGGCTGATCAAGGCGTGCTTTTACTAAATGCCGTCTTAACCGTTCCTTATGGTCATGCAAACGGGCACCAGGGAAAAGGCTGGGAAGCAGTTACTGATGCGGCAATCAAGGCTCTTAGCAAACGAGGTAAGGTTGTCTTTATCCTGTGGGGTCGCTTTGCACAAAATAAAATTCCATTAATTGACCAAGAGAAGAACTTTATAATTAAATCTCCCCACCCAAGTCCGTTTTCAGTTGATAGAGGATTCTTTGGCTCACGACCATTTTCACGGTGTAATACCGCATTGAAGAATTTTGGTGAAACGCCGATTGACTGGCAATTGCCAATGACTGTCACTAAAGCTGATTTAGCATAAAGGGGTAAATAGATGAGTGTTTTTGACTTATTAAAAACTAAAGTAAAGAATGGAAAGAAAAAGAAGATTGTCTTTCCGGAAGGATACGATCAACGAATTCTCACGGCTGTAGCAAATTTAAATAATGACGGTTTAATTGAACCGGTTGTTTTAGGTAAACCAGCTAAGATTCAGGCCATAGCTTCCAAAAATAATTTGAACCTTTCAAACGTTACAGTAATTGACTTTGAACATTATTCCAAAATTGAGCAAATGGCAAAGCAATTTATTGTAGCTAGAAGAAAAGATATCAGTTTAGAGAATGCCAAAGATAAATTAAAAACAGCAAATTATTTTGGCACGATGCTGGTGCAAATAGGGCAGGCAGATGGTATGGTTTCTGGTGCAGCTCATTCAACTGCCGCAACCGTTTTACCGGCACTGCAATTAATCCACACTGCCAAAGGGATGCACCGGGTTTCAGGTAGCTTTATTATGGAACGTGGTAAAGAAAAGTATGTCTTTGCCGACTGTGCAATTAATATTGATCCGGACGCCGCTACTCTAACTGAAATTGCTTATCAATCAGCACAAACGGCTAAAATGATTGATATTGATCCTAAAATTGCCTTCCTAAGTTTTTCAACTAAAGGTTCAGCTAAGGGTGATATGGTTGATAAAGTTGCCCAGGCGACGAAATTATTTCAAGAACAGTATCCCAAAATTCCAGCCGATGGTGAATTGCAATTTGATGCAGCCTTTGTTCCTAGCGTAAGCAAAAGCAAGGCGCCAAATTCTAAAATTGCTGGGCAGGCTAATGTTTTCATTTTTCCTGAATTACAATCAGGAAATATTGCTTATAAGATGGTCCAACGGTTGGCTAACTTTACTGCTGTGGGGCCAATTCTACAAGGTCTAGCTGCACCAATTAATGACCTGTCTCGAGGGGCTACTAGTCAAGATGTATACGATATGGCAATTTTGACGGCCGCTCAGTCAATTGTGAGGGATGATTAATAATGAAACTTGAAATTAACTCAGCAGCTGATATGAAAAAGTTAGGTGCATTCTTAGGTGAGACGGCCAAACCGCATGATTTATTGCTTTTAAACGGTGACCTTGGAGCAGGGAAAACTACCATGACCCAAGGTTTAGGACGAGTATTAGGCATCCGTCGTCCCATTAAGAGCCCAACTTTTACAATTGTCCGTGAATACCGAGAAGCAAAATTGCCTCTTTTTCATATGGATTTTTATCGTTTAGAAAATGATGATTTGTCCTCAATCGATTTAAATGGTTACCTTGCTGAACCGGGTTTAGTGGTGATTGAATGGCCACAGTTGATTATGAAAGATTTACCAGATAATTATTTACAATTGATTATTACCAGAGTAGATGATAGTTGGGAATCAACTAAACGAGTAGTTGAGCTTAAGCCGAAAGGTGAACGCAATGAAAAGTGGATCAAGGATGCTTTGAAAAAATTTAGAGAATAAAAGACACATTAGTTGTGAAGCTAATGTGTTTTTGTTCGTTCAAAAATTATTTTAAATTTGGTAAATTAAATTTTTAATTGCATCGTCACCGAATTTTTTATTTTGTGCGATTAAAATACCTGCACAGGCCTCGCTGTCGCTTAAAGCGTTATGGTGGTGCCATAATTCTACGTTTAATGCTTTCGAAACGGTATCTAGCTTATGATTTGGTAAGTTAGGTTCGAATAATTTGCTGCTTTGTAAGGTATCGACTACTAAATAATGTGGTTCTTGAATGTCATAGCGTGCCAAACTTTGCCGCATGACGTTTGTATCAAAACGGGCATTGTGGGCGGTAACTAGCATTCCAGGCTTATATAAGTCCTTGATTTTTGGCCAAACCTCTGCCATTGTTGGTGCGTCTTTAACGTCATTTGCAGTAATGTCGTGTACCTGGATGTTACGCGCATCAAAGGGCATTTGTGGGTTGATTACCGTATAGAAACGATCAACAATTTTATTTTTCCTAACCATTACAAGGGCAAGCGAACAAGCACTTTCTGGATAATGGTTAGCTGTTTCGAAGTCCATTGCTACAAAATTCATTTTTTCTCCCTCTAAAAACAAATTCAGTATAACATAGGGTGAAGCAAAAGCATGAATGCGGTAAAATATAGAAAGATATTGCAAGGGAGATTTTAATTTTGGAGTTGCTTGATTTAAGAAAAGATGGAATTGATATACAAAAACAAATTCCACTAAGTAAGTATACTTTTACGAAGACGGGTGGCCCTGCAGAATATTTGGCCTTTCCTAAGAATTTAGATGAATTGAAAAAATTAGTTCAAGTAACGCGGGAGAAAAATATTCCTTTAACGGTTATTGGCAACGCATCTAATTTAATTATTCGGGATAGCGGTATTGCTGGCCTTGTCATTATTTTAACTGAAATGAAAAAGATTACTGTTAAAGCAAATACGGTTACCGCGGAAGCAGGTGCACGAATTATTGATACTGCTTTTACAGCGGCACGAGCTGGCCTTAGCGGTTTGGAGTTTGCTGCCGGCATTCCAGGCAGTGTTGGTGGTGCAATTTTCATGAATGCAGGTGCTTATGGCGGTGAAACTCAAAATGTTGTTCAAAGTGTCAAAGTTTTAACCAGGGACGGTGAGTTTAAAACTTATAGCAATAAAGAGATGAATTTCTCTTACCGGCATTCATTAGTTCAAGATAATAAGGCAATTGTAGTTTCGGCTACTTTTGGATTAAAACACGGTGATAAACTTAAAATTCTAGATGAAATGCATTATTTAAATGCATTGCGCCGTTACAAACAACCGCTTGAATATCCTTCTTGTGGCAGTGTCTTTAAGCGCCCTACCGGCCATTTTGTTGGTCCGATGATTATTAAGGCTGGTCTGCAAGGAAAACAGATTGGTGGTGCCCAAAATTCAACCAAACATGCTGGATTTATCGTTAATAAAGGCGGAGCGACGGCTACAGATTACTTGAATTTAATTCATTTAATTCAAAAAGTAATCAAAAAAAAGTTTGGGATCGATTTGCATACGGAAGTACGGATTATCGGTAAAAATTAATCAAGTCAAAGATAGGTTATGAGATAAAAAACTTGTAGCCTATTTTTTACTGTGGGTTAAATTTAAAATATATGCGCGCTAAGCTTCAGTCTTATGTATAATTGATAAGTAGAAAGGAGAGGCTATGCATTTTAACATATCGAATATCCTTACGTGGAATAATCTCTCAGTAGTCTTGGATGTACTGATTATTTGGTATCTTGTTTATCATTTGATCATGTTAATTCGGGGTACTAAGGCAGTTCAGCTTGCTAAAGGAATTGTTTTAATCTTTTTGGTAAGAATAGTTGCTGGTTTTATGCAATTACATGCTGTTACCTGGATTGTTGATCAGATTGTTTCGTGGTCAGTTGTGGGTATTATAGTTATTTTTCAGCCAGAAATCAGGCGTGGACTTGAACGTTTAGGTCGAATGCCTTTATTTGGTGGCCGCGGAAATAACGCTCATGATGAATCAATTAAATTTGTCAAAGAATTAGATAAAGCAATTCAATATATGTCCAAGAGGCGGATTGGTGCTCTGATTACCATTCAAAAAGAAACCGGTCTTGAGGATTATATTGAAACGGGAATTAAGCTTGATGCTGATGTCACAGGTGAATTACTAATCAATATTTTTATACCCAACACACCACTGCATGATGGGGCTGTAATTATTGATAGAAATCACCGAATTGCGGTAGCTGCCGCCTACTTACCTTTGTCTGACAATAAGATGATTCCTAAACGTTTAGGCACGAGGCACCGTGCTGCTGTGGGTATTTCAGAAGTCACCGACGCAGTCACAATTGTTGTTTCTGAAGAAACAGGTGGTGTAACCATTACGCGTAATGGACGCTTCTTGCTTGATATGACCCGTGATGAATATATGAAATATTTGACCTCTGAGTTTGTTCCGAAGAAAGAAAAGAACACGAAATGGTACCAAAAAATATTTAATAAGATTTGGAAATGGGGTGCAGGTCGATGAAGAATTTCTGGAGAAAATCATGGTTTATCCGGCTTGTCTCCTTATTAATTGCTGTTTTGTTAGTAATTTACATTGATTCTTCTCAACCTGGCTTTATGACACAGGGTGAGCCGAACAAGACCAAGCAGACGGCCAACGAAACCCAAACTATTAAGGTGCCTTTGCAAGTTTCAGTTGATACTGATAAGTATTACGTTGTTGGCTATCCCGAGAAGGTAAGTTTAACTTTGGAGGGATCTAATGCATTGGTTACTTCAACTGTGAATACGCAGAATTTCCGTGCCTACATCGATTTAACCAATAAAGGAATTGGCAAACAGAGCGTTAAAGTTCATGTTAGTGGCTTAAGTAGCCAACTGTCGTATTCAATCAATCCTAAGACGGTAAAGGTTGATATCGAACGCAGGAAGTCTACGACTATGCCAGTTCAAATAGAGTATAATAAAAATGCGATTGCACGGGGATATAAAGTCGGCAAGGCTAATATTAACCCCCAGCAAGTTGAGGTTACAGGTGCTCGTGGTGAAGTTGATCAAATTGACCAAATCGTTGCCAAAGCAGTTTTACCTAACGGTCTTGATCATAGTTATGAACGGCAAGTGATTTTAACTGCAAGGGATAAAAATGGTCGTCAATTGAATGCCGTGATTGAACCGTCAACGGCTGAATTAACAATTCCTGTTTCAATTGCTAAAAAGAATGTAAAGATCGATTTGGATTCCAAAAATGAGCAGAGTGGGAAAGTTTACTCATTAACTGCTAAAAAGGATGAGGTTACTCTCTATGGTAATAAATCTGCTTTAGATAAAATAAAGAAATTAAAAGTCGATGTTGATCTAAGTAATGTTAATTCTTCAACGTCTAAAGTAGTTGATTTTGCTTTACCCAAAGGTGTTGTAAAGTCTGATCCTACTAAAGTAATGGTTCAGATTAAAACTAAGAATGCTGCAGGCGCAGGTAATACCAAAAATGATTAGAGAAAAATAAGTTAGAGAAAGGTTGTTTTTGTAATGTTGAAATATTTTGGAACCGATGGTGTTCGCGGTATCGCTAACCAAGGTTTAACCCCGGAAATGGCATTTAAATTAGGCCGTGATGGTGGTTATGTTTTAACCAAAAATAAAAAAGATGATGAACAGGCTAAGGTTTTAGTTTCTCGTGATACTCGTATTTCGGGGCAAATGCTGGAATATGCCCTTATTTCCGGTTTGCTTTCAGTTGGAATTGAAGTGTTAGAGGTAGGAGTTATCACAACCCCGGGGCTTTCATACTTAGTTCGTGCCCAAGGTGCTGATGCTGGTGTGCAGATTTCTGCATCCCACAACCCAGTGGAAGATAACGGAATTAAATTCTTTGGTAGTGATGGTTTGAAGCTGTCAGATACCATGGAAGGCGAGATTGAAAAATTAATTGACGCTAAGGAAGATACTTTACCACGTCCAGCGGCTAAGGGATTAGGTACTGTAACCGATTTTCATGAGGGTAGTTCTAAGTATTTACAATTCATTGAGAATACTATCCCCGAAGAGCTAGATGGAATTAAAGTTGTAATCGATGGTGCTAACGGTGCTGCCAGTGCACTTATTTCCAGATTATTTGCTGATTGCGGGGTTGATTTCACTACAATTGCTACTCATCCCGATGGTTTAAATATTAATGACCACGTTGGCGCAACTCATACGGAAAAATTGCAAAAAGAAGTTGTTAAACAGGGAGCCCAAATGGGATTAGCTTTCGATGGGGATGCTGACCGCTGTATTGCCGTTGACGAAAATGGTAAGCAGGTAGATGGTGACCACATTATGTACATTATCGGTACTTATTTAGCTGATCATGGCCGTTTAAAGAAGAATACAATTGTTACCACGGTAATGAGTAACCTCGGGTTCACCAAAGCTTTGGAAAAGAAGGGGCTTAAAAATGTCCGTACCCAAGTTGGTGACCGTTATGTTTCTGAAGAAATGCGTGCTCACGGCTATAACCTTGGTGGTGAACAATCTGGACACGTCATTATGAGCGACTACCATAATACGGGTGACGGTATGCTCACAGGCTTGCATTTGATGTTGGTTATGAAGAGAACTGGCAAGTCTTTGACGGAATTACTGAAAGATTTCAAAGAATATCCACAATGCTTAATTAATGTACCAGTTAAAGATAAGAAGAGCTGGAAAGAGCACCAACCAATTCTTGATGTGATCAAGAAAGTTGAGGATGACATGGGTGGCGAAGGCAGAGTTTTAGTCCGTCCTTCAGGTACCCAACCTCTTCTTAGGGTAATGGCTGAAGGTCCAACCCAAGAAGAAACGAATGCTTACGTAAAGCAAATTGTGGATGTCGTTAAAAAAGAAATGACGGAATAAATTCGTAGTTTCTTTTATAAATAAGGATACATAAAAAGTCTCTGTTTGGCAGAGGCTTTTTATTATACCAATTATATTGATTTTCACTTGACCAATTTTTATAAAAGGGATATCATTTCAGCTGTATCAATAATAATTAATTAATCCATTTTATAAGAATTGAACTAGACCAAAGGAGAAAATTATGTGTGGAATTGTTGGAGTCGTTGGTAAACCGGCTAGAGATATTATTTTAAAGGGTTTAACTAATCTGGAATATCGTGGTTACGATTCAGCTGGTATTTATTTAAATGACTTAAAAGGACACGAATATTTAACTAAGGCAGTTGGTCGAATTAAGGACTTAAAGAATAAGATGACACCTGACGAGCAAGGCTTGGTAGGAATTGGTCATACACGTTGGGCAACTCACGGCAAACCAACTGTGGCTAATGCTCATCCACAATTTGATGAAACTCACCGCTTTTACTTAGTTCACAATGGTGTGATTGAAAACTATACCCAATTAAGAGAAAAATATTTAAAGGGTGTAGATTTCAAATCTGAAACCGATACTGAGGTTGCCGTTCAATTAATTAGTAAGATTGCCCGCGACAAGAAGGTAGATGGTTTTACCGCATTTAAAGAAGCTTTGAAATTAATCAAAGGTTCATATGCTTTTCTTTTAATTGATAATACTAAACCAGACCATGTTTACATTGCTAAGAATAAGTCACCAATGAGATTAGGTTTAGGCAAGGGCTTTAATATTATCGCTTCTGACGCTGTTTCCGTCTTAGACCAAACTAAGACTTTCGTTGATTTAAACGACGGTGATGTTGGTGATATTACTAAAGATAATTACACCATTGAAACAATCGATGGCAAAAAAGTTACCCGCAAGCCTTATGTACTGCACATGGATGCCAATGCTGCTTCTAAAGGCGGTTATGAATTCTATATGTTAAAGGAAATTGATGAGCAACCAGCTGTTATGCGTCGTCTTTCTCAAGATTATTTAGATGAAGATGGTGAACCAACAGTAGATCCTAAGATTGTAAATGCTATTTCTAAAGCAGATCATCTTTATATTTTTGCTGCAGGTACTAGTTACCATGCAGGATTAGTTGGTAAAGCATTATTTGAAAATTTTGCAAATATTCCAACAGAAGTCGGTTATGCTTCTGAAGCAGGCTATCACTTCCCAATGATGTCCAAGCATCCGTTTTTCATCTTTTTGACCCAATCAGGTGAAACGGCTGATTCACGGGTTGTTTTGCAACAAGCTATTAAGCGTCATATTCCAAGTTTAACTATGACCAACGTTGAGGGTTCAACTTTATCTCGTGAAGCTGACTACACGATGTTGTTAAACGCCGGTCCAGAAATTGCCGTTGCCTCAACTAAAGCTTATACAGCTCAAATTGCTTTACAGGCAATTCTAGCCAAGGCTTTGGGTGAAAAGTTAAACGTCAAAGCCGCTAAAGATTTCCAGCTCAAGCATGAATTGGCAATTGCCGCTGAGGGTATGCAACAAATTGTTGATGGTAAAGAAAAGATGGAGAAGATCTCTAAAAAGTACCTGGTCCCATCACGCAACGCATTCTACATTGGTCGGGGTATTGACCATGCCGTTGCTCTTGAAGGAGCTCTTAAGTTAAAGGAAGTTTCCTATATTCAAACTGAAGGATTTGCCGCTGCTGAACTTAAGCATGGTACTATTTCCTTAATTGAAAAAGGAACTCCGGTTATTGCTTTAATTAATGATCCAGTAACTGCAAACTTAACCCGTGGTAATATTGAAGAAGTTGCTTCTCGTGGTGCCAGTGTAATTACCATTGTTAGCAAAAAGCTTGCTAATAAGAATGACGATATTGTATTACCAAATATCGATTACTATTTGTCACCACTCCTGACAGTTGTACCAGCACAGTTGTTAGCTTACTATGCTTCTAAGGACAAGGGCTTAGATGTTGATAAGCCACGTAACTTGGCTAAGAGTGTAACTGTTGAATAATTAACTGATAAAATTAATTACTACTTATTTTAAGAGAACAGATCGTATCATAAATCTGTTCTCTTTTTTTGTAATTTTGTATAATTAATTTAGTAATTAAGCTTTGTGAGGATAAATGAATGGTTATTTTAACTGAAAGACAGAAGCAAATTTTGTCATTGCTTTTAACTAACTCTGAGGGCTTTAGCGTAAAAGAATTGGAAGATCATCTCCATGTTAGCCGGCGAACGGTATACCGTGAATTTAATAATTTGCGTTCCATTCTTGCACGTGCAGATTTGGAATTGGTTAATGAAAAGCATAAATATAGTATTCAAGGCGGGCAGCTAGCTTTGAATAAACTTAAAGAGGAGGTCCAGACGACAAAAGAACAGTCTTCGATGACGATGGAACAAAGGGAGAGTGCTTTGGTAGTTCTTTTGCTTCTAGCGGATGAGCCGCAAAAAATTATTCAATTGGCATTAGAATTGCAAGTCAGTGAAGCCACTGTCCAAAATGATCTTAATGTAGTTGCACAATCTTTAAATAGGTATGGCATCCAATTAAAACGCAAAAAGGGTGTGGGTGTTTTTATAGAAACCGTTGAAAGCACCCGCAGGCAGATATTAGTAGGAATACTTCTGAGTGAAATTAATGACTATGATTTTTTCCGTTATGCAAATAAAACTGATATTAAAACGGATAATTTCTTTTTGGATGTCTTGCCCCATAAATTATTATTGCAGGTAAAAGAAGCATTAAACCAAAGCATTTTTTCTAATATTCAGCTTAATGCCGATCACCAAATAATTGAATTAATATTGATTTTTACTGTTTCAATGATGCGAATTGAGAAAGGTTTTGCAATTGAAAAAGTTTTTTCTGGCAAAGCTACTCTCAAATACCAAGGTTTTGTTTTTCACTTTATGGCTTTGATGACGCAGAAAAACGACTTACATATTAGTAAAAACGACGTTTCTTATTTAGCCGATAAAGTAATGGATTGTGATTCAGAGCAGACCAATTTTTCTTATGATAATGATTACGAATTGGCAATTTCGATTAAGGTGAAAAATTTCGTTCAGATTGTTTCAGAAAAAATGCACTGGGATTTTCAGAAAAATCCGGATTTTGTTAATCGTTTAACAAAACATATCTTGGCTTTGATTCAACACAGTGTGACGCCATTACCGAATACCAAAATAAAGACTTTGGCTAATTTGAGTAAAAAATTCAATAAACTTTACCGGGTGATTGAACAGGCATGGAAGCAAAAATTTCCTCACGAAAATATTCCAGCCTCGGAACTACAACTATTGCTTTTATACTTTGCAAATGAATACACCAGCAAACAAAATTATAAAAATATCAGTGTGCTAATTATTTGTGAGAATGGTATTGGTACCTCAGCAATTCTGGGTGAACGTCTTAAACAAGAAATCCCTGAGATCAAGCATATTAAGTTAAGCAAAGTATCTGATTTACCTAATTTAAATTTACGTGATTATGATTTGATTTTATCGACTTTGGAGTTAAAGGGCTTTTCCCGTGATTACCAATTAGTTAGTCCACTTTTATTAGATGACGAAGTGGAACGCGTGAAGAATTATTTGCGGGCATATACTAAGAAATTCCCGGTTACAAAAAATAGCAAGCTAGTTAATACAAACAAGCAAAGACATGCCGCTACGAAGTTAACCCAGGCAGCTGTTGAAACGCTTTTTTGCAGTGAGATTGTTAATGCCGTTAAGGTTAAGCTGCTAAAGCATAATTCTTCTAGAATTGAAGACGTGATTAAACAATGTTTAGACAATTGTGATTCCGATATTGTTAAAGATAAGAAAATCGTAGCTGATAAATTGTTTAAACGAATTAAATTAGCCCCAGTCGGAATTCCTGGTAGTAATCTTGCTCTTTTTCATACCAGTAGCAAGGGGATTAGCCGCTGTTCCTTTACCATTTTTGATTTAGAAAATGATTTAACTTTGCAAGCAATGGATCATATTGATATCCAAGTTAAGCGAATATTGTTAATGCTGGGGCCGGCAATGTTGTCTACTGCAGAGCAGAAAGTTATGAGTCTGGTTAGCAGCATGATTATTACTAATGACGATAACCTGCACTTATTTAGTGTGGGTCAGCAGGAGCAAATTAAAAACGCCATAGCGGTTCAATATTTGCACGAATTGAAGAATAAATTGTAATTTCTGTGAATCATTGAACAAATATTGGCACTAATAGTAGTGTCAGACTTCTATCTTGATTTTATTGTAAACGCTTACCATTTAATTTAGGATAAAAATGTAAGATAAATTTAAGTCAATAGAGGGGAAAATCAATGGCTCAAGAAAAGAAAAAATCTTCAATTAAAGTGGGGATTCAAAAATTTGGTACTTTCCTGTCTGGTATGATCATGCCAAACATTGGTGCCATTATTGCTTGGGGGCTAACTGCCGCAATCTTTATGACGCCTAACGGCTGGTTTCCAAACGCACAAATTAATAATTTAATTAAACCAATGTTGAACTACCTGTTACCATTACTTATTGGTTATACGGGTGGTAAAATGGTTGATGATGATCGTGGTGCCGTTATCGGTGCAGTCGCTACCTTAGGTGTAATTGTCGGTACCGACGCTCCAATGTTTTTAGGCGCTATGATCATGGGACCGTTCAGTGCCTGGCTTTTGAAGAAGCTTGACAATGCATTTCAAGATAAGATTAAATCTGGTTTTGAAATGATTTATAACAACTTCTCATTGGGTATCTTAGGTATGATCTTAGCAATCTTTGCTTACTTCATCGTTAACCCAATCATGGTTACTGGTAGTCGCTGGGCAAGTATTGGTGTTGACGCGATTATTCGTGTTCACTTATTACCACTTGCCAACATTATTATTGAACCGGCCAAGGTATTGTTCTTAAACAATGCTATTGGTAATGGTATTTTGGTTCCATTGGGAATTCAACAGGCTGCCAAAGTTGGTAAGTCAGTTCTGTTCTTAATGGAGTCAAATCCAGGTCCAGGTCTTGGAATTTTACTTGCCTTTATGTTATTTGGTAAAGGTAGTTCTAAGAGTTCTGCCCCTGGTGCCGCAATTATTGAATTCTTTGGTGGTGTCCACGAAATTTACTTCCCATACGTTTTGATGAAGCCATCTTTGATCCTTGCCGCTATGGCCGGTGGTGTAACCGGTACCTTCTTATTCTCCGTTCTTGGCGGGGGTTTGAAGGCTGCAGCTTCACCCGGTTCAATTTTAGCTATTTTGCTTGTTGCCGCTAAGGGTTCCTACTTTGGCAACTTGGTGGGTGTCTTTGGTGCCGCAATCGTTTCGTTTGTTGTTGCCGCAATTATCTTGAAGAGAGATAAGGGCACTGGCGATGAATTAGCCGAAAAGCAAAAGCAAATGAAATCAATGAAGTCTGAATCTAAAGGGCAAGAAATGCCTTCAGCCCAAAATGCTCAAAGTTCAGTTAAATCATACGCTGATATTAAGAAAGTTATCTTTGCTTGTGATGCTGGAATGGGCTCATCTGCTATGGGTGCATCCTTACTTCGTGATAAGTTCAAGAAGGCAGGTATTAAATTACCGGTAACTAACACTGCTGTTAGAAACTTGAAAGATGAAGATGGGTTATTAGTAATTACTCAGGAAGAATTAACCGACCGTGCTCGTCAAAAGGCACCGAATGCAATGCAAGTTTCGGTGGGTAACTTCTTAAGCAGTCCTAAATATGACCAAATTGTTGCTAACTTTAAGGCTTTAACCCAAGTAGAAGATAAGCCTGAAAAAGCAGCTAAACCTGCTGAAAAGCCTGGTTTAATTATAGGAATAGACTTCAGTAAAGTTAAAGAAGTAAACTTTATCCGTCACGATGAGCACCTTGGTTCAGCTACAATGGCAACCAGCTTGTTCAGCGATGCCATGAAGAAAGCCGGCAAGAAGACGCCTGTTAAGGCAGTCAAGATTAATGAATTAGATGACGATCCTAGTCATTTGGTAATTGTTACTCCGGCAGCTAAGAAGAACTTAAAGCTTCGGTATGCTGACATTCAGATCATTACCGTTGATGATTTGCTTCAGGACAAGAAACTTAAGCAGATTGTGGATAAGTTGAATTAGGAAGGGATGAGATAAATGAAACTAGAAAAAAGCATGATTAAACTTAATCAGGATGTCCCTACACGGGATCAGGCTATTAGAATGGCTGGTCAACTACTAGTTGATGGTGGTTGTGTTGAACCAGAGTATATCGATTCAATGATCGCGCGTAACAATGACGTTTCAACTTATATGGGTAACTTTATCGCTATTCCCCACGGAACTGATGATGGCAAGAAATATATTAAAAAGACGGGCATCTCAGTTGTGCAAATTCCAATGGGGGTTGATTTTAGTAACCCGGATGATGACACTGAACAATTAGTCACCGTTGTCTTTGGGATCGCCGGCTTGAATAATGAACACTTGAATATTTTGTCGCAGATTGCCATTTTCTGTAGCGATGTTTCAAATGTTGCTAAGTTAGCTGACGCTCAGTCGCCGCAAGAAGTTATTGATTTATTAAAGAAAGTAGGAAAGTAAATATGAGAGCAGTACACTTTGGCGCAGGTAATATTGGTCGAGGTTTTATCGGAGAAACTTTAGCAGATAATGGCTTTAGCATTGACTTTGTTGATGTTAATAGCACCATTATTGATGCATTAAATGAGCGCGGCGAATATGATATTGAATTAGCCGCACCTGGTAAGAAGAAGATCCATGTATCTAATGTCGATGGTATTAATAATGCTAAGGACCCAGATAAGGTAGTCGATGCAATTAAAGCTACTGATACGATTACCACGGCTATTGGTCCTAAGATTTTACCGATTATTGCTCCATTGATTGCGAAGGGCTTAACTGCAAGAATTAATTCTGGTAATACCACTCCTTTAGACGTTATTGCCTGTGAAAACATGATCGGTGGTTCACAACACTTAAAGGATTATGTATACAGCCACTTAGATGCTGATATGAAGCCTAAGGTTGATAAGTATATTGGTTTTCCAAACGCAGCCGTAGATAGAATCGTTCCTATTCAACACAATGATGATCCATTGTTTGTCTCAGTTGAAGACTTTAAGGAATGGATCATTGACAAAAGTCAAATGAAGAATAAGGATATTAAGTTAAAGGGTGTTGGTTATGCTAAGGATCTTGAACCGTATATTGAAAGAAAGTTATTCTCAGTAAATACTGGTCACGCAACAGTTGCCTATACTGGTAAAAATTTGGGATATAACACTATTGGGGATGCAATTAAGGATCCGTTTGTTTTAAAGCAAGTTAAGAGGGTTTTGAGTGAAACCCGTTCACTTCTATACAACAAGTGGAACAAGGAATTTACTGAAAAGAGTTTGGAAGATTATCATAGCAAAGTCTTAAAGAGATTCCAAAACCCGTATATTTCTGATGATATTGCCCGTGTAGGCAGAACTCCTATCCGTAAGTTAGGTTATGATGAAAGGTTCATCCGTCCAATTAGAGAATTGAAGGAGAGAAACTTAGATTACAGTGCACTGATGGAAACTGTTGGTCGAATTTATCACTTTGATGAACCTAAGGATGCTGAAAGTCAAAAGCTGCAAAAGATGCTTAAGACTGAAGACTTGAAGCAAGTTATCGTTGAGACTACTGGCCTTAAAGATGATCCGGATCTGGTTGACCAAATTGCTAAGTCATATCATGACGCTGATAATGATAAGAAAAATTAAGTTATTAATAGGTTAGTTAATGAAGCAAAGGGCCGTGAGTTTTCACTCACGGCTTTTTTGTTCCCGTTGATTAGTGTTATAAGGATTTTTGGTGTTAAATTTCCCTTACTTTTTGTATAATAAATAAAAGTATGGCTTAATAATCAGGTCACAGGAGGCAGTATTATGGCAGTTAAGTTAATTGCGGTTGATTTAGATGGAACTTTGCTTTCAAGTTCCAATACTATTTTGCCTGAAACTGAAAGAACATTAAAAGAAGCCAGCAAGCAGGGAATTAAAGTTGTCTTGGCAACAGGACGGCCATTATCTGGTGTTATGTCTTATAACAAACAGTTAGGACTTTCTGGTGCTGAACAATATGATATTGTCTTTAATGGTGCGGTCATTCAAAATTTGGCCGGTCGGGTCTTGATGAATCAAGAGATGAACTACCGTGATTTTAATGCAATGCTGCGTTTGCAAAGATTAAGCCATGTTGACGTGCACTTCGAAACTACCAAGTGTTTCTGGACTTGTGACCGTGATTTGTCAGTTCAAATGCAGATTAATGCTGCTACAACCAATAACGTAATGAAAGTTCGTCGGCGTGAGGAAATTCCACAGAATTTTACCTTTAATAAGGTAAGTTTTACTTCTACTCAAGGTGACGATCAGATTAATAAGCTGTGGAATACCATTCCTGATTGGGCTTTTGATAAATACGATATTGTCCGCAGTTTTTCCAACACAATTGAATTAGATGCCAAGGGCGCTTCGAAGGGTAATGCCTTGACCGAATTAGCTGATCGTCTGAAGATTAATCAGGGTAAGGTGATGGTCTTTGGCGATCAAGGTAATGATATTTCAATGTTTGAAAACCCTAACTTTAAGAAAGTTGCTATGGGCAACGCAATTGAAATAATAAAAAATAATGCAGATTACGTAACTGATGACAACGACCATAATGGCATTGCGAAAGCAGTTAAAAAATTTGTTTTATAGCACAGAATAATAAGATCGAGTTGAGATTAAAATGGCAGAAATGACAAAGTTAAAAAATAAAACTCAGGATAACGTTTCTGAAGCTGAGTGGGAAGTCATGCGGATTGTGTGGACACTCGGTGAAGTACATACCGGTGAAATTATTGAACAACTGCAGATTAAGAAGGATTGGTCTGAATCTACAATTAAAACTTTAACGCGTCGTTTAGTTAAGAAAGGCCTTTTGCGTACCAGAAAAGAAGGCCGGCGCTTTTTATATTCAGCTACTGTTAGTCAAAGTCAAATGATGATTAAGGTAACTACCGAAATGATGAATCATATGTGTGATATGCACAAAGGACAACTATTGATTGCAATTATGAAAGATGTTCCTTTGTCTAAAAGTGATATTGCAACTTTGGAAAATGAATTGAAAGCAAAAGAGGATACTGCGCCAGATGAAGTAGATTGCAATTGTTTGGCTACTGGTGATTGCTAAGGAAAGGAATAAAAAGTGTGTTTGAACAGGTAAAAAATTATTTGAGTGTCGCTGTTTTTGCTTTTCTTGGAGGAATTGCACGGGCAGGATTAAATGCAAGCTTTAATTTTTATGGAACATTTTGGGGTAATATCATAGGCTGCTTTCTGTTGGCTTTCTTTACGTATTTCTTCTTTGAATTTAAAGATTTTTATGAATGGATCACTGTGGGGATTGGTACCGGATTTATTGGTGCCTTCACCACTTTTTCAACTTTTAACTTAGAAGTATTGAAGAATTTTCAGGCTGGGAAGCCAAGCATAGCTCTGCTTTATTTTTTTAGCTCAATCGTTTTTGGTTTTGCCTTTGCCTTTCTTGGTTCGAGGATGGGAACTAATCTAGGTAAAATTTTAACCAGGGAGGACTAAAATATGAATTTATTGCTAGCAGGGTTAGGCGCATCGCTAGGTGCTATGTTACGTTATTTCTTTACTAATTATGGCAAAAAGCACTGGGAAAAGATTGGCAATAAGTATTCCAACTTACCTTTCCCAACGCTTTTTATTAATCTGACTGGTGCTTTTACCTTAGGATTTATATTTGGTATTGGTGTGCCACCATTCTTTTACGCATTAGTAGGTACAGGTGTATTAGGCGGATATACTACCTTTTCAACTTTAAACACAGAATTGGTTTCATTGTTTCATGATCGGGATTACCGCATTTTTATCCTTTATGCCTTAACCTCATATTTAGGTGGTTTGTTTTTAGTTTACGTAGGTTTTTATTTAGGGAAGTTATTTTAGATGAAAAAAGTATGGACGATTTTAGTACGTTTATTTTTTGTACTATTTGTAGGTATAACTGCTTATTTGATGTTTACTAGCACGGTTAGGGTAAATGTCCACGATACACATGAAATAGCAAGAGAAGTAGTTCGGAGAGCCGCTAATGAATCAAAGAATAAAGAATTAAAGAATTCTGTTAAAATTGTACAAAAATCTGGTTTAGATAATGAATTGTTAAAATCTTTACCTAAAAGTTATCACCGTAACTTTTCATATGTGACTTTGTATGATTTAAGTGTTAGTTATCAACAAAATGGTGAATTAACCGCTAAGAACCTTGGGTTACATAGTGATAATCGTTTAGAAAAGTTGGTTAACTATTTTATGGTAAAAGAAATCAACCAAGAGCTGAAAGGGAATTCTAAAGAAGTAAACCATGCAATTAATTTATTTCATTATTTTATGTTTGGTGTTGCCTTGTGCTTTATCCTTGCAGTTTTATTGATTTTATTTGGTAAGTATTGGGCTTCGTTAGCATTATTAATTGCTACAAGTGGTGGTTTCTTTTTCTTACAATACTTTGCAAATGGGGCAGTGAACAGATTAGAAAGCCAGCTGTATACTGAGATGTCGTTAACAACTTCAAATTATTTATGGTCTAGTTTAATCATTGGCATTGTAATAACAATTGTTTGGCCGATTTGTTTAGCGGTAGGCAGAAACAAAATGCGTAAAAAATAGCTTGAGAATAATTAAAAAGTACAATATCATAATGTTTAAAAACCCATGTTACTATTAGAAATTGATATATAAGAAAAGTCGATTTTAATCATTAATTGTGGTTCTTTAAATTTTATTAAATAA
>ENA-UOOE01000570-UOOE01000570.1-fermentation-metagenome-genome-assembly--contig:-NODE-570-length-35589-cov-252.464513_pt1 | contig 35589 bp, 30 predicted proteins | sample MGYA00245776_ERZ724021 | MGnify/ENA primary metagenome ERZ724021 (study PRJEB28704, sample SAMN03018321) | fermentation metagenome | biome: anthropogenic terrestrial biome; feature: soil... | reverse complement strand
AATTCATTGGGATTCTCCCTTCAAATTGCGAACTTCCCATGCCTTGAACTTCATTTTACGAAATACGAAGCCGGTAGAGCATGTGCTGATAAACGACAACACACCATCTGAAATTCAAAAAGCTTTCAAGAATTTACAGCAAAACGATAGGTTCGTTTCTATCGGCCGTGCTGCCCGCGCACGGGCGATTTGCGACTACATCTTTGGAATTAACTACAGCCGCTTTTTCGGCCTTACACTCGGCGTGAAAGGGCTTTCTGTTGGCCGGGTGCAGACTCCTACTTTGGGACTCGTTGTCAACCGCGACCAGCAGATTGAAAATCACATAAAGCAGGAATACTTTGAATTGACCGCAGATGCTTCTCTGGACGAAAGGAGCGTAAGTTTTGCCTTTAAGCCAGATAAACCCTATTTGGACAATGCCGGACATATAACGGACCGGTCCTTTCTTTCAGATATTTCTGCCCATGTAGCGGTTCCCGCTTCTGCCACTGTTGTAAAATTGCAGAAAACAGAAGCTCCTCCCCTGCCCTTTAACCTTGTAAAATTGCAGGCACATATGAACGAAAAATATAATCTCCCGGTTTCACGCACGCTGGAAATCACACAGGAACTGCGCGACAAATACAAGGCAATTACATACAACCGATCAGACTGTCAATATCTAAACGCTGAACAGCACGCTGCGGCGCCGCAGGTACTGCCGGGTGTTATGGAACGCCTTGGTCTGCAGCTGCCGCTCAATTATGGTATTCGGTCAAAATGCTTTAACGATGCAAACGTGACAGCACATCATGCTATTATTCCAACCGCCGCCAAGTTTGATCTTTCTTCCCTATCCGATGACCAGAAAGCAGTTTACACGGAAATTGCAAAACGGTATCTCATACAGTTTTTACCTCCTATCGCGCCGGAGGAAACAAAGGCCGCCGTTTCTGTTCCGGGCAAAGGAACCTTCCAGGCCAATTCCGTTCACGTTCTGGATAAAGGATTTGCAGCCTTTTATCCGGCAAAGTCATTTAAAGAGACAGCCTTGAGTGGCATACCAACTGGCGGTTATTCCGTGAAGCTGGAAAATTATCGAATAGCAGAAAAATACACTGCACCGCCGAAGCGGTACACCCAAGCGACCCTGATTACAGATATGACACAGGTAGCAAAGTATGTGACCGATCCGCAGGCAAAGGCCGCGCTGCAGGCGAAGGATAAAGACAAAAAGGGCGAAAATGGCTCTATCGGTACACCAGCGACACGCGATAAAATTATCGAAACGCTGATAAAACGCGGGTATGCACAAGATGACGGCAAGCATTTGGTATCTACGCAGTACGGACGCCAGCTCTATGACCTACTGCCGGACGACATTAAAAAGCCAGACCTGACAGCTCTCTGGTGGACAATTCAGGAAGATATTAAATCTGGCAACGCAAAAATCTCTGATATGACAAATTCTGTGCTTTCGTCTATTCGCAGCCATCTGAAAGATGATTATTCCACTGCCCATGTTGACCATGCAGATGATAAAAAGGAAATCGGAAAATGCCCTCTCTGCGGAAAGCCGGTCTATGAAAATCAAAAAGCTTTTGGCTGCTCCGGTTACAAGCAAGGCTGCAAATTTGCTATCTGGAAAGACAACGGATTTTTCAAGCACTTTGGCAAGAGGGTAACGCCCTCTGCGGCAAAAGCACTGCTGGGACCACATCATCGTTATTTGGAAAAGAATCTAACAGGAAAAACCGGCCGGAAATATGACGCCTACTTCGTTATGAAAATAAAAGACAATCGGCCGGACTTTTCATTGGAGTTCCCTCAGAAAAGGAAGGATGAAGGAGGAAGAAAACAAAAATGAAAAAGCGGACTTGAATTTTTATAGCAAAAAGGCGAAGGGAAAAAACCTCCACCTTTTTGCTGTTCACTGAACGGAAATACCGCCCATACTGAATCCTTAAACAATTTCAGTATGGGCGGTATTCCTTTATTTATCAATATTATTTTATAAAACTCATGGAGGAATAATCATGCAAAACTATTATATAGCTTCCACCGCCGCCTATCAGGTCCCCATCAGCAGCACAGCTTATAAAGTATTGTCTTATTTGCAGCAATGTGCGGATTACAAGACACGCACCTGCTTCCCTAAACGCAAAACCATTGCGGCAAAGTGCGGTATCAGTGTACGCAGCGTTGTACGATCCATAAATAACCTTTGCGCCGCCGATCTGCTGAAGCGTACTTTTCAGTTCGCACGTTTTGCTGGGGACAATGCCATCAGGCAAAAGGAGAATCTATATACTGTCATAGATGAGCCACAAGAGGCTCTGCCATGCGATTATATCAATAATCATGGTGTGAATATGGTAAATAATAAAAGTCTCTCTAATGGCCGTACAAAGCCCGTTAGGCTGTACGCAGCTAAAACTGCTAATTTCTCCACTCTCACAGGCAACGAATTGAAAGTGTACAATTATATAACTCTACGTGCGGGGAAACAAGGAAGCTGCTATCTGTCTAAAAAAGCAATTGCCACTGCCTGCAACTGCAGCACTATTACCGTATATCGCTGCATTAAGTGTTTAGCTAATCAGGGCCTGTTGTGCGTTCAGGCACAGACTCGCAAAGAATTCGCGGGAAACGATGGTACAGCCTGTAATCTATACACAGTCGTCCACTATTCCCAGCGTTTCCGCCTGGCTTCCATAAAGCTCCTGTTTGCGTGTTTGTTAAACCAATCTTTGTGCTGCACCCCCATTTCATCTCTATTTGTCACGGGGGGCCATATCACGGTTGTCACCCCAGGAACACCTACCCTAAAGAACATGACCTCAAATAGAAAAAGAACTTCTAAAAATAAAGATTAAGTTAAAAGGATGGACCCGAAATATTTGCAAATATGCTGTAAATTTGACAGAGCATTCTTTATTTCATTATTGTTAATTTTACAACAAATTAATGAAATCTCAAAAGAATCTTACCGTAACAGCGTGGCTGAACAAATGGCTTGATACACACGTACAGCCAAATTTAGCACACAAAACGTATATATCTTACCGGATCGTAACAAATATATTGGAACGATCTTTCCCGGAGTTAGAGAATGTTCCGGTAAGCCAAATGAACAGTTTTCATGCACAGCGAATCATTAACAGCCTTGCGGATAAATACTCAAAATCCACGTTAAATGAAATGCGTGTCATTTTTCATCAGTCCTTTGAAGCTGCCAGTCAAATCCCTTCCATGCATGTAAATCGAATTGGGAAGATGCGCATCCCGGATCGCGCTTCACAAAAGCACGTTCGCGCGTTGACACGTGCAGAGCAGGAAGCGGTAGAAGAGGCTGCTCAGCACGTTTATATGGGCTATCTGGCTATCTTCTTTCTGCGAACTGGATTACGGTCAGCTGAGTTGTGCAATCTGAAGTGGCAAGATTTTAACGAAAAAAGGAGGATGATTTTCGTCCGTAAAAGTAAAACCCCCTCTGGTGTTCGATTCATTCCATTGCGGAATGAGGCTTTGCAAATTATTTTAATGCAACCCAAAAACACAGCCGTGATAATGCTATTTTTCACTAGGAGCGGTATGGAACTCCTATTACAGCATCTGTACTGCAGAATTGTATATGCGTTTGCGCAGAGAAACTGGCATTAATTTTTTAACGACTCATGTTTACAGACATACGTTCGCTACGCGAGCTTTGGAAGATGGCATGAATGTAAAAGCGCTGTCTAAAATTCTCGGCCATACGAACGTTGCCTTTACCATGCAGCGCTACTGTTCCCCTGATATTGAATTTCTGCAGGAGCAAACGGATATGCTGGACCAGAAATAAGCTATGTAAAAAAGGGCTTACAGTTATTTCTGTAAGCCCTTTTTGCTAGTGTGCCCGGCAAGGGCGATAACTTGGCGTTGAACGTCCGCTATGCGCTCGGTAACAGGAAGCGTTAGCCGAAGGCAAACGTTCTGCATCAAACGGAACTGCAAAGCGAAATTTGTGCCGTAGACCGCCATGACGCCTATCGCTTCACTGCCGCGCAACGGTTTTTAGAAATCGTGAAACAAGCGCGGGAAACTAAATGTACGCCATCGTGAATAAAATTTATCGACTGCACTATCGGTGCACCCATTGTTTCACTTTATCGAGCATTCCAAGGGAGGACAAAGTCTGTTTAATTGCACCCTTCGTTTTCCTTTTTATTTTAGTAGAGAAGGAATCAGACCCATATTTTTTAAGCACTTCTTCAAATGGCTCTTTTTCTAAATCGGTAAAAAAGGATTCCCGTTTGGGGCTTGCTTCCACTGACTGGCCGATTGCCGGATTATATTGAATTGCTTGATTGAAATCCACAGGCTTTACAATAACGGAATCGGAAATGCTGTCGAACAATTTTTTCCCTTTGTCTGTGTTGACAATCACCAAGGACGTACCTTTGTCATCAAACATAGAGGGCATCATCTGGTTAACTCCCCAAAAATCCGCCAATGTAATATCACTTTGCCGGTCTAACCCTTTAAAAGCACAGTTACTGCAGGAAGGACGCAAGCAGACATTTGATAAAAACAAATGAAGGTAACTGTCGCAGTCTAAGGTCTGGCGATATTCAGTGCCATTGATAAATTGAAACAACAGTGAAAATTTTTGCCAACCTTGTGTTTTGTTTCTAAAGGAAATTTTATGCGCAGAACTCTGTGCAGTATCTTCGCGAAATCGCACATAGTTACGCCAAACTTTCGGTGACGGTGTTCCATGACAAATTAAATCCTGACAAACTAAATTTTCATAATCTTTTTCTAAATAAGTTTTAAGCCCACTTATTTGACAAGGTGTTCCACTAAAATATACTTTTCGCCCTTCTTTTAAAAGTGCCTCTGTTTCTGCATAGGCATCCCCTATACTGCTCTGAACATACTTCGAACCCCGCAATTTGTTAAGGTCCTGTGTATTTTGCACATAGGTATGTACCACATGAAAGCAATCATCAAAGCTGGCCCCGAAGACTGCCCCGCCGCTTTGAAGAACCTGCTGCGCAAGTTCTGTAAACAACCCTCCAGAGGAACTCGCCTCGCGTACAGAATCATGTTTGCTGTAAGCTGCAAAAGCCTTCGGTTTTCTCTGAACTTTCCGCTGCTGAAAAACAGGACAGCGGCTTTTACATTTGCCACAGTTGATACACTGTGTATCATCAATAAAAGGATATAAAAATCCCTCTTTATCTTCTTTCATTGTAATACAATGGTTCGGACAAATACTGGCACAAGCACTACAGCCGGAACAGTTCTGCTTTTGTTTAATTAATTTCATTTTTCTTTTCCTTCATCTTATGCCAACACTGCTTTGCGGCTTCATAAGGGAAGCGCAGTCCCTTATGCCTTCCTACAAAGTATGCCAAATTATCCTTGGGTCCTAATTCTTTGTGGCTAAGCAAACATTGATATGCATTTTTCAGTAATGCCAAGTCGGGTAGTTCCGGTGCCAGTCTTATTTCTCGATGTGCATATTTAATTTCAAGCATATCTAAAATTTCTTTCTCTTCTGGAATTTTCATGTCCTTTATAACATGAAAAAGAAGATCTTTAAAGCCTTCATATCGTTCAAACCACTGTTCCGGTGTACGAAAGATATGTGAATGGCTATTTCCCCTGTTCACCACCACATACAGGGGTTCTTCTACATATCCACATTTGTAGTAATAAGCGACAGGAAGCATTAGCTGCCAATTCTGTCCTTCTCTAGACGGGTATATTTGTCTGGTAGGACATACTTTACAAAACGAATCTTTGCGAATCATCATGCCTCCACCGCTCTCAAATACGACATTTGTTTCTGTTAGTAAATCTATAAATAAGTTGTCTTGCCCTATTGGCTTTTTACGATATCTTATATCAACGACTTTCCTAATATCTCTTTCATTCACATTTTCTGCCGGACAAATACAAAATCCATATTGTAAGTTGTTTTCTAAAAATTTGACACGCTGAATAATTGAATTTGATTTGAAATAATCGTCAGAGTCCAGCCATGTAAGATAGTCCCCATGAAACAAATTAAGCGCTTTATTCATTGCAGCTGCTTGTCCAGAATGCTTCTGATAAATATAATGGAGCTGCATTCCTTTCATCTGGAATTGTTTTATGTAGCTGTAAACTATATTTTTGGTATTGTCTGTTGATCCGTCGTCCACTACGAATAGTTCTATATTGGGATAGGTTTGTGCCAATACTGAATTCAAAAAACGGCCAATGAATTTTTCACCATTATAACAAGGGGTTATAATACTTACCAATGGATTAGTGGTCATGAGATTTAAGCCTACCTTTAAGGAATTTCACTGTCTTTAGAAGCACTTTGCACTCACTGTTTCGATGAAAAATGAAAATATAAATTACGTTAGGAACTATAAATGTGATGAGTGCCATTAATATGAAATTTAAAATTGTTACTGTGCTCATAACAAAGTGTTTAATAAGTTCAAGTAAACATATCATTGCGAAAGTAATCGCTAAATTTCTTAACATCCTAATGAAATATGAAATGGAGCTTTTATGAAAAAGATACTTATACAGAACGATTGGCTTCCAAATAGTTATAACTATGCCTGACACTATCGTGCCTACATAAACACCAGGGAGACCCATTTTTATAACGCAAACAATACTAATAATGAGATTAAGTATTGCCTGTATAATGGATGCATATTTATCAGGATCAAAAAGGCCGCCCGCAGATTTAAAATTAAATACTGCAGCCCTTTGACCAACAAAATAATTATTGAACAAAATAAGGGCCAATGAAATATTATCTATTTTTTTATCTGCACCAATCCATAATGTAATAAACGGTTGGAACAGAATTACCAGTGCTATTGTTTCAAAACTATATAACCAAAATCCGCAGAAATCATAAACGTTAAAAACTTCAAACTGTTTATCTTTGTTCTCAGTTGCAATTAAGTTTCCGCAGCTTGAAACAATGCCTGTCATAGCAACGGTTATAAACCCTGTTGCAGCTGATATAATAATATTATAGTTTGATACCAGTCCAACAACCGCGACGTTGATAAAAGCCGATATAATAATATTATCAGTTTGATAAACACTGATATCCCCGATTTTATGAAGAATAAGAGCTTTAATGTTCTTAATCAAATTGTTCTTGGTCTTTTTATCAAGTGGTTTAACATCTTTGCTTCTTAGATATTCGTATCTTTTATCCAGATATAGCGCAGTGATAATCTTTTGAACAAGTTGTAAGCCGGCCTGAACAAGAAGATAGACAAGAAAATTGTGGTATAACTCTAACGCAATTATTTGAACAATAGTAATAACGATACGACATACAGAATCAATATTTGTAAGTATATAATTCTGTTGTTCCGCATTTACCAGTCCATATTTATAAGATACAAAATAGGAAGAAATCGTATTAAAAAGAAATATCAAATAATAAATTTGTAGATTTGCTACCCCTTCTGCACCTTTAATAAAGTATCTCAAAAAGGGTAGCAAGATAAGCCCAACCGTTGCAACAATAGCTGCTACAATCCGATAGGCTTTCTTATAAACATGCATTAAGGATTTGATCTTTTCTTTGTCATCTTCGGCAACTGGTTTATATAAGCTGTAATTCATAGCAGTACCGATGCCCAGTTCGGAAAAGGACAATATATTCAGCACATTGGTAAATAGCCCATTAATTCCAAGGTATGTAGTACCGAGCACATTAATAAATACAGTTCTTGAAATAAACGCGAGTAACAAATTTAATACTGTTCCCGCATATCCCCAAATAATATTTTTTGCCGAATTAACTGATCTGGACTTCTGTTGCATCAATCTTCCCACCTTTATTGTTTATCCAACAGCACCAGGCACCAGTTGCTTTACTTCATTTCCCGCCTCCATCGCCTTGGCACAATAAGACGGCATAAACTGCTGTAAATGTGTTCTAATGGTCACTTCGTTCTGCATAAGCCAGTCAAAGGCATGCATCAGCTCATCCGGGTCTTTAAGCGATTGTACCGGCAAAACATAATGGTCATATGTTCCGAAAATATCTTTTGCAATCCCTTTTGCTTTAACAGAATACCCCACCACCAAAGTTGGCACACAAGTTGAATACGCTGCTATAGTGGAATGCGTACGCGCGCCAACAAAAAACCGGCAGCGGCTGATATAGCCTTTCAGTTCCATGCAGTTGTGGTCTTCTATCATTACAACGCGGTGTGTGTCCTGAAAAGCATGGTACAATGCTCTGAGCGGTACACGGTCGTCATTGGCTTCCCAAACAACGTGAGGAATGAGAGCAACCGCCATATCTGTTGTATCAAGAATATACTGTATCAAATTTTCATAATTTTTATATGTAACTCCGTCAGCAGTTTCGTTGTCAATTATCATAGGACTAAGGTTAATGCCAACCGTATTGCCCTCAATAAAGCCATCCAGCAACGGTAATTTTACACAGTCCAGCTGAAAGGCCGGGTCCGGAAACAATCTTGTGTTCCCTACACCTGCATTTATAAGTGCGTGATAGGTAATAGATTCGCGCGCTGTAATGAGGGCATATCTATTCATATCCTCAACGATTTCTGGATTTTGAAGAATCTCTGGCTCGACTGAACAGCCCCACAGCACAGTTTTGCAGCCCACTTTGTTAAGCTTGCTGTTCATATATGCAAGTGATTCCGGAAAACCATCATAGCAGTAATTATCGCCGCCTATAGATAAGGCGACATCTGGGGAATCTTTAAGAAAATAATAGTATATTTTTTTAGCGGGATTTGATATTTTGAGTTTGCACAGTACTGACCAAAAAAACCATGTAAGTGTACCATGTTTAACTACACTCTCTTTAATACTTGCAATATCGTTTACTGAATATTTTTTGTCCTCTAAAGGGTTAAGGGAAAAGCAATCACATTTTAAAGGATTTAAAATTTTAGCTGTTGCCCGTACTAGTGCTTCACAGCCATGATTTCCGCTTCCACTATGTGCATACAAAGATATCATAAACAGCCCTTCTTTTTATGTTTGATATTGGACAGCATTAGCCCTATTTTTGGACAAACCGCAACACTTATTAGTGGTTTCACGATTATCCCTTCACTCATTTTTATCAATAGGGAACTTTCTTCTGATTTCCAAGTAACCTAAACCTGGGAACCACGCGGAAATTAAAACACCGATCTTAGTTTTAGTTGAATATTGGTCACTTTTCAAAAAAGCTTTTAAGTGGGCACGGACATACTGCTGCAACTCCTTACGTTTTCTCTTCCATTTGGGATATGGAAACATAAGTTTTGATTGTGTAGAAGCAACCCGGACTCTGCATGCATTCAAAATATTTTTTGACATTGTATCATCTTGAGAAATAACTTTGTCAATTTCCTGGTAAACAGTAAATCCCGTTAACCATTTCGCATTGTATTCTTTAGAAAACAATTCTTTATGCAGCGCGCTCATAGTATGTTGAACATACGTATATTCTTCTTCTGATGTATACACAATTTTTGTACAATATTGCAGATAAGTACAAACAAAAAGTAAATCTTCAGCTATCGTAATCTTCGTATTAAACTGAATATGATTCTTGCGAATAATTGGAAGTTTAAAAAGTTTATTAAACGAAAATCCCTGAATATCATTTGATGAAAGGACGTTATGGATAGCTTCCACTTTGCTCCAAATAGTTAGAGCCTTAGCCGCCTTTGATAGTCGTTCCCTAATCCCAACATAATCTTTATCATATATAAAGTTAACACTGCAGATAGACAATTCGCAACCATTTTGCATGGCATTTCGTAATAATACCTCAATCCACTCTGGATTCACATAGTCATCGCTATCAGCAAATGCCACCCACTCTCCGTTGGCGATATCCAATGCAGCATTACGAGCGGCAGAAACGCCAGAATTTTTTTGGTGAATTTCTTTTATGCGTGAGTCTTTTTCTGCCCAATCGTCACACATCTGTGGACAGTTATCCGGTGAGCCGTCATCTACAAGTATAATTTCAAGATTTGTATACGTCTGATTGACTATACTTTGGACACACTTATTTAGATATTTTTCCACTTTATAAACAGGGACAATCACACTTACTAATGGTTTCATTCATCCGTCTCCTCATTTTGAAAAGAATACTTCCAATTCCTTTGCAGCATGATTTATATCATAACCAGCACTAACGACTTTTTCAATAGCTTCCGGGCTTCTGCTTTTTTTCAAAGCTTTATCCAATTCATCCCGCCATTCATTGATAGGTAAATCGAGGTTTACAAAGTCAACCAGTCCGGTCAAATCAACCTCTGGAGGAATCACATTGCTTGAAGCAACACAAGGAAGTCCTGCGGCCTGAGCCTCTACTAATACAATGCCCCAGCCTTCAAAACGAGAAGGAAGTAAAAAAGCATCCATCGCCTGGTATAGGTCAGCTACATCGTTCCGTTCACCAAGAAATTGCACAGAAGTTTCAAGTGCAGACTGCCTTACATACGCTTTGCATTCTTCTGCAAGCGATCCCGTACCAACCACTACCATCTTCCCTGCGGGATTGCCTTCGTGATACGCATGGAATATCTGCAGCATAAACAGCGGATTTTTCTGATACTGCAAACGCCCGACAAAGCCAATGACTGTTTCATTGTCTTTGATGCCAAGAAGTTTCCTAACCTCCGCACGTTTTTGTGTATTGAATTTATATTTTTCGGTATCAATGGCATTCGGGATTACACGAAATTTCTCACTATTCATGATTTCGGAAGAATAAAACCAACGGCCAGCGGTTTTTGAACAGGCCCAAAAATCCGTTGCCACCTTATCGATTTGTGCTTTGTTCCTATTGTGCAGGATGGTCATGAGGCGGCCCTTCGTACCAGTTTCCATATTTTCGGAGTTATGGCTGTGAATAATCCGTTTTGGTATTCCGTATTTTTGGGCGAATTTCAAATCATCGATATTGCTAAGCATACACTTGCTGGCCCAAATGCAGCTGTACTTCCCGGCATTTCTTCTAAAAAATGCTTTTGTATCTTTATGTGCCTGCAGTGGGTCCTTGCCGTAAGCACAGCCGTGAAAGACTTCACAGCCCAATTCTTTTAATTTATCTTCAAAAGCACATTGCGCGTTGTTGCACCAGAAATCAAAATGGATTTTCTGATACAGTCGTTGTACATAATTGAGTATAAACGTTTCAACGCCGCCTGTATTCGTTGTCATGCCGGTTATCAATATCTGTTTCATGTGCTTGTCACTTCCTCATTCTGAAAGAATGTTCATAAAATTACGATAATAATTATCCAAAGTAAGTTTTTCTGCTGCTCTCAGGCTTTCTTTTCCCATTCTCTCTCTTGCCTCCGGATTTTCAGCCAGATACTGAATGCCTTTTGCTAAATTGTCGACTATCTTCCCATCGCGCGGCAAAAGCAGTGCGCATTTATCATTTGCATATTCCGGTATGCCGCCAGAAAGCGTCGTTATTAGCGGAAGACCACAAGCCAAAGGTTCTATCACTGCCAACGGGGCTGCGTCATCACACACAGAAGGTATACATACCACATCTGCTGCTGCATAAACGCCCGGTACGTCATTATACGGGATAAAACCTGTCAGCACGATTTTGTTTCCAGAAGACTCTGCTATATAGCAAAGTTTCTGCTCATAGGCACTTTTTACTCCGCTTCCATAAAAATAGCCGCCTGCCACTATCAGTTTTGTATTCGGTACATCCGCTTTACAAAAAGCCGTCATGAGTTCCTTAGCGCCTTTTTCCGGTGTAACACGGCCGCAGAAAAGAAAAACAATTTCATTTGATTTGATGCCGAATTTTTCACGCCATATTTTGCCGTCTTTCTGTGCCGCAGCACTTCCAAAGCGTTTCTCATCCACACAGTTACGCAGCACCACTGTCTTTTTCCGTGGCAGCCCACCGAGATATGTTGAAATCGACTGACTGATAAAATTACTGACAGTTATAATCTTATGTACCTGCCCCATCAGCTCTTTACAGCCGAAATCGTTTGTTATTTCGTTGTGTAGGTGATAATAGCACTTACCTAGGTATCTCTGCGCATTTCCATGTTTTTTTAGCACCATAAAAATAGTCGGGTGATTTTCAAGGATCAACTTGTCGTAATTGCTGACCGCTAAATCCGCACTGACTTTTTTAAAAAACCATAGCCGCTGTAAAATATATCTGTATTGTTTTGCATTCTTGCTCTTGAAAAATGTTTTGACTATCTGATAAATGGCCTTGTCCCCTGCTTTTATAAAGTCTGGAGTTTTAATGAATTTATATCTGCAATTGTGCTGTTTGCTTGCTTCTCTCTCCGCTCTTTCATCATACATGCTGTAAACGGTAAAATTGGCTTTGTGGTATTTTTCATTCATCTTTATGAGATAATCGACTAAAGACTCAACTGCGCCGCCGATCACCGCAGGCACCGGCAGATAGCCAGATGTAACGAATGCTATATTCAAAGTAAATCACTGCACCTTTCAGAAGTTTTACTGGTTTCATTCTCTGCATGACTCCGTACTGTAGCTTTTTTGTCCTGGTATCTGAGCGAAAGCATCGTAAACATAAAGCAAAGCATCAATGTTGGCGGATAATAGTAAGCCTGGTCTACACAATACATCATAATGACACATAGGATGCCAAACGACATTGGCCGTGCCTTTTTCCAGCAGGCGACAAGCAGTGTAATGAAACTTGCAAAAAATGCGACTGTCGCAATGAGACCAAAGTGGATTAAAAATTCTGGTAATCCTTCTCCCCCGCCTTCCTGTAATGCAGGTTTCCCAATCGCTAAAAATCTTAGAAATGTAGGCGTGTCATAATTTTTAATGGTTTCATTGATTGCAGCCCATTGCCCTGTTCGTCCTGCCATTGTCGTGTCATTGGAAGTTTGTATTACAAGTCTGTCAAAAAATTGATTTGCGACTTTAGGGAAAAAGATGTAAATGAACGCCCCAAAGGCTAGTGCCACCTCAAACAGTATCATCCAAAATTGGATTTTACTATTAAGTGACTTGTTTTGCTGATAACTGGCAAACATGAAAAGCGATGTTAATATGAATGGAATCTGCACAGAACGTGAACCGCAAAGAATGATTCCCGCAACCGCCATAAGCAGCGATACAATCTTGATTTTTTGCCATTTTGGCATAGTCGGTTTCCAGCACAGCAAGCACGGAAAAGCCATAGACAAAAACAAACCAAATCCATTTCCGTTTTGATAGGTCGATATCATTTTTGTTGATTCTGCATTGTCCGAAAACCCATATCCAATCGGCTTTTCTGTAATATTCTGCCCTTTCGTATATGTAATTCCCGGAATTGCCGTGGACGTAATTCCGGCCACCCACTGTACGGCAGCATATAAGCTGGTAATCATGATTGCCACACATATCATCTTATACGCTTTTTCTGGTTCCATGAGATAGGTCACCGCTATCGCTAAAGGTGACCCAAGCAAGACCAGCACTTCAGCCAAAGCAAAGGGCGGAATATCTCCAAGATTGAAAATACAGTAAAAGATGAGCGCAAAAAATAGAACTGCATAGCAAGTTAAAAGTCCCTTTACTTTGCGCATTGCCGGAAATATATAGTTTATATTTTTAAAAGCGGATAATGCCAATAATACAGTAGAAATTGTGAGTGGTACAGAAGCAATCTGTATTCCGGCTTTAGGAAACGCCATAGATATGAAAAATAAAAATGAATTCATTTACCAAGCATCCTTGTAACTCTCTTTTTACTTGCCCTGTTGAATGGAATAAAAGAAATTTTATAGACTGAGATAAAAATCCTGCAGCTTTTTTGCCTCACAGTGAATATCATATCCACTTGCCGACACATCTTTCCTTCTGTCTTTTCGTATATCATTCGAATGTACAAGTAACCTTTGTGCCCATCTTTCTGTGGTTTCCTGCAAAGGACAATATTCCATTGTTTCACATATTTTTGCTTCAGCAGGGACTTTTTCAGAGGCAACAACAGGTAGGCCTGCCGCCTGCGCTTCAACCGCAACTAGGCCCAGCCCCTCATAGTTGGATGGAAAAGCAAATACGTCCATTGCTTGATAAAGCTCATTGACGTCCTTTCGGACTCCGGTGAAAATGACTTTATCGGTTATTCCCAATTCGTTCGTCTTTTGCTCAATCTGTGGCCGCATATCGCCGTCCCCTACCAACAGCAGAAGAGAACGCGGATGATATTCCAGTACCCTTGCGAAAACATCCAATAAAAACGTTTGGTTTTTCTGGAAGCACATTCGGCCAGCATGCCCCACAACAAATTGGTCCGTAATTCCAAGCTCATTTCGCTTCTGTTTCCTTATGTCGGGGTTGTATGTAAAATCATCCGGATCAATGGCGTTTTTAACAATCCGTATAGGATTCGTTTTACAAAAATCTTCTCCAAACAGCCAATTCGCCGCATGTGTTGAACAGGCACAGTAATGCGTTGGATATACTTTTGAAAAAGATCTTAATATATTTTTGAGGATATTCTTTTTCGTTTCTCCTGGACTCGATGTACTGTGACTATGCGCAATACGGACAGGGACATTTGCTTTTTTCGCAGCATAAAGGGGGAACAAACTCAGCGAGTTCATATTGGAATGTACAATAGGATAATGGTTTTTCTGAAATAATATTTTCAAAGCCTTCGTATATCTAAAAATATGTTTATATGAAGGAATTTCATAAACGTGTCCGCCTAAAGAAGAAATCTCATCATAAGGAATGACTGTTGAATCATTGTTGACAATAAAATCAAATTGTACTTTTTTATGATCCATATGCCTGTAATAATTCATTACGACTGATTCCACGCCGCCAGCCATCATACGTCCCATCACTTGCGCCACTCGTACAGGTCTGCTATTCACTGATTGTCATCCTTTTAAAATTGTATATTATATTAACAGTTTTCCATCATATACACCTGGGCTATGCTGACTATCATGTTTCTTGCCCGTATGCTTCTGCCATTGCAGAATATAGGCAATGGTAAGCACTGCCGTGAACACCGCCAAAACAGCTGCCGCTATCAACGTGCCGAATACAATCTGGTGTAGGCAGGTTACCACTAACTCATACAAGGACTGCTCGACAATACCCACACATTCTATTTTCCCGGAACACAAAACACCTATTCCGGCAGCAAAAAACAGCAGCGCCGCTCCACTGGTTGCAAAGATACAATATCTGAAGAAGTGCCTTTTATGATGCATATTGTAAAGCAAAACAAGAATAATAACGGCCAATATTCCTAACGCTGCTTCAACCGGAACGAGTAATTTTTTTGCTTTTGGTATCAGAGAACGCATCGCTGATACCACCGGCGCCGAAAAAGATACATGCTTCCGATAAGATTCTGCACAAACCCGTGACAAAGCCTTGATTGCCTGCTTATTTTCTTCAGTCATTTGGATGTTCCGCTTTTCGGCATTTTTCGCAAACTGGCTATAAAATATTTTTTCTTTAGCATCATAGTCAGGTCCAGTTCTATTTTCGTAAATGGATTTTACAAGCTGATTGGCATCGGAAGATATTTCGCGCTCGCTAACCAACGACTTGCAGAAGTTCTGGTCAAAACCACTCGCCTGTCCATAGGATGTCAGCTCATTTTGTACGGCATAAAGCGCATATTGACTGTACTTGCTTTGAACAATTTGACGCTGCAAAAAATTTTCATTTGGAACAGTTACCTGAAAAACGGCACATAAGGAAAGACAGATAAATAACAGACACAAAACAAATGAAAGAATGTATGACATTACCGTCTTCACTCGTGAATGATGTTGTATTCTTCTTGACATGGCAATTCCTTTCATCCTGCGGAGCTAATTTGCTTTCCAGACACATATTTGGCATAAACATAATACCTCTGTGACGTTAAACCGACGACGTTACTGGAACGGTCACAAGTATACAAAACCAGGTTTTCTTCTTTTTTAAGCAGATTGATAGCCTTGCTATCTGTGTCCTTGGCGGATTTTTGGCCTGTCACCTGATATTCATAATCACCATAAGTGGTTTTAATTTTAATCAAGTCGCCCGTTTTGACGCTTTTTAAAGAGGAAAACACGGTATCAACATGCCCACTGATTAAGATTGTGCGCCTTTGCCCCGGAAGACCGCTGCCTACATAAATGCAGGCGCCCTTCTTTAAGTTTTGCGTATCATCACCATATATGACGGGAGTATCAATTTTTGCACTCTGGATTGTAAGTGTCCCTATCTGCTGTCCTTGAATCGGCATATCGTTGGGAGACTTCATGCTTGATTTGGTCAATTCACTTTGGCCATTATTCTGATAAATGTTAGATATTCCACCACTAAACGTAGGCGGCTTCTGCAAAAACGTCACCTGAAATAAATCTGTGTACGGCTTTATAATAGGATTCGCTACAACTATAATTAGAGAAGCCGCAATCGCACAAAACAGCAGCGGCGTGACGATAAACTTCACGATGTTGCGGAAACGAACATGACTATGATGACTCTCTTTCATATTGATTCCCCACCTGCATTCAAACGCTTTTTCTTTAACCAAATAAACACACACGCACTTCCAATGACAACCACAACGATACTGGAAGCAGCAAGAATGGCCGGTATCCATGAATAATGAATTCCCGTATCCTTAATAGGATTCGCTTGTTCAACATTGTATGTATTTCCATATTTGTCGACGATAACAACGTTGTCTCCATTTGTCGTTACGGTAGCACCTGCTGCTTCTGCCACTTCCACCACTGCACTGCTAAGTGCAAGCCGCTGCTGTGTCGTGAGATTTTTGTTTCCAAAGTCAAAGCTTTTTATAATTGCATCATCTGTTTTTGAAGGCAACGCAGAGCCTGTATTTATCTTGGGGGTACCAGCATAACTGTCTGCACTGGCTGTTCCCGTCATCGATGCTTTACTGGATGCTGTAGTGGATGCACTTCCAGCTGGCTGGCCGCTGGTTGTTCCATTATGATTGACAGCACTGTTTACTGATGACGAATTTACCTGTGAATTAGCATTTTCTTTCTCCGATAGCTTTTTTGCTACTTTAACCTTGACAATCTGAACGGCATTCAAGATGCGGGTGAGTTGCGCATCCGTAAGGTTGTGAGAATTCAAATAGCTCTGTGCCATAGCTACATACTTATTAGGAGCATATATCGTTCGGCCATTCACAACCACGCCGGCCTCAATTTCAGCCATAATTTCACCTTTTGAAGCCGCATATGATGGAATTGCCGCACTCATGAAAACCATGGCCGCAAGTGCAGCTGCAACGATTCTTTTCAATTTCATTTTCATCCTTATATCACCCTTTACCAGGATAGCTGGAGTGCTTTCTATGTTCCACAGAACGGACAATGAAGACTGCCAACAGCACACCCGCCGTATCTATACAAACATCACGGAATGAAGAAGTTCTTGCCATAACAAACCGCTGATGAAATTCATCTCCACAGGCGCATATAAATCCTGCAGCTAAAGAAATCACAAGCCTTTTGCTGTTTGAAAGGTGGCCAAAGGTCCACACAATCATGCTGATGTTTACACCGAGCAGAAAGAAAATAGTAAAATGTGCAATCTTTCTAATACAGACGTTTACCGCTTGATAAGCTGTGCTGCTTCCCGCCGGTACAGCGCCCACGTCTTTAGCAATTTGAACGATTACCATGGAAATTTTGCCGCTTGTGTTATTTGTCTGATAATAATTTTGACTTGAAAAGAAGAATATAGCGGCCAGACAAGCTCCCAATAATAGAACCCAGAAAATGCGTTTTTTCATATCATATCCGCTTCTGCGAAAGGAACCATTCTTTTGTTTTTTGCAGCCATGGTTCCCATTCCTTAAAACGATATTTGTGAATGGTTGCTTCCATGATATTGAGGTTTGGACACCTTGAGCCGCAGTTATGAGAATCCGTTCCAACTATGACCGGAGCATTCTGTTCATATAGTTCTTTTATCAATTTCCGTCCTTCACGCTTTCCAAATGCACTGGCGTTTATCTGTACAACAAGGCCTGGTATCTTTAAAAGTTCTTTTATATCTTCCGGCTCATACCACAGGTACCTTTCCAGATGTGCCAAAACGGGAAGTACCTTGAAACCATAACGGATGTTTTCAATTTCCTGCAGCACCCAGCTTTTATATCCCCTGCTAGGCAATTCCAACAAAATAGCTGAAAGATGCTCGTAGCAGAGCGGAAGACAATCCTGTTTTGAAATATCCGGCTCAATGGCAACCTCAGCTGCTTTCTGTACGGCCGGCAAATTTGGACGAAATAGTGGGCTGCCTGTTAGCTGCTGATAAGCATTTTCCCTTGCCTGTACAAATGTGTGGATGTCGGTATTGTGCAAGATAAAGTGGGGAGTTGCAAAGACGGAATCGACCTGCTGGCGGCTTAACGCTTCAAGCATTTTTATAGACATTTCGATGCTGGATGCACCATCATCAATCTGTGGAAGAACGTGCAGATGAAAGTCTGTCCACATTGTCAAATCCCCTTTATTTTGAAGAAGGGCCATCGCCATAGCTTCCATAATAGCTTCCATAAGAGCCGTAGTAATAGGAGCTGTATGGTTTACTCTTCTCCCGGACATCATTGATAACAACGCCCAGCACCGTACCATTTACTTTCTTTATACTGTCAATTGTCTTTTGCAGTGAGTCATATGTCGTTTGATTTTGTCTTGCAATTAAAACAGTGCCGCTGACATATGGTTCCAGTACCAATGCATCCGACAGCATATTGATTGGCGGTGTATCAATAAAAACGTAATCATAACCACCAGAAATGCTGTCAAGGAAATCCTGCATATTTTTTGAGCTCAGCAATTCCACCGGATTAGGTGGTATTGGGCCAGCCGAAATAACATCCAAAGATGTGTCTTTATAGTGGTGAAGTATTTTATCTGCATCGGCGGTTTTGCTTAAAATGGTTGAAAGGCCATCCGTATTGGCGAATTCAAAGATACGGTGCTGAACAGGTTTTCGCATATCCGCGTCTATGAGGACGACATTTTTCCCTGTTTGTGCCATGGAAATGGCCAAATTGGCGCAGGTGATAGACTTGCCGGCGGCCGCTTCTGGGCTTGATACCAAGATAATATTATTTTTGGCAGATGCCAAAGTAAACAGTAAATTTGTCCGAATGATTTTATAAGCTTCTTCAGCATGGAAATTTGTATGACTGCTTAGCCTATTGGACACCTCATTCTCAAAAGTATGCTTTTTATTTCTTAGCTTCATCAGTTTTACCTCCTGCACGAGTTTGATTTTCTAGATGAGGTATTTCGCCAAGTACAGGGATATTTAGCCGCTTTTTCACATCTTCTTCACCCTTAATCGTTGTATCCAACACTTCTGCCAGCAAGGATACAATAATCATAATCATCAAACCAATCAGAGCGCCTATCGCTGACTGCTTTGCAACATTTGGCGATGACGGTGACGATGCCGGCGTTGCCTTGCCGATTACTTCCACAGACCCAGCCTTTACAACCCGTTTCAGTACATCTGGGGCGACATCTGCGATTGTATTGCAGATTTCAGCGGATAACTCCGGATTGGTTGTTTCAGCCGAGATAGATAAAACCTCTGTCTTATTGGCGGATTCCATGTGGACCGCTTTCTTCATCTGCCCCACCGATACCGGCTTGCTCAGCTTGTCGGCAATGCTTTGCATGACTCGGTCGTCTTCCAAAATGACAATATAGGTATTAACTAACTGCTGTGAAGCATTCAAGTCATCTTGATTAACGGTATCCTGCGATGTGGCTTTCTGCTGGCTGTTGTTAACATAGAGAGAAACTGAGGAGGTATATTTTTTGGGTATTAAAAAACTAGAGGTGACAAACATAAGTGCCAGTCCTATGATGAACCCAGAAAGTATCCATTTCCAGCGCTGCCGAAAAATGAACAGGATTCTGTGCAGATCGAGTTCTGTCGTTTCATTCATTGTATCATTTCTTCCTTTTATTGAAAATGTCAATACTTATAAAAGCACAATCACTGTGCAGACAGTTTCATGATTCATACTGCCCGCACAGTGATTGTGTAATGGAATGTAATTATTTACAGCCAACTGCAAACAATTTATAATTCATATTGTCAATTTGGCAATAGACACCAACCATGCCGCTGTACTTCTTTGTAACCTTAACACGGCAGAAATATCTACCATTTTTATCCGGATATAGTCCTTTGACTATGCTTGTCTGCAGGACATTTCCATTGGCTGTGGTGAAAGTGTAGTTCTTATATGCGTTTTTCGGCTTTACATAAAATACATATGTCTTGCCAGGTTCCACATGAACATCACAGGTCGTATCAGAGAAGAGTGGACGTGCAATAATCTGCAGCTTAAAGACACACTTGCCATTGATATAAACGCCAGTTTTATCGCCGATATTGCCGTGCGCATATACGCTATAATGGCCGCTGGTGCCGTTCCACTTCGTCTTAGTTCCTGTATAAATCGTATTACCGTTGCCGGTTGTGTAGTTGAACTGGTCCATCTTTTCTGTGGACGAAAAGTCGACGTAATAGGTGCCCGAAATTGGAATCTGCAAAGTGTCATTTTCCGTTACCGTACGGGTTGTGCCGTCGTTCAGGGTGACCTTTGTTGTGAGCACCGGTGTAGTAGTCGTTCCACCGCCACCGCCGGGATGAGAGGACGTTTTATAAGCATTTTTAAGTGCTTCCGCTATCTTTGCATTGACATCATAATACTTCGTGTAGGTGTCAGAGTTGTCAAGTGCCTTTTTGACGCAGGTTTCTACAACTTCATCGCTGAAAATCTGGCTAAGTGTTGTATTAGAATCGGTTGGTTTTCTTATTGCATCTAAATAATCTTTGAGATTCTTGCTGCCGATGTCTGAAACACCACTCAGTGCTTCCCCGAGTGTACGGTTTGGCAGCATAGCAGACTCAAAATAGCGGTTTATCATGCCCGCGAAAGCCGGTGTTTTCTTAACTTCCTGCGCATAACCATACCATGCAGAGTTTGCTGTTGTACCTTCATTCTCATGTCCAGACTCCGTCATGTAAGCACGAAGGCCTTTTTTGTTATATGTTGTAGTATTCAAAATACCGGCAATGTCCTCCGAAGTGCATGCAGAATCATTTGGGAAGTCCGGTGCTATCTTGATAGCATTTGCAATACATTGGTTGAGACCGTCACCACTCACAGATGTTTCTACACCATTGGGATGCTTTAACTGAATGCCTCCATCAACAAAGCCAGTTGAAGATACGGTTGTCCCGTTCTTAGATACTTTAAACGGTTGTTTATATGCTACCAATTCAATAGCTGTTTCGCCCTGTGTAGCATAGTTAGAACTATCATTCTTCATCGTCTTCAGTTCACTATTAAAGAAATTGGTGAAAGATGTTTGTAAACGATTGTCAACAGTATTGGAATCTGCTGCAAAGGCACCACCTGTCATACCGCCGAAGCAGCTAAACGTCATGGCCGCAGACAGTACAGCTGCTGCAATGCGCCCGCCTGTGCTGGTTTTCTTCATGTTTTTTCCTCCTATGTTCAATTGTTTTTCGCTTAGAGCGTTTATCCTCTCGATACTGCTTACTCATCTCCTTTGTTTTTTAGGACAAAAGTAATCGTCTGCAAAATAAGCTTTGCATCCACTCGAAAGTTTTGATTTTGTATGTATTTGATATCCAGCCCAACCCATTCATTAAATGTAGATACTTTACCTTTATGTGTCTGCCAATAGCAGGTAAGCCCTGGCTTTGCAGCTAGCCGCTGATATTGATAAGGTGTATACTGCTCTACTTCCGCCGGCAGAGGTGGGCGTGGACCTACAATACTCATATCACCTTTCAAAATATTCAGCAGCTGCGGCAATTCATCTATGCAAGTGCGGCGAATCACCCGTCCCACCCTCGTAATACGAGGGTCATCACTTATTTTAAAAGCCGGGCCTTCCCGCTCATTTTGTGCAGCTAGTTTACCCAGATACCGATCCGCATCTACGCACATACTTCGGAACTTATACATTCGAAATGTTTTGCCGTTTTTTCCTACACGATTATGAATATAAAAGGCTGGTCCCGGGCTGTCAGCCTTAATCAGAATGGCAACAATTAAAAACAATGGGGAAAGTAAAATAAGGGCAAGCAAACTTAGTACAATGTCCATCACTCTTTTAACTGCAAAATACAGCCGTCGTTGTTTTACTCGGCTTTTAGAAGCAAAACATATCTTTCGTTCTTTTTTTGCATTGTCCTTTGCAAAGTCAGGGTTAAATAGCGCCTCTTCGGATTTCATCTTTCTCTTCCCTTCCATTTTTCTCTGTCTTAGCCATTCCTATTGTGATGATATACACCCAATTAACAAATAGAGAACCGGTCGTTCGACGATTTATATAAACACTTTTTATTATAATCTGCTTATATCCGTCCAAACTAAGTTCGATATATAATAAAAAATAGTCATTTCACAGGAGGGTAGAAGATGAAATTCATTGTTGGAATGATTCTTGGATTTTGGGCTGGCATTACAACCATGTGTTTATTCCAAATAAAGCGAAAAAAATAAGTTGAAAATTATTTAAATATATTTGAATGTCGCGACTTATTTCATGTTTTTTCTTTATTTATTCAGTTTATTTCTGGGGGCATTTCTTCCCTGTTTTATCTCTATTTCCATACATTGTACTACATTCCCCATCTGTTGTCAATAATTACAACTGTATAGATCAGTCATTTTCCAAGTATCTGCCGGATTTTATCCTGCACAAATAAGTGCCCACTGAACAATAGGTAAAGAAAGCGCCTGTTTTCTATGGGTCCTTGTTCTATCGTAAAACATCATTGAAAGGGGACAAGCCTTATACACTTTTTTCCTTTAGTATAAAATAAACGATCTTTGATTCCCCCATTTTTTACCACCTGTTTTTTATTATATAGTCTGCTTTTTTACAATGTTCAACCGTTTTTATGAATATTTATAGATTAGGCCATTTTTTTGTTACCGTATGATTTTCAGTGATTGCGAAAAATGTTTTTCCGCACGTCAACTGAATTTGATCTGTTGTAAAACATCATTTTATAGAAGATAAGCCTTATACGCCTTTGTAATGGCAAGCAATTTTGTGTCCGCACCCCCTAGCATATAATAAAAAAGTTCGCAATTTTGAAATGGCAAAAAGGGTATAGAAAAGTCATTGGGATTCCGGTAAAATGAATGGTGTCTAAGACATTCAAAGAATGAGAATCCCAATGACTCAAAAATAGGGTACATTTTATTTTGACATAATAAAAAGCTGAAAGCCATGAATTACTGGACTTTCAGCTTTAACTATGCCGCAAATTGCAAGTGCAAGTTGGACACCCGCACAGTAAAAATTAGTTAATCAGAACCACGGACGAGATAGAAGCCTTGGCTTCCGTCGAGGGCGTGGTTGCCACAGCCGTCAGGTTGCGAAAACAGAATCAAGGAACACTTCAAACAGTTCCTCCGGGGTACGGTAGCCGAGTTTTTTGCGTGGCAGCCCGTTCAGATCGTCAGCGGCGGACAGGATGTACTTTTGAGAGGAGTCCTCAACAGATGCGCCCTTGGGAATGAAGGCTCGGAACAGACCATTTGTTAGGCAGTATGATATACTGAAAACAAATGGGGTGTTTTTATGCCAAAAGGTAAAGCAAAGAAACGATACACAGGAGAATTCAAACAGCAGGTTGTAGAAGCTATGCAAACAGAGAAACTCAGTTACAGTGAAGCAGCGCGGCAGTTTCACGTGTCTGACCATAAAAGCGTTGCTCAATGGGAACGAATTTATCTGGAAGAAGGACCAGAAGGGCTATATGTGGAACGCCGTGGTCGAGCCAACTCTAATGATAAATCACTTATAGCAGATGCTAAGGATTATGCTTCAAAAAATGTAGCCGGGATATTAGCTTCTTCTCAAGTAATTCCGACATAATAAATTCAAAAACCATCTTCATAATCAGAGGAGTCCGACATAATGTCGGACTCCTTTTTGTGTACAAAAGCGGTATATAAAAGAAAGAGCTTTCCCAAAAGGGAAGGATGTAAATTCTTACCAAATTATCATGCCATATAATGGTATAATAAAAGAAGTAAAAAATAATTTACACTCACAGGTGCGGAATGTTTGGAAGACATCCCGCAACCTTGCGCCATAAAGGTTTACGAGAACCATTATGACTTGTGAAATGCAGTTTATGCTTCATTATAGCATTTACTTCATACATTAAGCGGTTCACACCTTTCGCACAAGGTTGTGAGCCGCTTCATTTTTTACTTTTCAATCCGAACCTTGAAAGCTTATGATGATGTCTGCCCCCAACGATAACAAGGCCAAGCAGGAAACTGCTTGGCCTTGTTATCGTGGAACATTTTGGTGGAGGAGAATGGATTCGAACCATTGAAGCCGAAGCAGCAGATTTACAGTCTGTCCCCTTTGTCCACTCGGGAACTCCTCCATATCGCAGCCAACCAGCAGCTGCCTTGTCCGTCAGATTGGAGCTGGCAAAAGGACTCGAACCTTCGACCGGCTGATTACAAATCAGCTGCTCTACCAACTGAGCTACGCCAGCGTATCTCTGACTGACAAGTATATATTATAAAGGATACTCTTCAATTTGTCAAGCATTTTTTGTAATTTTTTGCTTTTAATTTAGAAAAAACGTCTGTGCTGTTTTTTAGAGCATAGCGCAGTCCAAAGAGTCATTTCCCATTGTGCGCAGGTCAAACGGTGTTGTCTGATACACAAAGTAGTTAAGCCAGTTGGTATACAGCAGCTGGCCGGTCGCACGCCAATTATTAACAGGCGCACGGGAAGGGTCATCACCGGGATAATAGTGCTTCGGCATGGCAATAGGCTCGCCTTTTTCTAAGTCACGCCGGTACTCCTGCCCCAGCGTTTCCGTATCATATTCCGAATGACCCATGACGAAATACTGGCGGCCGTCCTGGTCACTAACAATATGCACACCTGCTTCCGGTGAAACGGACATAATGCGCAGCTGCGGCACCTTTTCAATATCCTCCGCACGGACCTCTGTCTGGCGGGAATGCGGTGCCCAATAAACGTCGTCAAAGCCCCGAAACAAACGGGATTTTTTCTTCAGTGCATAATGTGGAAAAACGCCGAACAGCTTTTTGGGCAGAACATACTTGGGAATTCCATAATGGTAATATAGTCCGGCCTGTGCCGCCCAGCAGATATGGAAAGTGGAATGGACATTGGTCTTAGTCCACTCAAAAATGCGGCATAACTCCGGCCAGTAATCCACATCTTCATATTTCATCAGTTCCACCGGTGCACCGGTGATGATGCAGCCGTCATAAACACGGTCTTTAATGTCGTCAAACGTCTCATAAAAACGCAGGAGATGGTCCTCCGGCGTATTTTTAGACTTATGTGTGACGGTCTGCACCAAATCAACCTCTATTTGCAGGGGCGTACTGGCAAGGCAGCGCAAAATTTGCGTTTCCGTCGTAATTTTTGTTGGCATCAGGTTCACCAGCGCAATGCGCAGCGGACGAATATCCTGATGTAAAGCCCGTCGTTCCGTCATGACAAAGATATGTTCGTTTTCCAGTACGGAGCGAGCCGGCAGTGAATTTGGTATTTTAATGGGCAAGAAAGGCGCCTCCCGATAAATACAAAATGGGTTGCGGCCGTTTGTCAGCGCAGCTGCAAAAGCTTGTTCTTCAGGTCACTTTCCAGTTTGCCAAGTTGCTGTTCTGCCTGTGCGCGCTTTTCGCGGCCTTGCTGTTGAATCTGCATGACTTCATCCAGTGTAGAAATCAGCGTTTCATTGGTATGCTGCAGCGTCTCCATATCAACGACACCGCGCTCAGATTCTTTCTGCGTTTCAACCGTAGCTATCTTCAGGGTATCTGCATTCTTACGCAGCAGTTCATTGGTCATATCCGTTACTTCCCGCTGTGCTTTGGCAGCCTGGGTGGAATGTTCCACGCCCAGTGCCAAAACCATCTGACTTTTCCACAGAGGAATTGTGTTCACCAGTGTAGACTGTATCTTTTCGCTCATCAGCAGGTCATTGTTCTGCACCAAGCGAAGCTGCGGTGCCATTTGAATGGCGACCATGCGTGTCAGCTCCAAATCGTGCAGCTTCTTTTCAAAGCGTGTACACATGTTGGAAAGGTCATTGGCAGACTGGGCATCCTCCGGCAGACCGGACACCTGTGCCTTTGCCTGCATTTGGGGAAGGTCCTGTGTACGCACCTGCTCCAGCTTTTTCTTGCCTGCAATCAGGTACATGGACAGTTCCTTAAAGTAAGTCTTATTGACCTCATACATTTTATCCAGTACAGAAATGTCCTTTAGCAGCTTCACCTGATGCTCTTCCAGTGCGTCGCAGATTTGGTCCACATTGGTTTCCGCTTTGGCATAGCGTGCTTTCAGGGCAGTAATCTTATTGCTGCTGCGTTTAAAGCGGGCAAACAGACCTTTATCCTTATCGTCCGTTTCAAAGCTTTTCAGTTCCGTTACCACGCCGGAAAGCATCTTGCCGACCTCGCCCAAATCCTTAGTGCGCACATTTTCCAGCGCACTTTCGGAAAAATTGGCCATTTTTTTCTGCGCACCGGAACCGTACTGCAGCACTTGGTTGCTGTTGGTCAGATCTATTTTGGTTGCAAAGTCGTCCACCATTTTCTGCTCTTCTGGACTCAGCTGCGGCTTTGGTACCTGCTGGGCCGCCATGTTTACCTGCGGTGCTGTCTGCAGGTCGGGTGCAGCCGGTGACGGCGTTGGGTCCAGTATCAGTTCTGGAGTAGGTATTTTATTTTGTTCCATATCCATATTGTGACCTCCTTGTTCCTATCACATCGTTCACGACGTGTTCGGCCGGACTCTTATTTTTCTTCCGTAGACTCCATTTTCGGCTGCTTTGGGGTAAAGTCGCTGCCGGTCAGTCCCTCCTGTTTCAGCATGGTTTCCAATGTGGAAATATCCGCTGAAACATCCAGTACATCATTTGCAAAAAGGCTGTCCAACAGATTTGCAAAAGCAGTATTGATGGTATCCAGCGAGCGTTCAATTTCCTGTTTTGCCTTCGTGATATTCTCACCCTGCACCGGCTGTGTATCAAATTCTTGATAAGATTTCACCAGTTTTAAGGTCGTGGGCAGATAGTAGCGCATGAACCGGCGAATTTCCGGCAGCTTCTCCGGGTGCTGTTCCACACACTGAAAGATACGGCCGGTGACCTGTTCCAGTTTGTCCAGCTTGGCGGATACTTCTTTTCCTGGAATCGCATCATTCGCAGCCTGAATTTCCTGCAAATATCGATTTCCCTCCTGCCGAACTTCCTCCAGTTGTGCCTGCTGCGGGTTCTCTTTTTTCTTTTCCTCTTTTTCTTTTGCAGCCTCTTCACGGGCGTTGTAGTTTTTCTCCGCGTCCAGATATGCCTGATATGTTTCATCATCAATCATAAAGCAGGTTTGGTCCTTATCCAGATGTCCCTGCGGATAAACGCCGTCCATAATCATTTTCTTTAAATCTTTCACGGCGCGTTCATGTGTTTCGCCGGCAGAGTCCGCCAGCTGGTCCACCATACCAAACGCGGCACCGTCCAGTGCATCCCGATAGCGCCGGAAACGGCGGACCTGACGGCGCTTGCGGATACCGTGCCCCACAGCAAAAAAAGCCGCCGCTGTCATAGAAAACGTAACCGCCCCGGCAACCATGAACTCCGAAAAAGCCACCATGCCCGTAGCCGCGGCCGCCACCATGGCGATATCCGCAATCAAAAGCGGCACACCCATGACCAGACCAGCTATCGCCCATGTCATGCCGGATATTGCACCCGGAATTCGGCTGTTGTGCAGATTGGGCGAAGAATAAGAGGGCCGAATAGGCTGTTGCGGTGGTCTCTGCCCATTTGGCGGACAGTTGTCCGGTGTCCCCTTCGGCGGTGTCGGCGGCGCATACGGGTGCGGCGGACGATGTCCGGCGCTGCCAGGCCCGCCGAAAACTTCATTGATGTCATCGGCAAAACCCTTTACATTATCTTCTACGGTACGTCCGATATTTTCAAAATCAGCCGCACGCATGGCTTCCCGTACTGCGTGGCTGATTTCCTGTCCTATTTTAGAATAATCCTTCTTCCCCATGATACCCTCCGGAAGGCCCTGCTTGTGCGGCATATGCCGCAATGCATAATTTCTTTTATTATAGCGCATAGGCAGAAAAATGACAACTTCACGGGCACACAGTTTTTTGAATCTTTTCTGGAAAGGGTTCACATTTTCTTCACGTAAACTTGACCGAATCTTCGGCTGTGATTAAAATTCTGTACATAAAATTTCAATATACTAGAATTGTTCCAAGAGAACAGGAATAAAAGATTCCAACTGATATACACTGTGCAGACCTTCGGAATGGACGGAATACCGAACCGACAGGTGCACAGACAAACTACAAGCTCCCCAGCGTGGGACTTTTCATAACTTTTTTCCTCTCCCCGCCGTGCCTTTCCGCACGGCAAAGATTACAAGCTCCCCAGTGGGGGGACTTTTCATACACTCTTTCATAATTTTCTTCCTTTTTTTAAACTCCTATACCAACAAAGCAGTTGCTGATTGTAAAAAACCGGCAGCTGCTTTTTGTATATCAATTTCATAAAATGCGTGCATTTTCGTCAGATTTATTGTATAATCAATCTATCTCCAGAGTTGGACCATGAAAGGGGTTTTCTTGATGTCACATCATGTTATTTCCATCAGCAGACAATTTGGCAGCGGCGGCCATGAAATCAGCGAAAAGCTTGCCAAAAAACTTGGCCTGCCTTTCTATGACAAAGAGCTCATCACCCGCGCCGCCCAAGAAAGCGGGCTGAGTGTGGACACGCTGAAAGCTTCCGATGAACGCTACGACAGTGCTGTTCCGGAAGATGAGCGTAAAACCTACTTTGGCCTTTCCAACAGTGACACACTGTTCGTTGCACAGGCAAAAATCATTCACCGCATTGCGCACCAGGAAGACTGCATTATCATTGGCCGCTGTTCCGACGTGATTCTGCTGGACGATGATGTCAGTCTGCTGCGGGTATTTATTCATGCTCCGCTGCAGGACCGTATTCAGCGCATTCGCCGCCTGCACAATCTTTCCGCACAGGACGCCCAGCTGATGATTCGCAAAAGCGATCAGGAACGCCGCAGATACTACAGCTGCTACACCGAAAAGGCATGGGGAAACCAGGAAAACTACGATATTTCCTTAAACAGCTCCTACTGGGGAATTAACCGCTGCGTAGATTTGCTGGCACACACGGCATCCCTGCTGTAAAGCATACATTTAATTAAAAAGCATCCGGGCCCTGCGGCAAAAGTGCTGCAGGGCCCGGCCTTTTTTAGTCAAAAGCAATCAATGCAGCCCCCAGTGCGCCGCACAGCTGGTGTTCCGGCAGCACAAGCAGCGGTGCGCCCAGCTTTTCCTCCAGCGCTTTCACTACGCCCCGGTTGGAGGCAACGCCGCCGGTCATCATAAAGCGCGGCTGTGGGTCCACCCGCGCAGCTAGAGCGGCCGCCTTCACCGCCACGGACACGTTTAGCCCATGCACAATGTCGGCGGTCTGTTTGTTCTGCGCAACAAGGGAAACAACCTCGCTCTCTGCAAAAACCGTGCACATACTGCTAATGACAATATTCTCTTTCCAGTGCAGGCCGCAGACGCTCATTTCGTCCATAGAAAGCTCCAGCGCGTGCGCCATCATCTCCAGAAAACGGCCAGTACCTGCGGCACACTTGTCGTTCATCACAAAGCTGCGCACATTTCCGTCTTCATCCAGCCGAATCGCCTTGCTGTCCTGTCCGCCAATATCAATAATTGTACGCACAGATGGGTTCAAAAAATGGGCACCCCGCGCGTGGCAGGTGATTTCCGTCACATCATGCCCGCCCGCACCAATATAGGCACGGCCATAACCGGTCGTGACCACATCCGCCAGCTGTTCGCGAGAAATGCCCGCCCGCAGCAGTGCCTGCTGCAGCGCTGCATCGGCACTGCGGGCCGCGTGTGCACCGGTCGGCACAATAGAGCTGCCTATCATTTTGCGGTGTTCGTCCAGAATAACCACGTTCGTACTGGTAGAACCGCTGTCAATTCCGGCAGCATAGTATCCAGTGGATGTTTTGGCAGTCATCGTCCGCTTTTTCGGCACGACAGCGTGCAGGCTTTCGGCAAACGCCTGCACTCGGGTGCGCAGCTGCTCTTCCGCGCCGTCGGTGCCGTCGGTTGACAGTTTCAAAAGCGGCAGGTGCGTTTGTTTCTGCAAATCAGCGTATTCAAAACCGTAATAATCACAAAACTGAATGGTATGGTACAGAATTCCCTTTACATACGGGTCCTCCAGCAGCTGCCGCCGCGGTGCCGCGTTGGTCATGCGCATACAGGGAATCTGCTGGAGCAATGCACCAGCATACCACAAAAGAAATTGGTCCAAAGTCTGCCCCGCAGGTGGAACCTGCAGGCCGCGGTTTCCCACACAGGTGCGGTCCTCCACCGGCAGCGGCAGCTCCTGCCGAAGCATTTGCAGCAGTGCCGGATTGGATCGCGCTCCCAATAGGGTAAGATGGTCCGTCTGACCGGTCGGTTCCGCCGGAGCAAAGGCTGCCAGACACTTTTGCAGGTCAAACGGCACGCCAAACCATACACTGCAGGCGTCAATCAAGCGGTGCAGCTCGGCCGCATAGCGCTGACGGGCGCAGGGGCCGTCAGCCCGCGGCAAGTCCAACATAAAGACAAAGCTGTCCGGAGCAGCGGCTGAAAGCACGTCCCCTACCCGCCGGAGAGAATCACAGCAGGAAGTAAGCACCAGATTTTTGATACCGTGCTCCCGGCAGGCCTGCAGCAGGGCCCGCGCAAAACTGCACAGGTTGCGGTGGCTGAGACGGTCAGCCTCGGAAAACGCGTGGACGGTCGGGTTCAGCCGTTTCGGTGCTTCCCCAAAGCCCGCAAAAAGTTCAATCGGTGTATATTTACAGGTGTACGCAATCATGCTTTTTCCTCCAGCATCTCCAAAAATGCCTGCATACGAGTGGTCATCTGCCCAGGCGGGCAGTTGGAACGGTCACAGGCATCACCGTCCAGCACCAACGTGGGAAATCCCGCCTTCTCCAGTTCTGCCCGCCCCATTTGGCTGGCACCGCTGGTTTGGCGGCAGCCCCAGTGGCAAAACCAGACAATGCCGTCCGGCTGCAACCGCTTTGCCTGCTGCAAAACAGCGTCAATGCGCCGCTGTGCTGGTCCATTTAAGTGATTTTGTACCAGCCGCCGCGCCATCGTCTGCCATGGGTCATCTGTTTCCGGCAGTTCCGGTACATCAAAGCAAAGGTCCGCCGCAAGGATTTGACAGGATGGGTTAAAGTCCAGCAAGTCTATCATGGCATTGTCCAAATTTGGCAAAGTGTGTACCCACAATAGACGCAGTTCCTTTCCGCGGGACGGCGCTGCTTTTGCTTCCTTCAAAATACCCTGCGCAAACTGCAGCGCCGCCGGTGTTCCCAGCAGCACGTGCAGCGCAAAGACCGCGTACATTTCCGAAGTCATCTCATCCGGCATGGATTTTCGGGCGCGTTCTTCCAGATACTGCTGATAAGTATCCAATGTCTGCCGACCGCGGGCAACACTGGCGCACAGTTTTGCTTCGTCCAGCGGGCGGTGCAGCAGTCGGCTGATACTGCGGGCACAATCCTTCAGCTGTTCCGCTACATAAGTGACGGCCGCCTCATCCTGTGTCTGGGGTATGTCCAAAACCAAATGCGGCACGCCGTAAAACTCAGCCAATCTGCGAAACGTAAGCGTGTTGGCATCGCAGGCAAGCGTTGTGTTAAAAATGAAGCGCGGCTTCGGCAGAATGCCGGTCTGTGCGGTGCCCAGCAAAATTTTATGGTAGGAACAGAATGTTTCCGGAATGCCGGAAGCTTCCGCCGCTTCAATAAAACCGCGTTCCGCGCCCGCACCGGAAATATAGCAGGCCAGTGCCTCCGGAAACATGGGTGCCAGCCCAAACATCTGCAGCAGCTCACACGGCGTGAACAGGCTGACCATTGCGCTCTGCTGCGGGTGGTCAAAAGGCTGTAAAATGGCGTTGTTGCACACATCGGCCAGCGCAAGACGCGCCGGTGTGGTCTTTTTGAAAAGGTGCTTCCCCGCCCAGCCATTCAGCCGATAGGCGGTTGTCAGCAGATTCCGCGCTGTTTTGGGGTGGTCCGGCAGCTGATTGTCCACCATACGGCCGAATTTTTCGACAGCCTGATTCATATATTTCCTGTATCCTTTCTGTTATTCCGATGATTTCCACATAAAAATGCAGTATATGCTTCCAGCAGAAGCTGCATATTCTGCACACTGGCCGCTACATTGCCGGGTATCTCCAGCGAATGGTTTGCACCAGGGAACAGGTACATCTGTACGCTCGCTGTATGCTGCATTTTTTGCTGTATTTCCGTGGTTACCCATGAATCCGCCGTACCGGAAGCGGCAAAACAGGGATGTGCCTGCATATAGGGCAGTGTTGCTTCCAACGGCGTCAGGAAAAATTGATGAACCTTTTTCCCGGTCAGCCGGCGTTCCAGTCCGCCGGCCACCACTGTGCCGAAACTTTTGCTGAAAAAGAAAAGTTCCCGGTATGGCTGACGGCGGAAAACAGCCCGCAGCGCTTCACCCGCCGCATGAAGTGCCTGTGAAAGGCAGTGCTGAATTTCCTGTGTCATATTCCGGCAGTTCCGGTCCAGCACAACCTGATAAGTCAGCGGCAAAACGTCACAGCCGGCCTGCTCCGCTGCCCGACGGGCGTAGTAAAGCAGCGGCTGGTCACAGCTGTATCCAGTGCCTGGAAAAAAGACAGCAAGCTGCTTTTCCATACGTTCCGGCTGCTGCCGCGGCAGCAAAACGGACTGTCGGCTTTCAAAACGCCATACCGTTCCAAAGGCAGAACCAAATGCCTTCTTTTCCTCCGGCTTCTCCATACGGCATACCCCTCTCTGCAATATTTGCTGCCGTTATTATAGCACAAATCTTCCGAAAGAAAAAACAAAGGAACGCTTTCCCCTGTTTTCCACAAAAGATGCTGCGGTTTTTAGCCGCCGCAGGGCTTGCAGGAGGCCGCCATTTATGGCATAGTATATATGTACAGGTTTCCCGCAAAATTTCAGTGCTTTAGAGGACAAGAAGGAAAAGAGGAAATGCTTATATGAGCAGAAAAGACGTACCGCTTTGCTTTCATGAAGATGGAACATTCCGCATTATGCAGATTGCCGATATACAGGAAAGTCCTATGGTATGTGAGGATACATTGGAATTTTTGGACACTGCGCTGGACCGGGAAAATCCGGATCTCATTGTCCTGACCGGCGACCAGCTGAAAGGCTACAGTGTCTATTTTCATATGCCGGGCAGCGAAGGAAAAGCCGCTGCCACCCTGCATAAAGTGATGGAACCCATTATAAAGCACCACATTCCGTTTTTGGTTACATTCGGCAATCACGACACGGAAGCCGGCCTTTCCAAGCAGCAGCAAATGTACTATTATTTACAGTATCCGGAATGTATCAATCCAATAGAAAACCCGGAGGACTGCGGCACCAGCTGCGTAACCATCTCCGGACAAAATGGCAGGCCTGCCTTTGCCGTATACTTGATTGACAGCAACGCGAACCGTTTTGCCCCCGTGCTGCCAAAGCAGCTGGACTGGTACCGGGAAAAACGAGACCGCCTTGCCTTAAAAAACGGGGGAAACTGCCTTCCCTCTTTGGTGTTTCAGCATATTCCAGTACCGGAATTTTATGAATTTCTGCAGGAAGTACCAAAAGGCACGCCGCATGCCATTCAGGCATTCGGCAGCCGCCGCGGCCACCGCTATATTCTGGACCAGAGCAAAGTGTACAGCGGTGAACTGGGAGAACCGCCCTGTGTGCCGGAATTTAACTCTGGAGAACTGAACGCCCTGACAGAAAAGGGAGATGTTTTGGGACTGTTCGTGGGACATGACCACCGCAATTCCTTCTGGGGTGCTCTGCACGGCATAGATGCCGGCTATACCCCCTGCTGTGGCTTTAACACATACGGTCCGGGGGCCAACCATGCCGTGCGTATGTTTAGCACGAAGCAAACCCACGCCATTATGAAACAAAGCTGGTATCCTACCTTGACCTATTCGGCCATGGTCCTTCCCACCCGGCGCGGGACCTATTTCTGGACAAGACACCGGCTACCCCCGAGCAAATGCTTTCTATCCTCATTAAAACAGCGGCTGTTACCGGTGTCGCCGCCTGTATTCTCCGCCGAAAGCATCGCAACTAAATAAACACATAACAAAGAAAGAGCAGACTGCTGCTGCGCATTGTGGCAGCAGTCTGCCCTTTTTATTGCTGTTATTTTCCTTGTTCGTCCGGTCCGGTTTTGTTGGTATCATTAGCTTCTTGCTCCGCTTTACCCTCCGCTTTTCGCTTTCGGCAAACAGCGCGCACCACCAAGACGACTGCCGTGGCGGCGCAGGCAATGAGCAATGTCACCAAAACACCCGTCTGAAAGCCGCTGAAGCCGTCAGAGTGCCGGGCCTGCAGCCCGCCTGTCTGCTGGGCACCGGGCTTCTGCGAAATGCCGGAAGGCGCATATGCCTCCGTATCAGACGCCGCAGAAGAGGATGAACGTTTTGTTTTCTTGGAAACTTTGGACGAAGAGGCGGACGTCTTCTTTTTATGCGTTGTTTGTTTGGAAGCAGAAGAAGTCCGCTTTTCCTTTTTGGAAGATACAGCTGATGGTGCCCGCTCCGTTTTTCTTTTCTTTGTCTGTGCTCCCACCGTTCCGGCCGAAGAAGCATCATGTGACCGGTGCACCAAAATGGTGTAAACGGTTTTAGTATGGCTGCCCGCCGTTTGCGCAGTCACCTGTATAACAGTGTCGGAACCGGCCGCTTTCAGGGAATGCCGGTCAGCGCTGACCGCTGTGCCGGCCGACTGCTGGGTACGCAGCCACAGGTCCGTACAGCTCTGCGGCACCGTTACCTGATAAAAGGTGATGTCCGGTTGAAAAGTCGGCCGCAGCTGCCCTAATGTATGGTCTTCCAGCTCCAGCGCTGACAAATGCGGCTGCTGTATAACGGAAGCAGAAGAAGGCAGACTGGAACTGGCAGACGATATGTTTGATGACACGGCGGACGACGCCGAACTTTCCGCACTTGTCACAGAAACAGATGTTTCCGTCTGTGCGCATGGCGGCAGGGACTTGCCCGCAAAGTCACAGATTTCGTCCGTGGACAGCCGAAATGAATAGCGGCCGGCAGATGTACCCTGCCGCACCCGAAATGTATAGGTGATTACATTTCCGGCAAGCTGGGGCGCTGCACTCTGCTGTGTATTGCAGGTATAGACCGTTACCAGAGGATTGGACTGCCATACATAAATATCTGCTCCGTAGGTCTGCGGTGCACCTTCCTTGGAACAGTACTCAAACGCATCAGAATCATACTGCAGAAGTGCCCGAAAAGCACCCGGTGCCGTGCGTTAGGTGATTACATTTCCGGCAAGCTGGGGCGCTGCACTCTGCTGTGTATTGCAGG